>Ga0126381_100005249_pt1 | contig 14230 bp, 5 predicted proteins | sample PanSoiMetPlot_28_FD_96465 | JGI IMG/M metagenome (GOLD analysis project Ga0126381, IMG submission 96465) | Tropical forest soil microbial communities from Panama - MetaG Plot_28 | ecosystem: Environmental > Terrestrial > Soil > Tropical forest > Bulk soil | place: Panama | collected 2016-02-17
ACCGCATTGGACGTCTGCGATCGTTGCGGCGCCCAGGCGTATGTTCGCGTGCTGCTCGCTAACTCAGGAGAGCTGCTTTTCTGTGCGCACCATGGCCGTCAGCACGCCAAGGCGCTGGCCAAGGTCGCCGTCGACATACAGGACGAGAGCAACCGCCTGTCTGAGCCGCAGCCGCAGTAAGCCAGCGGGTCAAGCCAGACCGGCAAGGACGCCGGCGCCAGTTCAGTTATTGGCGTCGGCTTCTTTGTGCTCCGCGGGCGGACGCATGTCTTTCGCGTCGGCTGCTGGTCAGGGGCCCGGCTGGGCTGTACGCCCGCGGCGGTGCGCGGATATCGTGGGCGCTGTGGGCCAGTCTGTGGCCGCCGCCGCGGCAGGCGGCGTGCACGGGTTCGTACCGGCGCTGACCAGTTTCGTGGGCCGGGACGAGGCGGTGGCCGAGGTGGCGGGCCTGCTGGAGGAGTACCGGCTGGTGACCGTGACCGGGCCGGGCGGGTCGGGCAAGACCCGGCTGGCCGGGGCGGTGGCCGGGCGGGTGGCGGGCCGGTTCGCGGACGGGGTGTGGCTGGCGGAGCTGGCCGCGGTGCCGGACCCGGCGCAGGTCCCGGCCGCGGTGGCGGCGGCGCTCGGGGTCCGCGACCTGTCGGGGGCGCTGGTGGAGGAGGCGCTGGCGGTGGCGCTGTCTCAGTATCAGCATCAGTTGCTGCTGGTGCTGGATAACTGTGAGCATGTGGTCGGGGCGGCGGCGGCGTTGTGCGCGGGGTTGCTGGCCGCGGCCGATGAGGTGCGGGTGCTGGCGACCAGCCGGGAGCCGTTGCGGGTGGGCGGGGAGGCACGGTACCGGCTGGCGCCGCTGACGCTACCCGGCCCGGACGCCGCGGCCGGTGCCGGGTCGGAGGCGGTGGCGCTGTTCGCCGACCGGGCCCGCCGGGCCGATGCACGGTTCGCGCTGGATGGCCCGGCCGGGCCGGCGGTGGCGCGGCTGGTGACCCGGCTGGACGGGATGCCGCTGGCGATCGAGCTGGCCGCGGCGCGGGTGGAGGCGCTGGGGGTGACCCAGCTGCTGGACCGGCTCGATGACCGGTTCGCGCTGCTGGCCGGGGGGGACCGGCTGGCGCCCGGGCGGCACCGGTCGCTGGCGGCCACGGTGGAGTGGAGCTACCGGCTGCTGGATGAGCAGGGGCGGCGGGTGTTCCGCGCGGTGTCGGTGTTCCCCGGGCCGTTCACGCTGGAGGCGGCCGAGGCGGTGGCCGGGCCGGGGACCGGCCCGGCGGTGCTGCACCTGGTGGACTGCTCGCTGCTGGTGCCGCCGCGGGCCGATCCCGATGGCCGGTCCCGGTACGTGATGCTGGAGACGTTGCGCGAGTACGGGGCCGGGCTGCTGGCCGGGGCAGGTGAGCAGGAGCAGGCCGCGGCCGCGCTGGCCGGGTACGCGCTGCGGGTGGCCGAGCAGGCCGCCGCGGGGCTGCAGACCGGCACCGGCGAGGTAGCGGCCGCGCGGTGGCTGGACGCCGAGGACGCGACCATGCGCCAGGTGCTGGGCTGGGCCATGGACCGCGACCCGGCCCTGGCCCTGCGCCTCGCGGTCGCCCTCGCGACATGGTGGTACCTGCGGGGCCGGTGGCCGGGCGGGTACCAGCTGCTGCGGCAGGCCGCCGGGCACGCCGAGGCCGGCAGCGACGTGTGGTGCACGATTCAGTTCTGGCTCGGCTGGTCGGCACTGTACGCGGCCGACCTGACCAGCGGGCTGGGCCATTTCACCGCGGTCCGGGACGCCGTGGCAGACCGGCCACCGCTCCCGGCGCTGGCGGACTGCCTGGCCGGGCGGTCGGCGGCCCTGACGAGCCTGGGCCGGGCCGCCGAGGCGGTCCAGGACGGCCGGCGTGCGCTGGCCCTGGCCCGGGAACTCGGCCACCCGGCCGGGGAGGCGCTGGCCCTATTGAGCCTCGTCCTGGCCGCCCGTTACGCCGGTGACCTGGACGGCGCCGTGCAGCTGGCCCGGCAGGCCGGGCAGATCCCAGCCGACATACCCGGCTGGATCGCCCGGACGGCCAGCAACGTTCTGGCCGGCGTCCTGATGCTGGCCGGGGACCTGGCCGCCGCCGAGCGCTGCTGCGCGGCCGGGCTGGCCCGGTCCCGGGACGCCCGCGACCTGCGGAGCGTGGCGACCGGGCTGACGTTCACCGTGTGGCTGGACATGCGGGCGAAACGCTACGATGACAGCGCGGCGGACCTGCGGGAACTGCTCCAGCTCGCCGTGCGGACCGGCAGCTGGATCGACGTGCTCAACGGCCTGGACCTAGCCGGACACTTGTGCGCCGCCACCGGGCGCGCCGCCGAGGCCGTCACGCTCTGGGCGGCGCTTACCGCACTCGTGCGACAGGAGAGATTCACGGAGCCGTCGTTGGATACGGCCCGCCGGGATAAACCGCTGCGCGAGGCCCGGCAGGCGCTGGGAGAGATCCGGGCCCGGGCGGCCGAGGACCGCGGCACGACGATGAGCCTGGCCACCGCGGCCGAATACGTTCTCATGCTCACCGATCCCGGCTCGCAACCCGGGGCACCGCCGGAACTGGCCGGGCTCAGCCCCCGGGAACGGGAGCTGGTCACCCTGGTCGCCCGGGGCCACACCGACGCCCAGATCGCCGAGCATCTGTACATCAGCATCCGCACGGTCCGCTCTCACCTGGAACGCATCCGGGACAAGACCGGTTACCGGCGCCGTGCCGACCTTACCCGCTTGGCCCTGGGCGCGGGCCTGGTTTAGCCATGTCGTCGCCTCCCCGCCCGGCGGCCAGCGAGCCAGCCTGTCGGTAGTTCTGCCGAGCCGCCGACGCGCGCACAAGGGGTATATCGACCGCTGCCCTCGCGAAGCCGCGCCGACGAGGATGGTAACGAGGCCGGGTTCCCAGCCGGCCACGAATGCCTTGACTTCAGGATGTGAAGCCATCATGTCCATGTATCTAGCGGCGCCGGCCGGGCCTGGCGAGCCGGGCCCCGGGGCGCGTACAGACCAAGAGCTGCCAGGATCATCGCCGCGTCGGCCTGAACTACGTTCCGGGCACGGGACCTGCAGCTCGGCTGAGGGCAAGCCGGACCCCAGCACCGCGTGGCCTGCTGACCGGCCGCCCACGTGGGTGGGTCGCGGACAGGAACTCGCTACCCTCCGCTCGGCTGCCGAGGCTCTCGGCCGTGCCATCGGGGGTGTGGTCTGGGTCGAAGGCGAGCCCGGCGCCGGCAAGTCATCCCTGATCGCCGAGGGCCTGGCCGCCACGAGCGACCAGCGGTGGGACATCGGATGGGGGGTCGCGGACAAGCTCACCGAGCGCCTGCCGCTGCGCGTGATGATGGACTGCCTTCAGGTGCGGCCAAACTCGCCTGACCCGCGGCGGGCGCACGCCGCTGACCTCCTCCGCAGGCGCCGGCAAGGGCTTTTCACCGACGGTGATCCCGCGGATGCGGGCATCGAGGTGCTGCTGGCGCTGGTGGATGACCTGTGCGCGGCAGCCCCCACGGTATTGGTCGTCGACGACCTGCAGTGGGCCGACGACGCGTCCCTGATCGTGTGGCATCAGCTCGACACCTCCGCTGACCAGCTACCGCTGCTACTGATAGGGACATGCCAGCCTCGCCCGCACCGACGGGAGGTGCTGCGGCTACGCGCGGCCGTCGTCCGCCGCGCCGGCACGGTGATCGGGCTCGAGCCGCTGGCCGAAGCGGATGTGGCCGACCTGGTGACGGCGATGCTCGGATCGCCACCGGGGGATGCGCTGCGCCAGCTGACCGCCCAGGCCGCCGGCAACCCGCTTTACCTGCGCGAACTGGTCGACGCCCTGGTTCGCGAACAGGCCCTGGAGATCGGTCCCGCCACCGCCGAGGTTTCCGCCGTCCAGGCACAGATGCCGGCATCGCTGGCCGCCGTACTGGGCGACCGGCTCAGCTGGGTCTCGCCCGAGACGGCCGAGATGTTGCGCACCGCCGCGCTGCTCCACGGGAGGTTCGCCGTCACCGACCTGGCCGCGCTCCTGCACAGGCCCGCGTCGCAACTGGCCGCAGGCCTTCAGGAGGCAGTGGCGGCTGGCATCCTGGTCAGCTCCGGCCCGGAACTGGCGTTCCGGCATCCGCTCGTCCAGCAGGCGCTCTACGAGAGCATGCCGACCGCGCTGCGCACCGCGCTGCACGCCGAGGCGGCGCGGGAGCTCGCGGCCACCAGCGCGCGTGCCTCCAGCGTCGCGCAGCAGCTTTTCGCCGCGGAACGGCCGGGTGAGGATTGGACCCGAGCCTGGCTTATCGAGACCGGGCCCGCGCTGACCGCCAGGGCACCGCAACTCGCGGCAGAGCTGCTGCGGCGGGAACTGGAAGAGACACCGGTCAGCGACGAACGGTGGGACGGGCTCATGGCCAGCCTGGTGCGGGCTCTGCTGGCCGCTGGATCGCACGAGGAGGCGGAGAGGCGCGCCAGCCAGGCGCTGACGGCGATGACCGACCCGGTGCGACGGGCCGAGACGTACTGGGTGCTGGCGCGGGCCCAGCTCAGTGCCGGCCACAACGATGAGGCGATCGCCACTATGCGGCAGGCACTGGCCCGTACCGACCTGCCCGGCAAGTGGCAGGCCCGGATGCTGGCCTTGCTGGCGATGCTCGAACGGGCCAGCACCGGTGACCTGAACGCCGCGGACGCGGCCGCACGGCTGGCCCTCACCGCCGCCCGGGCGGCCGGCGACACGTTCGCGACGGCCCACGCCCTGACCGATCTGTGGCTGAACCATGGCGTCAGGCGCGACCACGCCGCCGCGCTTGACTACGTCGACCAAGCGCTGGACGTGCTCGGCGACGATCCCGGCTTCGCGGACCTGCGCTCGTACGCCCTCGACGGCCGCATTTTCACCCTGCAGAACCTGGACCGCTGGCCGCAGGCCGAGCTGACCCTTCGACAGGCCCGCGAGTCCGCCCGGCGGAGCGGGAATCCTGACCGCCCGACATCGGTCACCGCGGCCGTGCTCCGGTACTGGCTCGGCCAGTGGGACGACGCCCTGGCCGAGCTGAATTCGCTCGGCCACGATGCCCCCGGGCTGACCTACAGCGGTCTTCGCGAACGCGGGCCGACGCTGCTCGTTTATGGCGTGGCCGCGCTCATCGCCGGCCGCCGGGATCAGCACACGACGGCGGCCCGGCAGCTCCGCCTGGGGCTGGGTCTGTCCATCCAGACGGTTTCCGACCGGGAGAACCGCGATTTCCTCGTCGCCGCGCACGCGCTGGCGCTGGAGCAAAGCGGGGAAGCACGCCAGGCCGTGCAGGTGCTGGCCGCGATCTTGCCGCGGCACGACGGGGAGATGACCCTGACCCACCAGTGGCTGCCCGATCTGGTCCGGCTCGCGATCGCCGTCGGCGACAGGAGGATCGCGCAGGCCGCTACCCGGGCCTGCGAAGCGGAGGCAGCCGCAGAGACTCAGCCGGCCCGGGCGGCCGCGGCAAGCATGCGATGCCGGGGACTCCTCGAGTCTGATCCGGCCCTCCTCCAGGAGGCGGTCACGCACTACCGGGCGGTCGGCCCGGCGGTGGAGCTGCCCGCCGCACTGGAGGATCTGGCCGTCGCGCTAGCCGGACGCGGCCAGGAAGACGAGGCCAGAGCCGTGCTGAACGAGGCTGTCAGCTCGTACGAGGGCCTGCACGCTTACTGGGACATCCGGCGGGCCGACAGCCGGCTCCGTTCCTACGGCATCAGGCGCGGCGTCCGCGGCCCGCGCGTGCGCCGCGCCGCCTCCGGCTGGGAGGCGCTCACGCCGACCGAGATCAGGGTGGCCGCCCTGATCGCCGAGGGCGGCTCGACATCCGACATCGCCAGGAGCATGTTCCTGTCCCGGCGGACCGTGCAGACCCATATCTCGCACATTCTCTCGAAGCTCGGCGCGAAAGGCCGGGTGGAGATCGTTCGCGAAGTACTGCACCATGGCATCTCCCCGTAGCGGCGACGGCCGCGGCGGCGTCATCACCGGGCCGCGTGGTGGCCGTCGAGGCCCATGGCAGGCCCGGATCGCTCCGGGAAGCATGTCCACGACGCGCTGGCGGGCCGGGCGCGAGCCGAGAATTTATCGGCGCGGCCGCGGAACTGTGCACGAGGTTGCTGTTCGCATGTGATGATGTGCGGGTGCTGGCGACCAGCCGGGAGCCGTTCCATGTGGCCGGGGAGACCCAGTACGGGCTGACGCCACTGTCCTTGCCGGGCCTGTTGCGAGCCTGGGCATAAGGTCTACACCAGGCCGGCGGTGAGCGCTAGGCGGGTCAGGTCGGCGCGACGGCGGCAGCCGGTCTTCTCCCGGATCCGGTCCAGGTGCGAGCCGACTGTGCGGACGCTGATGAACAGCTTGGCGGCGATCTGGATGTCGGTGATGCCCTGGGCGACCAGGGTGACCAGCTCGCGTTCCCGGGGGCTGAGCCTGGCCGGTCCGGGAGGCGCCGACGGCTGCGGGCCGTGGGCGCTGAGCGTGAGAGCATATTCGGCGGCGATGGCCATGTTCATCGCCGCGCCGCGGTCCTCGGCCGACCGGGCGCGGGCCTCGCCCAGCGTGTGCCTGGCCTGATCCAGCGGTTCGGCCCGGCGGGCCTCCTCCGGGGCCGGATCGGTGAACCCGTGCTGCCGGGCCAGCGCGGTGCGCGCGGCCCACATCGTGACGGCCTCGGCGGGGCGTCCGGTGGCGGCGCACAAGTGCCCGCAGCAGTCCAGGCCGCCGAACGTCTCAGCCTGGCCGCCGATCCGCCCGGCGACCTTGAGCGATTGCCGCAGGTGCTCCGTGGCGTCCTCCATCCGCCCGGTCTCCAGGTCCAGGAACGCCATCCGTATCAGCAGCCTGGCCAGGTTCCGCAGGTCGCCCGCGTCGCGGGCCCGGGCCAGCCCGCCCGCGCAGCTGCGCTCGGCGGCGGCCAGGTCGCCGGCCAGGGTCAGCGCGCCCGTCACGATGTCGCTGCCTGACCGGGCTATCCAGCCAGGGATGTCGGCCGGGATCTGAAGTGCCTGCTGAGCAAGTTGTACCGCGCCGCCGAGATCGCCGGCATAATACGCGGCGGTGGCCAGGTCCACCAGGGCCATCGCCTCCCCGGCCGGATAGCCGAGCTCACGGGCCACCGCCAGGGCACGGCGGGCATCGTCGGCTGCCTCGCCGAACCGGCCCAGGTTCGCCAACGCTCCCGATCGCCCGCTCAGGCAATCCGCCAGCACCCAAGACGGCGACCGGTCGCCGATGGCGTCCCGGACGGCGGTGAAGTGGTCCAGTGCCCCGGCCGGGCCAGCGAGGTAATGCGCCATCCGGCCGAGCCAGGACATCGCCGCGCACCATGCGTCGCTGCCGCGCTGCGCCTGCCCGACAGCCTCGCGCAGCAGCGGATACCCGGTCACGAACCGGCCCCGCAGCCGCCACCACGGCGCCAGCGCCACAGCTAGCCGCAGCGCGATGCCCGCGTCATGATCCAGGGCCCAGGCCAGCGCCTGGCGCGTCGCGGCCTCCTCGGCATCCAGCCACCGCGCCGCGGCCAGGTCGCCGGTACCGGTCTGCAGCCCCGCGGCGGCCTCCTCCGTCACCTCGAGCACGTACCCGGCCAGAGCGGCTGCCGCACCGGCGTCCTCGCCCGCCTCGGCCAGCAGCCTGTTCCCATACGCTCGCAGCGTCTCCAGCATCACGTACCGGAACCGGCCATCCGGATCCGCCCGCGGCGGCACAAGCAGCGAGCAGTCCACCAGGCGCAGCACCGCCGACCTGGCGCCCGCCCCCCCTACCGCCTCGGCGGCCCGCAGGGTGAACGGCCCCGGAAACACCGACACCGCCCGGAACACCCGCCGCTCGGCCTCATCGAGTAGCCGGTAGCTCCACTCGACGGTGGCGGCCAGCGATCGCTGCCGATCGGCCGCGAGCCGATGCCCCGTAGTCAGCAGGTCGAACCGGTCGTCGAGGCGGTTCAGCAGTTCGGTGAGCCCCAATGTCTCCACCCGGGCCGCGGCCAGCTCGATCGCCAGCGGCATTCCGTCCAGCCTGGTCACCACTCGCGCCACGGCCGGCCCGGCCGGTCCGTCCAGCGCGAACCCTGGATCGACGAGACGGGCCCGGTCCGCGAACAGCGCCACCGCCTCGGCTCTGGCCGCGTCGGCTCTGGCCGCGTCGGCCAGGTCATCGGGATCGGGCAGGCCCAGCGGCGCCAGCCGGTACCGGCCCTCCCCGGCCACGTGCAGCGGTTCCCGGCTGGTGGCCAGCACCCGCATGTCAGCACAGGCGGGCAGCAGCCTGGCGCACAGCTCCGCCGCCGCGGCGACCACATGCTCACAGTTGTCCAGTACCAACAGCAGCCGATGTTGATACTGAGACAGCGCCGCCGCCAGCGCTTCATCGACGGGCGTCCCAGGCAGGTCACGTACCCCCAGCGCTGCCGACACCGCTGCCGGGACCTGCGCCGGATCCTGCACCGCGGCCAGCTCGGCCAGCCATACTCCGTCCGCGAACCGGCCCGCCACCCGCCTGGCTACCTCGCCGGCCAGCCGGGTCTTGCCCGCACCGCCCGGCCCGATCACGGTCACCATCCGGTATTGCTCCAGCAGGCGTTCGACCTCGGCCACTGGCCCGGCGCGACCCACGAAACTGGTCATGGCTTTAGCGAACCCGTGGACGCCGCCCCTCACGGCGCTAGCCGCAGACTGACACACGGCGATCACCGTGCCCGCGCCCGAGCCGCCAGGGCACGGGTTCGGGGTTGGCTGGCTGTCATGGACGATCACCTCGGAGGTAGCCGACGCGGTGTGCCCGCAGTGGGTGGCGGGCGCTCTTCTAGCGAACACCTTGTCCGTATCGTGAACATCGGTCAGGTGACGTCACCCGCGGCGGCGCAGCGGCGCGCCCGGCCAGACCGCGGCGGCGAGGACCGGGAATCCAGGAGCATGTCCACGCCAGGACCCATCTGCACCTTGTCGATCTGGCTGCTGACCGGCCTGGCAACTGACCTACGTCACTTGACGTATGTCTCGTTCGCGCTGGTCTAGGCATTGGTTGTCGGCGGGTCGTACGTTACTCTCATGTGGCCTTTCTACCGGCCGCCGGAGTGGGTGGGCCGCGGGCAGGAGCTCGCGACCTTTCGCGCTGCCGTCGAGGCGTTCCGTCGCGGTGAGGGAGCGGTGGTATGGGTCGAAGGCGAGCCCGGCATCGGCAAGTCGTCTCTGGTCGCAGAGGGCCTGGCTGTGGCGAGCGACCTGGGATGGGATATCGGGTGGGGGGTCGCAGACCAGCTGACGGAGCGCCTGCCGCTGCGCGTGATGCTGGACTGCCTCCAGGTACGGTCAAATTCGCCTGACCCGCGGCGGGCGCAAGCCGCCAGCCTGCTGCGGAAGCGGCGGCAGGGGCTGTTCGCCGATGACGATCCGTCGGACGCCGGCATCGAGGTGCTGGTGACACTGGTCGATGAGCTGTGCGCGACAGCTCCCACCGTCATGGTCATCGACGATCTGCAGTGGGCCGACGACGCGTCTTTGATTGTCTGGCACCAGCTGGCCGCTTCCGTTGATCAGCTGCCGTTGCTGCTGATCGCGACGTGCTGGTCCTCTCCGCGCCGGGCGGAGGTGAGGCAGCTGCGGGCGGCCGTGACCCGCCGGGGCGGTGCGGTGATCACGCTCGGGCCGCTGGCCCAGGCGGATGTCGCGGCCCTGGTGACGGCGATGGTCGGCTCGCCGCCGGGGGATGCGCTGCGCCAGCTGACCGCTCAGGCCGCCGGCAATCCGCTCTACCTGCGCGAGCTTGTCGACGCCCTGGTGCGCGAGCAGGCGCTGGAGTTTTGTTCCGCGACTGCCGAGGTTTCCGTGGCCAGGGAACAGATGCCGGCATCGCTGGCCACGGCGCTCAGCGACCGGCTCAGCTCGGTCTCGGTGCAGACGGCCGAGATGCTGCGCACCGCCGCGCTACTTCGCGGGAAGTTCGCCGTCACAGACCTGGCCGTGCTGCTGGGCAGGCCCGCGTCGAGCCTGGCCGTGGGCCTCGAAGAGGCCGTAGCGGCCGGCATCCTGGTCAGCTCAGGCTCCGAACTGGCGTTCCGGCATCAGCTGATCCAGCAAGCGCTGTACGAGAACATGCCAACAGCGCTGCGCACGGCGCTGCACGCCGAGGCGGCACGGGAACTCGCGGCCACCGGCGCGCGCCCCTCGAGCGTGGCGCAGCAGCTTCTCGCCGCAAGGCGACCGGGTGAGGACTGGGCTCGGAACTGGCTCATCCAGACCGCGCCCGCGCTGGCCGCCCGGGCACCGCAACTCGCGGCCGAGCTACTGCAGCGGGGTCTGGACGAGACGCCCGTCGGCGATGAGCACTGGGACGGGCTCATGGCCAGCCTCGTGTGGGTCCTGCTCGCCGCGGGATCCTTCGAGGAGGCGGCCGGGCTCGCCAGCACGGCGCTGACAATAATGACCGACCCGGAGCGCCGGGCCGAGACGTACTGGGCGCTGGCTCGCGCTCAGCTCAGCGCGGGCCACGACGGTGACGCGGAATTGACCTTGCGGAGGTCGCTCGCGTCCACTGGCCTGCCTCGCAGGTGGCAGGCGCGGATACTGGCCTTTCTGGCGATGCTCGAGCGGAACAGCGCCGGCGACCTTGACGCCGCAGACGCGACCGCCCGCGAGGCGCTCACCGTCGCCCAGAAGGCTGCCGACGCCTTCGCGACCGCCCACGCCCTGACCGATCTGTGGCTTACCCGCTCCATCAGGCGCGACCACGCCGACGCGCTAGATTACATCGACCAGGCACTGTCCGCGCTCGGTGACGACCCCGCCCACTCGGACCTGCGCTCGTTCGCCCTCGACGGCCGCATCTTCACCCTGCAGAACCTCGACCGCTGGCCGCAGGCCGAGCTGACCCTCCGGCAGGCCCACGAGCACGCTCACAAAAGCGGCTCTCCCGACCGCCCGACATCGGTCACCGCGGCAGTCCTGCGGTACTGGCTCGGCCAGTGGGACGACGCGCTGGCCGAGCTGAGCTCGTTTGACACCGACGCATCCAAGCTCACGTATTCCGGCCGCCGCGAACGCGGGCCCGCGCTGCTGCTGCATGGCGTGGCCGCGCTCATCGCCGGGCGCCGGGACCAGCGCACGACAGCCGACCAGCAGCTTCGCGAGGGCCTGGGTCTCCGCATCCTGACCATTTCCGACCGGGAGAACCAGGACTTCCTGGTCGCCGCGCACACGCTCGCGCTGGAGCAGAGCGGACAGACCCGGCGGGCCATGCAGGCGCTGGCCACTATGCTGCCGCGGCCCGACTTCGAGATGACCCTGACCCACCAGTGGCTGCCGGACCTGGTGCGGCTCGCGCTCGCCGTCGGCGACAGGCCGATGGCGCGAACCGCGGAGCGGGCCTGCGAGACGGAAGCAGCGGCGGAAACCCGGCCGGCCCGGGCGGCCGCGGCCAGCCTGCGGTGCCGGGGAATGCTGGAGTCTGATCCGGCCCTGCTGCGCGAGGTGGTCGCGCACTACCGGGAGGCCGGCCCGGCCGTTGAGCTTCCCGCCGCGCTGGAGGACCTGGCCGCCGTGCTGGCCGAGCGAGGCCAGGACGAGGAGGCCCGGGCCGCCCTGAACGAGGCCGTCGGCCTGTACGAGGGCCTGGACGCCCAATGGGACATCCGGCGGGCCGAGGGCCGGCTTCGCCCCTACGGCGTCAGGCGCGGGGTCCGCGGCCCGCGCGGGCAGCGCGCAGCCACTGGCTGGGAGGCGCTCACGCCGACCGAGGTCAAGATCGCCGCCCTGGTCGCCGGGGGCGACTCGACGTCTGACATCGCCAGGGGCATGTTCCTGTCCCGGCGCACCGTGCAGACCCACATTTCGCACATCCTGACCAAGCTCGGCGCGAAGGGCCGGGTGGAGATCGTCCGCGAGGCACTGCGCCAGGGCATCTCCCCTTAGCGGCCACGGCTACAACGGCTCAGGCTGCTTTGCCGGCCAGGCGGCTGCGTGTCCTCGCGGGCGGGACGGTCGCGCCTCCCGGGAGCAGCGCTCCGCCATCGTCAAACAGCACCACGCCGTTGCAGAGCAGGCTCCACCCCTGCTCGGGATGGCTGGTCACGGCCCTGGCTCTGAAGCGATCCGCCGCCCGCGCGTCCGGGCACCGGGACCGATGCTGGCAGGTGTGATTCCCGGCGCGCCGGGCGGGTCCCGGTGGCATTGGCAGGTCTATCATCTCGGATCCCTCGGTGAGTGCTGTCGATGCGGGCAGGCCAGACGCGGCAGGGATGAAGCCATGGTCTTGTCCTGTCTGCTCCGACTGGCCGGCTGTTCCGGCCCCGTGTAGCAGCCTTCCCGACGTGCCAGGCCGGGGGGCAGGGGTAAGCATGCCCTTTTGGCGCGCGGCAGCGGGCGGGGTGGAATCACCCACAGCCAGGTGACCGCCGCGGCGCAGGCGCTGTCCGGGCGGAGCGGCAGGCAGTTGCCTGAGACCACACGGCATGGCCGTATGCCGGGCAGGCCCGCTAGACCAGGCCCGGGCATGCCGCCCGGCAGGGCCGCCTATAGGTAGTTCTGCCCATCCCTCGGCGTCCCGGGAAAGGGGTGGATCGACCTCTGCCCGCGCGCCGCCGCAGGGAGGAGCCTGCCCGTTAGGCCGGGATCCCGGCCAGCTACATAAGGAGCATCTATGTATGTCCACTCAGCTTCCCGGGCAGGCTCTGAGGCCGGGGACGATCGCGGGCAGGTTCCCGGACGCGGGCTGTTCGCCCGGCTAGGCAGGACCGTGACGGCGCACCCCGGCCGCGTGGCACTAGGGTGGGTACTCGTTGTTGCCGCTGTGATGGCGATCAGCGCGGCGCTTGGCCAGTCGCCGCCACCTTCCGGCGAGGCGGCCCAGCTGCCGGCCGGGTACGAATCGGCGCGGGCCCAGGCGGCCATGGACAAGGCGTTCGGCGCGCCGAGCAGCGACGCGACCGCCGTGCTGGTGGTCAGCCGCCTGGACGGGCGCCGGCTGACCGGCCGTGACCTGGCGGTCGCCGATCACGCGATCGCGGGACTGACCAGGGTCGAGGGCCGCCGCCAGGCGGCTGGTCCGCAGTCACCAGCCCAGCCCGTCACGGTGCGGGTCAGCCAGGTCGCGCAGCCCTCACCCAATGATGTGATCGCTCTGGCCCCGGTCAGCTTCGGCGGGCAGAGCGGAGCACCCGGGACCGACCAGACCGTAGCCAATCTCCGCTCCGATGCCGACCGCGGGCTGGCCGGCAGTGGGCTGCGCGCGCAGCTGACCGGGCAGGCCGCCTCCGACGCGGACAGCTCCCTCACCAGCCAGCTGGCCGCCTACGGCATGCTGGCAGCCATCCTGGTCCTGCTGCTGCTGCTGTTCCGCAGCCCCGGGGTGCCGTTCCTGGTGGTGGGGGTGGTCTACGCGGCCGGGACCGGGGTGAACGGGCTGCTGAACATCGCCTCGCACCTGTTTGGCTTCCACCTCGACCAGACCACCACCAGCCTCTTGCCCGTCGTACTGTTCGGCGTCGGCACCGACTATGCGGTGTTCCTGCTGTACCGGTACCGGGACCGGCTGCGCGCGGGGGACGACCACCGGACCGCGATGGCCGCGGCCATCGCCAAGGTGGGTCACGCGGTGGTCGCCAGCGCGCTGGCCGTCGCGGTGAGCTTCGCCGCGATGCTCGCGAGCGGCCTCGCTACCTTCCGCATCCTGGGCCCGTCCCTGGCCGTCGCGGTGCTGGCCATGCTGCTCACCTCGCTTACCTTGCTGCCCGCGGCGCTGGCCATCGGATCCAAGAGGCGGGCCCGCAGCCGCCGGTGGACCCGTGCCCGCCGCGGCCAGGTCACTGGCCGGATGGCCGGACTGGTCGCCAGGTGGCCGGCTCCGGTCGCGGCCGGCGCCGTCGCCCTGCTGGCCGTCCTCGCCGTTGGCGCCCTGCACTATCACGCCTCGTACGGGGACCAGCAGTCCTACCCGAGCGGAAGCCAGTCCGCCGCGGGCTACCAGGAGCTGCAGCGCGGATACCCAGCCGGGGCGCTCAACCCGACCCAGGTCATCATCACCGCCGACCACGCTTCACCTACCGTGGCACAGCTGGCCGGTTTCGCCGCTGACCTGCGCCATGTTCCAGGCGTCGGCCTGGTCACGCCGGGCCGGACCGCCGGGCACGGTCGGGTCACCGAACTGGACCTGCAGCTGTCGGCCAACCCGTTCAGCAGCGCCGCGTTCCGCACCGTGCACGCGGTCGAGGCCGTCGCCCGCACCCGTGCGCC
>Ga0126381_100005250_pt1 | contig 14230 bp, 11 predicted proteins | sample PanSoiMetPlot_28_FD_96465 | JGI IMG/M metagenome (GOLD analysis project Ga0126381, IMG submission 96465) | Tropical forest soil microbial communities from Panama - MetaG Plot_28 | ecosystem: Environmental > Terrestrial > Soil > Tropical forest > Bulk soil | place: Panama | collected 2016-02-17
CAAGCCAGCTGCCCATTTTCATTTGCGCTAACGCCAACCGGTAATGCGCCTCCACGAATTTTTCGTCCAACTGCAAGGCCCGCTCGTAGAAAATCACGGCTTCCGGGTACTTCGCTTGCACAAAGCTCTTGTTGCCTTCTTCGAGGAATTTGCCCTTCTGGACCGCAGGGCTCTTCCGGCAGCCGGAAACTGCCAGAGACGCAAAAGTGACCAGAATCAGCACGCTAAGCGGCCGTGGTTTGAAAGCTACGCGAGGTAAGAACAGTTTAGAAAGGATCATGCTTGACATACCTGATTTCAAGGTGCACTTTACCCTCCTAAAAACGGGTGCTTTCGAGTAATCCTTCGGCTGGTCCTAAGACACTCATGATCATGAACATAACTCAAACGGCCGGAAACGCAACCTCTGACGGCAGCGTAGGCCAGTGCGACGGGAAGAGGTTTTGTTGCCTCCGGTGGAACATAGGAGGGTCTAATAGGGTATTTTCTTTCCACTCTGCAGACTTTAGGGTGCTCATAGGTTCATTTGGTCCGATGGTTTGAGGCTTTGATGCTTTTATTCTATTGATATTACATGACTTAATGAGATAGGCTAGGAGCCGGTTTAGCCGAAGCGGGTGGTCACGGTCGTGCAACAGGTGCTTTGCCAAGGTTAGGCTTGTCGGCTCCTGGCCTGCAGCTTTGGGCCTATTCTTGGATGCGGTAGCTAGGAAGGCGAACGTAGATGATTCGGAATGGCGAATTTACTCTGACAGAGATATCACGAATTTTCCGTCGATACTGGTGGATTCCGGTCTTGACGACGATTGTACTGGGTTTGACCGGCTATGCGGCGACTGTCGTTTTGCCCAAGAAATATACGTCCTCGACACTCGTCCTTGTCGAGCAACCCACCGTCCCCACGGAGTTTGTCAAGCCCGTTGTGACCGATGACCTGAACCATCGACTCGCGTCGATGAAGGAGCAGATTTTGAGCCGTTCTCGGCTCCAACCGATCGTTGAGCAATATAACCTCTATCCCAATTTGCGCGCAACCACGCACATGGAAGATTTGGTTGAGAAGTTGCGGAAAGCCGTCGACGTGGAGCTCATTCAACCGATGCCGGGATCGGACAACAAGCAGCCACCGGGTTTCCAAGTCAGTGTGACGTTTGGCAAACCGGCTCTTGCACAAGAGATTTGTACGCAAATTACCAGCATGTTCATGGAACAGAACGTGAAGCGCCGCGAGCAGCAGGCGGCGGACACAACTGAGTTCCTGAGCCAGCAATTGGCGGACGCCAAGGCCAAACTGGATGAGCAGGACAAGAAACTCGCCGATTTCAAGTCCAGAAACTTGGGCGTTTTGCCGGAACAGGAGCAGACGAACCTCAGCTTGCTCAGTGGCATGAACACCCAGCTCGAATCCGCTAATCAAGCCCTTAGCCTGGCCCATCAAGAAAGAGCCTTCAACCAGACCATGCTAAGTCAACAGGAAGCAACCTGGAAGGCGCAAAAGGCAGGGTTGGAGAATCCTGACAGTCTGGACCAGCAATTGGCGGTGTTGCAAGACCAGCTTGCGGCGTCACTGTCGAAATATACGCCGGAGCACCCCGATGTGATCAAACTGAAATCTCAGATTGAAGAATTGAAGAAGCGTATCGCGGCGGATGCCACAAAGGACGTCAACGGACCTCCACCCTCTCCGTTTCGCGAGCCCGCTTCTATACAGCAGCTTCGCGCCAAGCTCAAGCAAGATGATCTCAACATCGCGGAGCTGACGAAGCGGCAAAGCCAGATACAAACTGACATCCGCACCTTGCAGGGGCGCATCCAGGCGAGTCCCGTCGTGGAACAGCAGTTCAAGGAGCTGACGAGAAACTATCAAACTGCCTCGGAGTTGTATAACGAACTCCTGAAAAAGCGGGAGAATTCAGCTATGGCAACAACCCTCGAACACCAGCAGGAGAGCGAGACCTTCAAGGTATTGGATCCGCCAAGCTTGCCCGATAATCCGTCATTTCCGAAGAAAACCGTATTTATCGGGGGAGGGTTGGGCGCGGGTCTCGTGGTGGCACTTGCGATACTTTATCTCCTGGCCTTGAATGACAAGGCCATGTACTCACAACGGGACATCGAACTGTGCCTGAAGCTGCCGGTCTTAGTGATGGTTCCGAGCTTTGATGGGTTGGGGCACGCTAGCCACCGGCGCCACGACCAGCCGAAGTACGACAAGTCCGTTCTTGCTCCAGGAGTTTGAGCCCTTCACGGGGAGAGGATGGCGTCCAAATGAGTCGGATTAGGGAGGCTTTGAAGCGAGCTGCGGAAGAGCGTTCGGCTCAGAGCGGCGGTCGCGAGGAGGATTTCGTCGATATTCTTGAGGGGCCACCTGCGTCCCGCGTAACTGCGACGGATCTTGGTGGGCTTGGGCTTGATCTGCCACGGGGAATCGAGTTTGCCAATCCCGATTTGAATACCTTGTTTGCAGAGTGCAAAAAAGTGCGCTGGCATTTTGAACCCAAGTTTTCTGTGTTCGCCAACGAAGCGAGCGACCGTGCGGGTGCCGAGAAATTCCGCACGTTGCGGTCTCGCCTTTATCAGGTTGCCGCAACGCGGCCCTTACGGCGTGTTTTGCTGACCAGCAGCGTCCCGCAGGAAGGCAAGACGTTTGTGGCCGCCAATCTCGCGCAATCCTTCATTCGACAGGCAGATCGCCGGGTCCTCCTTATCGACGCAGACCTCCGCGCCTCGCGCCTCAATCTTACGCTCGGCGCCCTGAACGAACCAGGGCTCTCCGACTACCTCCTGGGCGAAGCGGCCATCACGAAGGTGCTGCAAGTTGGTGAGGAAAGAAATCTGTGTTTTATCCCCGGGGGTAAGCTAGTCTCGAATCCGAGCGAACTGTTACACAGCGAGAAGATGAAGTCCTTCCTCGACCGGATGGGGCAAATTTTCGACTGGGTCATAGTGGATTCGCCGCCAGCGATTGCTGTGCATGATGCTAGTATTCTTGCAGACATGTGCGATGGAGTTCTATTCGTGGTGCGCGCTGGTGCTACGGAGTTTCAGGCTGCCCAAAGAGCGGCCGCCGAATTTCCAGAGGGGAAACTGCTCGGAGTGATCCTGAATCGCGCTGATCAAGGGGACGAATACGGAGTCTATTACGGATACTCGGGGGAGGACGGCAAAGACGAGGACAGGAATGACGAGTAGGTTGAATACGGCCGGCTGCGCCTAGCGCGGTGTTGTTGAATGACTACCTGTGAAGAACGGAGCTTCTTTTTCTCCTCGCCTTAGCAGCCAATAAACGGGAATGAGCAGGCCCAGGCCCATCAAGAAGAATACTATCCCGCCTTGCTGATGGAGCCTTCCGACGAGGAAATCGGGATCCACATATTTCGCCAAGAGGGTCAGTGTGGCAATGCGTACGCCGTTCTTCACCGCCATCATCAGAAGCCCTGCGAAGACAAACACAGCCTTCTTCCAAATCTTCGTAAAGGCAAAATGGGCGACGAGTACAGCCAAAATGATAAGGGCGATGCTGGACCGGATCCCACTGCACTCTTTTGCCACCTCGATGCTCAGGCCCGGCAAATAGAAGATAAAGCCTTCCCTGAGGACCGGTACCCCGGACCAGTCAAAGATCCATCCCGCCACGGCTGCTGAAGTATATTGCAGCGCGTAAATAACGCGGTTCAGAAGTGCTTCGGGCAAAGGAATCGCGAAGGCAAGAAATGCGAGGGCAAACCAGCTTCGTTGCGCGGACAAACGCCCGAAAATGGCAATGCACCCGGCGATCAGCAGCAGGATCAAGCTCGAGGCCGATAAGGAAACGCTTGGGTGCCGGAGGGCGATGCCCCAGAGCACGGCCGCGGAGACGGCAAAAAGCAATGCGGGAAGGTAGTCGCAAGCGCAATTCTTCGACATTCTCGACCGATCGGTATAGAGCAGCCAGGCCACAATCACGGGGACCAGCAGAATGTGGGAGGCGTTGTCGTTATGCAAAGAGTAAACGACGAGAATCTTTAAGGGTTTCAACAAAACCAAGCCACAGAGAACGGCCCACGCACCGTAAATCAGCCATGGGTTGATTGAGGTGTGCTTGCGATTATTCAACTGTGCGTTGCCTTAGAAGCCATGTCCAGTCCTTTTTCTGGCACTAGCCGAGGCAGTGTCCTCGCACGCGGCAGCGCGATAATTGCTCACTATATACCTAGCATCCACCGCGCTCAACTCAGTCGGGAGGACCGTGTGTCAAAGCGCGGTTTAAATCTCCCGTCTTCGCCGCCGAGGACGGACGTCCTCCCGACCCACGCGTCCGCGGTACCGGCAAGTGGCTAGTAAAGTCAACCTGAGCGATCCGGCCCAGGCGAGAGAGACCTCCCGCGGAACACCTGGAAATGTAATATATTCCGCACGGCTAACCCTGGGATTTACGGACAACGCCCCGGGAAACGTCTTGGGCAATTCCGGCAAGAGTTTTCCTCAAGACAAAGCCGTTCTTGGCCTCGAGTCTCCGGGTTGTCGGGGTGCGCCCGGTCATGAAGCGCTAAGTGACGTAGTATTAGTTAGTTACGGCACGTGTCAAATCCTGGTGAACGTTCGAAGCGGGCTGGAATGTGGCAGCGAGATTGCGCTAGATCAAAGTGCCAAACCCGGCAGTTAACGGCGGTAGCGTGCGCAGACACCGTGGAAAACGCACGGTAGGGAGAGAGGACACCAAGTGGGCCTGGGACCGGATCTTCAGAGGTGGTATGCGCTGCAGGTCAGAACGCGGTGGGAGGGCTCCACCTCGTTGCTTCTTTCGGGAAAGGGTTATCAAACCCTGCTTCCCACGTATAAGGTCAAAAAGAGCTGGAGTGGCAAAGTAAAAGAAGTAAGCGCTCCCCTGTTTCCTGGCTATGTCTTCTGCCAATTTGACGCACATAACCGCTTACCCGTCCTTGTGACGCCGGGTGTCATTGCCGTCGTGGGTCGCGCTAAGATTCCTGTACCCATCGAAGACGGCGAGATCGCGGCTATTCAGGCCGTTGTGTCGTCTGGATTTCACGCCGAGCCTTGGCCTTTCCTCGAACTCGGGCAACGGGTCCGGATAGAGAGCGAGCCATTACAGGGCCTCGACGGCATTCTTATTCACTTCAAGGGCAATCATCGCATTGTCTTATCGGTGTCTTTGCTTCGTCGGTCGGTTGCTTTGGAGATTGATCGGTCCAGCGTGAGGCCTATGGGCTCTCGAACCGCAGCCCTTGAGCGAATCGGTTCCCATCGCTTGCTCTCAGAGGTGGTTGCTTAGATTCAAACGGCGAACGAGCTTGCTGATGTCTTCGTTACGGCAGTTCCCCCCTGCCCGGGAACCCATGACAAGGTGACCAGAATGCCCGACAGTTATCCAAATATCGGTGCTCCGAGGGAGCCGAGGGTGCAACAGAAGAGCGCCAAGAGAAGGTCATTCGGTCGGGTGCGTGTTCCGGCCGAGCGCAGGGACTTTCTTAGAGAAGAAACGTTTCGTGCGATGTTGGCATTGGAACGCCGGCGCGCGGAGCGTTCCCGCCGGCCGTTTGTTCTGATGCTGTTTGATACTACGGCGGTGGGCGCGGGCCGGAAAGGAGCCGCATTTCTCAGACAGCTCGAGTCGGTAGTTGCTGGCGCGATTCGGGAGAGCGACCTCATCGGTTGGTACAAGGAGGAGACCGTTCTCGCCGTGATCTTCACGGAAGTCACGACTGATGAGAATTGTTCCGTTGCCGAAGTCCTTCTCGCCAAGGCTGTCAAAACGTTGCAGGCAAATCTTGAATGGGCGGTTGCTGGGAAGCTGGTTCTCAGCGTTCATATATTTCCGGAGAACCGGGATAGCGGCTGCGGCGATCGTGTCGCAGATATCAAGCTCTACCCTGACGTTTCCAACATGCCGGAGAAGCAGCTTTCGAAGATCGTGAAGCGCGGAATGGACATCGTGGGTAGCGTCCTACTGACGCTGGTCCTTTCCCCAGTTTTGGTAGCTATCGCCCTCGCGATCAAGTTGACTTCCAAGGGACCGGTCATCTTCAAGCAGGAACGGCTTGGCCAGTTTGGAAAGCCCTTCCAATGCTTGAAGTTTCGGACCATGTTTGCGAACAGTGATCCAGAAATCCACCGTGAGTATGTCCACAGTTTTATTGCCGGAAAAGTGAAAGCGACAAACGGGAGTGAACCCGGGGCTTACAAGATCAAGAATGACCCCCGCGTGACACCGATTGGGCGGTTCTTGCGCCGAACGAGTCTCGATGAGTTTCCCCAGTTTTGGAACGTGCTGCGCGGCGAAATGTCCATGGTTGGACCGCGTCCCCCGCTGCGGTATGAGTTCGAGGCCTATGACTTCTGGCATCGGCGCAGAGTGCTCGAAGTAAAGCCCGGCGTGACGGGCCTGTGGCAGGTGACTGGCCGAAGCCGCACCAGTTTTGACGACATGGTCCGAATGGACCTGCGTTATTGTCAGAGGTGGTCGCTGTGGCTAGACGTCAAGATCCTTCTGGCTACGCCCATGGCCGTCGTTATCGGCCATGGTGCTTATTGATCTCCGAGGATGACACCGCTCTGGTAAGCCGAGCTTTCCAGCATCCCCGAGTCAGTGGAAGTGAGTTGCAGATATCTACTTCTCCTAGAGGTGTCGAATGAGTGACTTGCTGGTGAATCCCGCGTCAATGAGTATCAGCCAACAAATACATATCACTTCGCTTCGGCCGCAGGAATGCAAAAGTGACGTGGTCCGCGTTGGCGTGATCGGTTACGGGTATTGGGGTCCCAATATTGTCCGGAACTTACACGGACAAAAAAACGCCCAGGCGGTCATGGTCTGTGACCAGAATCCTGAGGCTCTTGCGCGTGCACGCAAGGCCTATCCCAGCATCGAAACGGTTTCCGATCCCCTGGACATCCTTCGCTCGCCGGACATCGATGCGGTCGCGGTTGTCACGCCGGTTTGGACGCACTACCAGCTAGCCAAGATGGCTCTTGAAAATGGGAAACACGTGTTTATTGAAAAGCCGTTTACCTCCAGTTCCTCACAGGCGGAAGAACTCATCGACCTGGCGGCGCGCAAGAAACTGACGATCATGGTCGACCACACGTTCCTGTTTACGGGCGCCGTTCGCAAGATCCACGAGCTGACAGAAAGTGGAGCTCTGGGCGACCTGTATTACTACGATTCGTTACGAGTAAATCTGGGGCTGTTCCAACATGACGTGAGCGTTATTTGGGATCTTGCACCGCACGATCTATCGATCATGGATTACATCATCAAGGCAGAACCCGAAGCAATCGTCGCAACGGGAGAGAAACACCTGAATGGCGTGGAAGACGTTGCCTTTATCACCATTTATTTCCCGCGAAACGTCATCGCGCACATCAACGTGAATTGGCTCTCACCGGTGAAAATCCGAACCACGCTGATCGGTGGCCAGAAGAAGATGGTGGTATGGAACGACCTTGTGGCGGATGAAAAGGTACGCGTTTATGACAAGGGTGTGCAGATCACTTCGGGAGACGGGATTCGCGATCTTCTGGTCAGCTACCGCAGCGGTGACATGTGGGCCCCGCAGCTGGAGCAGGTGGAAGCGCTGCAAGCCGAAATGGGCTATTTCGCCGATTGCATTATGAACAATAAGGTTCCTTTCAATGACGGGCACGCCGGTCTACGAGTCGTACGCATGCTCGAAGCTGCAGGGGAATCCATCCGCAGAAAGGGTGAATTGATCCGCCTGTGAACGAATTCTGCTCGATTGCTCCCGACGTAAAACTCGGGAAAGATGTCAAGCTGTCCCGATTTATTAACTTGTATGGATGCCAGATCGGCGACGAGACAAAGATTGGTGCTTTTGTCGAAATCCAGAAAAACGCCTCGGTCGGACATCGGTGCAAGATCTCGAGTCACACCTTCCTATGCGAAGGTGTCACCATAGAGGACAATGTCTTCATCGGTCACGGAGTAACCTTCATCAACGACTCCTATCCCCGTGCAACCACTTCGGGCGGAGAGCTGCAGACAGAGAAGGATTGGCACGTCGAAACCACCGTGGTTAAGCGCGGGGCTTCCATCGGATCCGGCGCCACCATTCTTTCGAACCTGGTTATCGGTGAGAACGCGATCGTGGGCGCCGGTAGCGTTGTGACGCACGACGTACCCGCAAATACGATTGTGGCCGGCAATCCGGCAAGGGTGTTGCGCTCCATTACAAATTCCTTCAAGGACAAGCGATGACTACTTCTGCGAAGGTTCCTTTCGTTGATCTGGTAAAAATGCACCAGGAACTTGAGGCCGAACTACTGGCCGTATGCAAGAAAGTTTTTGAGACGGCAGGCTTTATCGGAGGCCCGGAAGTCGAAGGATTCGAAAAAGAGTTTGCGGAGTTTTGCGGCGCCGCCCATTGTGTGGGCGTCAACAGCGGAACCGACGCGCTGCGTTTCGCGCTGATGGCCGCGGGTGTTCAGACCGGAGACATCGTCGTCACCGTGCCGCACTCGTTTATCGCGACAGCAGAGGCCATCAGCCAGGCTCGCGCGCACATCCAATTTGTCGATATCGATGCGCGTACCTTTACGATGGACCCGGAAAAGCTGCGTCAATACCTTGAGACGGATTGTGTACTCGATGCGGCGAGAGGTCGGTATATCGACAAGAAGCTGGGGAAACCGGTGACCGCGGTGGTTCCGGTGCACCTGTACGGTCAGATGGCCGACATGGACCCCATCCTGGATTTGGCGGCGCAGCACAAGCTGAACGTTATTGAAGATGCCTGCCAGGCACATGGCGCTGAGTACTTCTCGAAAAAGCAGAACCGCTGGTTGAAGGCAGGCTCGGTTGGACGAGCGGCGGCGTTTAGTTTCTATCCGGGAAAGAATCTGGGTGCGTGCGGAGAAGGCGGCGCAATAACCACCAATGACGAGTCACTCGCCCGCAAGGCGACGCTGTTGCGCGATCACGGACAATCGAAGAAATACTATCACGACGTAGAAGGCTACAACGGCCGACTGGATTCGCTGCAAGCGGGAATCTTGCGGATCAAACTGCGCCATCTTTCCAGTTGGAACGAGCAGCGTCGGGCGTCCGCGCGAATTTACGATCAACTCTTGGTACCACTTAGCGGACACGTGGTCTGTCCAGTCGAGTCCAGCACCTCGAAATCTGTGTACCATCTCTATGTGGTGCGTACCCAGATGCGGGATGAGTTGCAGAAGCATCTGACTAACGCCGGCATCGGAACAGGAATCCACTACCCGATTCCCATACATTTGCAGCAAGCCTATGCATTCAGGGGATGGAAGCGCGGAGATTTTCCCAATACGGAAGCGGCCGCCGATGAAATCTTGTCTCTCCCCATGTTTGCCGGACTCTCCCCCGAGCAGCAAAAGCGAGTGATGGACACGGTTTCCCAATTCGCTACCACCTTGGTCAGCTAACTAAACTAAACTAAACTAAACTTGTACACCACTTTGCAAGCAGGCGACGGTCTGAGATTCGCAAAGGCCGACCGAGGGTGAGCCGGCCCAGGAATTGTCTCGCGAAGTGAAGGCACGCTTGCGCAGCTAAACCTCCCTACCGGTAACTCTTTGTCGCAGGAATACTCGTCCGGAATCGGCGGTTTTTCTTGGCCACTCGTCGGACCTGTGGCTGAACAGAGCGGGCCGAAGGCCGCTTGGGCGCCAAGTTCCGTGCCGTCAGTCGACATTCCTTCCATGAATGCGCTGGCTTTAAGGTCACTGGCGTCGTTGTATGACAAGAAGGAAAGCCTGTTTTGTCGCGGGTTGAGAATGGCGGATGAGGGCTTTCGAAAGGAGAACACTTCGCGCAAACTAACCATCATCGCCCTGTTAGGATTGCATCGTTTTGTAGATTCTGGTGAGACACAGCCGTTTGACCTGGACTCGATTCGAGACACTGTCCTGGCGGACACGAGGTGGGTCGGAGGTGCAGGAGACCTCGGATTACTGGCCTGGTACACAGCTGAGTTCGTACCGGAGAGCCTGCCAAGATTGTTCAGACAGTTTGATTTCGAGAAGTCCCTAGAGGCCTATCCAGATGGTCGTGACGCGCGTACGGTTGGACTCGCCTGGTTTTTGGCAGGAATTTCGCAAGTGCGGCTCGCAGGGGTTCGCGGATTGCCCGATCTGACGGACGCGGCAGTTGATGCCTACCACCTGCTGATCGAAAACCAGGGAAGTGGCGGAGTGTTTGGGCAAGCGGCGAGCTCCGGGCTACTGCAGAAGGTGGTCTGTAACCGCTTTGGCACGTTCAGCGATCAAATTTATGCTATTTACGCACTCTCGACCTTCGCCAAAGCCTTCCAGGTCGAGGAACCACTCTCGCCAGCCTTGAGTTGTGCAAACTCCATGCGCGCGCTACAGGGGGAAATGGGAGAATGGTGGTTTCTCTACGATAAGCGAACAGGCCGCGTAGTAAACCGATATCCCGTATTCTCGAGCCACCAAGACGGAATGGCTCCCGTTGCCCTGCTCGCTCTCGGTGAAGCCACAGGGCAGTGTTTTCATGATGCGATCTACAAGGGATTGTCGTGGATTTCCGGAAGAAACCAGCTCGGCAATGACCTTCGAAATGTGGATCATGGCGTAATTTGGGATTCGATCCAGAGGAAAGGGAGAGCACTCAATTATTGGGAAGCAGCGCGAAGTTTGATGAACGCGGCGCAAAAGCCGGTCAAAGATCAACTCAGAATTCGCTATCAAGTGCGGCCTGATCATTTTGGCTGGCTGCTTTACGCGTTTGGGAGGATGGGCCTGCCGAAAACGACGGTTAGCGCCAAAGGCGCCGAAATAAGGTAGGCATTAAACCCAACGCCACCCCCCGCAAAGGCCTTGCGGCTTGAATAAAATTGCCGGCAGGGAACGTTCTTGACACAAGGTGGTAAGAATCTTCCCGCACCCCAGGTTTGAAGCCGATCCTCGAGGCCAAGGAGAACTTCTGACCCTGATTCCTGCTGTAAGGTGTTCTTTTTCAATGGTCGAGGATCGTGCGAATTAATGCTAGCGTCATATTCCCCGGCCGGTCTGGCAGCCTGATTGCGGCGTTCAGGATGGAGCATTCAAGCGTCTGTTTTTTTTAAGTTGTCCGTTTTGAATGGTTTGGTTAGTCTTAGTGTAAGAAAGGTGGGCACTTTTGCCCTAGTGGCGGTAGCCTGCCCATTCAGCCCGCCACGCCCTTCCAAATAGAGTTGGTGCTCGGAGCTCGCCAACCCCTTGCCTAAGGGGCTCCGTGAAATCGACGACAGAAGCGCGGGTCATTCCGGCGGTGGCGTGGATTCACTGCAAACTTGAAGACTACCCCTCGGGAGGCGAAGCAATGAAGGAAGACAAGAAGAACGTAGTCGTCGGGCTCGGGGAGGTTGGCCGGCCCCTCTTGGAACTCCTTTCTAAACACTACCAGGTGATCGGAGTGGATATTGCACCTCCTTCGACTCCGATCCGCGACGTCGCCGTGTTGCACGTGTGCTACCCGTTCGAGATCCGAGATTTTGTGGGCGAGACGGCCCGTTATGTCGAGGCATTCAAGCCTGAAGTGACCGTGATCAACAGCACCGTGGCAGTTGGCACAACGCGCAAGGTCGCCGAGCGAACCGGCACTGCGGTTGTTCACAGCCCGGTGCGCGGCAAGCACGTGCGCATGCTTGCCGAACTGGGTCACTATCGGAAATTCATCGGCGCGATGAATACCCGGGTCGGCGAGCGGGTTGCAAAACATTTCGAATCGGCGGGCCTGAAGACAAGAGTTCTCGCGACGCCTGAAGCCAGTGAGCTGGCCAAGTTGACGGAAACTACTTATTTCGGCCTGCTGATCGCGTGGGCACAGGAAGTGGAGAGGTACTGCGATCAGGCAGGCACATCCTACGAGGAAATAGCTTCTTTCTACGAAGAGATTTCATTCTTTCCCTCAGCGAAGTACTTCCCGGGAATAATTGGTGGGCATTGCGTGATGCCGAACATCGAAATTCTCCTCGGACTTAGCGATTCCGAGGTGCTGAAGGCTATTCAAGCCTCTAATCGAGCGAAGATTGCGCGAGAGGCCGCAAAGCAAGCGAGTGATCCAGCGGCATCGGTATCCGTGTCCGATTCGGGGCGATGAAGCTGCTACGGCTGTCTTCGATCGCTAGAATTGGAGCATTCTGATTTCATTACCCCGAGGCATCTATTCCATGGCTGGAACATCCATGGCGCCGCTGATCAATCCTAGATTCCATAAGCATCCGTCGCCATCTACTAGCAAGATGCGCTTTGCGGGAAGGCGTGTCGCGATGGTCACCTTTTCCGCCTACCCGTTCGATCCGCGGCCGCGGCGCGCGATCGATGCACTTGTGAAGGAAGGGGCCAGCATTGATCTAATCTGCCTTGGAGCCGAGAATCAACCTCGGCGAGAAGCACAGGGCGGCGTCAACGTCTCGCGTATCCCTCTAAAGCATGTCCGGCGCGGCAAGCTCGACTATGCCTTTCGATACGCAGTGTTTATCACGATCGCCTTTGTGATATTCGCTTGGCGGACCGTGGCGCGCCGGTACGATCTGGTTTACGTTCACAACATGCCCGACATATTGGTGGCGAGCGCGCTGGTTCCGAAGCTCTTCGGCGCCAAGGTCGTTCTCGATTTGCACGATCCCATGCCCGAACTGATGACGACGATTTTTCATCCCGGATCGGAAAGTGGAAGCGTGCAGCTCCTTAAGCGGCTGGAAAAGTGGAGCATTGGGCTCGCAGACCTCGTCGTGACAGTAAACATCGCCTGCCAGCGCATTTTCTCCACCCGGAGTTGCCGGCCCGAGAAGATAGCGGTGGTCATGAATTCTCCCGACGGGCAGATTTTCCCGTTCCGCGCGCCGCAGCAGCGAGATTTCCCGACCCAGATCGAAAAGAATCCGTTCGTCATCATGTACCACGGTTCGCTGGTGGAACGGAACGGGCTGGACGTGGCCATTGACGCGCTGGAACTCGTGCGGAACGGAGTGCCTAGCGCGGAACTGCACGTGTTTGGTCCGAGCACAGACTTCCTGGAGCGCATGTTGAAAAAAGTGCATGAGAAGCACCTGGACGAAGCTGTGCGCTATTTCGGGCCGAAGCGGCTCGAGGAGCTGGTCAGAGAGATTGACAAATGCGATGTAGGCGTGATCCCAAACCATCGAAACGCCTTCACCGAAATCAACACGCCGACGCGAATATTTGAGTATCTTGCGCTCGGCAAGCCGGTTATCGCACCGTCCACACCAGGGATTTTGGATTACTTCAGCGAAAAATCTCTTTTGTTCTTCGAACCAGGAAATCCCGGCGATCTAGCGAATCAAATGGAGTTTGCTTTCTCTCATCCCAACGAGCTGTTGGAGATCGTGCGAAATGGGCAGCAGGTTTTCTTGGAGCACACCTGGGATCGGGAGAGAGAAACCTTGTTAAGTCGCACGAGCGGCGTTCTTCCCGGAAGGAAGGCATAGGACGCGCCGGCCCGTGGCTCAAATGGCAAAAACCGCATTGGTGACCGGAGCGGAGGGTTTCATCGGATCGTTCATGGTCCGATTCTTGCGAGAGCGGGGCTGGAATGTCGTTGGAACCTACCTGAATGGCGGTTCCGCCTTGCCGTCAAAAGATTCAAAACTTTGCCTAACCAAGTGTGATCTTCGAAATGGGCAGCGCGTGACGCAAGTGGTGGAACAGTATCAACCAAGCCACATCTTTCACTTTGGTGCCCAGAGCCTGCCCACTGAGTCGTGGGCAGATCCGGTCACGACATTCGAAAGCAACATCATGGGCTCGCTGCATCTGTTCGAAGCCGTCCGGCAGCTCGAGGGGCTTCCGGTGGTAGTTTCAGCCTGTTCCAGCGCGGAGTATGGAAACGTAGTTGCCTCGGATATACCGGTCCGGGAAGAACACCCGCTGCGTCCACTTCACCCCTATGGCATCAGCAAGGTTTGCCAGGACTTATTGGCGCGCGAGTACTTCCTTGATTATAAGATTCCGGCGGTGACCATCCGGCTATTCAATACCACGGGCCCGGGCAAAACGAGCGACGCCCCCTCTGATTTCGTGCAGCAACTGGTCCGAATCAAAAAGGGCTTGCAGTCTCCTGTCATTGAAGTTGGGAATCTGAAGCCTCGCCGAGCGTTTCTCGATGTTCATGATACGGTGCGAGGTTTCTACCTGGCCGCAATAAAGGGGAAGCGCGGCGAATCATATAATCTCTGTGCGAGTCGCACGTATCCAATTCACGAAGTCTTACACACGG
>Ga0126381_100005252_pt1 | contig 14228 bp, 13 predicted proteins | sample PanSoiMetPlot_28_FD_96465 | JGI IMG/M metagenome (GOLD analysis project Ga0126381, IMG submission 96465) | Tropical forest soil microbial communities from Panama - MetaG Plot_28 | ecosystem: Environmental > Terrestrial > Soil > Tropical forest > Bulk soil | place: Panama | collected 2016-02-17
CGCCTTCGCCGACGACCAGCTCGGCGTGATGGACCATCTCGGCATCCGCCAGTTCTTTTTCTTCGGCAACTGCATCGGCGGCCCGTTCGCGATGAAGCTGATGGAGCGCGCGCCGCAGCGCGTCGTCGCAGCGATCCTGAGCCAGCCGGTCGGACACCGGCCGGACAAGGCGGATTATATGTACGAGTCCGGCAGGGACGTCTGGGCCAAGGAGTTCCTCGCGCGCCGGTCTGACGTGTCGATGGCGACCATCGAGCAGTATCTGCACAACCTTTACCGCGTGCAGCCCGACTTCGTGTACAGCGTGTCACGCGACTTCGCGAAATCCTGCCAGACGCCGATGCTGGTGCTGCCCGACGACATCGTCGCGCATCCGCTTCAGGTCTCCATCGACATCGCCTCGTTGGCACCAAATGCCGAGATCACGGTGTTTCCCTGGAAGGAGCCGATGGAGCTAAAGGCCCGCACCATCAATCGCGCGCGCACATTCCTGAAGCGGCATCAGACGGCGTAGCGAAGTCGGAATTAGCGCCGCTCACGCTGCTCGGCCACGCCGACGCGGTCGTGGCCGGGAATTGCTGCTTGGCAACGATGGTCAGCTATTGGGCCCATCGCTGCTGCCGATCCCGCATGTCCGCTCCACGTCGGCTATTGGGGACAAACCGGTCTCGTTGTGGTCTCAGAGCTTGGCCGGTGTTGACCTGAGGCTGCCTTGATGGTGGCCTGACGCTCATGCAAATTGATTATCCGCACTATTGCGGCTCGATATGCGCGTCTTTGACCATTTGCGACCATCTGATGCGGTCGCTTTGGGCAAGATTGCTCAACTCAATCGGCGTACTGGAGAATGCTTCGAAGCCCAGGTCCGCAAACTTTGCCTTCAGTTCCGGCTCTTCGACGATCTTGCGTATCTCGGTGTTGAGTCGCGTGATGGTGTCCTTCGGAGTATTCGCGGGTGCGAAAACGCCGTTCCATGACGGTCCGTCGAAACCTGAAAGCCCCAGCTCTTCGAGACAAGGAAGATCGGGCAGCGCCGGGTAGCGCTTGCTTGCCATCACGGTGAGCCCACGCAACGTACCGGCGCGAACGTGCGGCAGTGCCGTCGTAACATCAGCGAACATCATGGATACGCGCCCGCCGAGGACATCGTTGATGGCGGGGGGCGCAGTCCGATAAGGCACGTGGTTCATATCGATCGCGGCCCAGCGCACGAAAGTCATAGCTGAGAGGAGTCCGGAGGAGTTGCTTGTAGCGTAGGAAAGCTTCCCCGGATTGGCCCTGGCAAAATCGATCAGCTCAGGTGTCGACTTTACCGGCACCCCAGGGTGGGTCACCAGCATATAGACGAAACTCCCGATCAGCGTGATCGGCTCGAAATCTCGCGCCGGGTCATACGAGAGTTCCTTGAAGAGATTGGGATTGGCCGCATGGGTGCCGGAGCCGCCGGCCAGCAGCGTGTATCCGTCTGGGACCGCATGCGCCACGTGGGTCGCTGCAATTGCTGAATTTGCTCCGACCTTGTTCTCGATCACCACGCTTTGCTTGAGCGCCACTTCAAGGCGACGGGCGATCTGCCGCGTGATGACGTCGATGCCGCTCCCGGCGGCGAACCCGATGACGATGGTGACGGGCCTCGTCGGGTAAATTTCGGCGCCCGCTTGCCGCGACAGCAAGGCGACGCAGCCGATCAGGATGATGCGGAGCCAGCGTTTCATCGTAGCTACTCCAGTCCGATCAGGCAGGCACGTGATCCACCACAGCAGGCTAGCCGACCGCACGATAAAATGAATTCTCAATCTCGTTCTAGGGCTATAACCTAGCTCGTATGTCCCACAGGATCGACTGGGAAAGTCAGATCGGTCGGCAGCTGCGCCTGCGCGACCTGCATGCGTTCTTGACGGTCGTGAGGTCGGGCAGCATGGCAAAGGCCGCCAAGCAGCTGGGGGTCTCGCAGCCGGCGGTGTCCAAGGTGATTGCCGATCTGGAGTATGCCCTTGGCGTGCGGCTTCTCGAACGAAGCTCGCAGGGGGTTGAACCAACGGTTTACGGCACTGCGATGCTGAAACGGGGGATGGCGGCGTTTGATGAATTGAAGCAAGGCATTCGGGACATCGAATTCCTGGCCGATCCAGCGACCGGCGAAGTGAAGATCGCCTGTCCGGTGGGCATTGGAAATACGCTGATGCTGCAGTTCGTCGAACCATTTATGAAGAGATACCCACGCGTGGCATTGCATGTTGATGCCGTGACCAATCCACAGGCGTTCCCGGGGCTCTTCGACCGAACATACGATCTCTACATCACCCTGCTTCCGCTTCCGGAGCGCCGGGTTCCCGACGGGCTGAGTGTCGAAGTTCTGTTCAGCGATCCTCTGGTCGTCGCAGCTGGAAAACGCCATCGATGGGCCAACCGGCGCAAGGTCGAGTTCGCCGAGCTTGTGCAGGAATCATGGATTCTCCCGAGAGCCGATAGCTGGAACTACATTTGCGTGATGGACGCGTTTCGTACCCGCGGGCTCGCCATGCCGAAGGTGGCGTTTTGGAGCAACATCGTGCCATTGCGTAATCAATTGATCGCGACAGGCCAGTTCGTGACTGCATTGTCGAGATCAAACGTTAGATGGCATGGGATGAAAGTTTTGCCGGTTGATTTACCCGTGCATGACTGGCCTGTGGTGATTGCCACCCTCAAGAACCGCGCGTTGAGCCCGGTAGTCGAAATCTTCATCGATTTCCTACGGGATTTTACCAAGCCTATGCGGACGGCAAAGCAGTTCGCGGTGCGAAGCCCCTGAGTTTCATATCAATGCTGCGTTGACCGCTTCTGTGGCGGCCTTCCAGATATGCATGCCGGCATCGGTGACGATCATGGGATCACTCCACCTCAGGGCACCAGACCTCGCGTCGTGTCGTCGAACAGTTCGTCGACCTCGAGCCGGCGCGGAATGATGCGCTGCTCGAGCGCCCAGTCGATGGCGAGCTGGATCGCCTCGCGATTGGCCTCGACGCCGAACGGCGGAATGGTCTCGAGCGCTTCCGGCGGCGCCGCCTTGCGGCTCTCGACCAGCACGCGGAATACCTCGGCGATGACGTCGGGGCGCTCCCGCGAAATCTGCTCGTGCACCGTGAACATGTGGTTGATCGGGATCACGCCCGTGCGCTTGAACCATTCCTGCGCCGCCCTATGCGGATCCGGGATGAGCGGGCGCACGCGCGGATCCTTGGGCATGTCGGCGCCCAAAATGGCGGCCGCGACGTCGCCGTCGAACATCATCTCGGCGAGCTTCTTGCTGCCCTTGGGCACCCGCTCGGTATTGGCGGGATCAGTGTACTCGGCGAGATGCGCGTCCTCGAATGTGACCCAGGTCACGCGATCGAGATCGACGCCGTATTCGTGCTTGAGCACTCCGCGGACCCAAAGTCCCGTCGTCTGTGCGTAGGAGCGCACCCCGACTCTGCGGCCTTCGATGTCCTTCGGCTTGATCTCCCCACCATGCGCGGTGCTGTAGCCGATGCAATGATGCTGGAAGCGCCCGGAGATCGGCGCGGGCAGCATGACGTAGGGCTTGCCGTAGGCCTTGGCCTGCAGAAACGTGATGATCGCAAGCTCGCCAGCATCGAACTTGTCGTCGCGCACCATCGGCTTGAAGCCGTCATGGGCGGTCGGTGGTCCGCAGAAATCGAAAGCCACGAGTGGCGAGGAGGTCTTGCCCTGCTTGAGCGCCCTGGTGACCGGATAGTCGGCGAGATTGGTCTTGAGCGTCACCGGACCTGTGGACAACATAGCCATCGCTTACCTCATTTGTCGGCCAAGGCGGGATAGATCGACTGCGCAGTGCGGGCGAAAATCCATTCCTGGTCCTTGGCCGGCACGGCGGCAAGGGCCTCGCGCGCGGTCGCAAGGAGCTTCGAGAGAGGTCCGGGCGACGCCGGGTAGTTGGAGCCCCAGGCGATGCGCGAGGCTCCGAACTCGCCGACGAGCTTCTTGAAGAAGGATTCCGGCGTCGCCTTGCCCTCGTAAACTTGAGTGAAGGAGCGCGGCGTGACCTTGAGATAGACGTTGCCGTAGGGGGCGAGCGCGAAGAGCGGCTGCGCGGCCGCATAGGGTGGCCCATCCGTGAGGTCGGGCCGCGCCAGATGATCGAGCAGCAGCTTGACCTTCGGGAACTGCTTCAAGATGCCGAGCGCCTTGGGGAAGCCGGCGGCTGACATCTGCAGGCACACCGACATGCCGGTCTCCGCCGCATAATCCCAGGCCGGGAACGTCGAGGGCTCGTCGATCCAGCTCGCATCGATGGCTTGTGTGCTGCCGCCGGTGAACAGGCGCACTCCGGTCATTCCGCGCTCGCGCCACAGCTTGAGCTTCTCGACGGCATCGGGCGCGCGGATATCCACCGAGCAGACGCCGGTGAGCCGGTCCGGGTGCTTGGCAATGGAGTCGGCGAGGTAGGAGTTGTCGTGGCCGTAGCAGGTCGAGGCCTGCACGATCGCCGACTTGTCGACGCCCGCCTCGTTCATAGACGCAATCATGTCGTCGATGGTGACGGGGCGCTCGCGTGACCAATCCGACTGCACGCCGAACAGCGGCGAGCGCGGATAGCGCGTGTCGTCCCGCGAGATCACGTGCGGGTGGATGTCGATTGTACGCGAGACCATCTGTCAGCTCCCGGGGTCTTTCGTGTTGGCTCGGACGTCATTGCGGGTCGACGAAAAGCTCGTCGATCGTAATCCGCCGTGGGGTCAGCTTCTGTTTGAAGACGGTGTTCTCGAGCGCCCGGATCGTGGGCAGGTTGGCGTCGAGGCCAAAGGGCAGCGGATCGTCGCCGACGATCTTCGACAATGCGAGGTACTTGCGGTCGCTCGTGGTGTCGGCCTTTCCTGACCGCAGGTTTGCGAGCCACTGCTCTTTTGCGGTCTGGTAGGCGCGGGCGATCGAGCCCGCGACCCACGGGTGCTCCTTCAGCACTGCCTCCTTCACCACGATGGTGCCGTGCATCGGGTAGATCCCCGTGCGCCGGTACCACTCGGCCTCGATCGGCTCCGGGTCGGGGAAGAGATCGGGATAGTTTGAAGCCGGCACTGGCGTCTTCTCCCATCCGGCGACGGGTGGCCCGGCGCGGCCGATGCCGGCATTGGCGTCGAAGCCGGCCTGCAGCTCACTGGCCGCCATCATGTCGGCGAGCGAGCGGCCTTGCGGGGCGTGGATCACGTTGCTCGGGAGCTTGAGCTCGAGCACGTGTTCCTCGTCGTCCACGACCCACGTGACCTTGGAGGCGTCGAGGCCGTACTCGTCGATGAGGATGCCGCGCGTCCACACGCCGGTGGTGACCGAATAGGCGCGCACCCCGACCTTCTTGCCCTCCAGGTCTTTGGGCTTGGCGATCCCAGCGTCCTGCCGCACCAGGAGACCGGAGTGATGGAAGCGGCGCATCACGAAGATCGGCAGCGCCACGAACGGCGCATTGTAGGCACGGGCGATGATGTAGGTGGTCGGCGCGAGCTCGCACACGTCGAACTCGACCTGCCGCACCATGCGCCGGTAGGCCGCGATCTGCGGCTTCACGTCGGCAAATTGCGGCTCGATCCCCTCGAAGCGCACGGCCCCGCTCTTGAGCGCCGCGGTGTGCGGATAGTCGGCGATGGCGAAGCTCAAACGCAAAGGTGCTGCAGCCACATTTCCCTCCCAGACGGCGATCGCGTCCCATTCTGCACAACGGGGCGCACGCTGCCACTGTGGCTCGACGCATCCCAAATTACATTCGTGAAGTAGGCCATAAGTTTTATGGTCCTGCGGAAGCCTTGAGCAACTTTGTCACAGGGTCTTCGAAGCGCCGGAGCTGTAAAAATCCATTGAAAAATCCGAGGTCTTGAACGCCTCAGCGCTGAAGAGCTTGCTCCATGATCCTATCAGGCGCGTGCTTGCCGGCTGACGAGAAGTGCCCCGCGGGCGCCACGAATGTGATTGAGAGCCGGGTCGAGCGTGCATTAGAGTTGAGAAGCATAATTCAAGAAGACGTGTCGGCTGCAAAGGCCCTGGGAGGCACGTATGGCCCAAATTAGCGAGCGGCCGAATTTGCGCCACCTGCGTGTATTCGAGGCGGTGGCACGGCTCGGCAGCGTCAGCGGTGCATCGCGCGAAGCGCGTCTATCGCAACCCGCCGTCACGCAGGCAATCGCCAAGCTCGAAGCGCGCATCGGCGCGGCTTTGTTCGAGCGGCATCAATCGGGCTGCCACCTGACTGAGTATGGCCGCACGTATCTGGCGCGCGCCGATCGCATGTTCACCGAGATGGAGCAGGGCCTGGTCGCGCCGTTCGTCGGCCCGCCGTTCGCCGACGACAAATCGCTGAAGCCGATCCTGGCCAAGATCACGGCCACCCATGTGCGGGCCCTCATGGCGGTCGCCGAGCATCGCTCGATCGAGACCGCAGCCCTCAATCTCGGCATCTCGGTCTCCTCGCTCGCCCGCGCGGCGCGCGATCTCGAAGGCGTGCTGCGGCGCACGCTCTTCCATCCCGGCCTGCAAGGCCTGGTGCCGACCGAGCCCGCGACCGAGCTCGCGCGGCGTTTTGGCCTCGCGTGCCGCGAGCTCACCTATGCGAACGAGGAGATCGCGACGCTCAAGGGAATGAGCACCTCGCGCGTGGTCATCGGCACGTTGCCGTTGTTTCCAGCCGACCTGATCGCACGCAGCGTCGACGAGCTCCTGCGCATCCATCCGGGCACCCGGGTGCTGGTGGTGGAGGGGGCCTATCTCTCGCTGCTCGCCGACCTGCGCGCGGGCAAGATTGATTTCCTGGTCAGCGTGCTGCGGCGTCCGGATTGGGCCAAGGACGTGCACGAGGAGGCGCTCTTCCGCGATCCCTACGCCATCGTGGCCCGCCGCGGGCATCCCTTGTCGCGGCGGCGGAAGATCACGTTGCAGGACCTCGCGGCTTTCGAGTGGGTGGTGCCGCAGCCCGGCACGCCGCGCCGCGCGGCATTCGAGCGCATGTTCGCCGATGTCAGCCGCAAGCCGAAAGCCAGCATCGAGACGCGCTCCATGGAGTTTCAGCGCGGCATACTCGCGGCGAGCGACCGCGTCAGCATTGTCACGCGGCGGGAGAGCCTGCTCGAGCAGCGCCTCGGCGTGCTTGCGGCGCTTCCGTTCGTGCCGCCGGTGAGCCGCCAGGCGGATGGCGTCGCGACGCGCGCCAACTGGAAGCCGACCACGGTCCAGTTTGCATTTCTCGATCTGTTGCGCCGCAATTCACGCGCCAAGCTGCCGCGCACCCCGGAGGTCGTGGAGCTGCATGGCCGCACGGCCCGGCCTTCGTTGCAGGCAACGCCGCCTGCGGCGGCACGGCCCGAACGCGGGCGCAGCCACGGGCTGCCGCGGTCGGGAGCGCGATCGAAGCCGCGGGCTGCGTGCGAGGGACGGGTGGCCCGCCAGTAGCGAAAACTTATGGCTCCTCGCGCAGTTTCGATAGGGTTGCGTGCGTGGCCCGGTGGCAAGGGAAGAAGCGTGGATTTTCATGGACGATCAGCGCCAATCCCGCGCCGTTGGCTCTGCACCGCAGCCGCGCTTGTAGCGCTCGCGAGCGCGACAGCTCAGCGCGATGATGCGCGGGCGGCCGGCGACTATCCGCGCCAGGCGGTCCGCATCATCGTGCCCTATGGGCCGGGCGGCGCCGGCGATCTGACCATCAGGCTCATCGCCGAGAGGCTCAGCCAAAACCTCAAGCAGCCGTTCGTGGTGGAGAACCGCCCCGGTGCCGGTGGCATCGCCGCGATGCGCTCTGTATTGAGCGCGCCGGCCGACGGCTACACGCTGGGCGAGATGGGCAACGGGCAGACGATCGGCGTAAGCCTGTTCCAGAGCCTTCCCTACAACATCCTCACGGATTTCACGCAAATCTCGGTCGCCGCACGCTTCGCGATGTTGTTGGTCGTTCCGCCGAACTCGCCCTACAAGTCAGTCAATGATGTGATCGACGCCGCGCGCAAAGCCCCGGGCAAGCTCAACCTCGGAGCCATCAACCCCGGTAGCACGCAGAACCTTTCGGCGCATCTGTTTCAGCAGGTCAGCGGCGCGCAGTTCACCCTCGTTACCTATCGCACCACGCCGGATCTGGTGACGGCGCTCCTGCGCGGCGATGTCCATCTTGGGTTTGATTATTTCGCCGGCCTTGAGAGCACCATCGCCCCCGACAAGCTGCATGTCATCGCCACCTCGGGCGAGGAGCGCGATCCTCTGTTCAAGGATGTACCGACGGTGAAGGAGAGCGGGCTGCCGGATTATGCGGTGACGAGTTGGAACGGCGTGGGTGCCCGCGCCAGCGTTCCCCCCGAAATCATCACCACGCTCAGCGGCGAGATCAGGCGGGCCTTGGCGACGCCCGACGTGCGCGAGCGGATGCTTCGGCTCGGACTGGAGGCGCATGGCAGCACGCCCGAGGAAATGCGCAGCCAGATGGTCGCCGATATAGCCAAGTGGCGCCGGGTCATAGAGACGGCGGGAATTCCCAAGCAGTAGGCTGCTGGTGTTAGCTGGGGGCACCGGCATGCCTCGCGTATCGCGCCGCTGCACCGGCGTTCTCGTTGCGTCGCGCCGCCGGCACAGGGCCGCACGCGAGGCGCGATCAGGCACTGAGCGCCGCGGCGAGCTCGCCGGCGGATGCTATCTGCTCGGCGTTCATGACGAGGTCGGCTATGCGCTCGATCTGCGGATTGGTCATGCGGGTCGCCGCGAGCTTGCGGAACTTGTCGACCACATCCTGATCGGTTGCGAACTTGCTTTCGCTGCCGCGCGGGGCCTCGACGGTCGCCTCGAAGACCTCGCCGTTCTTGAGCCGCACCTCGACCCGCACCTTGTGCCGATAGCGCGCGCCGAGCGCGGTGATCTGCGGGTCCTCGACCACCTCGACGCGTCGCGAGAAGGCGATGCGCGCGGGATCCGCCACCATCTCCTCGGTGAACTGCGCCACGAAGGCGTCGCCCTCAAGCAGGAAGGTCGCCACGCAGTAGGGGAGGTTGAGCTGTGCGGAGGTGAGGCCTTCGGGCTTGTAGGGCCAGCCGACATGATCGATCGTGACCTTCGATCCATGCACGATGATTTTCTCAACCTCGTCGGCCGCGAACGGGCGCCGCGCCTGGATGTCGCGGATGCCGTCGAGCGTCGTATGGTTGCTGCCGACGCAGGAATAGAATTTGAGCGCGATCTGCAGCGTCTCGAAACGCTCGCCGAGACTGGCGGAGAGGGCCGCGAGATCGTAGCGATCGTGCGAGCGCGAGAAGGTGGAGCAGAAGCCGCCATACTCGCTCTCGAAGACATTCTGGATGCCGGTATAGCCGCGCCGCGCCAGGATGGCGCCGTAGTAGCCGCTCTGCGCCGAGCGCCCTGCGTGCATGCGCTTGACCATCGCGCCATATTGCGCGGCCATCAGCCCCGCCGACTGGGTGCCGGCAATGCCGATCGCATTGATGGTCTGCGCGGTGTCGAGTCGCAGCGCTGCGGCGGCGCCGCAGGCGGCGGAGAACACCCCGAGCGTCGCGCCCGAATGCCAGCCCTGCCCGATATGCTCCTGTCCCATGCACAGACCGACGCGCGGGCCGATCTCGTAGCCTGCGACAGCGGCGGTGAGAAAATCGCGGCCGCTGATCGAGGGCGTGCGCTCGAGAATCGCGAGAATGGGCGGCAGCGTGACGGCGCTGACATGGAGAACGCCGACCCGGTGGACGTCGTCGAGCTCGAAGCTTTGCACCAGGGCGCCGTTGACGAGCACCGCATGCGGCGATGACAACCGGTCGGCCGTGCCCCATACCGAAGCGCTGGCGCTGCGGTCGACCTCGGCGAGGGTCTCGCGCAAGATGCGGCTCCAGGGGAGATCGGCGCCATAGATCGCGCAGCCGAGGGCGTCGAGCACGAGGAGCTTGATGCGCCGCACAACGTCGGCGGGAACCTTTTCGTAGCGGAATCCCGCAACGAAGCTTGCGATCGCCGCCGTGTGCGGATTGGCCGCCTCACCTGAATGTGCCATCAGCAGTTCCTCTCCAGAGCGGTGAAGGTCTTGACCACGGTCTGGCGCGCCGTCAACCCATGATCGACGGTGTCACGGGGCAACGCCTTCGGTGAACCATTCCCCCGGCAACTCGTGGCCGAGACCGTGCCGGCGCGCCTCCTTCAAGATGAGCTGGCCGACGGCGGCGTACTGCGCGCCGCATCCGGTGCTGTTGAGAAAGAAGGTGCGTTGTTGGGGGTGTGAGCGTCCGGCTACGCGGCCGCCGACCAGATCGGCGAGATCAGGGAATGCGTTCCAATCGAGATCGCTCGGCGGGTGATCGCGCATGATGAAGCCGAAGCGCTGCTCCAGCGCCGCGAAGTCGGTCGAGACATGCTCGACCTCCTTGGCGCGGGTGTGGAAGACCACGCGGTCGAGCTCGCGGAAGCAATCGGGCATTGCTTCATCGCGCTGCAGCGCGCTCAGGTGCATGCCGGGCGCGAGCCACGCGGCCGGAAAGAATGGGACGCGGCTGTTGGTGGCGGTCACCACGATGTCGGCGCCCGCGAGCGCTGCTTGCGGCGATCCCGCCGGCACGATCTCGATGCCGAGCGGCTGCGCGTTCGCATGGGCGAAGGCCTCGGCCTCTTCTGGCGTCGGCGTGTAGACCTGGACGCGGCTGATCCGACGAACCTTGCACAGGCCACGCAGCTGCGGCCCGGCCTGGCCGCCGGCGCCAAACAGCGCCACGGTGCGCGAATCCTCGCGCGCCAGATATTTGGCGCCGATGGCATTGATGGCGCCGACGGAATACTGCTGCAGCACGCCGTCCTGGAGAATGGCGGCAAGCTCGCCGGTCGCGCTGTCGAGCAGGAGCACGAGACCGACATAGCGCTTGCCCGCCGCCGCCGGAATCTTGGTGCGCCGCCGCGCGCCGCCGACCAGCGGGAACGCGACCACGTCCGAGGTAACGCGGATCGCGCCGACGTTCCAGCGCGGTATGGCGCCGTCGAGCGTCTTGAGCTGGTACGCGGTCGGGATGTCGGGCGGACCGCCGGTTGTAGGCGTGAACAGATCGGTGCGTCCGCGATAGACGGCGCTGCCACGGCCGAGGTCAGCGTAGAGCAGCTCGAGCGCCTCGATGGTGTCGCGCATCGTGAGGACCTTGAGGACATCCTCATTGCCAAGCACGAGCGTCATGTTCCCTCCGGGCTTGCGCCTGCGACATAAGAATAACCCCGCCAATTGGCGGGGTTATTGAAGCTTCGATCAGGAGCGCACCGACGCGGCGCGCCCTTGCTCCTTGCCGGCCTCCGGGCCGTCGTTGGCTTCCTGGGCGCCCGCCGGCGCGTGGACGGTCTGCTTGTGGATCGTCTCAATGCTGGGAACCGACGTAAAATTCATTCATCAATAACGGCTATTTCCCGGTCGGCTTGAAGTAACGTAAATCGGGCGGCGGCTGATCCTTCTTGGTCGGCATCAGATTGCCATCGGCGCTCAAATAATAGTCTTCCTTGCCGATCCTGACCCAGACCTGGGCTTCGGCGCAGACCTCTTCGGGCCATCCGGTCGGGCCGGGCTTCTGGTAGCGCGGATAGTTGAAGGTCACCGTCCAGGGCCGCGTATAGGCGTGATCGATGACCGTGACCTCGTTGTGCAGGATGTTCCGGTTGGCCTTGTCCAGATAGAGGCGCTCCTTGACGATCGTCTGATTGTCCTTGTGGGTCGGGAGCAGGCCATCCAGTGTGCGCGGGCCCTTGATCAGGCGGGTCTCGACCTCGAGCGCGCTGTATTTGCCGCTCCCGGTCTCGTCGACCCACTTGCCGATGGAATAGCCGGAGAAGGTGGGGTCGACCTCCGCTTCGGGCCAGCCGCGCCCGTCGGTGAAGATGCGGCGGTCGTCGTGGATGTGATCGATCAGCATGTAAGTGGTGCCGGGTGTGATGGCGATCTCCATCGGTGAGTAGACGATCATCTGCCGCGGCATCCCGGGCGGGAAGCAGCGGTACATGATGTCGCTGACGTTTCCCGTAGCCTTCCGCTCGGCGGCAGCGGCGTCGTAGATCGCCTGGTATTCGGGCGTCAGCGGCGGCTTCTCTCCGCGCGGCGTCCACTGGAACACCTCGCTTCTGCCCCATCCCCCGGCGATGTCGGGGTATTTGCTCATGTCGATGATCTGTCCATGGACAGCGGCCATGCCCAAGCCGAGCCCGAGACACGCCGCGATCACGCCGGTGCGCAGATGCATGACTATTCTCCTTTCGAAAGTATCGAGTTGGTCCGTGCCCGCCTAACGGCGGGAGCGCCGCTTGGCCTTGCGCTTGTTCTCCAGGATGATGTGCCCGACCGCGGTGTTGGAGGCCGGCACGGTGTAGAAGCGGTAGACCTCCTCGAGGTCGTCATCGAGCGCGCCGCGCATGATGAGCCACATCACCATCTCGATGCCCTCGGCGCCGGCCTCGCGCATATATTCGAGATGCGGGATGTTGATGAGCTTCTTCGGGCTCCTGGTGAGATTGTCGAGGAAGGCCTTGTCGAACTTGCTGTTGATGAGCCCCGCACGCGGCCCGCTGATCTGATGCGACATGCCGCCGGTGCCGAAGATCACGACGCGCAAATCCTCCGGATAGGAGGCGAGCGCCTTGCGGATGGCGCGGCCGAGCATGAAGCAGCGATGGCCGGTCGGCGGCGGATAGAGCACCACGTTGACGGCGAGCGGGATGACCGGGCAAGGCCATTGCTTGGGCGAGCCGAACAACAGGTTCATCGGCACGGTGAGGCCGTGGTCGACCTCCATCTTGTTCACGATGGTGAGATCGAACTCGTCGAGAATGACCGACTGGGCGATGTGCGCCGCGAGCTCGGGATGGCCCTTGACCACCGGCACCGGCCGCGGCCCCCAGCCTTCATCGGCGGGCGGGAACTCGGCTGCGCAGCCAAGCGCAAAGGTGGGCACGATCTCGACGGAAAATGCAGAGGCATGGTCGTTGTAGACCACAATCGCCACGTCGGGCTTGAGCGCATCCATCCATTCCTTCGAGCGCTCGAAACCGGAGAACACCCGCTTCCAATACGGCTCCTCGGTCTGCTTGTTGTCGATCGCCGCGCCGATCGCCGGCACGTGCGATGATCCGACCCCGGCGACGATCCTAGCCACGCTTCTTCCTCGCTTTGCCACCCTTGGCTTTGGACTCGGATTTCGACTTCGGCGGCTTATCGAACTTGCCCGATTTGCTGCGATTGCCTTCGACCGAGCGGCCGCCGCCGAGCATCATGGCGGCGTAGTCGTCCTGTGTCGACCCGGTCATCAGCGCAGCGAGGTGGCGGAACGAATGGCCGTCGGTCGCGCCGAGCTTGGCGGTGAAATAGATGTTGCCGCCGAGCTCCAGCATGCGGTTGTACTCGCGCTTGAGGATCGCCTCGGTCTGCGCGGGCGAGAGTGGGAATCTCTTGAGATACTCCGCCTCGTTCGCCTTGAAGGCCTTGCGGTTCTCGTCCTTCATCAGCGACATGCAGAACATGTTGATGCCGTAGCCCTGGCGCGACCTGTCGGTATCGAACACGAAGGTTCCCGGAACATCATCGTAGTCGTGCATCGAGATCATCGCTTGGTTCGTAGTCCGGATTGAGCGAAGCAAAATGCGGGGGCATCGGTCCGGGAACTTGCTGGCGCTCAATCCGGGTCATTTCTGTGGCTTCTTGAAATAACGCGCGTCGGGCGGCGGTTGATCGGGCCGCGTCGGCATCAGGAAGCCTTCGGCGCTGAGATAGTAGTGCTGCGTGCGGAGATGGCCGCCGCAACCGACGCCGCGAGGATGGTTCTACTCAACATGAGCTCCTCCGGCTCAAGCTCAACGTGAAGGCCCCTGCGCTTTCAGCATGCGCTGCTTGTAGTTCTCCCATGGCCGATCGGGGCGCTCTTCCCGGTCGGCGGCCCCAATCTCGGTGTCGTCCAAGGTGACGAACTTGGAACCCATCGCCATCGCGGCGGCCTGCGCGCGCGCATCGATGTTGGTGTAGAGGGTGCGAACGGTCGCCTCCTTGACGGAGCGGCCGACGACGGTCTCGCCGTGCCCGCGCATGAGCACGACCGGATTTTTGCCGAGCTTTGTCGCCAACGCCTTGCCAAGCGCCGAATTGAGCACCAGCATGCCGCGCGCGGTCGCTGACGGGCCATAGGCGTCGCGCACCTCGAACAGCGGGGTCTGCTTTGGCAGGAAGCCCGCCTGCGCGAGCACGGGGCGCAGCG
>Ga0126381_100005253_pt1 | contig 14224 bp, 12 predicted proteins | sample PanSoiMetPlot_28_FD_96465 | JGI IMG/M metagenome (GOLD analysis project Ga0126381, IMG submission 96465) | Tropical forest soil microbial communities from Panama - MetaG Plot_28 | ecosystem: Environmental > Terrestrial > Soil > Tropical forest > Bulk soil | place: Panama | collected 2016-02-17
AAGATATTCTTTTATTGACCGGCGGCAGTACCCTTCCGCGATGTTCCGATGAATAGCATCCACGGATGAAATCTGCTGTGACGCGACTCGCTGCAATACAAAAGGAAAACCAGAGAGTACTTCGCAGGTAGCTGTGTAATACGCAATCGCATCTTCCCAAACCCTAAGCTTCCGATACCCTCGATTTATATTCTTCCTGTCCATATCGTCGGCCACTCTCGCACACCCCATTCATCCTTCCACTCTTCCATCCTTCCACTCTTCCATCCTTCCACTCTTCCACCCTTCCAATCTTCCATCCTTCCAATCTTCCATCCTTCCGTTCTTCCCTTCTTCCCATCCCTGCTCTCACGGAACGGCGACCAGTTTGAGGATCCGGTCGAGCACCGCATCTTTAGTCACCCCTTCGGCTTCCGCTTCGTAAGTTAAGATGAGCCGGTGCCGCAAACAGGCGTGGGCGACCTCTTTAACATCATCTGGAGTGACGGTGTCGCGACCACTGAGCCAGGCACGTGCTCGGGAGGCCCGATCGAGCGCTAAGGTGCCACGAGGGCTAGCGCCGATCTTGATCAACTTAGCGAGATCATCGTGATAATCGCCGGGACGACGGGTCGCTGCGATCAAGGCGACAATGTATTTTTCAATGGTGTCTGCTACGTGAACGGCAAGTACTTCTTTGCGCGCTTCGAGGACGGATTGGGCAGGCACCTTTCCGTTCACGGTCTGGCTAGTGCCCGCATCTTCGCCTCTGATTAGGCGAAGAATCTTATGTTCATTTTCGTCCGTCGAGTAACCGATGAATACGTGTAGAAGAAACCGGTCCATTTGCGCTTCCGGCAACGGATAGGTCCCTTCCTGTTCAATCGGATTCTGGGTAGCAAGAACCAGGAAAAGATCGGGTAGTTTATGGGTAGTGCCTGCAACTGTTACCTGGCGTTCTTCCATCGCTTCAAGCAAAGCGGCTTGTGCTTTAGCGGGCGCACGATTGATTTCATCCGCCAGGATCAGATTACCAAACACCGGGCCGGGCTGAAACTTGAAGGTTCCGCCCGCACCTTCGCCAGTGTAGATCTCCGTACCGGTAATGTCGCTAGGCAAAAGATCAGGAGTGAATTGGATTCGCCGGAACTCCGATTCCAGGTTCTTCGCCAACGTCTTAATCGTACGCGTCTTAGCTAGACCGGGCAGTCCTTCCATCAGAAGATGACCATTGGCGAGTAGCGAAATTAACAACTGCTCCACCACCGCTTCCTGCCCGATTACGGCCGCGCCGATCCGCTGCTGGAGATCGAGTATCTGACCGCGTGCATTCTCCATTCTTCCAATTTTCCGCTCTTTCTCTAGTTCGTCGGTACGCTCAGTCTTTCGACTTCTTTTAGCCGCGTCATCGCTTCTTGCATCTTCAACATGCCGTAATTTATGCCTGCAGCGTTCAGCGAATTACCCTCCTGATGCGGGAAATTGTCATAGTCTGTGAAGAACTCCTTCACTTTTTGCTGGACCGGCACTATCAGCCACATGTTCCGAGCCAGGAATTCGACGGCGCCCCCTCCCTCTTCCATGCCTCTCTCGTAAGGATCCATCCGCAGGTTGGCTATTAAGGCCCAAGCCGGCACTTCCCGCACGCCCGTAGCGATGTTCCCGTGGCTAACTGCAAAGCTGAGCTTCCAATCATTCCATCGAATCGCGTTTAGATTTCCGCCCTGGTCAAAATAGTAGATCGAGTCACGAGGACCGGCTTTGTCTTTCCCCTCGAAATAAGGCAAAAAGTTATATCCATCCAAATGGACCTTAAAGGTTTTGCTACCCGCAGCAAATCCGCTAGCCATTTTTTCCTTGATGTCGGGGATTCCGGCAGCCGCACAGAGGGTAGGAAACCAATCAATTAAGGAGATGATATCGTTATAAATTGTTCCGGGTTTGACGACGCCCGGCCAACGCACCATCATCGGGATCCTAAATCCGCCTTCCCAAGTCGTTCCTTTTTCGCCCTTGAAAGGAGTCATCGCGCCATCAGGCCAAAGGGCCAGCTCAGCGCCGTTGTCGGTTGTATAAACAACGATCGTATTATCGGCAATGCCGAGATCGTCGAGTTGTTTCAGTAATTGCCCGATCATGCCATCATGTTCCACCATGCCATCGGCTTCTATGCCTTTTCCGGTTTTGCCGAGTGATTCCGGTTTTAAGTGCGTGAATACATGCATTCGGGTCGTGTTGAACCAAACGAAGAACGGCTTGTCGGCTTTGTGTGCGCGCTCGATGAAATCCTTAGCTGCCGCCAGGAATTCCTCATCGACGGTCGGCATACGCTGAACGTTCAGCGGTCCGGTATCTTCAATCTTGCCATCTGCATAGGAATGGATGACGCCGCGTGGACCATATTTCTTCCTGAACTCTGGATCTTTCGGATAAAAGTATCCTTCCGGCTCTTCTTCAGCGTTAAGATGGTAGAGATTACCAAAAAATTCATCGAACCCATGATTGGTCGGCAAGTGTTCATCGTGGTCACCCAAGTGATTTTTCCCGAACTGACCGGTGGTGTATCCCACGGTCTTTAGCACGTCGGCAATAGTCGGCATCCAAGCGGTAATACCGTGCGGATCTCCCGGCATGCCAATGGTCAGCAATCCGGTCCGAAACGGCTCCTGGCCCAGGATAAATGATGCTCTTCCGGCAGTACAGCTTTGTTGGCCGTAAGAATCGGTGAAAATCGCACCCCCTTTAGCGATACTATCGATGTTCGGCGTGTGATAGCCCATCATGCCCATACTGTAAGCGCTGATTTGTGGAATGCCGATGTCATCGCCAAAGATCACGAGGATGTTTGGCTTCTTCGTTTGCTGCGAATAAACCAGATTCGGAATGCTGGTTATGGCTAGAGCAACGGTCGCTGTCGCCCAACATTTCCCAATCTGGCGAACGAGTGCTGTTCTCGTTGGAGTTTTCATGTGTGCGGGGTCCTCGGAGTTCAAAAAAAACACTCAGCAGCCGCCTTGAAATCGGGCTGAGTTACCGATGTTGAATTAAAGAGAGTATGACAGACGCAAATCCCGCGCGGGAATTGTCCTTTGGTGCAGAATCGAATTGTACTTTGGTGCAATAGGGGAGGCAATGGAAGACTGGACGGCTGCCGATTAGTTGGTTTTTGCGGGGAATACGGTTGCCCAGTCGTCTTTCATGTTAACGACGACCCATCCGTTGGCGTGCGCTTGCTCGAGTGCCTTATTCAGTTTGCCGACAATGGACGCGCGATCGTATGCATATTCCCGGTCGGCATCGGTGTGGTGTACTATTAGCCCGAGACGAGGGCCGGGGCTTCCTGTGGTGTACTGCAGCATTTGTAGATCCCCGTCCGAATTACCGAAAGCCATGACTGGCCGGCGCCCGATGAATTTCGCGATCCCTACCGGCTTACCTGGTCCGTCATCAATGAAATCGATCGCCGGCAACCGCACGATCTCCAGCTTTCCGTCGCGCAGTTCAAACTTGGTTTTGATACTGCTACCAACCACTTGTTCCGGCGGCACGCCATAGGTTTTCTCAGCGAAAACACGCATGAACTCAACGCCGCCGCCTGAAACGATAAAGGTCTTAAAACCGTTTGTGCGTAGATAAGCCAATAGCTCCAGCATCGGCTGATAAACTAACTCCGTATAAGGTCGATTAAACTTGGGGTGTCGAGCGGTTAACAGCGCACTCGGCGACGATTTGGGCAAACTCATCGGAGGTCATACCCGCGTGGGTTGCCATAAGCATTTCCACACGCGCCTTTTCCCCACCGCTCAGTGCTCCTTTGAGATCGCCCTCAAGGACGGAGGCGTAGGGCTCCTTTTGCTTCCATTCAGGATGCTGCTTCGCCAGTGTTTTGATACGGTCGAAAATAAACAATCCTTGGAAGTAGAATGGCTGTTCGCACCAAAGCGTTCCATCGTTATCAAAGGTGGCGATTCGTTCGGGAACAGGAACAAAATCGGGTGAACCCTCCTTCGTTACCTTCTCGACAAACGCCACTATCGCCTGCTTGGGTCCAGTGTCATTCCAAGAGGCAGCGGATCAGTTACAGCGACCGCCCGAACGGTGAGAAAAAAGGCGATCCAGGGAAAGGTTAGGTACTTTGGGCCTTTCCGCCTAATGCTCGACGAAAAACGAGGGAGGATACTCACTAATCGTTCCGGTAGCAGTAAAGCTTCTCCATCACTTCCCCTCCTTGCTCTCTTCCACACTTTCGTGAAGTGCGTCGTCAGTCGTGGCCTTGCGCGGGTTTCGATAGGCTCTCCATCACCTGATCTAGATTGAAGCTGGCGGGCTTTTGCCGAACCGGGAATTCCTTAAAAGTCGCGAGGAACTTTCCTACTATCACCTGTGCAGGGACGAGGAGAAAAGCGCGGTGAGCTTTCCAACTGTCGTATTCAAACGAGAATTTGCCGCGTTCGAACGGATCTGCCAGCAGGTCGAAAATATCCGGGACCCGGAGGTTGGTAAATTCGCGTTCCCAGATGTTTAAGCCCGTCCAGTTATTTTCTTTAAAGACGATCTTCCAACGACCGACGCGTAAGGCAAACAAATCGCCGTCATCGCTCCAGTAAAAGAACTCTCTGCGTGGAGATTCTTTGACCTCGCCTTTGAAAAACGGCACTAGATTAAAACCGTCGAGATGGACATGGAATGTCTTATTGCCGGCCTGGTAACCCTTGAGACATTGCGCCACAACATCGGCATCTCCGGCAGCAGCGCAAAAGGTCGGAATAAAATCTTCGTGGGCAAACATATCATTGTAAACTGTGCCGGGCTTGATCACGCCCGGCCAGCGAATGAGGGTCGGCACACGGAACCCCCCTTCCCAGCCAGTGGCTTTCTCGCCCCGAAACGGGGTGCTACCGCCGTCGGGCCAACTCATCATCTCGGCACCGTTGTCGGTTGTGTACACAACGATGGTGTTATCTGCGATCCCTAGGTCATCCAGTTTCTTCAGCAATTGGCCCACATGTCCGTCGTGCTCAACCATGCCGTCCGCCTCGAGTCCCAGACCGGTCTTTCCATCGGATTCGGGCTTAAGATGAGTGAAGATGTGCATGCGAGTCGAATTAAAATAACAGAAGAACGGTTTACCTGCCTTGTGCTGGCGGTCCATGAAATCGAGCGCTGCGGCCAGGAATTCTTCGTCAACCGTTTCCATCCGCTTTTTGGTCAATGGACCGGTATCCTCAATCTTGCCGTCAGCGTAGGAATGAATGACCCCACGCGGCCCAAAACGCTTCTTGAATTCGGGATCTTTTGGGTAGTCGGGATTCTCCGGCTCTTCTTCGGCATTGAGGTGGTAGAGGTTACCAAAGAACTCGTCAAAACCATGGTTACTGGGGAGAAACTCGTCTTTGTCGCCCAAATGATTTTTGCCAAATTGACCTGTGGCATAACCAAGCGGCTTAAGTAACTCGGCCACCGTTGGGTCTTCCGGTCTCAGGCCAAGGTCCGCTCCAGGCAGACCGACTTTGGTTAGTCCAGTCCGGATCGGTGATTGGCCGGTTACAAAGGCCGCCCGACCGGCTGTGCAGCTCTGCTGCCCGTACCAGCAATTAAAAAGCGCACCTTCTTTGGCAATCCGATCGATACTTGGTGTTTCGTAGCCCATCATACCGTGGTTGTAACAGCTCGGGTTAAACCAGCCGATATCGTCCCCCATGATAACAAGAATGTTGGGCTTCGGTGCCTGATCTGACTTCTGCTGTGCATCGACGAGCGTCGAAAAAGCCGTTACCGACAAGCAAATGAACGTCGTCCGGAAGAGATCGACGAAAGAAGTAACCCGAGGAGTTCCTAGTGGTGATTTCATTTCTTCGAGACCAATTGTTTTGTAAAAGACCCGACTGCTCAGTTCTCCGGCCGATGAGTGCTGTCCTGTCGCGTGAGCCTCAGAAGTATGCCAGAGGTAAATCCGGCCTGAGAATTGTACGTTAGTGCAGCGGCCTATTGCACTTTGGTACAATAAGAAGATAGGACGATCACGCACTCTCGGACGACAATGCGCGCTTTACCGCGTCGAGAAGAGAACGACCGCTAAACGGTTTTGCGATGTACGCTCCGATCCCCTGCGCCTGCGACCGGGCACTCGGACTGTCGTTAGCCGTTATAAAAATTACCGGTGGCGCGGAGCCGGCGGCCTTCAGTTGCCGATACAACTGTAACCCGGAAAGGCCCGGCAGCCGAATGTCAAAGATCAGGCAGCCTGCACCGGTCACTGCGTTTGTCCTTAACAGTGCTTCAGCCGATTTGAATATGATCGGTTGAAGACCTGCCGTCCGTAGTAGCCGCCCAATTGCACGGCTCATACTGACATCGTCTTCGACCACCACTATTTTGTTGGCCTGCTTTGACATGCCCCGACCTCAATTAGCTCGCCTTTTTTTTGCGCGCGTCTTTCGCGGGTTAGCTGGCCAGACATTATTTCAGACCAAGAACCGTTCTGGGAATTGGCACTTAGTGCAGCGGGAGATTGGCATTTAGTGCAATATGCGCGACGGACGATGCACCGGGGACTAGCCGCAAAAAGGCGCAAAAAAGAGCGAGATTAGAGCTACTAAAGTGGGCGGAACTTCGAATGCCGGCCTTGGACCGATAGTCGCGATTATCTTGGATTTGGTCCCTTAATCTATCCGTGTTTTTTTGCGCTTTTTGTGCCTTTTTGCGGCAATTCCTTCTTTGCGTTTTTTCGGGACTATCCCTGTCCGTGTCTCTCACTTAGCGCCTATCGGTTTTTCCCCAGGTTCTAAGAGTATTCCTGGGGTCGAAACCCCAGGCTGAGTTCTTAAATCTCTTCGGGACAATTGGCTTCGCCCGGTATTCAAACAGCCCCTGCTAGGTCCCGGCTTTTAATTCTTCGCCATCGATTTCCGGATCCAAAGCTCCTTCTGATTCTGCCGCGATCGCCGGTCTGGGAATGACTGCTAGACCTTGCTGGACGCAGATTGGCAGCCTAAAACGAAACGTTGCGCCGGGACCGGCGTTGTTCTCTGCCGAAACCGAGCCCCCATGGGCTTCTGCAATCGAGCGGGTGATTGCGAGACCAAGACCCATCCCCTCTTTCTTTGTGGTAAAGAATGAGTCAAAGATCCTTGGAAGCCGCTTCTCCGAAATACCGTGCCCGGCGTCAGAGACCGAGAACTCTACCAATGAAGTTCCTAACGAAGCCGTCCTTACTACAATCTCGCGTTGGGACCTCGGAGTCTCCTCCATGGCTTCCATAGCGTTCAGAATGAAATTGAGCAAAACCTGTTGCAATTGTACTCGGTCTGCCAAAAGCGGCGAGATACCAGAAGCAAAGTCGGTTTTGATCACAACGTCCCGTTTGCGAGCCTCGCTTTCAGCTAGTTGCACGATCTCACTCGCGATTTCATTGAAGCTTATCAACGATTTCTTGGATTCGCGTTTGCCTAACAAAGCGCGCACGCCGCGAATGATCTCGTGTGCTCTCAAGTCGTCGCGGCGAATATCGGCGGTAACCCTCCGAATCTCCTCGAGCGGCAGGGGATTCTCTTCCAATAGTAACTCCAGGCAGTCGGCATTGGCCAGGATCGCGCCCAGTGGTTGGTTAATCTCATGCCCGATGGATGCGGTCAGTTCACCCAGCAACGTCAACCGGCTAGATTGCGTCAGATTGCGCGTCAGTTCTTCCATGCTTTTGCGAGCGGTAATATCTTGTCCGATCCCCTGGTATTCCTCGATCTCGCCGGCTTGATTAACGATGGGATAGTTTTCCCAGTGGTGCCAAACAACACTACCGTCCGGGAGAAAGACTTCGTGTTCTTCGTTAACGGATTCATGTTTGTTAACCAGGACAGAAACGGTTTGTTGGACTTGCGCGTGCCACTCGGGCGGAATCAATTCCATAAACCTCCTTCCAAGCAACTCTTCCCGAGGACGGCCAAGGAATCGGCAGTACGCCTCGTTCACGAACGTCAGAGTAGTATCAGCAAGAAAGCGACAGACCATATCCGTACGACTTTCGACGACATTCCGATAACGCTCTTCGCTGGCGAGAAGTGCTCGCTCGGAGCGTTTACGATGAGCTCGATTAAAAAGCAGACTCGCGATGAGACCGGACTGAGCCAAAACGGCCACCATCACGGCGGCTAGTAACGCCGTTAGTACCCCAGGCCGTTCCAGAGCTCGAAAAAACGCGAGAGTTCGTCCGCTAACCTTTCGGTCACGGGCGCCACTCCAAGTAGTCCTCCGTTCCGCCATCAATCATTGATCCTTCCTAACTTGCGAGATAGAAATTCTGTTTTCTACTGGCCCATCACCAACAGCTGATCGGCAATACGTACAAGTTCTGCGACCGATTGGACCTGCATCTTTTCCATTACCTGGGCGCGATGTGCCTTTATCGTTCGTTCAGATGCACATAGATCGAGCGCGATTTGCTTGTTTAGCTTTCCGGTTACGACTTGCGCGAAGACTTGGTTTTCCCGTGGAGTCAGACTTTCGTACCGCGAACGCAGAACCTTGAGCCGCTCGCGGCAAGATCGCGTTTTTGCGTCGACAGCAATAGCGTGTTCTATGGCCGCTAGTAACACCTGGTGACGGACCGGCTTGGTAAGAAAGTCCACTGCGCCTGCTTTGAGAGCCCGAACCGCAATGGGGATATCACTGCGGCCACTCACGAAAATGACAGGAAGCGAATGTTGCTCGGTACCTAGAGCAGATTGCAGATCGAGACCATCGGGCCCCGGCATCTTCACATCTAGAAGTAGACACCCAGGTCCATATCGGGGACCGCGAAACAGAAAATCGCCGGCCGATGGGTAAGTTTCGACTTGGTACCCTGAAGCCCGCAACAAGCGGCTAACGGCCTGCCTGAAGGAATCGTCATCATCTACGACATAAACAGTCGGCGGCGGAACATTCACCTGTATCTCCTTTATGTGCTGCTACCGGGCGCGAAATACTTTCGTTCGAAATGGTGCGATTCTGCACCCGGAAGTGATCAACTGTTGGACACCGTCCACGGTCGTATGGTGAAAACAACCACGGGATGAACACTGTCATCACCGAGGACGCTAAACCGACCGCAAAGTCAGAGTGCGCTTCCATGCGTTTCGAACTAAAACCGCCCGGAACTCTAACGCATCGAGGAATTTGAGACTATCCGCATTCCGAAAAATTCCGAGGGGACTTGGCTCGAATCGCGAACAAAACATCCGCATGCGGCCATTGTCCTTTGGTGCAGTAGCCCCTAGCACCAAGGGTCAATTTTCAGGTGATGCTTCCGTTTGAAACAATCCAAGCTCGTTACCTCATTGAGAAAGGTGTGGACGGTCAGTTGAGTTTCACAATTTCGGAGAAACTGAACGAAGCAAGCCCTGATGACAAATACCCAACATCGCTCACTTGCTTCCCAGACACTCGATGCGACCAAAGCAGTCCTCTTCGGTCTAACTGCGTGCATCGCTCTGGCCGGTCAAAGTTTCGCCGATGATGTTCCGAACAACGGACTTGATTTTACTCGACCGCCGGCCCAGTACGATTTCCGCTTTCGCTTTGACGAGAAGAGTGACGATGTCTGGAAGGATACCTTCATTCTGCGGGTCAATCGTCCGTTTCCGTTGGGTGACGGATGGAAGATCGGAACCCGGCTGGATCTCCCTTTCGTTCTTACCAACAAATCAAGCCAAGACAACCCCGACGGAAAAGACACCTTTGGACTCGGAGACGTACTTCTCCAAGGCGTTCTGATTGATGAGTTCTCCAAGCGCTGGGCGGCAGGCCTGGGACCGCGGTTGGTCTTACCGACAGCCAACCAGGACCAATTCGGTACCGGCAGAATTGTACTAGGACCGATTGGCGGCGCCCGCTATTCGCTGCCGGAAATTTCTGCTGGTTCTTTTGTCGAATTAATCGTGAGATACGATGCCGACATCGGCGGTCAACGCGGACGCAGCCACATCAGTAGAATCCGTTGGAGCCCGACGTTTAATATCAATCTACCTCGTAACTGGTTTATAACTTTCTTTCCTTCTCAGGACATTGCGGTGAATTTTCTCGATGGCGGGAAATGGTTTTTTCCGTTGGATTTTCTGATCGGAAAGCATCTCACCAAAAATACGCTCATCTCGGTTGAAGCCAGCGCCCCTCTCATCCGGGGATACAACCTTTATGAATTCAGACTCCAGACCCGTCTGAGTTTCACCTTTTAATTGAAGAGCGCCCGCCCCTACTGTCACTCTCAGCGCGAACTGCAACCCGGGTTATTTAGTTTGGTGCCTCGGATTCCCGGCTTCCGGAACCAGGGCCGCGGCCACATGCCGCTCGCCGCCGACCGACGGAGGCAACGTAGTTCCGCGCACATTTTCGCGTATCAAGGTTAAGAGCCCCGAAGCGACGATCAGCACAATGCCCGCAACCATAGGCAGGTCGACTCCGTCGCCGAACAAGACATAGCCGAGCACGACCGCCCAGATCATTTGACTATACTGGGTCGGGCCGATATAGGCGGCCGGAGCCTGGCGGGCCGCCCACATCGTCAACACGTTGGCTACGGCGGCGAGGAGCCCGTAACCAGCCAACTTTACCCATTGATCCGCAGTAGGCGGCCTGAAGTGCGGAAATGACAACAGACCGCAAACAATGATTCCACCAAGAATTCCCGCACCGAACAAGGAGATATTCTTTTCCCTACCTCCGGCGGCTCGAAAGGCCACTACGGAGACAGCTCCTCCAAGACCGGCAAACAGGGCTCCCAGATGTCCGATCGAAAGTGGACGAAGCCCGGGCCTCAACACAATCAGCACTCCCAAGAAACCAATCGCGACCGCACTCCAGCGGCGGTAGCCGACCCGCTCCTTTAGGAAAAAGACTGACATCACGGTGATGTAAGCCGGCTGCAAAAAGATCAGCACAAAAGCTTCCGCCATCGATAAGTGGGTAAACGCGGTAACGCTGCCAATCACGCCCATCGGATAGGCAAGAAACCTGACTAACCACAGAGGCAGATTAGTTGTGCTGACGATATCGATCCAACGATCCCCTTTGTGCAGTAGAAAAGGCAGAATGCTCAGACCAAACACCGCACCAAAAAAGGCCGATTCATAAGGCGGGAGCCCTCCCCTGATCGACTTAACGCACGAGTCGCTAAAAGAAAACACGGCAAACGAGGCAAAGCCCAGCAAAACCCCTTTTGTCGTCCGGTCCAAGGCCATGTATTCGATCTTCTTTGAAAGCAGAGAGCAACTACGGTCGCAAGCTAAGGTTGAACCGAAACATACCTGGCGCCGGAGCGCGAGTAGCTTTTCAGAACGATTATTGACACAACGCCTCAGCTCCGTAGCTCCGTAGGAGCAGAATATTTATAGCGGCGGCAATGCATACACGGTGAGCTCCGTTGGGAGCGGCATCCAAGGCTCTCAAACGTTCAAAATTCGCGCTTGCGAATAGTGTTCATTTGAGTACTTCTCCAGGTATGCCATCACTCTACCCTGACCCCGGAATTGAGTACTACTACAAAGCCTGCCGAAAAGGTGATCGGGATGCGAAAGCCGTCACCGTGGATCAAAGCCCAGTTGCGGCTCTGGCCAATGCCAGCGACATCACCGGGCTACCGAGAGACAACTTTGAGATTTACGAAATCTCCAAGGATGAGTTTGAGAAGCTTCGTTCCCGGTAACGAGCTTCCAGCCGAGACAAGGCCAACTCTCCAAGGTCCTGAACAGACATCAATACTGCGTCATTTCTTGACCGACGACGATGGCCTACTCCTTAAAGTTTCGAAATCTCTCTCCAATCTAGTCATGGAAATTACAACTCATATTGTTTACTTTAAAGAGCTTGGCAGTAATAGACTCATTTGGTGACAAGCCACTTGGTTTCTCCCTACTGTGGTCTGCGTTGGTAAACCCGATTAGACGAAAATCTCAGTTGCGGTTTCCAGGTTTGAGATCTTGGTCAGTGCTAATACCGATGCTCACTGAGAGGATTCACCGCCAATGAATATAGTCATTTTCAGATATTATGATTCTTCTACACGTGGATACCGCCGTTCACTTTAACTGATTTCCGCCGTATGGACCCAGCAAAGCCTGACAATGATCGCCAACGGGAGCACCTGTTAAACAGTTCGGAACATTCCGTCTCAGTCCTGACTTTCCCGGCTTTCTTGGAAACAGAACAAAGACTCAAACCTAAAGATGGTCGGACGGCTCTGTCTCTGGGCTCAAACGGCTTAGCGGAAGGAAGGATCGGTCGGTGGAACTATACAGTCGTTCCGTGGGAAGACTAGGGTCCCGGTCGTGCATGACTGGTTATAACGTTTCATCGCCTGTACTACTTGGCGAGCAATACAAGCATCCCTGTCACTACACGCAGTTGTATACGGATTAGCGCCCAATAAATTGCCAATCTACGACCAGTTTACTCCCTCCGTGGCTTGTCGGACTTTTGCCGCGAAGCGGCTATATCGAACAGCCTAGGGCTTAAGCCCTGGGTTATGTGTAGCGGGAGTCCGCCCTGACAGTGGTGACCGAGGCGCGTCTTTAGGCTATTTCGGGTGTTATTCCGGCACGTCCAACGTCGGGTGCCACTTTTCCTCCTTCGTCCCTGCATTCCCACAACTACGGCGGACAGGCAGGGCACCTTTTAGTAACCACCTACCCAGGGCTAAAGCCCTGGGCTGTTCTAGGTAGCCGCTTCGCGGCAAAGTCGACACGTCCATCTGGGACAGAAGAGCCCTCAGTTTTTCAAGTCATGCTGCCACCGGACGAGCGGGAGCTCGTCCCTACCTCTATATCCGGCAGATTAGCAATTCTCTTTCGTAAACCATTTCTTTGGGCAAGCCCTCATGGAGATCGAGAAACAGTTCTTCGTGCCCGATCACTTCTGAACGCCAGGCCTTTCGATCAAACTTTTGGAGTTCTTCGAAACGCTCCTTTGAAAAATCCAAGCCCGTCCAATCCAGATCTTCGTAATTGGGCATCCAGCCGATGGGTGTTTCCTTGCCTATTGCGCGTCCTCGTGCCCGATCCACAATCCATTTGAGTATGCGCATGTTCTCGCCATACCCGGGCCAGAGGAAGTTGCCCTTGTCGTCCTTTCGGAACCAGTTCACGTGAAACACCCGCGGTGTCTGACTAAGGTCTCTTTGCAAGGCGATCCAGTGTCTGAAATACTCGCCCATATTGTATCCGCAGAACGGAAGCATGGCCATAGGATCGCGCCGTACTTTACCGATCGTGCCGGCAGCTGCCGCCGTCATTTCCGAACCCATCGTAGCACCGATATAGACTGCGCCTGACCAATTGAAGGCCTGAAAAACCAAAGGGATGGTTGACGCCCGCCGACCCCCAAAAATCAACGCGCTGATGGGAACACCCTCTGGTTTCTCCCAATCAGGATCGATCGTCGGACATTGCGACGCCGGCGCCGTAAAGCGTGCATTCGGATGAGCGGCCTTTGCGCCGGTTTCTTTTGCGATCTGTGGCGTCCACTCTTTTCCCTGCCAATCGATCAGGCGAGCAGGAGGCTTTGCTGTCATCCCCTCCCACCATACACCCCCTTCTGGAGTTAAGGCGACGTTGGTAAAGATCGTATTCTTCGCCAGAGTCGCCATCGCGTTTGGGTTCGTTTTGACCGAGGTACCCGGCGCAACTCCAAAAAAGCCGGTTTCCGGGTTGATGGCGAAGAGGCGACCATTCTGGTCCGGTCTAATCCAGGCGATGTCATCCCCAACGGTCCAGACTTTCCATCCCTTTTCCGCAAACGGCTTCGGCGGAATCAGCATCGCAAAGTTGGTCTTTCCACAAGCGCTGGGAAAGGCCGCGGCAACGTAGGTTTTCTCCCCTTGCGGATCTTCCACACCAAGAATCAGCATGTGCTCCGCCAACCATCCTTCGTCCCGCGCGATGTTCGAAGCAATCCGCAAAGCGACGCACTTCTTTCCGAGCAACGCATTCCCGCCGTAGCCCGAGCCAAAAGACCAGATCTCCCGAGTCTCTGGGAAGTGAGCAATGTACTTCTCCGGGTTACAGGGCCAAGGAACATCCTTTTGTCCTCGCGCCAATGGAGCTCCCACTGAATGCATACACGGGATCACTCTTTTCTCACCCCGGTCGATCTCTTTAAACACCGGCATACCAATCCGGGCCATGATGCGCATACTGACGACCACATAGGGAGAGTCAGTGAGCTCGACACCGATCTGTGAGATCGGCGAATCGAGCGGTCCCATACAAAACGGTAA
>Ga0126381_100005254_pt1 | contig 14223 bp, 11 predicted proteins | sample PanSoiMetPlot_28_FD_96465 | JGI IMG/M metagenome (GOLD analysis project Ga0126381, IMG submission 96465) | Tropical forest soil microbial communities from Panama - MetaG Plot_28 | ecosystem: Environmental > Terrestrial > Soil > Tropical forest > Bulk soil | place: Panama | collected 2016-02-17
AGCGGAGCGTCGTGAGCGGAAGGCGTCCTGGTAATCGTCAGGTCTTTCATGATGTTCTCCCTTGCAGAAGGTTGTAGTCGGATGCGGTTCGAGGACTGTCGGCTTGCTCGCCCTCGATCAGGAATGCGTCGACGATGCGAGCGGACTCCTGGGGAAGAGTGACGAGGAAAAGGTGACCACAATCCATCATTTCGAGCCGCGAATTGGGAATAAGCCACTGCATGATTCGGGCATTGATCGACGGGACCAGTGGGTCGTCGCGTCCGGCCATGATCAGCGTTGGCTGGCGAAGCAGAAAGAGCCATGGGAGGCTGGTCCAGCCGAATGCCGCGGCAAGCTGCAGGTAATAGCCACGCTTGCTCGAGAAGCGAACATGGCGCAGCGTGCGAGCGACCAGCTCCGGTTCGCGGCGAAACGCGCCTCCGTAGACATCGCCGGCGATTCGATGTGCGTGCGCTCCGTCGATATAGCGCCGCGGTGTTGCAACCTTCAGCAGCACCGACGGACTCGCCGGCACCATGAACGCCCCGGTCGCCGTTGCGGCCAGCACCAATCGCCGGCAACGCAACCGATGCTGAAACGCGAACTGCTGCGCGATTGCTCCGCCCCAGGAGACTCCGAGGACGTCGACCCGATCGAACCCGAGATGGTCGAGCAGACCGCTCGCGAGTCGCGCAACGGTCGATGGTCTGTAGGGTGAAGGCGGTGTCGGCGAGCCCCCCACCCCAGGGACATCGAAAATCACGATGGTCGGGCCATCCAGCGCGTCGATGAACGGCTCGGCCAATTCGATGTTCGCGCCCAGCCCGTTCAGGATCAGCAATGGAATGCGCTCGGGATCGCCGGCACGGATTCCGAAGCGAATGAGGTGGTGGGCGATCCGGGTGTGATCGATGCGCATGGGTTCGCGCTTGCGTGACGAACGGCTATCGCGCATGACCGTCAGCGTTCGAACACGTATGTGCCCGGCGCCGCGCCGAGCGATGGATGCTTCTTGCTGCCCAGAACGGCCTCCGGCCGCTGCAAGGTGCCCGATCGCGCGCGAATCCATTCGCGCCAGTGCGGCCACCAGCTCCCCTCGGTCTTTCCCTGCCACTCGAGCCAAGCCTCAGGCTGCGTCGCACTTGCGGGCCCCGCCATGAACCAGGATCGAGTGTTGCCGGGCGGATTGATCAGGCTCTGGATGTGGCCGCTGTTCGACAGCACGAATACGCTGCGTGATCCACTGTACAAGCGCGCCGTAGCGTAGACGCCATGCCACGGCGTGATGTGATCGGTCAGGCCGCCGACGACGTAGCTGTCGATGCCGAGCTTGCCCAGATCGACCTTCGATCCCCGGACGACCAGCCCCCCACGGCGCGGAAACGGATTCGATTCAAACAGGTCGAGGAAGTCCGCGTGTAGGCGAGCCGGCAAGCGGGTGGTGTCATTGTTCCAGAACAGAATGTCGTACGCCGGCGGGTCGTTGCCCAGGAGGTAGTTGTTGACGACGTAGTTCCAGATGAGGTCGTTCGGCCGCATCCATGCGAACATGCGTGCAAGATCGTTTCCTTCGACAACGCCGCGCTTACGCGACGCCGCCTTCGCCGCCGCGATGGTCGCGGGGGTCACAAAAAGACCGGCCGTCGTCTGCTTCACTGCAGAGGTGTCGAGGACGCAGACGGCGAGCGTCGCCGCATGCACTTTGCGCTTACGTCGCGCAGCGAGATAGCCGAGAAAGGCCGTGAGCGTGATCCCGCCGGAGCATGCGCCCCAGACATTGACGTCCGGCGATCCGGTTATCTCGCGCATGGCATCGACCGCTTCCTCGAGTGCCGTGACGTAAGCGTCGAATCCGCAGTCAGCTTGCTTTCGCGTCGGATTGCGCCAGCTCACGACAAATGTTTGCAGTCCGCTGCCCAACGACCACTGCACGATGCTCTTGGAAGGGCTAAGATCGAACGCGTAATACTTATTGATCTGCGGCGGAACGATGAGCAACGGGCGCTGATAGACCTGCTCGGTCGTCGGGACGTATTGGATCAACTCGAGCAGATCGTTGCGATAGACGACCGCCCCGGGCGTATTGGCGATGTTCTTGCCCACAGTGAACGGCCGCGAGTCGACCTGCTTGGGCAGCCTCTTGCCGCTGGCGAGATCCTCGACGAAGTTCGCAAACCCGCGAATCACGCTGGCCCCCCGCGTGTCGACGAGCCGTTTCAAAGCCGCGGGATTGCTCGCAAGGAAATTGCTGGGCGCGATCGCATCGACGAACAGAGACGTGACAAAGCGTGCGCGCTCGGTGTTGGCCGGATCAAGATGCGCCTGGTCCACGCAGCGGTCGATGGCCTTGCCGGTGGCGATATAGGATTGCAAAACTCGTCTGAACATCGCGTTGCCGCTCCAGGCCGGATCGGCAAAGCGACGATCGCCAGCTTCCGGCGCGACATCGGAACTGCCCATCGCGATCCGTGTATATTCGGCGAGAAGCTTGGCGTATTGGGTCGACACTGCGCGAGGATGCCGGGCCAGATTTCCCGCCAGGCCCGTCGCTGCGGCAAGCACTTCCTTGCGTCGAATCCCGATCAGCGGATTCACCGCGAGCGCATTTTGCGCTGCACCCTCGGCAAGGGTTCCAGGACTGACGCTGCGAGTTGATGGGCGTGAGCTCGCAACTTTCGGCTTCGACCGTGCCGAAGCTTTAGACGAGCGCTGCGTGGTCGCCGGTGGTTTCGCGCTACGCTTGATCTTCCGACCGGTCCGAGGCGCATTTGCAGTGGTCACCGTAGTCTCCCGAGCTCTTTATTCAGCAACAGCCGTCAACAACGCCAGCGATTCGGCGATCAGTGCCGGCTTCGCCTCGCCTTCGATTTCGATGATGTTTTGCAGCGTCAACAGCACACGTCCCTGCGGTTTCCGCTCGGCAGAAAGCAGCACGACTCGGTTGCGGACTCGCGCCCCGGCCTTCACCGGCGCGATAAAACGCACTTTGTCGAGTCCGTAGTTCAGCGCCGCCGCGGCGTCGGAAGGAATGACACCCGCTTCGATCGACAGCGAAGCCGCAAGCGACAGCGTCAGATAACCGTGCGCGATCGTTCCACCGAATGGGCTCTCTTTTTGGGCTCGTTCGACATCGACATGGATCCATTGCCGGTCGCCCGTGCAGTCGGCGAACTCGTCAATGCGGTGTTGATCGACCGTAGTCCAATCGGAAACGCCGATCTCGCGTTTAGCAAATTCCTCGAGCGTCGCCATGCTGTAGCCAGGCAGTGCCATAGTCGGCCTCTTCGCGATCAGGCCGTTTCGGCGATAGCTTCAGCGTGCGCCGTCACCTTCCTGCGCCCGCCCGCCGCTTGTGGGGTGGGCAACAGGAAGTAGGACAGTGCCGGGATGAGGATCAACGCGCCGAGCATGTTCCAGATGAACATGAACGTGAGCAAGATGCCCATGTCGGCCTGGAACTTGATCGGTGAGAAGGCCCAGGTGATCACCCCCGCGGCCAGCGTCACCCCCACCAGCGCCACTACCTTGCCGGTGAACTGCACCGCCCGCTTGTACGCCTCTACCAGAGAAAGCCCCGCCCGCTGCTGCGCCAGTTGTACCGAGAGCAGATACAGGGCGTAATCCACACCGATCCCCACCCCCAGCGCAATCACCGGCAGCGTGGCGACCTTGACCCCTATGCCCAGGATGACCATCAGCGCCTCGCACAGAATCGAAGTGATGGCCAGCGGCACCACGGCCACGATCACCGCCCGCCAGCTCCGGAAAGTGATAAAGCACAGCACGATCACCGCCGCATAGACGTAGAGCAGCATGGTCCGATTGGCCTGCTCCACAACAATGTTGGTCGCGGCCTCGATACCGGCGCTCCCGGCGGCGAGCAGGAACTCGCGGTCCTTGTCGTTGTGCTTCTCGGCGAACTCGCCTGCCGCCTGCACGATGCGCTTCAAGGTCTCCGCCTTGTGGTCCGCCAAGTAGGCGATCACCGGCATCACCGAGCAGGCGGTGTTGAACAGATCCGGGTTGTTGACACTCGCTTGCTGCGCGGCGTAGTTGAGCACATCCTGGTTGCGGTTCAAGGTCAGCCACTTCGGGCTGCCTTCGAAACTGCCAGCGGTGATCTGCCGCGCGGCGTCGACCAACGACACCGTGGTCTGCACCCCCGGCAGCTGCTTCAAACCCCACGCGAGCCGGTCCGCCTCGATCAACGTCGGATATTTGAGGCAGCCCTCCTTGTCGGTCTTGACGATCACTGCGAACTGGTCCGAGGAAAGGGCGTAATTGGCCGTGATGTAGGCGTTGTCCTGGTTGTAGCGCGAGTCGGGTCTTAATTCCGGCGCGCCGGGATCCAAATCACCGATTTTGAGGTTGTGCCCGACGATAAGTCCGAGAGCCACCAGCACCGCCGACACCGCGATTGCCCCAATCGCCCAAGGCCGGGTGGTGAAGTGATCGAGCGTGTTCCAGAGCTTGCCTAAACCCTTCCCGCGAGTTTCTTCCTTTTCCTCGCGCAAGCTCCGCTCGGCGGCGGCCGGGCTCACCCCGGTATAGGAGAGCAGCACTGGCAGCAACAGCAGATTGGTAAAGATCAGCACGGCGACGCCGATCGACGCCGCCATCGCCAGCTCCTTGATCACCGGGATGTCGATCACCATCAGCACGGCAAAGCCCACCGCATCGGCAAGCAGTGCAGTCAACCCTGCGAGGAACAGCCGACGGAAGGTATACCGCGCCGCCACCAGTTGATGGGTTCCCCGGCCGATGTCCTGCATGATGCCGTTCATCTTCTGCGCCCCGTGCGAGACGCCGATCGCAAACACCAGGAACGGTACGAGAATCGAGAACGGATCCAACTCGAACCCGAACAGAGCGATGAGTCCCAACTGCCACACCACCGCAATGAGCGAGCAGGCGATCACCAGCGCGGTTGAGCGTACACAGCGGGTGTAGGCGTAGATGATTCCCGTGGCGATCAGGGCGGCAATGCCAAAGAACATCATGACCTTCACCAAGCCGTCGATCAGCTCGCCAATCAGCTTGGCGAAGCCGATGACGTGGATCTTCACCTTCGACGTTTCGCCCTTGGCGCGCACCTGCTCCAAGTTCTTGGCCAGCTCGTACTTATCCCGAATCTTCTCATCGAGCACCTTGCTGAGACCCCGGTAGTCGATCGGCTTGCCGGTGCCCGCTTCCTTGTCCAGCAAGGGCACGAAGATCATGCTCGATTTGAAGTTGTTCGCCACCAGGCTGCCAACGATGCCTGAGCGGGCGATGTTCTGTTTGAGTTGCTCCACCGATTGCGGCGACCCGTTGTAGGAGTCGGGCATCACCGGACCCCCTTGGAACCCCTCTTCGGTGACCTCGGTCCAACGCACCGCCGGGGTCCATAAGGACTTCACCCACGCCCGGTCCACTCCCGGGGTCAGGATCAGCTCGTCGTTGACCTGCTTGAGCACCTCCAGATACTGAGGGTCGAAGATGTCGCCATCGGTGGCTTCCACCACCACCCGGATGGCGTTGCCAAGCCCGCGCAAATCCTTCTGGTAGGTCAGATAGTTCTTGATGTAGGGCTGGCTCTGCGGAATCATCTTCTCGAAGCTCGCGTTCAATACGAGCTTGGTCACTGCCACGTAGCCCAGCACCAGCGTTACGATCGCGCAGGCGACCACCATCGCCAGCCGGTTGTTGAACACCAGCCGCTCGAGCAAATTGCCGGAATTCTTATCGAAGTCGGTGAGCTTGCGTACCACCGGCATTTGATCGAGTTCTGTAGAAACAGCCATGAGTCTCTCCTCCGGGTCCTCGAGCTAACGCGCTATGAGTGCTTCACTGACCGCCACGCCGCGTGGACCGGTCAAGGCCAGGCGTCCTTCGCCCAAATCGGCAATGGCCGTGAGCGGCATGGGGTTCTTGAGTGTCATCCGGGTAAATGTTTGTGCGCCATCAGTCGAGGCGGCAAGGCGACCGCCGACGTCGGCGAGGATAATGGTGCCCTGTGGCGTCCGCGTCGCACTTACCACGGTAGCCGGCAGGCTGGCATCGACCTTTGTCCAATGTGCGCCGCCGTCTTCGCTGCGAAAGACATTGCCGCGCAACCCATACACCAGCACCGCACCCTTCGCTTCGGTGACGCCAAACAGGCTCCCGTTGTATTGCGGCGACACCGCCTTGAAGCGCTGATTGGCTTGGTCGAGCTTGAGCACCAGCCCGCCCTCACCCGTGATGTAGACCGATCCCGCCGCGGGACGAATCGCATAGAGATTAAAAAATTTCGGGTTCTCGGTGCGATCGAACCACGGCTGCCAACTCTTGCCGCCATCGGCCGTCTTGAAAATCAAGTTGTAGGCGCCCACCGCGTAGCCGTTGAGCGCGTCGGCGAACCACACGTCCAGGAACGGCTTGTCGGCGCCCTGTTCTTTGTAGCGCTGGGCTTCGGCTAAAAACTTCTTGGCTTCTTCCGAGGCCGGCTCGGCGGCCACCCTTTTCTCCATCGCGGCCAGCAGCAGGTCGTTGGCAGCCAAGCCATTGAGCTGCACTTCCCACTTGTCTCCGCCATCCCCGGTGTGCAGGATGACTCCGTCGTGGCCGACCGCCCAACCTTGCTTGTCGTCGACGAAATACACCGCGGTCAGGTCTGACGACACGGGCACCGGCGACTGCTTCCAGGTGGCACCCCCATCGTTGGAGATGACGATGTGACCGCGCTGACCCACAGCGATGATGCGGTTCCCCGAAACGGTCACCGCCTGCATCAGGCTCTTCGCCGCCAGCGGCGACATCAGCGCCGGCGTATCGAGCACATCGGTAAAGTTTGCTGATTGCACCGCCGTCGTTTGCATAACGGCCATCGCCATCGTCCAACTCAGGAGGGTGATACGCACCTTGTCCATGATCTGAGCCTTTCGATGGCGATGCCTTGTCGACAGCAATCAACGTCAGCGAATGCCTGCGCCGGCAAGCGCCTCCGACGCCCAGAAGCTCTGCGGCTTGGGCTCGCTCATGTACTTGACGCCGAAATACGGTCCAGTCAGCGCGCTCATAGCGTACAAGCCCGAGCTGAAGTCATAGTAGACGGTGGTGTCCTCCCACGGCGCCATCGCGTCGTAGCTCTGCGACTGGAAGCTGAAGCCCGAGCGATAAAGCTGGCCGCGGCTGTCGTACTCATCCGATGCAAGCGCGTTCCAGGTGTCCTCGTCGATGTAGAACACGCGCTTGCTGTAGATGTGCCGTTTGTCCGGCTTTAAGGTGCCTTCCACCACCCACACCCGGTGCAGCTCCCAACGCACGAAATCGGGGTTCATGTGATTGGGCTTGGTGATGTCTGCCGTCGACTTTGCATAGGTAAGCTTGTAGTTGCTGTACGGAACGTACATCTCCCTCTTGCCGATCAACTTAAAGTCGAAGCGATCCATCGCGCCGTTGAAAAGCGAAGCATCGTCATAAGTTGACGCGCCCGCCGTTCCCGGGTTCGGCGTGTCGTAGGCGATGTCGGGCGCGAGCTTCACCCGCCGCTGCCCAGGCAGATACTGCCACGCGCGGCGACTCTGCTTGATCGGATTGAGGGTGTCCCATATCAGGAGCCCTTCGCCGTTGCGGCGAGGCGGCCCCAGGTAGTCGAGCTTCACCAGCCAGAAGGGTTCGGTGGTGTTAATAACGCCGGTTTTCTTCGGGTCGTAGATCGGCCACGACCACCACGCCTCGCCCGTGGTCGAGAGCGTCGCTACGCCAGCCGAATCGACGTTATAGCTATCGTACTTGGCGTCCCAACCCAGCCCCTTGTAGTTCATGATGTGATTCCACATCACTTCGTACCCTGACTTCGGGATCGGGAACGGATAGCCGGCGACGACATTCTCCAGCGTGATGCCGCCGTCGGCGGTTTTCGCACCGACGGCATTCTTGGCGGTGTTCTCCAGCACGAATTTCGGCACTGCCGCGGTGCGATGCGTCGGATAAACGTCGACGCGCATCGTCGGATAGCGCTTGAGGAGTTCCTTGGTTCCCTCGGTGAGCTTGTCGGCGTTCGCCGCGGCATCTTTGCCAGTAATGGTAAGGCGTGGCTTCTCGTTGGCAAATGGATCGGGTCGAATGCCCGACCCCGCCTGGAAGCCTGCCGGGGGCGTGGTCAATCCGCCCGTGTACTCAGGAATGGTGCCGTCCTTGTTGCCGGCCTTTTCCGCGCCCGTAGCGGTGAGCGTCGTGCCGAGTTGCTTGGCCTCGTCCGCCGACACTGCAGCGGAGGCCGCGGTACTAAACAGCGACGCGAGCGCCGCCACGATTAACGTCCTGCGAAACATGATGCTTCTCCTCTCTAAAAGGTGGTTTTGAAAGTGAATGACACCCAGCCGCGATCTGAAAGCGCGGCAAAGGTACCGTTGGGTACGCCCATAACGCCGCCCTGCGGTGTAGCGCTGGTCGGGTCAGTGGAATAGTTGCCGAAATAGCCGTTGTAGCTCAGCTGAAATTTGTATTTCTGGTAGACGTCGGCGGCAATACCGGCACTCCAGTTACCCCCATCCTTGTTGCCGCCAAGCAATATCGCGGCATTACCTGAGATCCCTTGACTCCAAGTGAGCGGCGCGGACAAGTCGACCCCAGGCCACACTTGGAACCACGTCGGCGTGAAGTTGAACGCGAGACCGAAGTAGTTCTTGGTGGGCTTGTCGATCGCAGTATAGGTCGAGGCGCCCTTGAACACCGCCGCGTTCTGGGTGACCCGCGACCACTGCATCCAGGTGAGTTCTCCCTGTAAGGTCGCGGTATCGAACAGCGCCGTCTTGGGGAAGATGTTGATGCCGTTGATCAGCCCGTGATAGGTGTCGCCCAACGCGCCCGGCGTGCCGCTGGTCGGCGCCGTCGGAATGCCGAGGGCGTTCGGTGCCGTCGCGATCGAGCCCGCAAACTGCGGCAGCGCGGCAAGCGGCGCAGGCAGCACCAATACCGCATTGCTCAAGAGCGGCATGTTCTGGCGATAGGAGAATTCTCCCGCCCAACTGATTCCGGCGATCTCCTTGGCCAGCGTGACGCCATAGATGTGGATGTTGGTGCCGTACGCTGTGTTGTAGGTGCCGACCTTGCCGAACTTTTGCAGTTCGACGATTGAGGTCGCCTGCGGATTGATAATGCAATTGGTGCCGCCCAGCGGGATGCCGCCGATCGCGGTGCAAAGCCCTGCGGGCACCGTTGTCGCGAAGCCCTGGGTAACCATGAGTTGCGGCAGCGTGTCGGTGGTGTTGCGACCGTAGAAGCCGAGCGTGCCGTCGAGCCAAGCCGGGCTCCAGCGCGCGGAGACGCCGAAGTCACCCAACGTTCCCGACCAGTTCGGCGGCCGGATGTCCTGGGCACGCCAGAAGCGCGTGTACGCCGGCCCGCCAGCAGCGATCGCCCCAGGGGAATTGGGACTGAAGATGGTTGAGTCGCCGCCCCAGTTAAGCGCGTCGTTGACCGTCAAATAGCTGCCCGACTCCGGGATGCGCACCGACTGCCACGCATAGAACCATTGGCCGGCTACCGAGAGCTCCGGCGTGGGCTGCGCCTGGAGCGTGATGCCGCCGCGCGGCCGGAATAGCTCCTTCGCCTCCGAGCCCGGCGTCATGAGTCCCTTCTGCAGATCGAGCGGGTTCTGCGAATAAGATACCGAGTGAATGGCACCGCCAAGCAGCAGGCTGTCACCCCAAAACACGGTGTGCTGCCCGGCTTTGACGTTCACCGGGACATCCCATGCGTCGACGTTGGCAAATACGAAGGCATCGAGCCATTCGCCCGAAAAGCCCTTGGAATAGCGCTTGGTGTAGGGACTCAACGCCCCTGCGACTGGCAGACCGTCCACCAGCGTATTCGCAGTGGCGTTATCGGTGTCGTCGAGATGGCTGTAGGCGAAGTCATACCACGCGGCGTAGCTCGCGCGGAAGCCGTATTTGCGCTGGTAGACGAAGTCGAACTCCGACAACAAGTCAAGCCGATTGGTGACGACGGATCCATTGGAGAAATTGCGATCGCCATCGTCGAAATTCGGATTGCCCAGGATCTGGTTGTTCTGACTTTGCGCCCGGACGCCGAGGTTGTACCGCACGGTGTTGTCCCAGCGCATGGTGATATCGGGATTGCCGGTATCGATTTCAAAGGCGTGGGCCAGCGGCACCGCGAACAGCGCGGCGATCGCCGTGGCGAGCACGGTGCGACGCTGACGCGCCGTAATGCGATGCATTTGCGTCCGTTGATATTGCATGATGCTGAGTCTCCCTCAAATTGGTGGTGAGTTTGTCTTACAGGCTAGTCACGCGGAGCTGCCAACCACTCGCTCCGGCGCGAGATTTAGAATTCTTGCGAAGAGTTGCCTGAACTCCTCGTCGGCGTCGATCGAGAAGCGCGGATCGCCGTTCTCGGCAAATGCGCGCGAGACTTCTGCCCAATCTCCTGCCGTGAGGTATTTCTGAGCTGCCGGGATGATCACCTTGATCTCGAGGCTCATGTGCTGCCACTGCATTTCGGCGAACCGCTTGACCGCCGCCGCGAATGGCTCCAGCCCGCCAGCGGGATCGGCTTCGTATCCACGTAATGTCTTCTCCAGCTCGGCGACGATCTGGTTGCCTGTCACGTGCTGGCGCTCGAGCTCGGAAAGCGTCTCGTTGAATTCCGGCGTGCGCTCGCGCAGCTTGGCGAACAAGTACGTGTCTTCCTTGGGGTGGTGCAGCTTCTCGGGGAACTCCTTGATGTAGTAGACCATCGCCCGCAGCAGTGAAAACTGCGGTTCCGCTTTTTTCTCTCGCGCCTCGCGAACAAGATATTCGAGCCCATGAATCACTGCGCCTAGCGAGCGATGCTCGTCGCGAATGATCGCGATGGGCACAGCGAAGGCAGGAGCGACGAGGTTGCTCTCGACCGCGGACACCAAGACAGGAATCGTTGTGTGCTGAAGCACCTTCTGCGTCTCCGATCCGAGCATCAACCCCTTGACGCCGCGCCTGCCGTGCGATGCCATGAAGATCAAATCGCAGCCACGGGCCTCCGCCGTTCTCAGGATCGCTTCGTGCGGACGATCGCTGGTCGTAACGGCGGAATCGTAGGCGACACCGACGGCACGCGCGACGACTTCGGCTTTGGCCAAAATCGCCCGGGCCTCGCCCGCCATGTTCTCGTTGAACGCCGCGGGCGACATCACCCGTTCGAGCGCGCCGACGCTGGACGCACCGTAGTCCGACTGCGCATGGAAAAACGTTACCTTCGCATTCAGCGTGCGAGCGAGCTGCACGGCTTGATTGACGGTCTCGGCAGACAGCGCCGAGTCATCGAGAGGAACCATCAGGTGGCGGTACATTGCTTCTCTCCAGTTCAGTGCGAGCAGGAATTCGGATCGATTCCGATCGTGATTTGGCCATCGACGACCTGCACCGGACACACGGTCGCGCAAAGTCCGTCGACGCCGGGCATGCGGCCGGTCCTCACATCGAAGCGCATGCCGTGCGCGCGGCAAGTCACTATCGCGCCGTCGAACTTTCCAGCTCCGAGCGAGGAACCCTGATGCGGACACGCATCGTCGAGCGCGTAGACCTCGCCGCCGACGTTGAACAGCGCGTACACCTTCCCCTGGACGAACACCATCCTGCTCCTGCCTGACGGAAGCTGATCGAGTGTTGCGACCGGCACGAAGGCTGTCATCGTGGATTCCTTGGGCGCCTGATTAGAACGGCTTGTCGCCGATGATCCCCGCGCGCTCCATCTTGCGATGGCACGGCGGATAATCCATTACCGCGTAGTGCTGCGTGGACCGGTTGTCCCACATGGCCATGCTGTTGGGCTGCCAGCTCCAGCGCACCTGGTATTCCGGGATGAAAGCCTGGCTGACCAGGTAGTTCAGCAGCAGTGAGGCGCCCGGATTCGCGTCCTGTCCGAAACGCACGTTCTCCGGCGTATGGAAGTTGGTGAAGTGTGTGGTGAAGGCGTTGACGAACAGGATCTTCTCGCCCGTCTCGGGATGCGTTCGCACCACAGGGTGTTCTGCATCCGGATACTGCGCCTTGAGCGCCAGGCGCTTCTCGATCGGCATCGCTGCGCCGAAGGACGCCTCGATGCTGTGCCGCGCGCGCAAGCCGGCGATCTGCTCCTTGATATGCTCGGGCAGCCGCTCGTACGCCACGGCCATGTTGGCCCACATCGTGTCGCCGCCGACCGGGGGGCACTCGACGCAGCGCAGTACACACCCGAATGGCGGCTTTTCGCGCCATGTTGCATCGGTGTGCCAGGCGTTTTCATACCGGTCAACGGGGGCGTCCGGCGACTTGTAGATGCGGACCAGCCCCGGGTTTTCAGGATCGCTGCCGGCGACGGGATGATCCTCCAGCTCGCCAAAGTGCCGCGCGAATGCGACGTGCTCGGCGCGCGTGATGTCCTGGTCGCGGAAGAACAGGACTCTGTGCTTGAGCAGCAGTGCGCGAATTTCGGCGACGAGCCCGGTATCGCGCGAGGCAACGCCCAGGTTCACATTCGAGAGCTCCGCACCGATGGTGCAGGTGAGCTGGCGGACCTTCATAGATCCGCGGCTGCTGATTTTCGCGGGGGCTGTTGCGGTAACGGCGTCGGTCATGTTCTGTTCTCCTGAAATTGGGTGGCGAGCGTTGCGCCACTGTGTTTAACGAATCGATAGGCGGTACGGTCAATAGGGCTTGTCACCGATGATCCCCGCGCGCTCCAGATTGCGCACCGCCGGCCAGAAGTCCTGCACCGCGTAGTGCTGCGTGCACCGGTTGTCCCATATCGCTACGCTGTTCTTGCGGAAGCGGAAGCGGACCTGGTACTCGGGAACGTAGGCCTGGCTCACCAGATAATTGAGCAAAAGCGCAGCGCCAGGATTCGCGTCCTGTCCGAAGCGCACGTTCTGCGGCGTATGGAAGTTGGTGAAGTGCGTGGTGAAGGCATTCACGAACAAAATCTTCTCGCCGGTCTCCGGATGCGTACGCACTACCGGATGCTCGGCGTCCGGGTATTGGGCTTTGAGCGCCAGCCGCTTTTCGATCGGCATCGCTGCGCCAAAGGAGGCTTCGATGCTGTGCCTGGCCCTCAAGTCAGCGATCTGTGTCTTGAGGTAATCGGGCAGTCTCTCGTAGGCCTCACCCATGTTCGCCCAAAGCATGTCGCCGCCGGTGGCGGGCGCCTCGGTACAACGCAGCACCGCGCCCAACTGCGGGCATTCGCGCCAGGTCGTGTCGCAATGCCAGGCGTTTTCGTATTGTTCGTTGCGGCTGTCGGGTCCCTTGTAGATGCGCACGAGGCCGGGATGGTCAGGGTCGCTGCCGACGACCGGATGGTCCTCGAGCTCTCCGAAGCGGCGAGCGAACGCGACGTGCTCGGCGCGGGTGATGTCCTGGTCATGCAAAAAAAGCACCTTGTATTTGAGCAGCAGTGCGCGAACTTCGGCGAACAGCGCGTCATCGCGCGAAGCGTGCCCGAGGTTGACGTTCTCGAGCAGAGCACCGATCGAGCGCGTCATCGGTTCGACCTTGATCGAGCCGCGCGTGCCGGAGCGGACTACGCCGGGCGCTTCAGTCACATAGGTCATTTGCAATCCTCCTTGTCCCGTTGCCTCAAATGACGAAGATCGAAGACCCGGTCGTCTTGCGCGACTCGAGATCACGGTGCGCCTGGACCGCGTCCTGCAGACGGTACTTCTGGTTGATCTCGATCTTGATCCTCCCCGCTGCGACGTGCCCGAAAAGCTCCGAAGCCAACTCCTGCCTTTCCTTCGGATCCGCGATGTAGTCGGCAAGCGCGGGGCGCGTCACGTAAACCGAACCCTTGATCGCAAGCTGCGTTGCGTCTATCGGCGGGACCGGGCCTGACGCCGTTCCGACGCAGACGAGCAGTCCCCGCCGCTTGAGCGAGTCGATCGAGCCGGCGAAGGTATCCTTGCCGACGCTGTCGTAAACCACGTTCACACCGACGCCGCCGGTGATTTCCCGCACGCGCTTAGCCACGTCCTCCGTCTTGTACAGAATCACGTGGTCGCAGCCGTGGGCACGCGCAACCTCAGCCTTGGCTTCGGTCGAGACCGTACCGATGACCGTAAGGCCTAGAAGCTTCGCCCACTGCGAAACGATCAAGCCCACGCCGCCGGCGGCTGCATGCAGCAGGATCGAGTCGCCGGCCTTCAGCGGCCAGATGCGCCTCATCAGGTACGAAGACGTGAACCCTCGCATGGTCATCGCGGCGGCGGTCTCGCAACTGATTCCTTCTGGCAGCTTGATC
>Ga0126381_100005257_pt1 | contig 14219 bp, 10 predicted proteins | sample PanSoiMetPlot_28_FD_96465 | JGI IMG/M metagenome (GOLD analysis project Ga0126381, IMG submission 96465) | Tropical forest soil microbial communities from Panama - MetaG Plot_28 | ecosystem: Environmental > Terrestrial > Soil > Tropical forest > Bulk soil | place: Panama | collected 2016-02-17
GATAGAGGCGGCGCGCGCGCATGGGCGCCAGGTGATCCTCGACGTCGACTATCGACCGAATCTGTGGGGAATCGGCGGACACGACGCCGGCGACTCCCGCTACGCCCGCTCGGCGCGCGTGACGCAGGCGCTGGCCTCTGTGTTGCCCGAGTGCACCGTGATCGTCGGCACCGAGGAGGAGCTGCACATCGCTGCCGGTATCGAGGACACCCTCGAAGCCATTCGCCGCATTCGCGCGGTCTCGAGCGCCGTCATCGTCTGCAAACGCGGCGCGCAGGGGTGCGTGGTGTTCGAGGGTGCGATCCCCTCGGCGCTCGAGGGTGGCCTGGTGGCCCGAGGACGCGAGGTCGAGATCTACAACGTGTTGGGTGCGGGCGATGCGTTCATGAGCGGATTTCTGCGCGGCTATCTGCGCGACGAGCCCCTCGCAGTGAGTGCGCGACTGGCGAACGCCTGCGGCGCGTTGGCCGTCTCCCGCCTCCTGTGTTCGTCGGAGTTCCCGACGTTTGCGGAGCTCGAGCACTTCTTGACCCACGGCAGTGCCCACCGCGCCCTGCGCAAGGACGCGCGCCTGAACCATCTGCACTGGGCGACGACCCGCAGGCGCGGGCCAGCGACGCTCCTGGCGCTCTCGCTGCCCGGCACCGTACCGGCCGAGCGTCTCGCCCGTCTGCAACAGCTCGCGGTCGACGCGGTGGCTCGCGTCGCATCGGAGCGCGCCGGTTTTGGCGTGGTGCTGGACGGGTCAGACGGCGCCGCGGGCTGGCGAAGGGTTGAGCACGGCAACCTGTGGGTCGCGAGAAGCGTGCGCCGCGAGCGCTCGCGGCGGCTCGAATTCGACACCTCCGCGAGTCTCGCCACGGCTCTCACGGAGTGGCCCAGCGACGTTACGGTCAAGTGTCGGTGTCAGTTCCAGGCGGATGAGGAGCGCGACTTGCGACGTCTCGCTGCGGCCTGCCGCGCGCAGGGGCGCGAGCTGCTGCTCGAGATCGTTATCGGGAGGCCGCAGGCGCGGCAGGCCGACGCCGCCGCGCAGATACTGGCGCACATCTATGCGCTCGACATCCGTCCCGACTGGTGGCAGCTCGAGCCGCAGGCGGACGCTGATGCCTGGGCGCGCTGTGCGAACGTGATTGCCCAACAGGACGAATATTGCCGCGGCATGCTGGTGAGTGTGGCGCTGGGACAGGCACCCGCGCTGGCGCTCGCCGCCGCGACTCCCGCCGTGCGCGGCTTCGTCGCCGGCGGTAGCATGTTCGCAGCCGCCGCAGCGGCGTGGCTCGCGGGCCAACTGACCGATGAGGCCGCTAGCGAGGAGATTGCCGCAAGCTTCGCGGCTCTGGTCGAGGTTTGGTCGACCGCCCGCGACTCCCGGCTCGATCGACTGCAGAGGAGCGCGAATTGACGGCCGTCCGACTCACGATGGCGCAAGCCCTGGTTCGCGCCATGACCTCGCAATGGACCCTGATCGATGGCGAGCGGCGCCGGGTGTTCGCCGGCGTGTGGGCGATTTTCGGTCACGGCAACGTGGCGGCACTCGGTGAGGCGCTGTACGCCGCGCGCGCGGCGCTGCCGACGCTGCGCGCGCACAACGAGCAGGCCATGGGACACGCGGCAGTTGCGTTTGCCAAGGCGAGTTACCGCCGCCGCATGATGGCATGCACCACCTCCATCGGGCCCGGCGCGACCAATCTTGCAACCGCGGCCGCGGTCGCGCACGTCAACCGCCTGCCGCTGCTGCTGTTGCCCGGCGACGTGTTTGCCACTCGTGCTCCGGATCCGGTGTTGCAGCAGGTCGAGGACTTCGGTGACGGGCTCGTCACGGCGAATGACTGCTTGAGGCCGCTGTCGCGTTACTTCGACCGCATCACCCGGCCTGAGCAGCTCATTGCCGCTTTCAACCGTGCGATGCAGGTGCTGACAGACCCCGCGGAGTGCGGTCCGGTGACGCTCGCCCTGTGTCAGGATGTGCAGGCCGAGGCTATCCGCTGGCCAGCGAGCTTCTTCGAGGAGCGTCTGTGGACCCCGCGGCGCGCGCAGCCCGACGACTATGAGCTGGCGCAGGCCGCGCGGGCGCTGCACGCTGCGCAACGGCCACTCATCGTTTGCGGCGGCGGCGTGTTGTATGCGGAGGCAGCCACGCAGTTGCGCGATTTCTGCGAGCGCCATGCCGTGCCGGTCGGGGAGACCCAGGCGGGCAAGTCTGCGCTGCCGGGGAGCCATCCCCTGAACCTCGGGGGCATCGGCGTCACGGGCACGACCGCCGCGAACGCGCTGGCGAAAGAGGCCGACGTGATCCTCGCGGTGGGCACACGCCTGCAGGACTTTACGACCGGGTCCGCGACCCTGTTCCGTGCGAAGGCACACCAGGTGGTCGGCCTCAATGTGCAACCCTTCGATGCATACAAACACGGCGCTTTGCCCCTCATCGCCGATGCCCGGGAGGGCTTGCGCCGTCTGAGCCAGGCGCTGGGCGACTGGCGCGCGCCGCGATCCTGGACGGAGCAGGCACAGGCCGCGCGCCGCGAGTGGCAGCGCACGGCGCAGTCCTTTACGGCTGCGGGCGCGGAATCATTGCCCTCGGACGCCCAGGTGATCGGTGCCGTGCAGGAGGCGGCGCGTGATTCGGACATCATCGTGGGCGCTGCGGGCGGACTACCCGGGGAGCTGCACCGGCACTGGCGCGCCGAGCACCCCGGTGGCTATCACCTCGAGTACGGCTACTCATGCATGGGTTACGAGATCGCCGGCGCCCTCGGGGTGAAGCTCGCGCAGCCGGGGCGCGAGGTCATCGTAATGGTGGGAGACGGCTCCTATCTCATGCTCAACAGCGAGATCGCGACCTCGGTGCGCCTCGGTCTGAAGCTCGTCGTGGTGCTTCTGGACAATGGCGGCTTCGGCTGCATCGAGCGCCTGCAGAGTGCGACGGGCAATGCGAGCTTCAACAACATGCGCACAGCCCCCGACGGCGCTCGCGAGCAGCTCGATCTCATCGCGCATGCCCGCAGCCTCGGCGCCCACGCCCACAGGGTGCAGAGCGTGGCCGGACTCGCCCGTGCGCTGGCCGCGGCGCGCGAGGCTGACCGGACCTCGGTGCTCGTAATCGAGACCGATCCGGCGGCGAGCACCACGGCGGGCGGTCACTGGTGGGACGTTGCGGTGCCGGAGGTCTCCGGCCGAGCCGACGTGCGAGCGGCCCGCGCGCGCTACATCACCGAATGCGAGCGGCGTGATGTCGACGGCGATGGCGATGGCGATGGCTGACGCATGAGCATCCGACTGGGCGCCAACCCGATCATCTGGTCAAACGACGACCTGCGCGAGCTGGGCGCGGACACCTCCCTCGAGACCTGCCTCGCGCAGGCACGGCAGATCGGGTTCGAGGGCATGGAGCTCGGCCACAAGTTTCCGCGCGATGCGCGCGAGCTGGCCTCGATACTCGGTCGCTTCGGCCTGACGTGTGTGTCGGGATGGTACTCGGCGGAGCTGCTCACGCGGAGCGCGGCGGCGGAGCTGACACACTTGCGGGCGCACCTGGATCTGCTGAAGGCCGTGGGCAGCACGGTGTTGGTTTTCGCAGAGGTGAGTGGCGCGATCCATGGCGATCTACACCGGCCACTTGGGGGGCGGCCACGGCTGTCAGCCGGCGACTGGCAGCAATTCGGCCAGCGTGTCACCGAAGTCGCCCGCCGGACCGCCGCTGAAGGCATTCGCCTCGCGTACCACCACCACATGGGGACCGTGGTACAGAGCGAGGCAGACATCGATGCCCTCATGGCTGCCACCGGTCCTGAGGTAGGGCTGCTCCTCGACACCGGTCACGCGAGATTCGCGGGCGCCGATCCGGTGGCACTGGCACAGCGCCATGCGGCGCGGATTGTGCACGTGCACGCCAAGGACGTCCGTGCCGGCGTTGCCGCGCAGGCCGAGCGCGAGGGCTGGAGCTTCCTGCGCGCCGTCGTAGAGGGTGTGTTCACGGTTCCGGGCGACGGCTGTGTACCATTCGAACGCGTGTTCCGGGAGCTGCCGCGCTACTCCGGCTGGGTGGTGCTGGAAGCTGAGCAGGATCCGAAGAAAGCCGATCCCATGACCTACGCTTCGCTCGGATTTCGCAATCTGCAGCGACTGGTGGCGGAGAATCTGCGGTGAGCACCTCATTACTGGTCAAGCCCGATCGTTCGCCAGCGGCGACGCAGGTACACCGGATCACACCCGAGAGCGCCGGGTGGCGCTACGTTGGATTCGAGGTGTTCGACCTCGCCGCCGGAAGCAGCTTCGAGCGCACCGTCATCGATCGTGAGCAGTGTCTCGTGCTGCTCTCCGGACGCGCAGCGGTGCGTGCGGGCGCGCAGGACTTTGGCACGATCGGTCTGCGGCGCACGCCATTCGAGGGCAAACCGTTCGCGGTGTATGTACCGCCGCGCGCCACTGTGCGCGTGACGGCCGAGACCAGTTGCGAGCTTGCGGTGTGCTCAGCCCCCGGCAAGGGAGAGCTCCCGCCGCGACTCATCCGCCCGGAAGACGTGGGCGAGGAGGCGAGAGGGACGGGCACCAACTCACGCAGCGTACGCAACGTGTTGCCGGCGAGCGCCCCGGCGGAGTGGCTGCAGGTGGTCGAGGTACTCACGCCCGGTGGACATTGGTCGAGCTATCCCCCTCACAAGCACGACACGCAGCGACCCACCGAGACACAGCTCGAGGAGACCTACTATCACCGCCTGGCGCGTCCCGGCGGCTTTGCCATCCAGCGCGTCTACACGGAAGATCGCTCGCTCGATGAGACGATGACTGTCGAGGATCGCGATGTGGTGCTCGTGCCCCGCGGCTATCACCCGGTGAGCGCCGCCCACGGCTTCGACCTGTACTATCTCAACGTCATGGCAGGCCCGGTGCGGCGCTGGCTTGTGAGCGAGGCGCCGGGCTACGAGTTCCTGAGGCCTTGAGCGCGCGATGATCGGAATGGCAGTACTCGGCTGCGGCCGTATTGGCCGCGTGCACGCACGTAACATTGCGCGACACCCGCGCGCACGTCTGATAACACTGTTCGATATCCAGGCCAACGTTGCACGGGAGACTGCGACCGAGCTCGGAGTGGCGCCAGCCACCAGCCTGGATGCCGTGTGGGCGAATAGCGCCGTTGCGGCCGTCGTCGTGGCCACGCCCACTCCCACCCACGTGCCGCTGATCACCGCGGCGGTGCAGGCCGGCAAGGCGGTGTTCTGCGAGAAGCCCATCGACCTGGACCCCGAGCGTGCGAGCGCCTGCTGGCAGGACATTGCGCCGCATAAGCCGCGGGTCATGCTGGGCTTCAACCGGCGCTTCGATCCGTCCTTCCGTGAGCTGCGCGAGCGGCTGCATCGCGGGGAGATCGGCCGCCTCGAGCTGTTGGCGATCACCAGCCGGGACCCGGCGCCGCCCCCGGCGGAGTACATCAGGAGCTCCGGCGGCCTGCTGCGTGACATGACCATTCACGATTTCGACATGGCCCGTTTCCTCGCCGGCGATTTCACCGAGGTGCAGGCCTTTGGCGCGAATCTGGTCGACCCGGAGATCGGCACGCTGTCCGACATCGACACCTGTACCGTGGCGCTGCGCGCCAAGTCAGGCGCGCTCGTTCAGATCAGCAACAGCCGCCGCTGCGTGTATGGCTACGATCAGCGTCTCGAGCTGTTTGGCGCGGCGGGCATGCTGCAGGCAGGAAATCAGCGCGCCACCTCCGTTGAGGTGTGGGACGCGCGCACCACGTCGGCTCGCGATCCCGTGCTGAATTTCTTCATCGAACGCTACGCTCAGGCCTACCAGGCGGAGCTCGAGGCGTTCGTCGCTGCCGTGGAACAGGGTCACCACATGAGCCCCGACTTCTCCGACGGGCTCGAGGCGCTGCGGCTGGCGGTGGCGGCGGAAGTGAGTCTGCGCACGCGGCAGGCCGTAGACCTCAGCTGATCAGCTCCCTGCATCGCGCGTCCGGCGCCGATACTGATCGACGACCACGGCCGCGACGATGATGCCGCCCTTGACGATCTCCTGGTAGTAAGCGTCGATCCGGAGAAAGGTGAAGCCTGACGTCACGACACCGAGGATGAGGGTGCCGATGACGGTGCCGGTGATGCGTCCGACACCGCCGGAGAGCGATGCACCGCCGATCACGGCGGCAGCGATCGCGTCGAGCTCGTACATCATGCCCATGCCCGCCTGGCCGGATACGGCGCGCGCCGCGGTTACGACCCCGGCGAGTCCCGAGAGTCCTCCGGCGATGGTATAGACCACGATCAGGTGCCGCGGCACGTTGATTCCCGAGACGCGCGCCGCCTGCGTGTTGGCCCCGATGGCATAGGTGAACTTGCCGTAGCGCGTGAAGCGCAGCGCGATGTGAAACAGGAGGGCGGTGGCGAGAAAGATGACGACGGGAACGGCGCCGCTGCCGATCGCGGCAAAGGCATCCGTCAACATGCTGACGGGCTGCCCGCGCGTGTACCACTTGGCGAGTCCCCGAGCGCTCACCATGACGCCGAGCGTCGCGATGAACGGCGGGATCGACGTCCAGGCAATCAGCGTGCCGTTGAGAAGGCCGGCGAGGGCGCCCACCGCCAGCCCGGCGACCAGGGGGATGACCACCGGCAGGTCGGTGAGCGAGGGGTAGATGGCCCGGACCGCATCTGAGGACTGCGCGAGGCTGGCGGCCACCATCGCAGTGAGCGCCACGACGGACCCCGAGGACAGGTCGATCCCGCCCGTAATGATGACCTGCGTGACACCGATGGCGATGATGCCGATCACCGAGACCTGCAGGATCATGACCACCAGGCGCTGCTCGTTCAGCAGGAAGCTCTGCCGTACGAAAATCCAGCCGAGGAGCTCGAACGCGAGCGCGAGGCCCAGGAGCACCAGGAGAATGCTTACCTCGGGCGGCCAGCGTCGCGAGGCTCTTGCGGAGCGCGCGGGGACGGTTGGCTGAGCGATGACCTGCGGCACGGGATTCCTGCCGCAACCTATTGCGCTGCGAGAGCCATGATCTTTTCCTGATCCGCCATCTCGCGCTCGAGAATGCCTGTCACGCGTCCCTCGTGCATCACCATGACGCGCTGGCTCATGCCGAGGATCTCGGGCATCTCGGACGAGATCATGAGTATGGCCGCTCCCTGCGCAGCCAGCTGCGCGATGAGCTGATGGATCTCCGCCTTGGCAGCGACGTCGATGCCGCGCGTCGGCTCATCGAGAATGAGGATGCGCGGACGGGTGAGAAGCCAACGGCCGAGCAGCACCTTCTGCTGGTTGCCGCCGGAAAGATTGCCAATCGGCTCGTGCAGGTCGGGCGTCTTGACCCGCAGCTGCCGGCTCATGTCCGCACACGCCTGCGTGACCGGCCCCTGCCGCACGAACCCGAGGCGGACGAAATCGCGCGTGAGCGCCGCGACCTGGAGGTTCTCCAGCACGTCGAGCGACAGGAAGCAACCGCTCTCCTTGCGGTCTTCGGTGACGAATGCCATGCCGCACGCGATCGCGGTGCACGGCGAGTCGACCACCACCTCGACGCCGCCGACCTGGATAGTCCCCGCGCGTGCCGGAGAGACACCGAACAGCGCCTCGGCGAGCTTGCTGCGGCCGGCACCGACCAGTCCGGCGATCCCGAGGATCTCACCGGCATGCAGATCGAAACTGACATCGTGGAAATGAGGCCGCAGGGTGAGCGAGCGCACCGACAGCACCGTCGCACCTTGCGAGGAGCGCTCGTGCGGATAGATCCGCGCCAGCTCCCGACCCACCATCATGCGGATGAGCGCCTGGCGGGAGAGGTTGGCCGGCCGGTCGCTGCCGATGTAGCGGCCGTCACGCAGCACCGTGACCTGGTCTGCGATCTCGAACAGCTCGTCCAGGCGGTGCGTGATGTAGAGAATGCCTCTGTGCTGCGCTTTCAGCTCGCGAATGATCGTGAAGAGATGCGCGGCGTCACGCTCGGTGAGCGCGGAGGTCGGCTCGTCCATGATGAGCAGCGCCGACTCGTACGAGAGCGCCCGCGCGATCTCGATCAGCTGCCGCTGGGCAATTGACAGACGGCGGATCTCAGTCTGCGGGTCGATGTCGATCCGCAACCGCTCGAGGAGTGCGCGCGTACGCCGGTGCAGCTCGCCGTGGCGGATCATGCCGAGCGCATTGAGCGGCTCGCGTCCGATCCAGATGTTCTCGGCGACACTCAGAGAAGGCATCAGGTTCAGCTCCTGATGGATCATCGCAATGCCGCTCTCGAGCGCCTGGCGCGGCGAGCCGAGCTGCAGCGGCCGTCCAAGCAGGTGCAGCTCGCCCGCATCCGCGGGGATGATCCCGGCGATGATTTTCATGAGCGTCGATTTGCCCGCCCCGTTCTCGCCGATGAGCGCGTGGACCGAGGCCGGCTCGACCCGAAGTGACACGTCATCGAGCGCGACGACGCCTGGGAAGGCCTTGCTGACGTGGCTCACTTCCAGCAGGCAGTCACTCCCGGGCGCATCGCGCGTCGCGCCGGCGAGAGGCAAGGTCAATGCCTGCCCAGGTAGTTCTGAAGATTGGCCGGGGTCACCAGCTCGAAGGGGACCCAGACGAGACTGGGGACGCTCTCGCGGCGCGCCAGCTTGAGAGCGGTGTCGACCGCTCCACTCCCCTGGGCCGCGGCATTCTGAAACACGGTCACCTTCAACTCACCGGCTTTCATGGCGGCGAGGCCGTCAGCAGTCGCATCGATGCCCGCAACGATCGTCGTGGCGAGCAGGCGGGCCTGTTTCAGGGACTGGATGGCACCGATCGCCATCTCGTCGTCGTTGGCGACGACCGCCTGCGGGCGAAGACCCGCGCTCAGCCAGTTGGTCATGAGGTCGGCGGCCTCGGTGCGCTTCCAGTTTGCGGCCTGCTTGTCGAGCACCCGGATGCCCTGACACGGCGGCCGCGCGATGACGTTCTCGACGTCCTGGGTCCGCTGCCGCGCCGACTGATTGGTCAGCTCGCCGATGAGGATCACGATGTCGCCCTTGCCGTGCAGCAGCCGGCAGACCTCCGTCATCTGCAGCGTGCCCGACTGTGTCTCGTCCGAGCCGACGAAGGCGACCCCCGGCGGCAGCGGCCGGTCGCGCGGCAGGCGGTTCACGTACACCAGCGGGATATGGGCCGCCACGACCAGGCGCGTGAACTTCGGTGTCGCGTCCGTGTCCACCGGGTTGACGATGATCGCGTCGACTTTCTGCGCGATGAAGTTCTGGATCTGATTGAGCTGCCAGCCGATGTCGTTCTGGGCGTCCTCGAACTGGATGCCGGTGTTCAACTGCTGCGCCCGCGTCTTCATGTTGGCGCGCACGGCGGTCAGGAAGTTGTCATCGAACAATGCCATCGACACGCCAACGGTGGCGGCCTGTGTGGCCGCGCACAGGGTCATCAGCAGGCCGGCGAGGAGGGCGGTAGAAATGCTTCTCATCGGCGGAGTCTAAGCGCGGCGCAGCGGCGAAGCGATAGGTGGACCGGCGGATGCGGCGGACCGGATGACGGCACGGGTGTGCTTTGTTAGTGTGGGCGGGACACTCAGGCGATCGCGCCTGCGTCTTCTCCGCCCATGAAGTATCTGCCACTCATCTGGTCCGGACTGTGGCGCAAGCCCGGACGGACCGTCCTGATCTTCCTGCAGGTCGCGGTGGCATTCGCGCTGTTCGGCGTGCTCCAGGGGCTGAAAACGGGGGTCGCCCACGCGGTCGCCGCCGCGCGCGCCGATCTCCTGATCGTGCACAGCCGCCTGAGCTTCATCATGCAATCGCTCCCGTCGGGACTGCTTGGGCAGATCCGCGCGGTCCCCGGGGTGAAGATGGCGATTCCCGTGGAGCTTACCTTCGGCACCTATCAGAAACCGGACCAGGGAATCGGCGTCGTCGCGGTGACTCCGGACGAGGACTGGCAGAGCGCCTTCACCTACACGATCCCGCCCGAATACCTCGCCGCATTCCGCAAGTCGCGCACGGCCATGCTGGTGAGGGACGTGGTAGCCGAGAAATACCACTGGAAGATCGGCGATCACATCCCGCTGCAGCTCCCGGTCGCGCAACACAATGGCTCCAGTGACTGGGCATTCGATGTCGTCGGAACCTTCACCGACAGCGACATCGGTGGCGGCCGCTACATCGTGCTCGTGAGCTATCCGTACTTCGACGAGGCGCGGGCCGCCAAGAAAGGCACCGTCAATCACTTCAACGTAACGGTCTCGGACCCGAAGCTCGCCCCGCAGGTGGCGGATGCGATCGATGCGCGCTTCGTCAATTCGTCCCACGAGACGAAAACCGAGTCATTGCGGGAGATGGCGCAATCGTCGATGCAGGCGATCGGGGATTTCGACTTCCTGATTCGCGCGGTGGTGGGCGCGGTGCTGGTCGCGCTGTTGTTTGCGACCACGACCATGATGGCCCAGTCGATACACGAGCGCATTCCTGAGCTCGCTGTGGTCAAGACGCTCGGCTTCACCGATCGCGCCGTGTTCCTGCTCATCCTGGCAGAGGCGCTGGTGGTGTTCCTGGCAGGGGCTGTCTGCGGGTTGCTGCTGGCCACACTTACCTTGCCGCTGGCGGCGCGTTTCGTGCACGGGCTCTCAATGCCGGGCATCGTGGTCGCCATGGGACTCGCGCTCGGGATACTCGTGGCACTCGTGAGCGCCTCCATCCCGGCAGCCCTCGCCGCGCGGCTGCGTGTGGCCACGGCACTCGCCGGTCACCGCGCGGCATGAATTTCTTGCGGCAGTTTCTCGCGCTGCTGCGCATGAGCCTCTCCGGGGTCACGCAGCGCCCCGGGGCGGTCCTCACCATCATCATCGGCGTCACCTCAGCGGTCGCCGTGCTGGTCTCGATGCTGGCGATGGGAAGCGGCGCCCGTCGGCAGGTGTTGGCTGGCGTACACGACGACCGTGTGGTCGTGAACAGCCACGGCGCCAGCGGCATCCAGAGCAGCATTCCCCGGGACGAGGCTGACACCGTGCGTGACCTGCCGGGAATCAAAAAGGGCAGCGACGGCAAGCCCGATGTCGACTTTCAATCCATCGTTGTCATCGAAGCGCACCGGCGGATCACGGGCAGGCGAACGTTCTTCCCGCTGATCGGCGTGACCCGCCCGCCTTTTATCGATGCTCAGTCGGATCTGCACCTCACGGAGGGACGGTCCTTCCGGCCCGGGCTGCACGAGCTCATTGCCACCACTCCGTGCGTCCGTCAGTTCACGGGATTTGCGATCGGCGACAAGCGCCCGATCGGTGGCGCCGACTGGACCATCGTCGGGCACTATGACCAGAAAGACGTACAGCAGTGCGTGGTGCTCGCAGACGCTGAAATTCTCATGTCGACCTTCAACAGCAATACCTACACGCAGGCCACCGCCACGCTGAGGTCCGTGGCTGATTACGGCGAGGTGCAACGCGCCCTCGAGCAGAACCCGTCGCTGCACCTCGAAGTGAAGCATGAGGCCGAAGCTCGCGAGGAGGGCATCAGGCAGCTGAACGGCCTGCTCAATTTCGCCGCCTACTTCGTCGGCTCGATCATGGCCATCGGAGCCACACTCGGTGCGGTGAATTCGCTGTATTCGATCGTGGATTCGCGGCGCCGGGAGATCGCTACGCTGCGCGCGATCGGCTTCGGCTCCGCGCCGGTGGCCGCCTCGATCCTCTGCGAGTCGATCCTGCTGGCGCTGCCCGGTGCGCTGCTGGGGGTAGCGCTCGCGTGGGCACTGTTTCACAGGATGGCGATCAGCCCCTTCGGCTTCAGTTTTCTGCTGGACGTCACCCCGCAGCTCGCCGTGATCGGCGTGGTGTGGGCGCTCGCGATGGGACTCATCGGCGGGCTGCTGCCGGCGGTGCGCGCGGCGCGCGTGCCGGTAACGACGGCACTGCGGGCGGCCTGACGAGCCGCACTCGCGCGGCTCGGCACTACATTCCCAGTGACCTGCGCAGGAATTCGTCGCTCTTGCGCAGCATCAGCGTCCGCGCGCCGCCATCCTCGAGGTAGTGATCGAGATCCGGCCAGGTGACGAGCTCGCAGCTGCGGCCCGCGGATTTCAGGGCTGAGCACATGCGCTTCGACTGCTCGATGCTCACGTTGCGATCGAGCTCGCCGTGGAACAACAGCACCGGGACATGAATCTTGTCGGCGTGGTCGGCGGGCGACCCCTCGCGCACGTGTGGGCCATCGCCCACGAATCTGCTGACCAGCTCGTGGGAGCTCCAGCGTCTCCACTGCTCCTTCAACATTGGAAGATCGGTCACCGGCGCAGTGGCAATCACCGCCTTGAAGACCGAAGGGTCCAGCACGGCAGACTGCAGCGCGGCGTATCCTCCGTACGACCAACCGACGACGGCGAGCCTGGCGGGGTCGGCGATCCCCTCGTTCACCAGCCAACGTCCGGCAGATACCACATCGCCGACGGCGATCTTCCAGGACTGGAATCCATTCTGCTCGAACCAGGCGTCGCCATAACCGGTGGATCCACGAAAATTCGGCTGCAGCACCGCAAAGCCGCGTGCGGCGTAGAACTGCGCCAACCAGCCAAAGCCCCACTCGTCGCGCGCGCTCGGGCCGCCGTGGGGCAGCACGATGGCTGGCAGACCCTTGGCGTTCTCGACCCCCGGCGGCAGTGTCAGGTATCCGGGAATCATGACGCCGTCTGCGCCCGGGTAGGTGATGCTCCTGACCGTAGCCAGCTTCACGCCTTCGAGCGCGCTTCTCGCCACCAAAAACGTCTGCAGCTGGTGCGCCTTGTGATCGAAGATGTAGTAAACGCCGGGATCGGCGTCCGATCCGGCAAACACCAGCAGTCTGTTCTCGTCGGCGCTGGAATCGACGACGCGCAGCAGCGGCTGTTGTGGCAGCGCGTTGTGGAGCGAGGTGAGGAGCTGCTGAATCTGCGGCGAGAAATAGACGCTCTGGCGCGTGTCGGTGACGTATTCAACACCCACCACATGCCCGCTTCGTCCGATGCGAATCAGCGCGTCCACATCGACCTCGGGGTTGGCGTATATGAGCTCTTCGCGCAGGGAATCATCGAGAGTGATCGAGTAGAGCGCCAGGCGGCCGTTCTTCTTCTTGAACCCATAGACAACGTTCAGATCAGGATCGACTGCATAAGGATTGAAGCCCTCGCGTGCGAGCGTGTTGTAGTCGCTCAGTTTCTTCCACTCGTGCGAGCCGGTGGGGCGGAACAGGTAGTCGATGGTTTCCTCGTCCTGGTGGTCGTTGTCGCTGCCGCGCCGGCGCTGCAAGCCCACGATGCGCACCGTGCCGCGTCCATCGCTGATGTACTCCACGGCATCCGGGCGCGGCGCCTCGACGTGCCTGACGTTGAGGTTGCGGGTGTCGACCCAGTCGACCCCGAGTCCGCGCGCGTCGGAGCCAAAGCGCGTGCCGATCTGGTCGTCGGGCACGTAAACACGGGTCATCAGCACTGCGCCATCCTCGGCGGGCAATGAGTCGATGACGTAGCCGCCGCCCAACTGGATCCCGCGCGCGTAGGCGCTGTCGCGCTTGCTCAGAACCTGCAGATTCGAGCCGTCGGCATTCACCGCTACCATGCGTGTGACCACCGGGTAGTTGAGCATGGCATCGTTCAACACCGCGTAGGCAGCGCACACCAGACGCGCATTGGATACCCAGCTGCAGTAGGCGAGCCGTTCCGGCTTACCGCTGGCAGCGAGGGCCGCCTTCGGCTTTGCTCCGGAAGTGAGAGCGAGGGTGTAGGCCGTCGCGCCCTGGCCGCTGGTCGCTGCGATGTAGACGACGCTCTGTCCGTCCGGAGAGATATGCATCGCGGAGGCACTGGGCCGGGCGCCAAACGCCGCAGCTGCGTCGAACGGGCCGGCGTCCGCCGCAGACAGCGGCGCGGACGCACATAACGCAGCCAACACGGCGAGTCGCTGCACCACGGACCGTATTGCTGCGCGCGATGTTGCGATCTCAGTTGCAGCTCTCATTTGCAGCTCTCATTGAAGACACCCCGCGCTACGATGCTCTTACCGCGGAACGGCCGAGTCAATGCTTGCGCTCTGCCGGGCCTGCGGTTATTACCGACCCCGAAGCGCGCAAACAGGCCCTGCGCATCTTCGACAAGCTCGCGGCACGGCCCATGGCACACCGCCTGCGCAGGCAGCTCAAGGCCGAGGGCGTGAAGGGCCTGAAACGGGGCGCGAACCGTTCCACTCGCGCCAACGCGGCGGGCCTCACCGTGCGTGAGGTCGA
>Ga0126381_100005258_pt1 | contig 14214 bp, 13 predicted proteins | sample PanSoiMetPlot_28_FD_96465 | JGI IMG/M metagenome (GOLD analysis project Ga0126381, IMG submission 96465) | Tropical forest soil microbial communities from Panama - MetaG Plot_28 | ecosystem: Environmental > Terrestrial > Soil > Tropical forest > Bulk soil | place: Panama | collected 2016-02-17
ATCGTCGCTATATTGGTCAGATTTGATATCGGATACATGTCCCTTGCTCTCTATCGTTAGCTTAGCATCAGTCTTTTTATTTGGAAATTGATTGTAACAGTTTTTTCGCGTGCGAAAACCGAGCCTGCGGCTACGGATCTTCGTTGGGATCGCCAGTACTGATCATACCTCCAGGATCCCCGTTGAGTGCCGCCATCGCACTCGCGAAGGTGGCATCGCCTATTAAGACTCCATCAGACACAAGTACTCCGTCACCCATGAGGACGCCATCAGATATCAGGACTCCGTTCGCGAGTGTGGTTCCCGGTTCCACTACCGCACCGTCTGCGATCATAACGCCGTCCGATGTTAGAACGCCCTCGCTTAGCAGGACGCCATCGCTAAGAAGTGCGCCATCGCCCAGCAGAACTCCGTTCGATGAGAGACGCACAGCGTCACTCAGCGCCACTCCATTGGCGCCATAAATTCCTTGTTTCGACGTAATCAGAGCCAGACCGGTAATGAAATTCCATTTCTGGATGATCCCGCCGCTCCATTGAAACGTGTAACCCGCTATAGTCGTCATCTGGGTGGGAGGCAAGCCGTTTAGCAGCGGACCGCCTAGCGGCTGACTCAGGTAATCAGATCTGACCTGACCCGCAAGCCTCACTGCCCCCTCGATGTTGAGCTGTCCCGCTCCTTGTTCCAGAGTGTTAAAGCCCTTCAGGGTCTGCGCTGTGTACTCCAGGATGGCCTTGATCATATTAGGCCGGAGGGCCGGATTCGCTTGCAACATCAATGCTGCCGCGCCGGCCACCGCCGGTGTAGCCATCGACGTGCCGCTCATGTACATCATTTCGTGCGGAACGAAGTTGCTTACCCCGGCATCAAGCGTCGGCTGCTCGGCCAACAGATAGTTGCCGGGCGATTCTGCCTCGATGATTTTGTTGCCAGGCGCCACCAGATCGGGCTTGATCATATTGTCGTAGTGCTTGACGCCCGTCGTGTCGGTGTAGTAACCGCGCGTTGGACCCCGCGAGCTGTAGGAACAGACCCCGTCATCATTCCTGCTATCGGTGCCGAATGTGTTGGTAGCCCCCACCGTGATCGCAAATGGCGATATCCCCGGCGAATGAATGCCGCCGTATACCTTATTCCCATTCAGCTTACCGTTGTTTCCCGCGGCAGCGCAGACTACCAACCCTGCCGCCACTGCCTGCTGAACCGCCTGGCATAACGGATCGTCGGCCTCTGAATCAACCGCCGGCGTGCCGAGGCTCAGGTTCAACACCTTGATGTTATAGGTGCTTTTGTTCTGTATGCACCAGTCGATGCCGGCGATTGTCGCCGAGGCTGACCCTTGCCCCTGCGCACCCAGCACCCGCACATTGATCAGGTTCGCGCCCGGCGCGATCCCGGTATATGCACCGTCCGCAACATGGCCGCTGCCCGCGGCGATCGACGCCACATGCGTGCCGTGACCGTAAAGGTCGTTATAAGTTCCCTCACCGGTAAAATCCAAGTTGGCGATGACCCTGCACTGCTCGCCCGGCGCGCCAAACGAATGATGAGAGCTGTCGATACCCGAGTCGAGGATTGCTATCCCTATCCCCGAACCATCGATCGGGGCCGAGCTGGGATAACCCTGGTTCCTGGCCGCCGCGGCTCCCGTAGTCGTTTCCAGGTGGCCCAGTAACCGTGTCGGCCGGTCGAGCGCAATGTGCACGACATCTGGCCGGGCGGCAATCGCGTTAACCAGGACCGCGGGTACCTTGGCGGATACAATCGGCAAGCGATTACAGGACGAGTAACCGCCGCCGCCGCTAATAATTGCAGTCCACAGGCCCTTGGTCAGCATTGAAGTGGCGGTGATTACAACTGGTATGACGCCGTGAGGACTCTGCTGAATCGCTGCTCTCAGATCGTCCGATATCTTGGACGCGTGCGGCGCTTTGCTGTTCGCCGGCGGCGCTGCGTGCACCCGCCTTGTGCCGGGGGCAGACAGAAAATACCCGCCTGCCAGTGCCCACACCAGCAACCCGCTGAGTATTGGTGAGATTATTCCTTTTGAGCTTTTGAGCCTCGAGCGGAATCGGCTCCTGCGGATTCGCTCTTCGCCCAATAAGTGCCCGCGACGGGGTCGGTACATGATATGTTCTCCCACGAACAACTGCGTGAAATGAGGAAGTTGGGTCGCCCGCATATAGTCAATCCACATACCAAAACCATAAAAGCACCCAAAAAGGGAATGTCAATCCAGCCCAGGCAGCCCATTTCCAGGTCGCCTAAGTCCTGCTGAAAGCTCCAATTAAGCCCTCAAAGATTTTTATCGTTCAATAAGTTATATCGTTGAAGTCGAGTAGAACCCTGGTTTTCGGGCTATTTGCCGCTGGTCAAACTGACAGAACAAGGACGATATAAACCGGTCAATTTGATCTGTGGGAGTGACTGATCCGGGCTGAAACTGGTGTTAAGCCTTTGAAAACATTAGATTCGCCCTTTCAGGTTGCACCCCCAATCCTGAACCTGTCGGAGTCGAACCCTTGTCTTCTATGGCTAAGCTCTTAATCTGTGTGCTCAGACTCTTTTCTGATGTTTGAAATAGAATTGCCCGGTCTTGGTAGAACGGCTCCGCAATTCGTGCGCCGATTGAGCGCGAGAGACTGCTGACAGCATTACGTGCCTCCCGACGCATAGGGCTTGCGCAATCCCGCTCTTATTAGCACCTGGTTTTAACCAGGTGGCCGGGAAGGCCCCGATTCTTCCCCAACCGTTTCAACGGTTTTTCTTCGGTCAAGATATCACCGAGTAGTGGTTGCTTCGAAGTCATTCTGGGACCGTACCAGGTACTATTTCTGGGAGGGCAGAAAACACGGAGCATTGCGTACGGCCACCAGTACGGGTCACTTGATTTTCTCAGGGCGCCGTAGACCGCAAATGTTTGGCTCATCTCGAGACGATCGGTCGCCCGTCTCTGTAATCCTTCCACGCCCTCAAATCGATCAGCTCTCCCGCGCTGTTCCCTCTGCGCCCTCAATCAATCTCGACATCGACACTGCTACCTGAGCGGCAACATTCGCATTATTCACCAGCAAAGCCCGATTAGCCTTTAGCGCCTCGCCGCCCGAAGCCTTCGCAACCTCCGCCAGCAGAAAAGGCGTCACAGCCTTGCCCCTCACTCCCTGCTGCTCGGCGCGCTGGAGGGCGGCGTTGATAATCGGCTCGAGCCGGTTGGCCGGGACCTCAGCCTCCCGCGGCACTGGCACGCAAAGCAGTACCGAGCCGCGGTCTCCACACCGCCAATGAGCAAGCGCTATTTCCGCAACCTGATCGGGCGAATCAACCGCGGCGTCAACGGGAATCCCGCTGCTCCGCGAGTAGAACGCTGGAAACTCGTCGGTCTGGAAGCCTATAACCGGGACGCCCACTGTCTCTAGCACTTCCTTAGTCTTGCCGATATCAAGTATCGCCTTAGCACCGGCGCAGCAGCAGACGATCTGTGCCGAGGCCAGCACTGCGAGATCAGCCGATATATCGAGCGTCGTTTCGGCGCCGCGATGAACGCCGCCAATTCCACCAGTAGAAAACACCAGCGGGCGCTTCCGCCCCGCATCTTCCAGCTTGTCACTGGCATGACGCCCTGCGGCATCAAAGGCCTGTCCACCCAGCGTCGCAATCCATATCGACCCGGCCACCGTCGTCGCACCCCACTGCTTGCGGGCCACGACAATCCCTAGATTGTTGAGGCTGACCTTTTCTATCGGCGAACCATCGGGCGCCCGGCCCTCTGCAAAGACCCGCAGCTCCTCCCGGCTGAGCCCTATCTTGGGCACTCCGGCAACGATACCGATGGTCGACGGGATGACTCCTTGCGCGCTAATGGCATCTTCGCATTCGATTGCCGTCTCTATATTTGTTGGCTGTGGCAACCCATGCGAGATCACGGTAGATTCCAACGCAATAACGGGCTCACCTTTCTCAGACCACGCAGATACTGTATCTCTCGAGGATATCGGCTCCCTCATTCGCCCTCCCTTCCGCGCTCGGAAAGATGCTAAGATACAAGAACGGATCGTACAAGCGCTTTGCCAAAGCAGGCAGTCGTCGGTGTCGCTATCCAGGGAAATTCAGTAAGATTGCTGACTCCCTGTGTGCGAATGGCAATGAAGACTTATACGGCTTCGCGTCTGCTTCGCTGGAACAGGCCCGAACGCTGATTGAGAGCGCGCTAACGTCCACCTTTATCGCCCATGAAAGCTCTTACCGTGGAGGAACTTATTACCGTATCGGCGTCGAGAGCGAGGAGCAGTTCATCCTGCAGAATAACTTCGATCCTTTAGAAGGGAGTGGATGGAAAGAGGTTTTGCGGAACACCAAGTGCTGCTCTATGTCGACGATACTGAGAGGGCAGATGAAATTGAAAAATTTCTGACAGGCCAGATTTCAACTGCAACTCTTCTCCGAAGAGCACGTTTATAAGCTGATCCAGTACCTTTGAGGAGCCTCGCGAACACCGGCGACCTATGAAATTAGCACGCCCTGAAAGCTTTCGGGCGGCTCCGCTGCGAGTCACGGCGACTGGCGCTCCCGAATCATCCACCCATCACCCTCTGGCACCAGCATTGCTTCGCATCATCTGCGCTCTTGTTGCCCCGCAATCGAGATCTCTGTCCAAACCCGGCCGGCGTTCTATGCCCTCTGATATCGCGATCGAACAGATTGTAGAATCGCTATCATGCAAATCCACGTGAGTTTTCAAGTCATCGACGTCATGACCGGCAAACCCCTATCGAGCTTGAGGTTCCCGGCCATTCCGGCCGCCCTTGATTACCTCTCTGATGCCATACTGATGTGTTCGTCTTGTGGGGTGGCTTTCGATCATTCCTCAGTTCGCAATATAGTTAATCGCGGCAGCGGATGGGAGATCAGCTTCCCTCATGAGTGCCGCCCCGCTTCATCAAAGCAAACTAAAAGCTAACGCCCTTGTTCCGAATCGCCACGGTGATTCAGTACACCCTATGTGTCTTTTCTAACCAGCCTTCGAATGATGTCTAACCTCAGCCTTCGAATGATGCGGGCGAACGATCCATGAACAACGATGCCAACAGGTTCCGCCGGAACATTCCGATGGTGCCCGGCCGTAATCGCTAATAGCTCGCGCATGCGATGGCGAATCGCATTGACGCAGGCTACCATATGTATGAGACTCTACCGGCGTTGAAAACTACTATGATCGCTACGAGTGGACCCTATTGAGAGGTGTGTACTATGCAGACGAGGCTTAAAGTTTCCCTGTTGGCTGGCATTTTGATCGTTGGGTTTGGGGGCATCAAAGGGCAGCGGGCAACCGCAAGCATTGACGACCTCACGGCATTCATTGGGGCTTGGGAAGGTAGCTGGAGCGGCGACAGCTCAGGTAAGTTTCAAATGACTATAGCAAAGAGTGCGGCCGGCAAGCTTTCAGGCAGTATCTCTGCCAAGCCCGACGATGGCGACCAGTACACCGCCGAGTTCAAGACTATCGACGTAAACTCGGGCAAACTCACGGCAAAGTTCGAGGATCCCAATGGAGATGTAGAAGTCACCATCACTGGTTCCTTCGAGGGTAAATCACTCAAGGGGACCTACACGGTCCGCCAGAAATCGGATGGCACCCAGCTCGATACCGGGTCGTGGACGGCAACAAGAAAGTAGCTTTCAGTTTCCCGCTCAAGCGATACTGGCGCTTGCGTTTCGGCAGGCTTCAGCGAGGCGTGATTACAAAGTTTAAAGCTGGTCCCTCCCAGCCGTCAGAGTCTATAGCGATAGATGGCAAGCCTCGAGGCTGCACTAAGGAGTGCGGTGATCCTCGTTCTTGTCTTTGCCCTGGGTCTTAGCGCCTTTTTCCAGCTTGTAAAAATCCAGCATTGCGTCGGATCTGCCGTGCAGGTCGCGCTCGAGTCTCTCCAGCGCAACCCTGACGACGTCGCGATGATGAACTCGCTGCCTGCCCGGGATCTTCGCCACCTCAAGCCATATCTTGTGAATCAAGTTCACGTCTTCCTCGGTCAGATCGGGCGGATGCGCTCCAAGCAGTACACAAGACTGGGAGCCTCTGGGACCTAGAATGGTGAACCGCACCTGCCGCCGGGGCTTCTCCGGCAGGCGCTCCCAGGCCCGGCCCAGTTCGCGCGCCTGTTCCTGTAGAGTGGTCTTGGACGATGCGCCCTCGACTATTTCTGCGGCATCGATCCTGGTGGCGGTTTGGGCGACAGCATCCGAGACGTTCTTGGCTGGCACTACCAGCAACTCCACCGGCTTGCCATGCTTTTCGGCGAGCGCTACGACCCGGGTGAACAGCCGCTGCTCGTATTCGGTGAACAGGCTCTCGTCATAGAGGTCGCGCTCGCCAGAATCCGGTCCACGGATCAGCCGCACGGTCATCACCACGATATCCTTGTCCTCGGTGTTGGTCGTTTGGAGCACGTGCTCGAGGTGCGTCAACGTATTGTAGTCTCGCACCGGAACCAGGGCGCTGCCCGGCCGCGCCCTGATTATCTGAGACGTCACATCCTGTTCATAGTTCAGATTGAACTGGTCAAGCCCTGCAATCGACTTGTCGGTCTTGCGCGCGTTTATCCGCTCTGAGACCGTGAATACGACAAACAAGACGGCGGTAAACGCGCCGCCGACGATGGTGGCATCCTGCTTGGTGAACAGGTTGACGATCGCAACGCTGAACAGCACCAGCGTGATAAACAAAAGCCCAAATGGGAGTTCGATCCCGCCTATCCGAAGATTGCCCGGTACCTTCCATTCCCGCTGGGACTTGTCTTTATATCTGAGGACCAGGACCGACAACGCCTTAAAGGCAAATGACCACACTACGCCGAAGGCGTAGGCGTTGCCGAGTGTGATGATGTTACCTCGTGATGCCACGATCGTGGCGATTTGGAGGAACACGATCAGGTTGATCATCCGGTAGGTGGTGCCGTACCTTTGCTGCGGCGCCCGGAACCAGCTAGTCAACACGCCGTCTTCACTCAGCCGGTTCAGCACGCCATTGGAGCCCACGATGGCCGTGTTGATCGCCCCTGACAGGATGAGGAATCCGACAACCACGACGAACGCCTGGAATAGCAGCCGCAGGTAGTAGGGGCCAACTACATTCATCACCAGCCCTGATATCAAATTGCCGAAATACTGAGGCCGCTCGGCGTCTGGTATCAGCAGCGAGGCGAATATGCTTACCAGCGACGTGAACAACAGCGAGTACACGAATATGATCAGGCCCGCCCGCATCAGGTTCTTGTGTTTTGGGTGTTCGAGCTCGCGGTTGACCTGGGCCAGCGATTCTTCGCCGCTCATCGCCAGGATTGCATGGCCAAACGCCATGAGGATCGCAATCAGCCCTATGATCTTGCTGGCTTCGTCGATAATGCGGACCCGCGGCACCGAATCCGCGGCGAGCCGGTCGTGTTCCTCAGGCGCGAGCGGGCGGAATTTTCCCGGCAGCACGCTCGGCATCCAGCCCGCGTCTTGATCGTCGAACGCCAGGTTGTGTGGCGTCGGCAGTGGCGGAGTCTGGCGAGGTCCACGCTCAATCAGCGTTATACCGCACCACAGAATGATCAGTACGACCATCACGGTCGTTATCTTCATGATTCTGAGCGCGTCCTCGGACGATTCGTGGATGCCCTTTATATTCCGCCACCAGAAATACATCGTCACCAGGCATGCGATTCCGGCGGCTATCAGGTTAACGGTGTCGTCCGACGGACGCCATGGGTGCCCCATGTAAGTCACGGTCGATGCGATCAAGCCAACTATATACTGGCCGGCGGTCACGCCAGAGATCGGCCCCGTAAGTACGTAGTCGAACATGAGGGCGGAAACGCTGAACTTGGCCAGCGTCCCTCCCATCGCTTCTTTGACCACACGATAGACGCCGCCCCGCGTGAACATAGCGCTGCTTTCGACGTACACGGCCCGGACCGCATAGCTGAACAGCATCACGCCCAGAATGATCCAGGGCGCAGCTTTGCCAGCCGCCTGTTCGGCAATTCCACCCGCATAGTAGGCAGAGGACGCCAGGTCGTTCAGGACAATCGCCGCCGCTCTCCAGAACGAAATGAACGACAACATTACCGTGGTCGCCACTACTACGCGGACGCGATTGTTTGTCTTTGTGCTTTCCATGTTTAGTGGATTTGATCTACCGAGGCTTGATCTACCGAGACAATCACCTGTCGTCGTAAGCAATCACCGGACTCTCGAGAAGGGATGCAGAAGCGCATGGAGAACCTTGACTGTATGATACCACCCCGGAACAAAACTTGAACAGTATTACTGTGAGTAGGGCTTGTCAAGAGAGGGCGCGAGTCTATGAGGCCTATTAGGCCTACAATCAAGCGACAATGTAACGGGGAAGGTCCATGCTCGATGACACCCCATCACAAGCACACCTCAAGGCCGTTCATTCCACCCCGGTCTCGAACCGGAGCGGCGCGCTTCAAAGTTCCAGCAGATAGAGGGTGGTCGTTAATCAACGAACAGATGCGGTTGAGAACCCGGCTAATTCAGCGAGTGTGACCAGCCGACCAGCGGCTGGATGATCGATTTAAGTCTCAATTAAGCCGAATTTTACAGACATGTAACATCCAGGTCTTATACTAGTAAGAGAATTTATGTAAACTAGAAATGACTTTGGGTCGGAGTTCTTTTGAGATTTGCGCGTCCCAGACCACTTTAAGGCGATATTTAGAGCCTGGATCTTGAGGATGCTCTGACCTTATAGATCGGAGAGTTCTGGAGTTAGTTGCAGGAGTACCCCCGAAGTTGCTTCGGCCCCGGCCGATTATTAATCTTGTCGGTGACGATGGGCCGGCCGCATTCCTCGAGCCCCCGGTGCTATAATTTCGAGGCAGTGGCGGTGCGGAGGGTTGTGTTGTTATGCATAATCGATTGATAGAACCGGACTTGAATCGGTTACGTGATACCCTGCTAGTAATGGGTGGAGCGGCTGAGCGGGCAATCGCGCTGTCGATAAGAGCGCTGGTCAATCGGGATTCCGAGCTGGCCGAACAAGTCATCCGCGAAGATGATGCGATTGACCGAATGGAAGTAGAAATTGACGGCCTGTGCGTGGATTTGCTGGCGTTGAAACAGCCGGCCGCTTCGGATCTCAGGTTTGTGGTCTCGACCGCGCGTGTGGCTCCTGTGGTCGAACGCATCGCTGACCACGCGGTCAACATCGCCAAACACGCTCTCTCATTGAACGAGCAGCCCGCACTCGAGCTGTACATCGATCTCCCTCGCATGGCCGCGGTAGTCCAGGATATGCTTGTAGAAGGGCTGGATGCCTTTACGGCCGGCGATCCCGAGAAGGCGAGGGAGAACATCGAGCGGGATGACGAGGTTGACCTTTTCTATGATCGTTCCTACGTCGAACTGATCAGGGCGATGACGGCAAGACCCTCTCTGATCGAACAGGGAGTTCAGTGGGCGTTTGTGCTGAAACATCTTGAACGCATCGCCGATTATGTCACGAATATTTGCGAACAAATCGTATACATGGCACGCGGCCAGGTAATCAAGCATACAGTATGGTAACGAGCGACGAATCGCGCCAGCTAAATGTCATAATAGTGGAGGACGACGAAGATATCGCCGACTCCATTCGCTACAATCTGGAGCGCGAAGGGTTCCGAGCCAGGATTGCCGACACAGGTGAAAGTGCGCTTGACCTGATCCTGGGGAGACCGCCGGATCTGATATTGCTCGATCTGAATCTGCCGCGAATGAGTGGATTCGAGCTGTGCAGCCGGCTGCGGTCAGAAGCAGCAACCTCGCGGGTCCCGATTCTGATGCTCACCGCGCGGGGCCAGGAATCAGACAAGGTGCTGGGCTTGAACCTTGGCGCCGACGATTACATAACCAAGCCCTTCAGCATGCGCGAGCTGATGGCGCGAATAAATGCAGTCTTGCGCCGAGCCAGGCGGCCGGATGCTGATCGACCGGTGTATGACGACGGGACTCTCGTCATTAATCCATCGACATTCAGCGTGCGGTGTCGTGGCCGCGACGTCCGGCTGACTCGCAAGGAATTCGCACTCCTGGAAGAGCTGGCCCGCAATGCAGGCCGCGTCCTGACGCGCGAGTCCTTGCTGGATCGAGTTTGGGGCCACAACTACTACGGCGACTCAAGGACCCTTGATGTCCATATTCGCAGGCTTCGCCAGAAGCTGGATTCTCCGGAGATGATAGAGACAGTGACTGGAATCGGGTACCGCCTGCAGAGGGCCGCCGCCGGCGAAGAACCCTGACCCGATTCACGATGCTCTGGGCGACGGCAGCGCCGAGCCAGAGGACGCGTCGCCCCTATTAGGCGGCATCCGCCCAGCGAGGGCGCTGCCCGCTGAACGTTGAAAAATGACAGAGTTGTCCCGCAAAATCTGGCCAGTCACTGCAGCGGCGGTCTTTGCGTTCGCCATTTATGAAGCAGTCAAGACGCTGCTGTTTCCGCGACTCTCTATCATCGAATCCCACATCATCACCGTGACAGTCGTAGGGGTTCTGGCGTTCTTTCTGTCTCGGTACGCGCTTGGGCGCCACGGAGCAGTGCTCAGCAGGCTCCAGCGCCAAACGAAGTTCATCCAGGAGTCCTATCAGCTCCTGTCCGCAGTTCTTGCGAGCCTGCGTGAGGGCGTGCTGATGGTCGACTCACAAACCAACCTGCTACTGTACAATGACGCCGCAATCGAAATCCTCGCACTCCGCGCACTCGAGCCGGCCCCTTCCAGATCACTTATACAGGGAGGGTCACCCAATCCGCTTCACTCATATCTCAACCGGGACGGTGCGGACCAAGCCGGTCTTCTGGCAAATGATGCTACGATTGAACGCACAACCAAGCGACTGCGCCTTGCCGATGCAACTCGAAACCCGGCAGTGAACGAGGCGTTTAGAAAGGCGTTGGCCGAACGCGCGCCGGTCGATACTCGAGTCGAGCTGGTAGGCCGAAGCCCACGGATACTTCAACTCAAGGTTGCTCCAATCGGTAAGGACCAGGCCGTCGGAATTTTCTATGACATAACCGAGCTGGAAAGGCTCGAAGGCGTGCGCAGAGAATTCTTCTCGAATCTGTCACACGAGCTGCGGACGCCGCTCACAGTTATAATGGGGCTATCGGAAACGTTGATTGGCGGAGCAATGGAGGACCGGGAGAATTGCGCCCGATTTCTGGAGAGGCTCTATAAGAACGCCGTTCGAATGAGCGATCTGGTCTCGGACATCGCGGATCTCTCTTCTATCGAATCCGGAGACGTGAACCTGTCTCCAATCAGCATTCCGCTCAAGGAAGCCGTCGCCGAATGTGCCGGTCTCCTCGAACCAAAAGCCGAGGAAATGCAAGTCCGGTTCGAAGTGGCAGTGCCGGCTGACCTCATTGTCCGTGTCGATCCCACAAGACTGGGCCAAATACTCCACAACCTCTTCGAGAATGCCATCAAGTTTAACAAGCCCGGAGGCAGCGTCACGGTCAGAGCAGAGGGAGCGGATGGCTTCGCGCGCGTCGATGTAGAAGATACCGGCAACGGAATCTCATCCGGTGATCTTCCACGCATCTTCGAAAGGCTCTATCGCGCAGACCGGTCCAGGTCGCAGAACATCCAGGGAACAGGATTGGGTCTTGCCATTGTAAAGCATCTCGTCCTGGCCCACGGCGGAGAGATTAAAGCGAGTAGCGAACTTGGCAGAGGCTCCAAATTTACTTTTACTCTCCCGCTCGAATCGGCAACGGCACCCTCGATACTCGCTCAGCCCTCTCACCTGCCAAATACCGCGAGTGCCACCGACAGGACCGTTGACAACGTGAATCCCACTCCAATCCAGAAGTAATTCGCCTTGCAGTCCTTCATTATTGCTCTCCTCTTCCGAAGGCTATTCGTGAATGGCAAACCGCCAGGTCCTGATGGCCATCGAGCCACCCTCCCAGCTGGTCCGCAACTGCGGTACTATCCCAAGAAAGATTTGGAAGGATGGCAAGATCATTGCGTCTTGCAAGAGCTGTTCCAACTGAAACTAAGTGAGTTATCGCGCAAACCATTAGACTTTAAGGGCGTAACCCGAACTAACTTGCGGTTAATCACCCTCTCTGGCGGTGAAAATTCCGCAAGTCCTGCCGACCGCTTCGTCTCGATCGGGTCGCTGGTTCCTGGGCTTGTCCAGGTCAACACCTTTACCAGAAATGCCACGGAGGAACTAATCCGCGAGATCTCGAGCGAAGTCGTATAATTGGCTGGATTTGACAAACACCGGCCGTGAAGCTAGAGTACGCGACACGGTCGAACAATCACGGCACTTCTCAGGGACCGCTCGAGGAACTGGCCATGAAGCTGAGCGCGTTGATTCTATGGCTCGTCGCGGGATCATTCGCTTTGGCCCCGAACCGGGCTCCTAGAGGCCAGGCTTCTAAAGACGAGGCCCCGAAAGACGTGGTTGCCACGCTGACTGCCAGTGATATTGCACAGGGCAAGAAGCTTTTTGTCGGCCACTGCGCCTATTGTCATGCAATGGGCGGTACCGGGGACCGCGGTCCCAGCCTGACTCGGCCGGACCTCTTGCATGCTCCAAACAACCAGGCGCTGTTCAAACTGATCCAAAACGGAATCGACGGCTCTGAGATGCCCGGCGCCTGGCAGATGACCGACCACGAAATATGGCAGGTAGCAGGATATGTAAGATCGCTCGGCCGCACTGACGCCACCCCCCTGCCCGGCGATCCACTCCGAGGCAAATCTGTTTTTGAAGCGAGGGGATGCTCGTCGTGCCATATTGTCACTGGCGCCGGGAGCGGCGTTGGACCCGATTTAACGAATGTTGGCGCGCGCCGCAGTCCGGCCTACATTCGCAAGGTTCTAACCGATCCGGGTTCGAACCTCCCGGAAGGTTTCCTGATGGTGATCGTCACCACAACCGATGGCCGATCCATCGAAGGGATTCGCTTGAACGAAGATACTTTCACGATTCAGATCAAGGATTTGGCGAACAAGGTTCATTCATTTCGGAAGGCCGACCTAATTGAATTGAAAAAGGAATTTGGAAAGTCGCCGATGCCGTCCTACAAGGGAACATTGGAAGCGGCTGAAATGGACGATCTGGTTGCATACATGTCCAGTCTGAGGGGCCATCGATGAATCGCGTCTTACTTTTGGCCGGGTTCGCTTTGATCGCAGCCGGGTCCGGCCAGGCCCAGGTCTCATACGACCGGCTCGTTAAGTCAGGTAATGAGCCGCGCAACTGGCTGACATATTCGGGCAACTATGCGGGTCATCGATTCTCGGCTTTGACGGGACTGACGCCCTCCAATGTCGCCAGGCTCAAACCTGCGTGGGTGTACCAGATTGACGGAAGAGGCAGGTTTGAAACTACTCCTGTCGTTGTAGATGGAGTGATGTACGTGACCGAGCCTCCGACGAGAGTGACTGCCCTCGATGCTCGGACCGGTCGTCCGCTCTGGTCATGGCAGCGAGCACTGCCTGAGAAAGTGGTAATGCTTGGCTTCGGCCCCACCAACCGCGGTGTCGCCGTGCTTGACGATATGGTCTACGTCGGAACGCTCGACTGCCACCTCGTTGCTTTGGACGCGAAGTCCGGGGCGGTCCGCTGGGACACCCAGGTAGCCATCAACCTCCTGGGGTATTCGATTACGGTTGCACCGCTTGCTATCGACGGTAAGGTGATAGTGGGAGTCAGTGGAGGCGAAGCCGGTATTCGAGGGTTGATCGATGCTTATGATGCCAAGACGGGCAAACGGCTCTGGCGGTTTTGGACAGTCCCCGGGCCGGGCGAGCAGGGCAATGAGACATGGTCTAAGAATAGCTGGAAGACGGGTGGCGCCCCTACCTGGGTCACAGGTTCGTACGACCCGACGCTAAACCTGATCTATTGGGGCACCGGAAACCCGGGGCCGGACTGGAACGGGGACCCCCGCGGTGGCGATAACCTTTATTCATGTTCGCTCCTGGCACTAGACGCAGCCACCGGCGCCCTCAGGTGGTATTTTCAGTTCACCCCGCACGACACGCATGACTGGGACGCGACCGAGATCCCCGTCCTGTTCGATGCCGACATTCAAGGGCGCCGGCGCCGTTTGGTCGCGATGGCCAATCGCAACGCCTTTTACTATCTGTTAGACCGTGAGACGGGTGAGTTCGTGCTGGGCCAGCCTTATGCGAAACAGACCTGGACCAACGG
>Ga0126381_100005259_pt1 | contig 14214 bp, 35 predicted proteins | sample PanSoiMetPlot_28_FD_96465 | JGI IMG/M metagenome (GOLD analysis project Ga0126381, IMG submission 96465) | Tropical forest soil microbial communities from Panama - MetaG Plot_28 | ecosystem: Environmental > Terrestrial > Soil > Tropical forest > Bulk soil | place: Panama | collected 2016-02-17
CCCTCTCCGTCGATGGTCCCGAATCGCTGGTTTGATTTATTGCGGGAATCATTCCGCCATTCCCTCGCCATTATCTCTCCATTGCGCGTATGAGAATATTGTGGTGTTCCTGGCGTGGTATTCGCAGAACTGAGTTTGCTCGATCATGGAGAATTGCTCGTCTTCGGCGTGCTCGTCTTCGCATTTCGGGCAGTACCAGGTCACCGGCCGAAACCCTTCCGGCCCGGTATTTGTGCTTGAGGGGAATTTCCATTGAGAAGCCTCTCTTCGTGTTTCTTCTGCGCAGACCGGAGGATATACTCGGTGAGTTTGATATCCTTCGTGAAATGTTGCAGGGCGTATATGCTGGTGAGTGCCCGGTCGGCTAGTTCCGCCATCATCCGCGCCCAGGCTTCCGGGTCGAATCCTTTACGCGGGTTCTGCCCGGTGGCTAGGATTAGCTCGGCTATTGCCTCGCCGTGTTCTTCGGTTTCCTTGGATATGCGTGCCCAGTCCTGGGCGAGCGGCTGTTCTTTATAGATATCGGCTACGTTTTCGTCGAGAATACGATCGACTGCTTCTACTATCCGGGGATCGATCAATGGTAAAACCACCAGTTCGCGGTGAGGGTCGGGAGGAATACCCCGACGGTTGTATATTCGGCCCAGTCGGTGCGGCCGGGTACTTTGTCGGCGTAGGCGCGGTAGGCGACCATGGCATCGTATTTGGCCCATAGCCGTTCGAATGCCCAGCCGGGTTCGAGGAGTTCGGATTGTTCGAGGTCGATAGCGTCGGCTATCATTTCCGGGGTTACCCACGATGGGACGCCGTTTTCCCAGTGACCGTTTTCTTTCATGTACCGGAGCCGGGCGGCGAGACGCATTAGCTGCGTCCAGTTCATTTTCGTGTTGTCTGGCGTGTACCCGTTATCTTCGAGCCACTGCCGCAGTTTCCCGCGATAGTTTTGTGATACGGTGCGACCCGTCGTCTCAACTGATATGCGATTCCGTCGCTGACTCTCAGTTTCTCCGCCGCGAGATGCATAACCACGCGCTGTAGATACTGAAACTCCTCGTTGAGAACCGAGCCACAGCCTGCGCTGATACGGAGTCTGCCCGTATTTTGCAAGAGTTCTCCTGTACCTGTATGCGTATGCCGTTTCCCCCGGCTGGCGCGGGGGAATAAACGGCACGTCGGCCGGGGGTGAGGGCGGTATCAGGCCGGGGCTCGGAATAAACTGCCGTCTCGGTGGCATGGCATCCTACCTTGCGTTGATTGAACAGAAGAACGTGGGTTCTTTGATTCCGTTCAGCCGCCACGCATCGAGGGCATGTCCGAATTTCTCGGCGTGCTTGTCGGCTTGGTTAAGAGCCTTAATATAGTAGCCTGTCCTGTGCCAGCGGCATTCGAGGCAATGGATTTGGAGTTTGAATGAGGGCATATTACCCCCAGTGTATAAGAGCTTCGGTTACGGTCCAGATAATAAGGACGAGGAAACAGGTCGCACCGCTGATAGCCAGCGTCGGCCACGGAAATTGAAGATACCATGGCGGCTTGCTTACCGAGAACGGTGACCACGGGAATTCCGCGAACGGATCGAATGTACCGGGATTATGCGCGCCGGTGTGGCCGGGCACCCGCATGCACGGGCGCCCGTCCACATCGATGCCGCAACTGCTAGGCGGCATTACCCGGAACATTTCCGGGGCCGAACGGCTCCCGCTTCGGGTCCGCGAAACGCCAGTATTGCAGCGTGCGGCCGGGTGTTGAGGTAGCCATTCCGAGGAGCGTCCCGGTGAACGGGAAACCGTACAGGTCGCGCATGGCGACGAGTCCGGATACGAAATTGTCGCCGCCGCCATCGATGATGAATTCCTCGCCGGTGCCGGTATCGACTGCCTCGACGTACGCGACCTTTTCGAGTTGCGATGCGCCGGTGCGGTATCCTTCGGCGGATTCCTTGATCTGGAAATCCTTGATTTCGAAGGTGCGGCCGACGAGGGTTTGCGCGGCAGTCAGGCCGGATTCGGTCATCAGCGCGTTGATTTGCGCGAACGAACCGGCAGTCATGATTGCCGCGATCTTGCCTCGCTGCCAGTTTTTGAGGTTCTCGTTGTCAGTGTCGAGAGTTGCCTCCATGTCGAGCATTTCCCGCTTGCGGTTGAATTCCGCGATTTGCGGGTCATTTTCCTTCCGGGCAATATTTGCCACTGGGAATTTCCCTCCGGTGTAATGAGCCCTGGTTTTCCGGGGCCGGTCTACCGAGGGTACACCCGCCTTACTCCCGGCGTCAAGCCGCAGGTCAGAAGTCATCCATCGAAGTTCTTGATACGTTCCGGAAAAGTGATAGAATCCATCTATGACGATGCCAGTCCCCACGGCGGCTCCCGCGCCGGGCACATCTGTTGTCAAGGGCAGTGTTATTAACCCGACAGCAATGGCCGGCAAAACGGATTCCGCCGTACACGCATTCGGGCAGCTATTGCTCGACCTTATTCACGGATCGCCAACCGCGTTCCACAACGAAACCGCGCGGGTAAAGGCCGAGAACACGGTGCGTAAGTATATTGACGCGCACCTGACCAACGGTTCCCGTCGCGCTCTCGATAATGGCGACCAGCGCGCCGCCATCGAGGACGTATCCGCCCGGATACCTACCGGCGGCGTGGTATACTCACCCGTACCCGGTGCGGCGCAAATCAACTACGACCTGCTCGCCGACGCTATTGTCCGCGCGCAAATCCGGCTCGCTAACGACTCCGCGCCTGCCCCGGCCGTGACACAGACAGAGGACGACACTGATGACGGAGCAAGTGCCTGAATTCATATCCGCCGACGCGGTATATGAAAAGCTCAGCGCTATTGAAGAACGGCTTAACACGCTCGTCGAATCTCATAATCAGGTCGGCGCGAACATCGCCTGGATAGTCGCCAACACCCAGGGGCTATTCCAGATGTTCAATAACCCTGACATGATGAATCAGATGATGGGCATGATAGGAGGGGGTGTATTCGGTGGCGGACGAGCCGACGCAGCAAAATCCTCCTGACACGAAAACCGACGAGGAATACGAAGCCGCTTTCTGGGAAAAGTTCGATAAGCGGTTCGCGGATAACATCGGCAACTGGTGGAAGGAACACGGGCCGAAAGCCCCGGCCCCGCCGACCACCGAACCGCCGAAAGACCCGCCCGACCCGAAAGCGCCGGGCACATCCCGCACGGGCGGCAAGCGCCCGACCTTGCGCGGGCTATTCGCTGACTGGACATTCGGCCCGCCAAAGGAATAACCCATGACCGAAACCGTGGACTGGGATGAGGTCGAGGAATCCGCCGAATTCTCCGGTAACCATATGCCGCGCACGTCCCGTACCCGTACGGGTACGGGAAGCGGCGCGCCGCGCGGACGGCGCGTATCAGACCGCAGGCTTAATGCCCTGCAAGAGAAATTGTCCGGTGAGATGTTTTCTGCCGGTGCAATGCTCGGACTGGGCCTGCCTGTAACGGGGTATTATGTCTGCCAGGAATCGGATAACTTCACAAAAGCCGTCGTACAGCTTGCAGCGCGCAATTCTCAATGGGTGGCTGCACTCGAAAACCTTGCGATGGTCGGCCCTGGAATCACCGTCGGGCGAACCGTGCTCGGAATTGGTGCTGCAATGGCGGCCGATAAGTATTACCGATCCCAGGGGGAAAGCGGTCTTGATCCCGAACGCCGTGCCGCGATGTTCCTCGGGGTAACCTCCGCATATTACGCAGTCCACCCACCGCCAGGACAATACCATGCCACCAGCGACGCGGCAAACGGATACCGGCCGCCGCCTTACGGCGGTTTCAACCCCGTATCGTAGGTCCGAATCCAGTCTTATCACTATCCCGACCCGAGGGTGGGCTAGTGTAATCAGGCGCGTCGATGAACTGTGGCAAGCCGAATTCGCCCCGCATCACTCGATCATGGGTCAGAACGGCTCCGGTAAAACGCACCTTATCGTTCACGGACTGCTACCCCTGTGCGTGGACGATAAGGTGCTCATCATCGATAATAAGGGCGATGACCCGCTCCTCAATTCATGCGGCGCACGGCCGGTACGCAAATTGCCGAAGCGCATGCGGCGCATGACATTCGACGATTCCAAGCCTAAAGGCGGCTGGTTCCGGCTTGTCGTATATGACGACCTCGCCCGCGCCCAGGAACAGGTAGGCGAGGCAATCCGCCAGGTATATTCGGAAGGTGAATGGGTTGTCGTCATCGATGAAACACGTGCTGTCAGCGATCCGAAATCCCCTGGGCTTGGGCTTCAGGCGGAATTGGATCGCCTTTGGCTGCGGGGTCGCAGCCGCAAAATTCCTGTCATCGCGGCGACCCAGGCTCCCCGCTGGGTACCGTCAAGCTTTTACGACCAATGCCAATTCGTATGGTGCAGTCGTATCCGAGATGACAGGGCGCACGTCCGAATCCAGGAAATCGGAAGTATGACCAAGGCGTATATTCCGCACATCGCTAATGTCCGGAAACGCCGCTGGCTATACATGGACGATGAGGGAGATGACACGTGGCTAGCGGAAACAGGCGTCCCGGCCCGCTCGGCTACGGCGAGGAAACGCTCTACGTGACCTTGCCTAAAGAAATACTTTTTATAGTAGAATCCTATAGAATCTCTAGAAGGATTCCATCAACCAAGATGGCCATTCAGCGGCTCCTCGAATCCCATCCGGACTTGACTTACCTTGCCGCCAGGCTGTATATTGAGGAGAACACAAGCCCTCCAATCTAGCAGTAAGGACGACCCGTGATCGTCGGTCTTCTACTGTGGCTCGTGTATTTCTGGGCGTCCCTGGTCGTGGTTATGTTTCTGGTCAAGGGCGCGCTAATGCACTTCGCCGGTCACCCCGCCGCGCAGGGTCTCGCCGCTGTGACGGAGGCATAAGGTGGCAGTTTCAACTCTACAGACGGCTAATCCCGCGCTGGGAACCGTTTCCCGTCAGCCGCAGACGACCGCTCAGCCCGCGAGTTCGGGCGCGCCTTTCACGCGGATGTCCCGGCAGATGCAAATCCTCGGCCCCGCTTCGGCCGGTAACCTGTTCTCCTCGCTTTTCACCCCGCAGATTAAGCCGGTCGGCGGCTACGTCCGCTATTACCCGCTGTATATCAACGCTACCGGCGGCACCGGTACCGTCGCCGTCGCGTCGCAGGACGCGCCGTGGAATGTGGTGCAGAACCTATTCCTCCGCGACCCGTTCGGCCAGCCGATCATTCAGGCCGACGGCTATTCGATGTTCCTCATCGACCTGTACGGCGGACAGTCCGGGGTATTCAACTTCGGTAACCACCCTGGCACGCTGCCAAGCTTCCAGGCCATGCAGACCAACGGCAACTTCCTGCTCAGGTTCCATATCCCATTCGAAATGGACTCCTCGGGCTATTGCTCGCTGCCAGCCATGAACGCCGCCTCGCAGCCGTCAATCTGGGTGCAGACAAACCCGTCATCCGTGGTGTACTCCACCCCGCCGTCCACCGTGCCCACCCTGTATTTCCAGCTCGACGAGGAATTCTGGGCCGCGCCGGTCGATAACCCGCAATTCGCCCCGCCTGATGTCGGCTCATCGTCGCAGTGGTCCGTCACCAAGGCTCCCACCGGAATCGCTGCTAACGCATTCCAGCGGGTCGTGCTGCCCCGCGTCGGCGCTCTCACCACCACACTAATCGCAATTCTCCGCGACTCCACCAACGCGCGAATTGACGCCTACCCGCCCGCCGACCTTTCTCTCTGGGTTGACGGCGTGCCGCATCTCTACGAAGCGTTCATCGAGCGCGAAGACAAGATGTGGGCGCAATTCGGCAGCGTCCGGCCCATCGGCGTAATCGTCTACACATTCCGCAACTCGGTGCAGACGTTCATTTCCACCGCCGACACGTACGACGTAATCCTGCCGACCTCGCCCGCCACCCTCCTCGAAATCGGCGGCACCTGGGGTTCCGGCACCGGCACCCCGCTACAGGGATTGCAGGGCAGTATTACCAACGCGCCCGCGCAGCTTTACCAGCTAACGCAGGAGCTATACCCGTTCGGTGGTATTCCCTACACCCACCTGGCCCAGTGAGGTAACACGACATGTTCTCTTATTACCAGGAAACAGCATCCACGCAGGTTCTCAGCACCGGTACCGAAGCCGTCGTGTCACCAGGCGGGGTCACGCCTATTAACCTGACCCCGCCCGACCCGGAATTGTCCATGGTCGTCCGGGGCCGGGTAAATGCGACCGGCGGCGCGACCGGCGGCGGCTGGTCGGTAAAGCTCCGTAAGGCTGCTAACAACGCCACGCCGACGACCGGCTCAACTCAGGTCGGCGCAACTCAGACAGTGACATTCCCGGCGACTACGACAATCGATTTCCCGTTCTCGTTCACCGATACCGCGTGGACGCCCGGCACGGTATACGCGCTCACGCTGACCGCTGCGGGCTCTAACGGCACCGTTAACGATGTCGGGCTCGAACTCTATTCGCCGACGCCTTACGGGACTGATATCTGATGGCTCAGGCTGGCGTGGTGGGTGCCGCCGAGGTATTCGTTCCCACCAATACCCCCGCAAGTACCGGTCTATCCGGCACCCCGGCTATGTGGGCGTTCGTATGGGTAGGCGTCGCCGCCCTAGTCCTCATGTTCCTACATCTCGCTATCGCGGGAAGGGCAGGCCGGTTATGGAATATATCGGTAACTGGAAATTCTGGTTCGCCGTCGTCGTCGTGGTATTCATCAGCCACTTCGTGATGTCTGCGGTGATCCCGAAGCTGACGGGTGGTGAGTGATGAATCTCGGCACTCTATTCTTCCTCCTGCTTCTAGTCCTCGCGGCGTGGGCAGTGTGGAAGCTAGTGCTAGGACGGTAGCCAAATGTTCGCAGGACAGCTACTCGAACTCGGCGCGCTTATTGTCATCGGCGTAATTCTTGCCAACATGATCGCGCATGCTGCCGGAACCACCGCATTCTTCAATGGACTCGGGAACCTGTGGGGCAAGTCGATTAACGGCCTGCTCGGCAAGACATCGTGAGGGAGGGCTCATGCCAATTCCCCAGCGATCAAACCGGCCTGCTATGGTACCTACCAGGGAAGCCGCCGAAATTTCAGTAGGCGGCTCCCTGGAACCTATCGAGCCGGTGTATACCAAGCCGAATCGTTCTTCCCCGGTTTCGGATGGCATGCGTATTCCCACGCTCCCGACTGAGTGGCGGGCTCCGGTGGTATTGCGCGGGCAGGACACGCGGGGTATGCGGTATCTGTACGCTGACATTCATCAGCGGCAGCCTATTTCCCCGCTCGGGACCGGCCCGGATATCGGCAACGCAGTATGGTCCTCGGAATTCCAGCCGAACCTCGGCTCGCTCCGGGATTACGGCTTCTACGACCTTCTCTACCGTGCCGGTTATCCGGGCTTCAACCTCGGCCTGTCTTTCAAGGTGCCGCTTAACCCGTCGGTTGGCGGGCAGGGTCCTGGGTATAACATGCATATGACTACGCCGAAGCGCGGTGTGGTCGTGAATGTGTTCAGGCGGGTTAATTCTGCCGCATCTATGAGGGGGTAAACGGTGGCGTTCAAAAAGCCTTCGACTAAGACCATCCTCATTATTGTGGTACTCGCTATTGCCGCGTATCTTATTTACCGGTGGTATACGAACCGTAACTCTGAGAATACGGCTGACAATAGCCAGAGCTACGGCGCGAACCTGAATAGCGTAGCACCCGATATGTCCAGTGCGACCGGCCCCGACTCTGGCCTGAATTACACTGCGCCGACCGATGAGGTTACAATTAACCTGCCCGACGGCAGTCAGTCGGTTAGCAACCCGCCGGAACCGCCACGGGTGGGAACGCCGGTGAAAAGGCCACCGGGTCCGCCGCGCAAGCATAAGAAAAGGGCGGTTACCCGCCCCCCGGCGAAGCGGATGGTGCCAGGATGATCAAGGTAGGTTATCCGGTGTATTCGGTGCTACCGTCGCCCGAGCAGCCTTATCCGGGTATTATCCGGGCATCACGAGGCGCGAACCCCACGAACGCGCCCGGCAATAGGGAGACGGCCCCGCTACAGTTGAATGCGACGCCACGGGTTAAGCATCCGGCTATTAACGTGGAGCCGTGGTCGAGATTTTACGCGCAGGCCCGTGAGGAGCCGCGTACTGCCCGGCCGAAGTCCCGTAAGAATAAGATTAGGCGGGAACGGAATGAGAAGCGGAGGGCGCGATGAGCGAAATGCCTCCGGAGGCTGGCGGGGGCGGGCTTATGTCGAAGAGGTTTTTCGGCATCCCGGCCCCGGTGCTGATTATAGGAGTGGCGCTGCTGGCGTACCTCTATTTCCGGAACAAGAGTTCTGCGGGCAGTTCCGGTTCCGCTCCGTCCACATCGGGCACGGCTACGACGGGGAACATTGGCATTTCCCCTGGCACCACCACGTTCAATATCAAGAGTCAGTACGCGCAGACTCAGAAAACGTCGCACCATGGTAATCCTCCCCCACGGCATCGGACTCCTAATCCGCAGCCGGCGCCGCATACGAAAGTTCCGGTCAAAAAGCACGTCACGACGAAAAGGGTAGTTGTCCCGAATGGCTGATATGTTCGGCGGTGAGAACGTCGCGCTGACGATAGCCGTTTACGCGGCGCTGACCTATGACATTATCTCAGCGACGAATAGCAGCCCGCAGACAACAGAGATTAACGCGGCGCGGCGTGCCGAGACCCTGATGAAATGGGTATATATTGGGCTGGCGCAAGCGGTACTATTTGCGTGGATCGGGTATTACTTCGAGACAAAGAGGGGCCGTCCTGGCTGGCCGCCGGTCCTGGGCGTGGTTATCGCGGGATCGCTTTTGTGGTTCCAGTATGAGCACGCGAAGTCGGCCGGGCTCAAGTCCGCTGGTATGGCCGGTACGGAGCACTACTAAACAGACTGGGGAGGCGGAAAAGTTGCCGGGGCTTGTGTTGACTTTCCGCCTCCCCGCCAGACGGAACCTGATACATTGTCCGGGTGAACATACATAGACAGGTGCAGGCTGTTATAGCCGCCATCGCTATCGTGGGTACGCTCGGCGCGGGCGTGGCGAAGGGAGGTACTAGCAGTGAAGTACGCAATAGTGTTCTTCGGCCTGCTGCTAGCCTATACCCTGATCTACGCGGGCATCAGCAAATTCACTACGGGACTAACGGTGGTGCCGGTCTAATGCCTGGAACCTCCAAAGACGGCAAGACAAGCTCCAATGCCGCAGCGAAGACAAATTCGGGTAACCGGTGGGCCGCGTCGAGATGGGCACCCGGTAAAGTCACGATCCTGCAAGCTCTCGGACTCCCGTGGAAAGCCCAGTACCCGCAATTGCGGGCGAACCTGGCGACGCAGGCTCAGTCGGCATCCGGTAACCGGGCGACAGAAGCAAGCGGCGGTAATGTCACCGCGCCTGCATCCTCGTCGGAACGGGATTACTGGACGGCGGTATTGCGCGGGCTCGGCGCGCCGGTTACCGACGCGAATATCCAATCCCTGTCAGCATGGCGGGCGAAGGAATCACCGTGGAATGCGCAGGGGCCAGACGGCGCGCTGTTTACGTTCAACCCGCTTAACACGACGCTGCCGACCTCGGCGGTTACCGGTACTGTCAATTCGGTGGGCGTGAAAAGGTATGCCACATCGAAGGACGGGGTATATGCCACCGTGCAGACGCTCCTTGGCGGGTATCCGGGTATTGTCGCGCGGCTGCGCAGCGGTCAGGGAATCTGCGGGACGAATCTCGACGGTGAATTCCGTAAGTGGTCCGGCGGCGATTCTGGTTACGGGCAGGTGTGCTGATGCCAGTCGACCCTAAATCGCAGTCGGGTGTTCCGCCGCCGCCTTACTGGGTTACCTTGTCCGGCCGGGGTAATGCCCAGATCATCGAAATCTACTCGGATAAGGTATCCCCGACTCCGGGTACGCCTTATCTGTCATGGTCGGTGCACGGTCCTTATCCGTCTCTTGCTGCTGCGGCGGCGTACTCGAAATCCCTCGGTGGTAATATCACGCCGTTGATGAGCGCGCAGGGAAAGCAGCTCGGCACAGTTAACGTGACGGCTAAAGACCCGGAGTTTACGTCGGGCGCGGATACCAAGACGGCGCAGAATAACTCGTCCGAATTCGAGAGCAAGCGAGTTCGGGCGGCAGGCGGAACGGTCGGGGATATCCCTAATCCGGTTAGCTGGCTGGAAAGCCTCGGCGGCATGATCGCGTCCGGTATAGAAGCCGGGTTCGTGGCCTTGCTTAAAGACCTCTGGGGTGTTATCATAGGTCCACTGGAAATTCTCGCTGGTGCCGTCCTCGGAATCATCATCCTGGTATTCGCTTTTAAGGAGGACCTGGCACCTATCGCGGGAATGATAGCCCGAGGAGCTTTGATATGACCGCGAAAATGGTTATGGTATGCCCCGCCTGCCAGGATAATAAGCACGGTGCATGTCAGGGAATGGGATGCGTCTGCGCGCTAAGGCAGCATCCCGAAATTAAGCCGCTCGACAATCAGGTCGCTAAATTCCGGGCACCGGAGGAGTAAATGTCTGAAGGTGCAATCGAACCGTATGCCGTATACCCGCCGAATCCGGGACCGGCTACGACCGGCCGTCAGAACTTTTACCGGCTATATAATCCCCGGTATATGGCCCCGCCGTCGCCTCCCCTCGGCGGGGGCGGGACCGGAGGCGGACGGCCGGGTTTTGCCGGGCGGTTCACGAGCAATTTCATATACAATACAATGCAGCGAGCGCCCGGTGGCAGTGTGCCGGTGCGTGTCACGAAACCGCTTCCGCAATTCCTGGGAAGCCGGTCCATGCTGCTATTCACCTGGGCTATTGCCATGGTCCTGGTAAGCCTCGACGAATGGCACACCTACCATATTCTCCCCCGACCGGCCCGGTTGTGGTATACGTCGCTGACATTCCTGCTCCTGGCAGCGGCATCTACCATCGACGCATTCGTGCCGATCACCACGCTATTCGCATTCGGGCTGATTATCGTCCTCGGTTACCAGTATTACCAGGGCGAAGGGCAGTTCGGGCAATTCGGTTCGACGGAGGCTACGGCGAAACAGCCAGCACCGGCAAATGTGGAAGGGTCATAATGACCGACCAGGTAATGAACACCGATACATCGGCGGAGAGTAGCAGCGGAATCGGTTTCCTGCTCGCGCTCGGCGCTGGCATCGACTCCATGAATAACAAAGCCGACGAGCTGCTCGCCGCCATGCAGAAAAGCGGTGAATACGTATTCCAGCAGCCGCTATACGGTCAGGTGCCGCTGTCAGCAGGCGCGGGCACGCTCGACGGCGGGGCTAATGCCTCGCTGACCCCGCCACGCGGGATGATATGGTCGGTGCGGAGATTGTCCGCGACCGGGTTCACGGCCGGTTCGGTTACCGGGTATATTAACCAGCTCGAACCGGTGGCCCCGTTCCCGAACCCGGCCGTATTCACGTTCGGCAGGGGCGAGGTATTGTTGCAGCCCGGCGACCGGCTGGTATTCGTCGCGACTGGTATTACCGGCGCGGTGAATATCTTCGGTGTATCCGACACGTTCCCGTACACCTACCTCACGGAATACCTCAACTGATGGGACTGTTCCCGTTCGCCCCGAACCCGGCGATGAACCTGCTGCTCACAACCGGAGCGGCCGGATTCACGCTGCAAAACGCGACCCCGAATATCCTGGTGTGGACAGCGCCGAACGACGGCCAGCCGCACCGGGTATTCGTAGTCGGTAACCAGAATGTCAGCGTATCCGAAACCGGCGGGCAGGTGTCGATGACATTCACCCGCGCAGACAATGGCGGTACTAATGCCCCGGTGCTATTTGGCGGATCGGCTGGCACCGGGTATCACAACGTGGCTAATAACGTCGCGGTGGTCGCGCCCGGCTCGACGGTGACTATCGCGCAATCGACCGCGCTGACAGCAGGCGCGGCGCAAGTATGGATGGAGTTGTGGGGTAGTTAATGGATGAGAAAAAGTACCGGCTGATCGCCCTATGCGTTATTCTCGGCATCGGCGCGTCATACATGCTTTTCCTCGTTTACACATATGTCCAGTCTCAACGGCTCAATGAATATGCTCGCCAGCGTATAGACGAGTGGATTTCCAGAGCCCCGAAACCAGGTACAGGTGAGCCAGCAAGCGATGAATCCTGAAGTTGTCGCGGCCATAATCAGCGGAGTGAGCCTGCTAGGGTCGTGGATTATCTCTTCCCTGGTATCGGCACGTAAATCCGGTGAGCGAGATGGTCGTAACGACCTGAGACTTTCATTGCTCGAATCGAATCAGGATAAACTCGCCACGAAGGAGCAGCTAGGCAACGTCGAGAAACAGCTCGCCCGTATTGAGGGCATGTTCACGATGACGCTGAAACAATCCGATGCCTCTAACTGATCAGACATTCAGTCTCATCAAGCCGTTCACCGGGAAAGTCGGGTCGAACGGCCAGGCTTTCGTGACCATCACCCATTCACTGCGGGGTATTATCTGGCAGATATTCCAGATCGGGTTCGGCCTGAACGTGACCTCGTTCAACCCGCAGGTCGGCGCGCACGTCAATGGTATTCCGCTGACATCAGCCGTGGCCATGCAGCCCGTCGCATTCGCCGGCGCCCCGTATGCGATGGAATCCTTTTTCGTCGGCCCGCCATATGTAGGACTACGGGCAGGTGATCAGATTGTCTGTTCCGTCACCGGGGCGTCGGTCGGTGATACTTTCACCGCTGGCGCTTATATTTCAGAAGAAGACGACCCGCTATCCATGCCGGTCGCGCCCGCTTCCGCCCCGCCGTTCATCAGGCGGTGGCAGTGATATGCAAGGTCCGGCAACATACCAGAATATTATCGCTAACACTGTCGTAGTCAGTGGCGCTAATGGCGGTACATTTGTTTATGCCGGGGTGCCCGGTCCAGGTAATCCGCCGCTCGCCTGGATGGCTGACAGTGCCACAGACCCGTATGGCAATGCACTACCATCCAAAGTCGGTGTATCTCAGGCGGGCGATTTCAAAGCCACTGATACAGCCGGGGATTACGTTCAACTTTCTGCCGCTCAGATTAATCTGTTCCTAGCGGGTGGCAGTACACTGACTCCTGCTAATATAAATGGCGGAGCCGGGTTGCTCTCTCTACTTTCAGGGACACGGCCTGGCGGTGGAGAAGGCGGCGGCGGCGTCCGCATTATGTCGCAATTGGCAGCTATTGCTAATGGTTATGCGGGTACGACCCCGGTAGTCGATTTTAGCGGATCGGCTATCCTGGCTGTTCCCGGTCAGAATCTAGGGCAATGGAAAGCATTTAAACCTGGGTCGGTAGTTAATCCGGAAACATGGAATGACCTCGGGACGCTGACCGGGTATACGGTGAACGTGGCCCGGTACCGGCTTTCCCCGGATAACGGCGAAGTCGAATTCGATATTAACTTGACCGGGACCGGGGCGAATGGTACGCTGGTAGCATTCTCGACGACTCTGGCATCGCCATATCTGCCAACGCCTAATAGTAAAACCTATCCGCTGACGACTAACCTGGCTATCGCATCGATGACGACTCTGCCACGGGTGGGTATTACGACGGGCGGTACGGTGCAGGTGGCAGGCACCGCGAATATCGCTAATACGATCGTGTATTCCGGCGGCTTCTTCATGCCGACAGATTAGGCGGATGCGATGCCTTACACGAAACGCGGCAAGTATTATTACCGGCACGGTAAACGGTACACCAGGAAACAGATCATCGCAATTCATATGGCAAAAGCCCGGCGACGGAAACGGTAAACACAATGCCTGACATTATGGGATTCATCGAGCACGACCCCGGCGGGAAGCCGTTCGCGGGCCTGATCGTGCAAGACCGCTCCTGCGAATTCAAGTTCTACCTCGGCCACAAAACCAACTACACCGATGTTACCTCGCAGCTAATCAGCGCGATAAAGAAACTCGGTCACGATCTAGCACAAACCAGCGACAAACTCATCGCCGCCAACGGGGAGGTCGGAAACCTTGGCAATCTTCGGAGCCCATAAAAGCAGTCGCAGCTCCGGTCGCGGCTCATTCGCCACCCGCACCCAGGGTGTATCACCAGCCGTCCGCGCCGCCCGTGCCCGCAAAGGACACAAGCGCCGGGCATCTCACCTGTACGCATCCCAGGGAGCCAAGGCCGGCCGGAAAACTACCTACCGGAAAGGTCGCGGCTA
>Ga0126381_100005260_pt1 | contig 14214 bp, 5 predicted proteins | sample PanSoiMetPlot_28_FD_96465 | JGI IMG/M metagenome (GOLD analysis project Ga0126381, IMG submission 96465) | Tropical forest soil microbial communities from Panama - MetaG Plot_28 | ecosystem: Environmental > Terrestrial > Soil > Tropical forest > Bulk soil | place: Panama | collected 2016-02-17
AGGAGCGCGGCATCCGCGTCGGGTACCTGGCCACCGGGATGGCCGGCTGGGACGAGCTGTTCCTCGAGCCGTGCGCACGCGTCATGCTGCGCGGCCTGACCATCGCACCGACGAGGGCCAGGCACGACGACTTCGATCTCACGCTCGACGACGACGACGAAGTCAACCCGGTCCTTTTGCACAAGCTGACCAGTGTGTTCGGCGCCGTGGCGGGCGAGCTAGCTGCAGCGCCAGCCGACAAGGTCCGTGAGCTCCTGACGCGTGTCGCGCACGACGCCGAGGTACCGGGATTCCGGATCAGTGACCGGCTGGTGATCGGCACGTTCACCTACGCCAAGCTGCCCATGGTGCAGGATCTGCAGGCGGCAGGCGAACTGCTGGCTGACAGCGACGTCGTCGCGGCGATCGCCGGTGACCCAGACGCGCAGGCACTGCTCGGCGCTGACGACCCGGGCCAGCCGGGCCTGGACGCCCCGGAGCGCGACTACTCGGTGCTCGATGCCGATTCCTCCCAGCGGAACGCGATCGACACCGTCTTGTCGGGTCGCAGCCTGGTCATCCACGGTCCGCCCGGCACCGGCAAGAGCCAGACCATCGCGAACCTCATCGCTGCCCTCGTCGCGCGTGGCCGGAAGGTGCTGTTCGTCGCGGAGAAGCGAGCCGCGATCGACGCCGTGCTGTCCCGACTGATAGGGGCCAGCCTCAGCGAGGTCGTGCTCGACATTCATGAGGGCACCAAGGACCGGGTGCGCATCGCGCGCGAGCTCGGCGACGCGCTGGCCGAGGCGCAGCAGGTGCCCGAGCCGGACGTCGGTGACCTGCACCGGCGGCTCGGCGACCGGCACTGGCGGCTGACCCGCCATGCCTCCGCACTGCACCAGCGACACCAGCCATGGGGACTCACCCCCTTCGAAGTGCAGTCCGCGCTGCTCGGGGTGCCGGGCGACGCGCGGGTGGGGGTCCGGCTGACCAATCCCGAGCTGATCAGCAGCGAACGCGCGGACCGCATCCGAGACGAGTTGCGCGAGTTCGCTTACCTGGGTGGATTCTCACTCCGGCCGGACAGCACGCCCTGGTACACGGCAGTCGTGCGGAGCCCAGAAGATGCCAGGAAAGCGTCCGAGCTTGCCGCCAGGCTTTCGAGCCGCAGCCTGCCCTTGCTGCTCGACCGGGCGGCGCGGGCAAGTGCCGAGGTCGGATTGCGGCCGGCCCAGTCGTACCCGGACGTGGCGGTCATGATGCGGCTGTTCGCCGGGATCGAGTCGAGCGTCCGCCGGCTGGGTCTCGGCGTTTACGCGGCTGACCTGGCTAGGCTCGCGGCGGCGACCGGCGATGGGAGCGGACTTGGCTTCCGGGAACGGCGCGCGCTGCGCAGGCAGGCGCGGTCGCTCGCGGAGGCAGCGGGGTGGACTCCAGAGCTGACCGATGCCGAGCTCACCGCAGCTCTGGCGGAGGCAGCGGCCGAGCTCAGCCGGTGGCGGGAGCTTCGTACTGACGACGGCCTGCCGCGGCTGCCGGCGCAGATCGGCGAGCTGACCGCCCTCTGGGCTGACTGCGAGGCGCAGCTTGGCCGGCTGCGACCGGTGATCACGCTGCCGCCCGACCCTCAGCAGATGCTGGCGGATCTGGCCGCCGATACCGAGACCGCGTGGAAGCTGCCGCGGCTGCACGAGCTGGCGGGCCGGTTCGACGAGCTCAGTCTTGGTGCGCTGCTTGACGAGCTCGCGCTCCGCGAATCCGGGCCAGAGCTGGCCGTGCACGCGTTCGACCACGCCTGGTACTCGGCCATCCTCGACCAGATGCGGGTGCTCGATCCTCGCTACGCGGCCGACTACGGCGAGGCGCTTGACGCGGTCGCAAATGACTTCCGGGTACACGACGTGCAGCATCTGACGGCCAATCGCGCCCGGGTGCGCCGGGCCTGGGCGCAGGCACTACTGGACGCGTGCGACCGTCACCCGCTGCAGGCGCGGGTCATCCGCAAGCAAGCCGCGCTGCGGCGTGGTCAGATGCCGCTGCGTCGGCTGCTCGACCAGGCCAGCGATGTGCTGTTCGCGATCAAGCCGTGCTGGGCCATGTCACCGCTCATGGTCAGCCAGGTACTGCCGGCCGCGCGGCTGTTCGACGTGGTGATCTTCGACGAGGCAAGCCAGATCGTGCCCGCCGACGCTATTCCGGCGATCATGCGCGGGCACCAGATCGTGGTGGCGGGTGACGACCGCCAGCTGCCGCCGACGAACTTCTTCCGCCAGGTGGGCGGCATCGACGAGGAAGCGGCCGACGACGACGAGAACCTCGTTTCGTTTGGTGCAGGGTTTGAATCTGTCCTGGACGCCCTGCGCCCGCTCCTTCCCACCGCGGCGCTCGCCTGGCACTATCGCAGCCGGGACGAGCGGCTGGTCGCGTTCTCCAACAGCCGGATCTATGGCGGCGCGCTCACCACATTCCCCGGCGTGGCCAGGGACGACTGTCTGCGGCACGTGGTCGTCGCGCAGGGGCCTGGCACTGGCCAGGAGACCTCGGTTGACACAGAGGTTGACAAGGTGGTCGAGCTCATCCTTGAGCACGCCCGCGAGCATCCGGACGAATCCCTCGGTGTCATCGCGCTCGGCATCAAGCACGCCGAGCGAATTGACGCGGCGCTGCGCGCCGCGCTGGCCGGGCTGGGCGAGACCGGCGGCGAGCAGGGCCTCGAGGCGTTCTTCGCCGAGGACGTACCCGAGCCGTTCTTCGTCAAGAACCTGGAGCGAGTCCAGGGCGATGAGCGGGACGCGATCATCCTGTCGATCGGCTACGGCAAGCATCCGGACGGCCGGATGCGCTACCAGTGGGGACCGCTGCTGCGCGACGGCGGCGAGCGCCGGCTGAACGTGGCTGCCACGAGGGCAAAACACCGGCTCACCTTGGTCAGCTCGTTCTCCGGGCATGACGTTGACCCGGACCGGGTCACCAAGGCCGGCGCGCGAATGCTGGCCGACTACCTGGATTACGCGAGCTCCGGCGGGTCGGCCCAGCCGGCCTCCGGAGCAGCCGAGCTCGATCCGTTCGAGGCAGACGTGCGCGAGCGGCTCGCCGAGGCCGGGATCACCGTGGTCCCGCAGTATGGGGTCGGCGGTTACCGCGTCGACTTCGCCGCCACGCACCCGAGTGACCCGGCCCGGATGGTGCTCGCCATCGAGGCCGACGGCGCGTCCTACTGGCAGTCAGGTAGCGTCCGCGACCGGGATCGGCTGCGCGGTGAGCACCTGCAGCGCCTCGGCTGGCGCTATCACCGGCTCTGGTCCACCAACTGGTTCCGCGACCCGGACACCGAGGTGGCCCGCGTCGCCGAGGCTTACCAGCGGGCTGTCTCGGTGGCCGATGCGGGCGGGACACAGTCGCAGCGCGAGGCGCCCGGCGCGGCGGATCCGGGCTCGTCCGCCGAGCGCGGGCAACGCGAGCCCGGTCCGAGCCGGCCCGATGAGCCGCGGACACGCCAGTCCCAGGCAGGCAAGCCCGGCGGGCCTCAGGCAGGTAAGCCCGGCGGGCCGCCTGCTCGGGCGGAGTTGCCGGCCGGCACCCCTGCGCCGACTCCAGGCCTGGCCAGCGGTGATGCGCCGCGGGCGGGGCTGGCGGCGAGTGATGCGCCGCGGGCGGGGCTGGCGGCCGGTGATGCGCCGCGGGCGGGGCTGGCGGCCGGTGATGCGCCGCGGGCGGGGCTGGCGGCCGGTGTACCGCCGCGGGCGGGCCTAGCAGCGGGTGACCAGCGGTCGGCGCTGGACTCCCCTCAGCCGAACCAGGATGCCAGCGAATCTTGAGCTAATTGCGTTAGTTGTCCGATCCGGCGGGTAGTCTCGGCTTGAGTAGTGTTCGCCGGAGGTGCGCCATCGATCGTCTGGTCTTGTGGAACATCGATCTGACCCTGATCGACGTTGGCAAGGTCGCCCGCGACGCCCTCGCCGACGCGTTCCGCCGGGTTACCGGCCGCCCGCTCGCGGCGCTGCCCCAGCTGGTCGGCCGCAGTGACACCGAGATCTTCTTCGAATCGCTGTACCTGAACGATGTGCCGGCCCGCGCGGCCGAGGACCCTGAGCTACTGGCGAGGTACAGCCACGCGCTCGAGGCAGCGTTCGCCAGGCGCCAGAACGACCTGGCTCGCTCCGGCAGGCTGCTGCCGGGTGCGGGTGCTGCGGTGCTGGCGGTGGGTGACATGCCAGGCGTCGTGCAGACGGTGCTGACGGGGACGATCAAACCGAACGCCGTGTGCAAGCTGCGGGCGTTCGGCCTGGACATCCCGCTCGACTTGGAGATTGGCGGTTACGGCTCGGACGCCTACCCGCGAGGGTCGCTGCTCATGCGGGTCCGGCATCAGGCCAGTGAGAAGTACGGTGCCGCCGTGGAGCAGGTACCTGCCGTCTACGTCGCCGATTCCGAGCGGGACATCGAGGCGGCCGGTCTCGGCGGCGCCCGCTGCATCGCGGTCGCGACGGGCCGCGCCACCGTCGCCGACCTTCGGGACGCGGGCGCCGACCTGGTGCTCACCGATCTGGCCGACACCGGTCAGGTGCTCACCGCGATCGACCGGCTGACCAGAGTTTCCGTCCGCCGCTAGTCCGTCGGCGGAAGCCGCTAGTGACTCTGCGGAAGCAGGGTCTGGCCGGTTGAAGCCCGCAGCGGCGCGGCTTCCATGTAGGTCATCGTCAGGGTCCCGATGTAGGTGCTGGTCGCGGCGCCCGCCGGGATCCTCAGCGTCAGGTCCGCACCGAGCGTGCTCATGCCGACGCCCGACCCGGACGCCGCCGCGGCCAGCACGGCCGCCTTGGTGCCCAGGCCCGGGTGGCCGGCTGCGATCGCAGGTCCCAGGGTTGCCCCGCCGGTCAGCATGCCGGTCGGGACCCAGCCGAGGGCAGTGCCGGGAATGGTCCGGGGGCGGGCGCCACGGCTGCCAATGAATTCCGACTCCTGGCCCCACACCGACCAGCCCGGTGCGCCGGTGCGGGTGTCCGTTACGGTGACCTGCTGGAGCATCCCGGTCGCAACGCCCGATTGGCCGACGGTCTGCAGCGATCCTGTGCCCGGCTGCACGGTGACCCTGAAGTCACCGGCGCCCGCGCCGCCGCCGCCCCCGCCGCCGTTCCCGCCCCCGCCGCCACCACCGCCGCCGCCGCCACCACCGCCGTTGCCGCCCCCGCCGCCGCCCTGGGGCGGGACGATGACGGTGATCGTGATGGACCCGCCATTGCCGCCGCTGCCTCCAGTTGCCCGAGCAGCGGTCGTGGTGGCCGAGGCGAGGTAGGCGCTGGTCGTGGGGGTGAACACCGCAGACAGCCCGGCCGCCGACGTGGCTCCGAGGATCGCCGCACTCGTGGTGGCGACGCCGGACGAGCTGACGGCGACTGGTGCGCCGATATCGGTGTCGCCCGCCTCGAACTGCACCCACCCGGCCGGGTGGGCGCCGTTCGCTGCCGCCTCGGTCGCTGCCAGGGTGGCGACCGAGCCCGCCGCCGTGTCCGGCGAGACGGTCAGCTCCGTCATCGTGGCGATAAGTCGGCCGATCGCGAGGTCGTGCGCGGCGACCTCGGAAGTCGTCAGCCCGGCCAGGCCGGTGGCAACGGTGGCGAGGGTCGCGAGGGCTGCCGTCCGGCTCAGGCCGCGGGAATTGCGCCACCGGAGGTTCCGGTTGCGCAAATTGTCGAGATCGACCTGAGTTGGCGGCATGGTTGGCCACAGTAAGGGCAGCACCCTAACGAAACGGGTACCGCCGGTGAGCGCTTGGCAAACGGCTCTCAGCGCCTCGCGGACTTCTCGCAGACAACCGAGGAGCCAGGCCTGCGGTCATAGGGCCGCAACTCCCAGGCCGTTCGGGTTAGTGCCCGGCGCCCTCGCCCGAGCTTCGCGCCAGCCGACCTGGTTAGCCCGGTTCGACTGGGACCGGGCTCGCCGGTGCCGCATAATGGTCTAAACAGCGCGGTCAACGACGACCGATCTGCACGGTTTGGGGGGCCCAGCGTGGGCGACGGCGACGACCAGACGCCGGCAGCTGGGCGCGACTACGGCGACATCCTCTGGGCGCCCACGCCGCAGTCCGCCGAGCACGCCGAGATCACCAGGTATGCGCGCTGGCTGGCTGACCACGGCGGCCCACGCGTCCCGGGCACAGGCCCCGGCGAGCTGGTGTCCTACCGGGACCTGTGGCAGTGGTCGGTCGATGAGTCCGCCGCGTTCTGGTCCTCGATCTGGGACTTCTTCGGCGTCCTGGGCAGCCGCGGCGACGGCCCGGTGCTCACGGGCGAAATGCCGAACGCGACCTGGTTCGCCGGCAGCACGCTGAACTACGCGCAGAACGCCCTCTACCGGGCCGCCGCCCCAGCCGAGCGCACCGCGGTGATCTACCGGGCCGAGACCGGCCGGGAGGGCACCCTGAGCTATGGCGAGCTACGCGCCGAGGTCGGCCGGGTACAGGCCGGGCTGGCTCAGCTCGGGGTCGGGCCGGGGGATCGCGTCGCCGCCTACCTGCCGAATTCGCCCGAGGCGCTGATCGCGATGCTCGCCACCACAAGCCTGGGCGCGCTCTGGACGTCCTGCTCGCCTGACTTCGGGCCGCACAGCGTCATCGACCGGTTCGCCCAGATCTCGCCGAAGGTGCTGCTTGGCGTCGACGGCTATGCCTACAACGGCAGGAGCTTCGACCGGCGGGCCGAGTTCGGCGCGATCGCGGCCGGCCTGCACGACCTGCAGGCTGCGGTCATGGTCGATTACGTCGGCGCCGCGCCGGACGTGGCCGGTCTGCCGGCCGGTGTCAAACTCCTGGACTGGGCCGGGCTCGGACCCGCCGGGGGTGCGGATCCGGAGTTCACGCAGGTGCCGTTCAGCCATCCGCTGTGGGTGCTGTACTCCTCGGGCACGACCGGTCTGCCCAAGCCGATCATGCACGGCCACGGCGGCGTCGTCGTCGAGCATCTGAAGGCGCTAGCCCTGCACCAGGACCTGACCAGCTCCGACACCTTCTTCTGGAACACCACCACCGGCTGGATGATGTGGAACTACGTCGTCGGCATGCTGCTGGTCGGCGGCGCGGTCGTGCTCTACGACGGCAGCCCCACGCACCCGGCCGGCGATCAGCTGTGGGCGCTGGCCGCGCGGACGGGCGTCACCTACTTCGGCGTCGGCGCACCGTACCTGCTGGCGTGCCGGAAGGCCGACCTGCACCCGGCGCGCGACCACGACCTGTCCCGCCTCAGGGGGATAGGCTCCACCGGCTCTCCGCTCCCGCCTGAAGGCTTCCGCTGGGCGTACGAAGAGATGGGAACGGGGTCGCCTGGCCTGATTCTCGGCTCGTATTCAGGCGGCACCGATCTGTGCACCGGATTCGTCGGGCCGTCGCCGCTGCTGCCGGTGCGTGCCGGTGTGATCTCCGGACCGTGCCTCGGCGCCAAGGTGGAGGCGTTCGACCCGGCGGGCAAACCGGTCATCGGTGAGGTCGGCGAGCTTGTCCTGACAGCGCCGATGCCGTCCATGCCCGTCGGGTTCTGGGGCGACGAAGGCGGCACACGGTACCGGGACAGCTACTTCGTCGAGTACCCAGGCGTGTGGCGGCACGGCGACTGGATCATGATCCAGCCCGACGGCAGCAGCGTGATCTACGGCCGGTCTGACGCCACCCTCAACCGGGGCGGCGTCCGGATGGGGACCAGCGAGTTCTACCGGGTCGTGGAGGCGCTGCCGGAAGTCGCCGACAGCCTGGTGGTCGACACCGGCAAGCTCGGCCAGGATGGCCGCCTGATTCTCTTCGTGGTCCCCGCGCCCGGCCGGACCGTCGACGATGCCCTGGTGGCAAAGCTGCACACGGTGCTGCGCTCGGAACTGTCACCGCGGCACGTCCCCGACGAGATCCACCAGGTGCCGGGCATCCCGCGCACGCTGTCCGGCAAAAAGCTGGAAGTCCCGGTCCGCAAGATCCTGCAGGGCACACCGGTGGCTGCCGCCGCTGATCCGGACGCCCTCGCCAACCCAGAGGTGCTCAGGTACTTCTCCTCCAGCAACGGCGGCGGCTCATGAGTAAGCCAACCGGGCGCAGCTTCGGGGAGGAAGGCGGCCAGCTCACGTACGGAATCTACCTGCGCCTCCCTGAGCTACTCGGCCAGCAGGCGCTCCTGTCGAGCCCGCCGGTGCACGACGAGATGCTGTTCATCATCGTGCACCAGACCTACGAGCTGTGGTTCAAGGAGTTGCTGCACGAGCTGACCGGTATCCGAGATGCGCTGCTAGACCGGACGACCGGGCTGGCCCGGCAGCTGCTGCGCCGTGTGCACGTGATCGAGCGGTTGCTGATCAGCCAGGTCGACGTGCTGGAGACGATGACCCCGCAGGACTTCGGGGAGTTCCGGGCAACGCTAGCGCCGGCCAGCGGATTCCAGTCCGTGCAGTTCCGCGAGCTGGAATTCCTGTCCGGTGCCAAGGATCCCGGGTTCGTCAGCAGGTTCAGGTCGCTCACCGACGATGAGCGGACCCGGCTGGCCGCGCGGCTGGCCGAGCCGACCTTGTGGGACGCCTACGTCGACCTGCTCGCCTGGAAGGGCCTGGCGGTTGGCAGCGACAAGGAGATCATGGCCTCGCTCGTGACGGTGGCCAGGGACCGGCCCCATGAGGGCGACCTCTGGGAGCTCGCCGAGGACCTCCTCGCCCACGACGAGCTGGCCGCGCTGTGGCGGGCGAGGCATGTGCAGATGGTGGAACGGCAGATTGGCACGAAGTCCGGCACCGGTGGGTCGACGGGCGCGCCCTACCTGCGTAGCCGGGTGCCGCTTCGGTATTACCCGCTGCTCTGGGAACTACGGGACTCGCTGTAAGCGGCAGCGTCGCCGCGATCGGAGTGGAAGATGTCGCAACAGACCACGGATGACCTGCTGGTGGCGGCGGCCACGTGCGCAGGACCGATGCCGTCCACCGGCGACATGGTCGGCTGCGTGCAGGCCTATTACCGGCACGTGGCGGAGGACGACCTGACTGCGGCTGGTCCGGAGCGGCTGGCCGCGGTGGTGGCCAGGCATGTCGCGGTTGCCGAGCACCGGCCGCAGGGCCGGGCCCTCGTGGACGTGCGGTCCGGCGGGACCGCCGTGCTCGGCCCGCCTGCCGACGTCATCGACATCGTCACCGACGACATGCCGTTCCTGGTCGACTCCGTCACCATGGAGCTGGCGACCCGCGGCCTGTCCGCGCGGCTGATCGTGCACCCGCAGCTGCGGGTCAGGCGAGATGTGGCCGGAGGACTGCGCCAGATCGTCGGACCCGCCGCGGGGGCTCCGGGCGTCGCCCCCATGGCTAATACAGCTGATCCGGCAGATGCTGGGCACGACGAGCTTGCGGAGTCCTGGATCCACGTCGAGATCCCGCCGCTTGCCGATGGCGAGGCCAGCGCACTGGCCGGCGACCTCGAGCGGGTGCTCGGCGACGTCCGGGTCGCGGTCGAGGACTATCCGCGCATGCGCGCCCGCGCGCTGTGGCTGGCCGACGAAGTCCTCGGCAGCGCACCAGAGGCGGCGGAGGCCGACTCGCCGGCCGAGATCGCGAACCTGCTGCGCTGGCTGACCGACGGCCACTTCACCTTCCTCGGCTACCGCGAGTACGACCTGACCAGGGAAGCTAACGGCCTCTCGCTGCGCGGCGTGCCGGGCACCGGCCTTGGCATCCTGCGACACGACCGTAAGGGCTCCGGCTCGTTCGCGAGGCTGCCCGACGAAGCCAAGGCCCGCGCGCTTGACCGCCACCGGCTGATCCTGACAAAGGCCAACTCACGGTCGACGGTGCACCGCGCGAGCTACCTGGACTATGTCGCGGTGAAGCGAATGTCACCGGTCGGCGAGATCGACGGGGAGTACCGCTTCCTCGGCTTGTATACGCACGCCGCGACCGCGGAACGGGTCAAGGACGTCCCGGTGCTGCGCCGCAAACTGGCCGAGGTGCTGGCGATCTCCGGGCTCAGGCCGGACAGTCACGACGGCAAGGATGTCGCCGAGGTACTCGACTTCTACCCGCGGGAAGAGCTGTACATGACCCCGGCTGCGGACCTTGCTGCGATCGCCGCGGGCGTGCACCTCTCCACCGAGCGGCGGCAGACGCGGCTGTTCGTGCGCCGGGATGTCTACGGGCGGTACGTGTCCTGCCTGGTCTACCTGCCCAGGGACCGGTACACCACGCCGGCGCGGCTGGCGGTCCAGGAGATCTTGCAGCGGGCCTTCGGGGCAACCCAGGTGGACTACAGCGCGCAGGTGGGCGAGTCCGCCATCGCGAAGCTGCACGTGGTGCTGAGAGCCGAGCGCGGAGACCACCTTTCGGACGCTGACCCGGCCAGCCTCGAGCGCGAGATCGCTGCCGCGGTGCGGTCCTGGGATGACGACCTGGCGGTTGAGGCCGCCCGCGCGCTCGGCGCGCAGCGCGGCCGGGAGCTGGTGAACCAGCTCGGCGGCGCTGTCCCGGCTACGTACAAGGCCGACGTGCCTGCCTCCGCCGCGATCACGGACTTCGTGAGGATCTTGCGGCTCCGGGAATCCGGTCGCGACGTCGACTTTGAGCTCTGGGAGTCGGAGACCTACACCGGCGGCGTGCCGATCGGGGACAGCGAGGCGGACGGCCGCCGGCGTGTGTGGCGGCTGACGATCTATTCGGCCGGCGGCCCGATCACGCTGACCGACGTGCTGCCCCGGCTGCAGCACATCGGCGTGGACGTGGTGGACGAGCACCCGTATGAGTTCCCGGCTCGGTCCGTGGCTCAGGGCCCCGCGGGTCGGGGTCCCGCGGGTCGGGGTCCCGCGGGCCAGGGAATACTGCCGTTCTGGATCTATGACTTCGGGTTGAGCCGGACCGCCACGCGCGAAGCCGACACCGGCAGCCGTGACCTGATGGCCGACCATCTGATCCGGGAACAGCTCGAGAGCGCCCTGGCCGCGCTCTGGGACGGCCGGATCTCCGATGACGGATTCAACGCGCTGGTCCTGGACGCGCAGCTGACCTGGCAGCAGGTCGTCATGCTACGGGGTTACGCCCGGTACCTGCGGCAGGCCAATATCAGTTTCAGCCAGGAGTACATCGCCCGCGCGCTGCGGTCGAACCCCTCGATCACGCGGCTGCTCGTCCGGCTGTTCGAGTCCCGGTTCGACCCGGCAAAGCAGCCTGGTGAGGCGGAGCGCAGTGAGGCGATCACCGAGGAGATCAATGGCGCTCTGGACGGGGTTGCGAGCCTCGACGAGGACCGCATCCTTCGCTCCTACCTGGGCCTGATCGCCGCGACGCTGCGCACGAACTACTACAGCACCGCCTTCGGCCCCGTTCCGTATCTGGTCGTGAAGATGAACGCGCGGGAAGTTCCTGGCCTGCCCGCGCCCTGGCCGCAGTTCGAGATGTTCGTCTACTCTCCTCGGTTCGAGGGCGTGCACCTGCGGTTCGCCCCGGTCGCTCGCGGCGGGCTGCGCTGGTCGGACCGGCCAGAGGATTTCAGGACCGAGATCCTCGACCTCGCCAAGGCGCAAGAGGTGAAGAACTCCGTCATCGTCCCGTCCGGGGCCAAGGGCGGTTTTGTCTGCCAGGAGCTGCCCGATCCGGCGGACCGGAAGGCCTACACGGCCGAGGTGCTCGCCTGCTACCGGATGTTTGTCACGGCGATGCTCGACGTCACCGACAACCTGGTCCACGGCCAGGTGGTGCCGCCATCGCAGGTGGTGCGGCACGACGCCGACGACCCCTACCTGGTGGTCGCCGCCGACAAGGGCACGGCGACGTTCTCCGACACCGCGAACGAGATCTCGCTGGCGCGCGGTTACTGGCTCGGCGACGCCTTCGCCTCCGGCGGCTCCGAAGGCTACGACCACAAGAAGATGGGCATCACCGCGCGCGGCGCCTGGGAATCGGCCCGGTACCACTTCCGCGCCCTTGGCGTGGACGTCGACGCCGACGATTTCACCGTTGTCGGCATCGGCGACATGTCGGGCGATGTTTTCGGCAACGGGATGCTGCTGTCATCGCACATCGTCCTGGTGGCGGCGTTCGACCATCGGCACGTGTTTCTTGATCCCGCGCCCGATCCGGCGGCGAGCCTGGCGGAACGCCGCCGCCTCTTCGAGCTCCCGCGCTCGTCCTGGGCTGATTACGACCCAGGACTGATCTCAGCGGGCGGCGGCGTGTGGCCGCGGTCGGCCAAATCCATCCCGCTGTCGACACAGGCCCGAGCCGTGCTCGGGCTTGGCACCGCCGACATCGCGCTGTCGCCGGATGCGGTCATCTCGGCAATCCTGGCCGCGCCGGTCGACCTGCTGTGGAACGGCGGGATCGGCACCTATGTCAAGGCGTCCTACCAGTCCAACGCCGACGTCGGCGACCGTGCCAACGACGGCGTTCGGATCGACGCCAGCACGCTGCGCGCTCGCGTGGTCGTCGAGGGCGGCAACCTCGGCCTGACCCAGCAGGGCCGGGTGGAGTACGCGCTGGCCGGCGGCCTGGTCTGCACCGACTTCATCGACAACTCGGCCGGCGTCGACACCTCCGACCATGAGGTCAACATCAAGATCCTGCTGGACAGGGAGGTAAGGGCGGGCGGCCTGACCGAGGCTGGCCGGAACGAGTTGCTGCACGCCATGACCGACGAGGTCGCCGGCCACGTGCTCGAGCACAACTACCAGCAGGTCCGCGTACTGGCCGCGGCTGTCGCGCAGGCGCCGCAGATGCTCCACGTGCACGCCCGTTATATCCACAAGCTGGAGCGGGACGGCCGGATCCGCCGGAAGCTCGACGTGCTGCCGACCGAGCGGGAGATCGCCGAACGGCGCACCATGCGCGGCGGGCTGGTGCAGCCGGAGTTTGCGGTGCTCCTGGCCCAGACCAAGATCGCGGCGGCGGAGGAGGTGCTGGCATCCGGGCTGCCCGACCAGGCCTACCTGCACCGCGTGCTGGCGGATTACTTCCCGTCCGCGCTGCGGGCGAGATACGCCGACCGGATGGCGGAGCACCCGCTGCGCCGGGAGATCATCACGACCGTCGTCGCGGGCGACATGGTGGACCGGTCGGGCATCACCTTCGCCTTCCGGCTGGCCGAGGAGACCGGCGCGTCGGTCCCCGATATCGCGGCCGCCTGGCTGGTGGCGCGCGCCGTGTTCGACATGCCGGGCTTCTGGGCGCAGGTAGAGGCGCTCGACGGCCGGGTCGACACCGGCGTGCAGGTGCTGGCCACGCTGGAGGGCCGGAAGCTGACCGAGCGGGCGGCACGCTGGCTGCTGGCCTTCCGCCGCCCGCCATTCGACGTGCAGGACACTGTCGACTTCTTCGCGGCCGGTGTGATGACTGTCGGGGCCGGGCTGCCCAAGCTGCTGGCGGGGCGTGACCTGACCGGCTTCGAGGAGCGCCGGGAGGTGTACCTGGCCCGCGGCGTGCCGGCCGACCTGGCCGACCGGATCGCCGCCATGGTGCCGGCGTACTCGGCCTTCGACATCGTCGACACGGCCCACGGCACCGGCAGGTCGGTCGAGGAGACCGCCGAGGTCTACTTCGACCTGGCCGACCAGCTGCAGATCGGGCGGCTCCGTGACCTCATCACCGCGCTGCCGCGTGAGGACCGGTGGAACACCATGGCGAGGGCGGCGATCAGGGATGACCTGTACACCGCCCACGCGGCGCTCACGAGGAATGTGCTGGCCGTCACCGGGCCGGGCAGCCCCGACCAGCGGCTGGCGGCCTGGGTCTCCCGGAACGCCCCGGCGGTCCGCCGCGCGGACCAGACGCTCACTGAGATCTGGGAAAGCAACGACTTCACGGTCGCGACCCTCTCGGTCGCTGTCCGCGCGGTCCGGTCGCTCGTGACGACCGCCACGCTGCCAGGCTGACGGCTGCGGGGGGATTCGGGCCATCGGGGTCCGGGGTGTCCTCGGGGCGCTCGGTATCCCCCAGGGACGGCACTGTTTGAGCGCTCAGTCAGCGGGCCGAAACCGCCCGGTACTCTCGGTCGCGTAGGCTTCTAACCATGGCAACCGACCCCTCGACCGACCTCGCTGAGCTGGGAGCGAAGCTCGCCAGCGTGGAGGCGGTCCTAGACCCGGACGCCATGCGCAAGGAGGCCGATAGTCTCCGCGAGCGGTCAGCCGATCCGAGCCTGTGGGACGACCAGGAGCAGGCGCAGGAGGTGACCAGGCGGCTTTCCTATCTGGACGCCGAGCTGGCCAGGCTGGAGGCGCTGCACCGTCGGCTCGACGA
>Ga0126381_100005262_pt1 | contig 14211 bp, 8 predicted proteins | sample PanSoiMetPlot_28_FD_96465 | JGI IMG/M metagenome (GOLD analysis project Ga0126381, IMG submission 96465) | Tropical forest soil microbial communities from Panama - MetaG Plot_28 | ecosystem: Environmental > Terrestrial > Soil > Tropical forest > Bulk soil | place: Panama | collected 2016-02-17
CGCAAAACCCTCGGAATCCCGGCAGCGATTCGGTTCTCCCACGCCATTCATCCGTGTGTTCCAGCCACGGCTCGATCTCCGTCCGCTTATGCGCAATGATTTCTGTCAGCCGGCTCATAGCGAATTATCCTACCACGCCTGAGGCATTTTTCGCAAAGCCCTACATCAGGAACCCGGACCCGGACCCGAAACCCGTAATCGGTAATCGGTAACTTCTAACCCCTAACCCGAAACCGGCCCTGTCCGACGACGTGTGCGACGAAGCCTTGGCGAAGTCGGAAGCCTCGGCGAAGCTGGAAGCCTTGGCGGAGGCGGAAACCCCACTCCATACTAGCCACCAGCCACCAGCCACTCTACACTACCTGTAGCCGCCAATGCCCCCTGATTCTGCTCAACTTCGACGCCTCTCCTCTGAACTGGAAGGCGAGTTCCATCTTGATCACACGACGCGGACGTTGTATGCGACCGATGCGTCGGTTTACCGCGAAATGCCGCTGGCAGTCGCGTTTCCAAAGAATGAGCAGGACATTTGTAAGCTTGTCCGGTTTGCTCACGACATTAAGACTCCGCTCATTCCTCGAACAGCGGGGACCTCGCTGGCAGGACAGGTTGTTGGAACAGGCATTATTGTGGATGTATCTCGCCATTTAACTCGCGTCCTTCAAATCGACAAAGATCGAAAAACGGTTCGGGTACAGCCAGGCGTTGTGCGTAACGAATTGAACCTCGCACTCTCGCCTCACGGCCTTTTCTTTGCTCCAGAGACTTCTACCCAGAACCGCGCAATGATCGGCGGAATGATCGGCAATAACGCCTGCGGCGCGAATTCCGTTGTGTACGGTAGCACGCGAGATCATCTCATTTCTGCACGGGCAATCCTGAGCGATGGCTCGATCGCTGAGTTCGGGCCGCTCTCAAACAGTCAGTTGAAAATGAAGTGCGCAGGGAACGATCTGGAGTCCGCGATCTACCGAGACGCTTTTACCTTGTTGAATGACGCTGACCAGCGAGCCGAAATCGATCGGGAATTTCCGAAGAAATCGATTCATCGCAGGAATACCGGCTACGCCCTCGATTTGCTTGCGGCTTGTTCACCGTTCGCTTCCCATGGTCCGGAGTTCAATCTCTGTTGTTTGTTGGCCGGATCGGAAGGAACTCTGGCATTCTTAACCGAAGCGACCCTTGCTTGCGAGCCGCTGCCACCTGTCGCGAGTGCTTTAGTTTGTGTGCACTGCGAAACGATCGATGAGGCTCTGCGAGCAAATCTGGTTGCTCTTCGATACAGTCCGCGGTCTTCCGAGCTGATTGATAATAATATCCTCGAGTGTACAAAAACAAATCTGGAGCAACGCCAAAATCGATTCTTCGTGCAAGGTGACCCAGGCGCCATCCTGGCAGTTGAACTCGCAGCAAATAAGCGTGAGGAGGTCGAATCGGTAGCCCATGAATTGGAAAAAGAGTTGCGCGGCCTGAATTTGGGCTACCACTACCCGGTCGTTTGGGGAAAAGACCAAAATCGTGTCTGGAACTTGCGTAAGGCTGCGCTCGGCTTGCTCTCTAACATTCCTGGAGACGCCAAACCAGTGGCTGTCATTGAAGATACAGCAGTAGATCCGGGAGATCTGCCTGCGTTCGTGGGCGAGATTGATGAGATTCTAGCGCGTCACAATCTATCTGCCGTCCACTATGGACATGCAGCTTCCGGTGAGCTGCATCTGAGGCCAATCCTTGACCTGAAATCTGTCGAAGGACGCCGCCTGTTTCGCGAGGTCGCCACCGAGGTGGCTCATCTGGTGAAGCGGTACGACGGTTCTTTAAGTGGTGAACATGGCGATGGACGGGTCAGAGGCGAATTCCTTCGTCTGATGGTAGGCGAACGAAACTACCAACTATTTAGAAGGGTCAAACAAAGCTGGGATCCTGCTGGTATTTTCAATCCGGGCAAGATCACCGATACGCCGCCAATGGATGCCAGCTTGCGCTACGAAGCGAATCAAACGGTGCGTGAGTTCGCCACCGTATTCAATTTTTCCGATTCCAAAGGCGTTCTCCGCGCTGCGGAACAATGTAACGGTTCGGGCGATTGCCGGAAGTCGCATCTTATGGGCGGTACTATGTGCCCGAGTTACATGGCGACACGCGATGAGAAGGATACCACTCGAGCGCGGGCAAATATTTTGCGCGAAGTTTTGTCGCGATCGGAAAAGGCAAATCCGTTCGACAGCGACGAGATCTCTTCGGTTATGGACCTTTGCCTTTCCTGCAAAGGATGCAAAGCGGAATGCCCCTCTAACGTGGATGTCGCCCGGCTGAAAGCAGAATGGCTACAGCAGTTCTATGATGCGAGAGGGGTGCCGCGACGCGCACGCCTGATCGCCGACTTCTCTCGCGCGATGCGGATGGCCTCGCTGGTGCCTTCCATTCACAATTTCTTGGTTACAAACAACTTGATTGCCCCATTCCTTAAACGGGCTGCCGGGTTCGCTGTTGGCCGATCCATTCCAAAGTTGCCAAGGACAACTCTGCTCCGTTGGCATCGCGAACACGCTAACAAAGGATCTTACACGCGTCGCATTTTTCTGTTTTGTGACGAGTTTACCAACTACCACGATGCAGGTATCGGTATAAAGGCAGTGCAATTGTTGAACCGTCTCGGATACGAAGTTGTTATCCCCAATCATGTCGATAGCGGCCGCGCACAAATTTCCAAAGGCCTTGTGCGGGAAGCCAGAGAATTAGCGATCCGGAACGTGGAGCTATTGAAAGATATAATTACCGAGCAAGCTCCGATGATTGGGATCGAACCCTCGGCGATTCTCGGATTTCGCGACGAAGTCCTCGATCTCGTGCCGTCGCACCTTTTGGAGAGCGCGAAGATGCTGGCAAAGAATTCTCTGCTCGTTGACGAGTTCGTCGCACGCGAGGCTGATCTCGGGAATATCCGGAGCGACGCGTTCGTCAGCGATTCGCGCCAGATCAAACTGCATGGCCACTGCCACCAGAAGGCCCTCGCATCATTGACTCCGACGGTGAAAATGCTCGAGCTTCCCAAAAATTATCGCGTTCAACTGATCCCGTCCGGTTGTTGTGGTATGGCCGGCTCGTTCGGGTATGAAAAGGAACATTTCGATCTTTCTATGAAGATCGGCGGCTTAATTTTGTTTCCGGCTGTTCGTTCGGCCCCGGCCGATACACTCATTGCAGCCCCAGGTACAAGTTGCCGGCACCAGATTAAGGACGGCACCGGTCGCATCGCGCACCACCCAATCGAAATTCTGCATAACGCCCTCGCGTAGAGCCGCGTCTATGGCGCGGCTGTTGACCGTCTACGGTCCACCGTCGACCGTTTTCCGTTTTGCGACGCCCCGAAGGGGTGTCAGATTTTCGCCCAGGGCTTCAGCTCTGGGATCAGATGGGCAACACCGGTCTGCTCTGAAGGGGCATCAGAATGAGGGCGCGCCAAGCTTTCTGGCGACGCCATTGGTCTGCCGGTCCGTCGCGCCAGTTTTACGCCTGGCTTTTGCCGCACCCAATAAAACGGTCGAGTTGGACCGTAGACTGAAAACCGTTGACAGCCAGCGCAGCAAGCGCGGATATCCTCTCCTTATGATCGGCCGATTTACGGCAGCTCTGTTCTCGATTGCTGGTTTGCTCGCAATGCTTCCGATTCTCTCGCAGGCGGCATCTCCGGTTGCGTCGGCTACCGCAATCAAAGAGTCGCGACATTTAGTCGACGCCGGCAAATGGGATGAAGCAGGCAAGTTGCTCGAAGAACAACTAAAGAGGACGAAGGATACCGCCGAGGTGGCGCGGCTGAGGGCTGAGCTAGCCCACTACGCAGCCGACCGAAATACATACTTTCAAAAGAACGAAGACTCTGTACGGGAAGCGATTGCCGTAGCCCGGTCCACGGTCCAAGGGAGCGGTGACAACCAAGCGTTAGCAATATTGGAAATGGCTGAGGGACGATTTACTTACTTCAGGGCGCTCGACAAAGGAGGGGATTGGCAAGCTCCAACGGAACACTTCGATCGAGCTCTCAAGACTTTCGGAGAACTGGGCGACGGCATCGGGCTCGCCGAGGCGATGTTCTATCGTGGCCTCGTTTATCAAATGCAGGATCAGGATAAACCTGCGCGCGAGATGTTCGACAAAGGCCTCGAACTCACAAATCGAACCGGTGATGAGCGGATGCGATCATTCATCATACGGCACATTGCCTATCTCCAACAAAAGGCGGGAGAGATTGATCTTGCCCGCACCAACTTTTGTGAGTCCCTGCGACTGAGACAGCAAAATCAGATGCATCTCTTTGTTCCATTCGCCCTGCTGGTGTTAGCCGAGCTCGAGCTGGACCAAAAGAATACTGCTGAAGCTATTAAGCTAACCGAGGAAGCGATCCTGCTCAGTAAATCGGGAAACAGCCCACGCGCTCTCTATTCAGGTCAGTTGCTTTTGGCGAAGCTCTATTCAGAGGTGGGCAGAACAGCCGAAGCGAAAAATCTCGGTGAGCAAAGCCGGGACGGAGCCACAGCTTTCGGAGACGTGGAAGCCTCAAAAGAAGCAGAGGATTTTCTTCAGAAGCACCAAGGCTAACCTCTTCTTCCTCTTTCTCTTCCTCCGAAGGACTCAAAATCTGAAGTTTGGCGAGCGAAAGAAGTAAGACGTATAGGACCTATACGTCCTATATGACGTATATGACCCATGCCTTCAGCTCTCGGCGTTGACGGCGTTCCCTCTCAGGTGCATGAATGCTCCAGTTCATGAGCACTCCAGCCGTCCAAATCTTGATCGCTGACGACCAACTCGCTGTCCGCCAGGCGCTACGGCTGCTTCTCAAGAACGAGGGTTACGAAACTGTGCTGGCACAGTCGCCGGCTGAAACGTTAGAAGCGGTCCAACGTCACGAATTCGCGCTGGCTTTTGTCGACTTAAACTACACGCGAGACACGACCAGCGGACAGGAAGGACTCGATCTGTTGAGCCGATTGCAGACTGTCGAAGGTGCGCCGCGAGTCGTGGTGATGACAGCCTGGGCAACCATCGATCTGGCAGTCGAGGCGATGCGGCGCGGCGCCAAAGACTTTATCCAAAAACCTTGGGAGAACGCGCGAGTACTGGCGATCGTCCGAACCCAGCTGGAACTGGTGGCTGCTGCCCGGCGCAGCCAGAGCCTGGAAGCCGAGAACGAATATCTACGCCGCGATCGGGGCGAGTTCCCGGCAGGTGACGCTGGAGAGCTTTTGGCGACCTCAAACGCAATGAAACCCGTCCTGGAGGTTATCCGCCGGATCGGTCCTTCAGACGCAAATGTTCTTATCACTGGTGAGAACGGAACAGGAAAGGGCTTAGCCGCCCGATGCTTGCATGCGGCAAGCAGCCGGTCGCAGCAATCGTTGATCACGGTGAACATGGGTGGATTGAGTGAGAGCCTTTTTGAGAGTGAACTGTTTGGACACGTAAAAGGCGCGTTTACTGATGCGAAGAGTGATCGTGCCGGCCGGTTCGAGTTAGCGGACAACGGTACGCTTTTTCTCGACGAGATCGGTAACGTGCCGCTGGCACAGCAAGCCAAGCTATTGCGTACGCTCGAGACCGGGGAATTTGAGCGGGTCGGTTCGTCCAAGACACGGCACGCAAACGTCCGTCTCCTTTCCGCCACAAATTCGGATCTTGAAGCAGAAGTCGGCTCTGGCCGTTTCCGGCGGGATTTGTTGTTCCGATTGAATACCGTTGAGTTACGGTTACCGCCGCTGCGAGACCGTCGCGAAGACATTCTTTTGCTCGGGAATCATTTCCTCCAGCGGCACGCAAAACGGTATCGGAAACAGTTCCAAGGCTTCGAAGACGACGCTGCGCGCGCGCTGCTGGCCCATTCTTGGCCTGGCAACGTCAGAGAATTGGATCACACCATCGAGCGCGCTGTTTTGATGGCCACCAGTCCAAAAATACGTGTTGACGATCTCGGTCTTCAAGGTTCGCGACCGAATGTCGCTGTGCAGATCGAAGACATGAGTCTCGAACAAATAGAAAGACTTCTGATCCAGAAAAGCCTTGCTCGCTTCGGCGGCAACGCTCGACAAGCTGCCGAAGCCCTCGGCCTAAGTCGTAGCACCTTCTACCGGCGATTACAGCAGTACGGTCTCTAGATAGGTCGTGTCGGCGTATCGGAGTATCGGCGTGTCGGCGTGGAGATGGCGCATACGCCCTACGCCGATACGCCGACACGCCGATACCCGATACGTCAAACACACGCCCTTGACTCACACTCAGACTCACACTCACACTCACACATGCCCCGCAAGCTTCCGCACGAAACCGCGATCCAGCTGATCGCGTTTCTGGGTGGTTTGCCGGCGGTTGTAGTTTGCCTATTTCTACTCTGGTTCGGCGGTTGGACCGCGAAAGTACAATGGACGCTCTCTATTCTGGTAGTCAGCGTCTGGATCGGATGTGTCATCGCGTTAAGAAATAGAATTGTCTTCCCGATGCAGACTCTAACCAATCTGCTGGCCGCTTTACGCGAAGGAGACTATTCGCTGCGATCACGTCGCGCACGAAGAGAAGATTCACTCGGCCAGGTAATGGGCGAAGTGAACGCACTGAGCGAAACTTTATTGATCGGCCGGCGCGAGGCAGCAGAAGCCACGGCGCTCCTTCGCGCTGTCATGGCTGAGATCGCTGTGGCGGTGTTCACATTCGATGATGAAGGCCATCTGCGTTTGATTAACCGAACGGGAACTGAGTTGCTCGGAAAACCCGAATCGGAGTTGCTCGGCCATGGAGCGGACGAGATCGGACTCGACCAATGTCTGGAAGGGGATCCTTCACGTATCTTGACTCGCCAATTCCCAGGTCGTGCCGGTGGCCGTTGGGGTTTGCGCCGAACCTCTTTCCGCGAAGGAGGTCGCCCGCATCAGCTCCTCGTGCTCGCCGATTTAAGCCAGCCGTTGCGCGAAGAGGAGCGCGCAGCTTGGCAGCGTTTGATTCGTGTGCTTGGGCATGAACTGAACAATTCGTTGGCGCCGATCCATTCAATTGCTGACAGTCTTGTTACGTTGCTGCGTCGCCCGGTAACGCAAAGGTCGGAAGACTGGGAACAGGACATTGAAGGGGGTCTGGAAGTTATTGCGTCTCGAGCTGAGGCTCTGAGCCGCTTCTTGGGTGGCTATTCCAAACTCGCCCGTTTACCGGCTCCGGTGATCCGTGATTGCGAGATTGAACAATTGATTCGGCACGCCGCAGCGCTCGAGGTGCGATTGCCGGTGACCATCCATCCAGGCAAGCCGATCACACTTCCTTTGGACAGTGATCAGATGAGTCAGGCCTTAATCAACCTGATTCGCAATGGAGCGGACGCAGCCTTGGAAACCGGCAGCGGCGTCGATGTCGTATGGAAGGTCGAAGAAGCCTTTGTCGAGATCTATCTGGATGACGGTGGTCACGGACTAACCAACACGACCAACTTGTTCGTGCCTTTTTTCACTACCAAACCCCAAGGCAGCGGTATCGGGTTGGTAGTAAGCCGCCAAATCATCGAAGCACACGCCGGATCACTCGTCCTGATGAATCGCCCGGACGGCAAAGAAGGCTGTCGCGCCCTAGTCCGGCTGCCGCTGGCGGAAGAATCGAACGGGATCGAGCGGGATCGAGCGAGATCGAGCGCGATCGAGCGGACGGCCGCGGTTCCAACACTTCCAGATCCGTCGCCTCGAGGGCGTTCTTGAGTGCACGGGTGTGCAGCTCGCTTCAGTTCGCACTCGGCCTCGCCAGATGCCGCTCGATGTCGCTCGATTCTCATTTTGAGACCGGCCGGTCTCTCGATGAGACGCTTTCGACGATGGGCGAAAATAGCAATGTTGTATAAGATGCTGTTTTTAAATCACTTATGTAACTTTAGAAAGGTTGGCACGGGACTTGCCTTATCCCTTTCCCGTGAAAGGACAACCAATGAAAACGATGAACCCAGTTGCTGACAATGTAGTGATCGAGTTCCCGCTAAACGCGCAGCGTCGGTCGATCGTCAACAAGCCAGTGCCCACCGAAGGTGCCAGACGCCAGCCTGATGCTTTGGTCTTCCTGCTCCTGGTGATCTGCTCGCTCATGTCGATCGGAATCAGTGCGAAACAATCAGTAACGACTGGATTTGGTGCAAGCCAGCAATCCGCGGTCGCCTGTTCGCACTCGCTAGCTCCCAAGGCCTGATAGCAACAACGATAGAAAAGCAGCGATGAACCGTGTAAAAAAGTTCACCGGTAATCACGCGACGGAGAAACAGTCTCCAACAGAGAACCCGTCTCTGAAAGAGAACCGACCTTCGATCGTGAACCAAACCACCAATATGGATGTCCCCCGTACCGGTGTAAAAGCGCACAAGATCCGGCGCCGGATAATGATCGGTGGTGCAGCCGTTGTTGGGCTTGCGGCAATCACGATTGGACTTGCCCAACTTAAGCCCGCGTTGCCAACGGTGGCGCGCAACTCGGTCTGGATCGACATGGTGAAACGAGGACCGCTTTTGCGTCAGGTGCGCGGGTTGGGGACATTGGTTCCCGAAGACATTAGCTGGATCGCTGCACGCAACGACGCGCGAGTAGACAAAATTGTTATCTGGCCGGGAACAGAAGTGAACGCCGATACCGTCATCCTCACGCTAACTAACCCTGAATTGCAGCAAGCTGCTTTGGACGCTGATGCGGCGGTGACAAGCGCTCAGGCTAGACTAGTTAACCTGAGAGCGCAGCTACAAGGGCAATCGCTCGAACGGCGGGCTGCTCTGACCCTGGCAGAAGGGGAGCGCGACGCGGCAAATGCCGAGCGCGACGTAAACGAGCGACTGGCCAAGGAAGGATTAATCGCAGCACTCGATTTGAAAAAATCGCAGATCACCGCGCGCGAAAAGACCGCCGCCTTCGAGATTGAAAAGCAGCGTTATGATTTTACCCAGCAAGCGATTGAGCCACAGCTTGCTGTTGCGCAGAGCGACCTGGACCAAGCGAAAGCGCAGGCTGCCTTGAAACATAGCCAAGTCGATGCTCTTCAGGTACGGACAGGAATGAAAGGAGTTCTTCAGCAGATCGCAGTGGCTGTCGGACAACAAGTAACAGCCGGAACCAATCTGGCGCGAGTCGCCGATCCGATGAAACTTAAAGCGCAGATCAAAATCGCAGAGACACAAGCTCGTGATATCAAAATTGGCGAATCAGCCAGCATCGATACACGAACAAGTGGGATCGTGCCTGGGAAAGTCTCGCGAGTTGACCCGGCAGTCCAGCAAGGCACGGTGTTGGTTGATGTAAGCTTCGGCGAGAACGTCTTGCCGAAAACCGTACGTTCGGATCTCGGAGTTGAAGGAACGATTGAGCTCGAACGGTTAACCGATGTCATTTATGTCGGGCGCCCTGCCTTTGGTCAGGACGAAAGCACCATTGGACTCTTTAAGCTTACACCGGATGGTAACGAAGCCGTGCGGACCAAAGTCGCACTCGGACGCGGCTCAGTGAACGCAATTGAAATCAGATCAGGCCTCCAACCTGGAGACCAGGTGATTCTCTCCGACACCAGCGCTTACGATAACCAGGAACGCATCAGGCTCCGTTGACAATCCCGGGAACGCACGAGAACGCCGTGATCGCCGTGAACTGAAAACCGACCTGTCCGCCGCAGCCTTGGCGAAGGGCGGAAAACCAAAAACTAACTCACACCCGCACTCCACACTAGCACTCACACTCACTTATGCTCCGCTACGCAGTCCGTTCTCTTCGCAGCTCTCCGGCATTCACATTGGAGGCCGTGTTGACGCTCGCCGTCGGCATCGGAGCGAACGTGACAATCTTCAGCGTGATCAATGACATGCTGGTTCGCGCTTTGCCTGTCGCTCAGCCAGGACAGCTGATGCGCGTCTGGTCGACATGGGAACCGAACTGGCCGTTGTCAAACGTATCCGCGCCAGACTTTCTCGACTGGAGAGAACGAAACACCGTATTTTCAGAGTTGGCTGCTTACCGAGACGGAGGCATCGCACTGCAAGGAAACGAAGGAGCCGAACGCATCGAAGGTGCAACTGTCTCCGCCAATTATTTTCATTTGCTCGGCGTCAGCCCTCGTTCTGGCCGCGGATTCGAAATGGGTGAAGATCAGGCCGGCAGAGATCATGTTGCGATTCTTAGTGCCAGGCTAGCGCGCCGCCTTTTTGGTCAATCCGAAGGAATCGTCGGCTGCACTGTTCAGCTGAACGGCGAAACCCACACCATCGTTGGTGTTATGCAGGATGATTTTCGGCTCCCGACCGAAAGAGTGGAGCTATGGATCCCGTACACCTTCACGAGGAGCCAACTGCAAAGCCGCGGGAACAGGCTTGCTTACGTCATTGGCAGGTTGAAGCCGGGTACAGCGGTTAATCAGGCTCAGGCCCAGATGTCCAGTATTGCAGCGGATCTCGCTTTGAAATATCCGGACGACAATAGCGGATTCGGAATACGTTTGATCCCGTTTCAGGAAGACATGGTGGGAAATCAGCGGGCCGGGCTGTTCCTTCTTCAGGCAGCCGTTGGCTGTATGCTTCTGATCGCCGCGTTAAACCTCGCGAACCTGTTGTTGACTCGTATCGCAGGTCGGCGGAGAGAGCTGGCAATCCGGGTATCGCTGGGCGCCACCCGTTGGAGTCTGGCCAAGCAACTGCTCGCTGAGAGCATTTTGTTAAGTGCCATTGGCGGAATCTGTGGCGTACTCCTTTCGTTGTTTGGCACGGACCTCTTCGTGTCAATCGCAGGCACAAATCTCCCCCGTGCATCCGAGGTCAGAATTGATTTCGGCGTACTCGCTTTTACCATCGCTCTTTCAACGATGGTAGGCATCGTGTCCGGATCACTGTCGCTTATCAGTATCTCGCGAAAGCGTAATGTCGATTTGCAGTCAGCGTTGACCGAAAGCTCGCGCGGAACAGTGGGTGGGGGGCGTCAGGGATATCTTCGTAACATCCTGGTAATTGCGGAAATCGCGTGCGCGTTGATTGTTCTCAGCTGCGCCGGACTCTTATTCCGGTCATTTCTAAAACTGCAAGAATCCAGCACTGGTATAGCGGCCCCGGAGAGAGTTCTGACCGGTTCGATTGCTTTACCACCAAACCGTTACTCGTCAGATGAATCGGTCTATACCTTTTATCGTGCTGTTCAGGAACGCATCGCTACTCTGCCCGGCGTAAAGTCAGCAGGAGCAATCGGCTTGCTGCCACTTACTCGGAGTGACAATGACACTAGTTTCCAGATCGAGGGAAGACCAGCTTTCGAAAATGGGAAACAACCTGTCGCCCAGCTCCGAGCGATCAGTGGCGGATATTTCCAGACTGCCGGCATCCCATTGCTTGCTGGCCGTTTCCTCGATGCCCGCGACACTGCCGGCGCTCAACGTGTGATCTTAATTAATCGCTCAATGGCGCTTCGTTATTGGAAAAGCACTGAGGACGCGATTGGTCATACGCTTAATCTTGATGTCAACCTGGCTGTAACGATAGTCGGTGTAGTCGGAGATGTAAGTCCGCAACACCTTGGTGAATCGACACGAGACGAGTTTTATTTTCCGGTTGATCAGTCGCCAACTTCCGGACCAGGTGAAAGCTGGGCGCAAAACATGGTCCTTGTTGTCCGCGCGAATGACTCGATTGATCCGCTCACTCTCGTTGCGCCCATCAGAAGGGCCACCGCAGAGGTTGATCCCCAGATTCCACTTTCACGAGTAAGCCTGTGGTCGACGCTGATCGCCGATTCGGTCGGCGACCGCCGAGCGAACCTTTGGATGATCGGCAGCTTTGCCGCCGTCGCACTGCTTTTAGCCGCAATTGGCCTGTATGGGTTAATCTCTTATGGAGTCCTCCAACGCACACGCGAGATCGGCGTTCGGATGGCATTGGGTGCTCAGACGTTCGATGTGTTGCGAATGATCCTGACAGAGGGTACACGCCTGGTTTTAGCAGGAGTCGCAATTGGTGCAGTTGTTTCCATCGGATTAACCCGGCTGATGCAGAGCTTACTTTATGGTATCGGCGCGACTGACCCTGTCACTTTCGCAGGGGTCATTGTCTTGCTGATGCTCGTAAGTCTGGTCGCAAACTACCTCCCCACTCGCCGCGCGATGAAAATCAATCCCACAATTGCCCTCCGGCAAGAATGAGAGAGTGCTAGTGCTAGCAAGAACCGAAAACTGAAAACCGAAAACTGAAAACTGAAAGCCAAACGCGTCTGTAACTTTCTTCAGGCAGTGGGTGTCCTACCAGAATGAACAACGCTCCGAATGTTAACGATCCAGATCTAGACTTTCTTGATTCGTCCGACGACGCGTATAACCCCCTTCTTCTAACCGCCCAAGTCTTCGAATTCCTGATGAGTGAAAGTGCCAGAACTGAAAACCGAAAACCGAAAACTGACAACAACTTACACTAGCACTAGCGCTCGGACTCAAATGAACCCACCCGAAACCCCTACTACACACGAACAAGCGTCCCTGATTCACCTGCGCGACGTAAAGAAAGTTTTTCTAACTGATGAAGTTGAAACGCATGCGCTGGACGGGATTTATCTAGATATTTATCACGGCGAATATGTAGCGATTGCTGGACCGAGCGGGTGTGGTAAATCGACGTTGCTTTCCATTCTGGGACTGCTCGATTCCCCGTCTGGCGGACAGTATCTATTGAACGGGCGCCAGGTAGAAAGTCTATCGTTTGCTGAACGCGCCCGGATCCGGAATCGGGAAATCGGCTTCATTTTTCAGAGTTTCAACCTGATCGGCGATCTGACGGTCCTGGAGAATGTTGAGTTACCACTCACTTACCGATCGGAGGTCAGCGGCGCAGAACGGAAACGGCGCGCAATCGAATCGCTCGAGAGAGTAGGGATGCAACATCGCCAGAAACATTTCCCGAACCAATTGAGTGGTGGTCAACAGCAACGCGTAGCCGTCGCGCGTGCGCTTGCCGGCTCGCCTTCGGTCCTGCTCGCCGACGAGCCGACCGGTAACCTCGACAGCAAAAACGGCGACGCAGTGATGGAGCTGCTAGCAGACCTGCACCGAGGCGGAGCTACAATCTGCATGGTCACCCACGACAGCCGCTTCGCCGGCTACGCCGAACGCACTATCCATCTGTTCGACGGAAAAGTCGTCGAAGACAAAGAACGCGAGCGTCAACTGGAAGAAGAACTGCGGACGTAGAGAAACGCCGGGAACGAGCGGGATCGAGCGAGAACGCCGGAAACGAAAACCGAAAACTCGAACATAAGGCGGCAAAGAAACCCGAACATCCCCCCTCGTATCAGTCCTATTGGTCCTATTCGTCCTATCAACCGAAAACCGAAAACCGAATAGCACACACTCCCCCATGCTATCCGACGTCAAATTCGCCATCCGCACACTGCTGAAGAACCCAGCTTTCACGCTGACCTGCATCGGCATTCTTGGCCTTGGGATTGGTGCTACAACTGCGGTTTTCAGCATCGTCAATTCGGTGCTGTTGCGAGCGCTGCCGTTTCCTGAATCCGATCGGTTAGTCAGCGTGTGGAACTCCGCGCCGAAAACAGGCAGAGATCGCTTTCGATTTTCCTATCCGGAATTCCAGGACTGGAAACGCGATAACAAAGTCTATGAAGGGATGGCCGCATTTAATGCGGATGACGCGGGCTTTGTCACTTGGGACCACGGCGTTCGCCAGCTTGTACCGTTCGCAATTGTGTCATCGGAACTGTTTAACGTCCTCCGAGTGGAGCCGGTGGCAGGGCGTAACTTCGGGCCAGGGGACAACGAGCCTGGCAGCGGTCCCGTTGCGATTATCAGTTACGACCTTTGGATGAGCCGTTTCGGGGGGCGCTCAAGCGCATTGGGGACGACGATAGAATTAGAAGACAAAAAGTATGAGATCGTCGGCGCGATGCCTGCAGGCTTCCAATTCCCGATTCAATCCCCCGCGGCACAGCTCTGGCTGTCAATTGGAAGCTTTCGTGGCCGTCAGCCGGATGGCTCTCTTTCATGGCTGGATGACCGAGGCGAAGGACACGATCTTAAAGTCGTCGCTCGGCTGCGATCAAGCGTTACGACTCAGCAGGCCCAGGCGGACGGAAACGCAATCACGCATGCGATGGCGCGACAGTACCCGGCGGAGTCAACCGCCGAACAAGCGTTGGTCGTTCCTTTGCTCGCGGACTTGACGGCTCGAGTAGGGCC
>Ga0126381_100005263_pt1 | contig 14209 bp, 7 predicted proteins | sample PanSoiMetPlot_28_FD_96465 | JGI IMG/M metagenome (GOLD analysis project Ga0126381, IMG submission 96465) | Tropical forest soil microbial communities from Panama - MetaG Plot_28 | ecosystem: Environmental > Terrestrial > Soil > Tropical forest > Bulk soil | place: Panama | collected 2016-02-17
CTTCGTGTGGCCACAACTTGTGCTGTTAATCGGGATCTATATTGCACGGAGCCGTCTATTGCGGCAACGGGCTGGCGGACTGGTTGCACTGGCAGTTGGACTCGCTGCTTGGAATTTCGGGGCATTCATGTTCCCGCACTCGCATGCTGCCGCAGACCCGGTATTAGTTTTAGCCCAACAGATCAATCGCGAACTACCGAGGTCCGCGACGATCTATTACGAAGCATTCGCCCCGGATGACTGGTACCTGGCTTACTTCGCTCCGGGGCGCAGATGGCTGAAGCTGCCGCCTGGCAACTACACGCCGACAGAAGCGAAAAATGGGCTTGTGTGTTTTGAGACGACAGCGCTGGATAAAGCCGAACGGAACGACGGTTTAGCGCTACCGATTGATCCCTCACGGCGTTGGGATCTGGTAAACCGGCAGCACACCGTGAGGCTGGAATGCTTAAAGCAGTAGGCCGACAACGATCAAGATCTCAAGCCCTAAGCGGTTTCGTTAAGAGATAGCGCAGCGAATTGCTTGAACGTCGGTGCGTCCACTACACGTCAAGGTTGCGGACGTCGAGCGCATTTTCCTCGATAAATTTGCGACGGCTCTCGACGTCCTCACCCATCAGCGTGGAGAAAATCGGCTCCGTTTCCGCGAAGTCCTTCAGATCGACTTGAAGCAGGGTGCGCGTTTCGGCGTTCATGGTTGTCGACCAAAGCTGCTCAGCATTCATCTCGCCTAAGCCTTTGTAGCGCTGGATATTCACTTCACGAGTACCCTCGCCCTTTACCGTGTTGAGCAGGTCGCGCCAGCTTTGAAGGGATTCTCGCGAGGAATCCTTCACCACGGTGAATGGCGGGGTGTTCAGACGCGCCACCTGCTTGGCAAGAGCCCGAGTCCTGCGAAACTCAGGCAGAGAAAGGAATTCTGTGTTGATATAGCGGACCGCGTTCGTCGGATCGCGGTATCCAATCATCCACGATGAATGCTCTTCCTCGCGTTCCACTATGACTTCCAGTTTGGCCTGTCGAATCCGATTCGCTACGGTTTTGACGCTTTCCTCATTCTGCAGGTCCGCTTTGCTATCGATCGGCAGAGTGATATCCGACAGCACCTCGACTACACGCGGATCACGAACACGGCGCTCGAGCTTGCGCGTGATCTGCGCCAGTTCATCAAGCGACATCAAGAAGCCACGCAACTCGGCGCCTTCAATCTTCGGGCGGCTCCCGTTTGCGGCGGTACCCAGCTCCACAGTAAGGTTTTCTGTGGCCCGGCGGAGGATTTCGCGGGTGAATTCCTTATCGTCCTTAATGTATTTTTCGCTCTTACCCTTCTTGATCCGGTACAACGGTGGCTGCGCCACGAACACCTTGCCGCGGGTGATCAATTCTTGCATGTGCCGGAAGAAAAACGTGAGCAGCAGCGTACGAATGTGCGAACCATCGACGTCGGCGTCGGTCATGATGATGATCTTGCCGTAGCGGAGCTTTGCCAGCTCAAAATCATCCCCCTTGCCTATGCCAGTGCCGATGGCAGTGATCATGGCGCGAATTTCTTCGTGCGACAGCATTTTGTCGTAGCGGGCCTTTTCTACATTGAGAATCTTGCCCTTCAGTGGAAGGATGGCCTGATAGCGCCGGTCACGCCCCGATTTCGCGGTACCACCCGCCGACTCCCCCTCCACCAGGAATAGCTCACAGCGGTCGGGGTCGCGCTCCTGACAATCGGCAAGCTTGCCGGGCAGACCGCCCGAATCCAGCGCACCTTTGCGACGGGTGAGGTCTCTTGCTTTGCGTGCTGCTTCTCTAGCCCGCGCCGCGTCGATGGCCTTGGAAATGATCTTTTTCGTAACCGTCGGGTTCTTATCGAAGAATTCGCCCAGCTTCTCGTTGACGAGCTGGACAACATGCCCTTGTATGTCTGAGTTGAGTTTCCCCTTGGTTTGGCCTTCGAACTGAGGCTGCGGAAGCTTGACGCTTACAACAGCCGTCAAACCTTCGCGGACATCGTCCCCGGTGAGGTTCTCTTTTGGATCTTTAATCAGCCCCGACGACTGTGCTGCGGCATTGATGGTGCGTGTCAACGCACTGCGGAAACCGCTGAGATGGGTTCCGCCGTCAACGGTGTTGATGTTGTTGGCGAAGCTAAATACATTCTCTGAGTATGAGTCGTTATACTGCAACGCTACTTCGATGGTGATCTTGCCGCCGGCGGGCAATTCACGGTCGCCTTCGAAATGAATCGGCTTGTCGTGTAGGACGGATTTACCGCGGTTGAGATGCTTAATAAATTCGGCGATTCCGCCGCTGTAATAGAACTCCTCCGAGCGGAAGTCGTCGCCGCGCTCGTCCGTCAGCGTGATCTTGAGTCCCTTATTCAAGAACGCCAACTGGCGAAGCCGGCCTGCCAGCGTATCAAAGTTGAACTCGGTCACATCCATGATGGTCGGGTCCGCTTTAAATGTGATCTTGGTGCCGGTTTTATTCGATTTACCGGTCTGACTCAGAGGGCCTTTAGGAATACCCCGCTCATAATCCTGTTCCCAGGTAGCCTTCTTACGCCAGATCTCAAGATGTAGAGTCTCTGCGAGCGCGTTCACGCAACTCACACCGACACCATGTAAACCGCCCGAAACCTTGTAGGTGTTCGAATCGAACTTTCCTCCCGCGTGCAGCTTGGTCAACACGACCTGCGCGGCGGAAACACCCTCCTCTTCGTGTATGTCAACCGGAATGCCGCGGCCGTTATCGACAATTGTGATCGAGTTATCGATGTGGATGGTGACGCCAATCTCTGTACAGTAGCCTGCGAGCGCTTCATCAACCGAGTTGTCCACCACTTCGTAGACAAGGTGATGCAAGCCCATTTCACCGGTAGATCCGATATACATGGCCGGCCGCAGGCGCACCGCCTCAAGGCCTTCAAGAACTTTGATACTACTGGAATCGTAATTGTCGTTAGGAGCTACTGTAGCCATACTTTTCAGAGCCACGAGCGCCGGAAAGATCCGCATGATGCTTGCGGAAGCCTCGAGGCGCGTTCATACCTTTCTGTTACTTCCTCTCGCTCTCTCAAATACGCATTGGCATCACGACATAGCGATAAACCGTGCCTGGCGTAGGACCGTGGGGACGGAATTCCCCTGCCGAATTGGCATCTTTGAAGTGAAACTCCACTTCGCTCTGTCCCACTGATCGAAGGAAGTCAAGCAGGTATTGGGCATTGAAACCGATCTCAATATCCGGGCCGCTGTAATCCACAGGAATCGTCTCTTCGCTCTCCCCTGTTTCTGAGATCGAAGAATAAACCTTAAACTCTGCATTCCCAACCTGCACGCGGATCGCCCGAGAGCGCTCATCGGCAAACTGTGCCACACGCTCAATGGAAGCTTTCACCTCTTCGCGCTGCAGCACAATCGTATGTGGATGCTCCTTCGGCAAGACGCGCTCGTAATCCGGAAAATTGCCCGTTAGCTTGCGACTGAGGAGCAACCGCTTGTCAATACGAAAAAACAGATGATTTTCGTTGCCCGAGAACTCTACTGGCTTTGCTGAATCATCACTCGCAAGCTTCTGGATCTCGCTCATCGCTTTCTTTGGCAGCAATGCACGGTACGAAGCCGCCAGGCCGGGCAAGTCGATATGCTTTTCAACCAGCGCAAGTCGGTGCCCGTCTGTGGCGACCATAACCAAACCGTTTTCCCGCAGAATTAAGAGAGCTCCGTTCAGGGTGAACCGGGACTCCTCCGCCGAAATTGCGAACGTAGTTCCTGCGATCATCTCGGCAAGTGTCGCCAACGGAATTTCGGCAAGCTGCTCCGGCATCTCGGGGAGCTCCGGAAAACTTTCCCGAGACATCCCGGCAATACGCGTTCGAGAACGGCCGCACACAAAGCTGGCCCACTGATTCTCGGCAAGCTTTACCTGGACATCGGCATCCGGGAGCAGCCGCACATATTCGAGCAAACGTCGCGCCGGAACTGTGCCCGCACCTTCTTTCTTCACTCTTGCGGGGCAAGAGCAGCGTATGCCCAGCTCAAGATCAGTGGCCGTCAACCAGACCTGATCGTGATCTGTCTCGATCAGAATATTCGACAAGATCGGTATGGTCGTCTTTTTTTCCACCACACCCTGTGTGAGACCCAACTCGCGTACCAGATCTGATTTGCTAACCAAGAATTCCATGGCTAAAAGTAGTGAGACGTCCTTACTCCTTGCGGAACCTTATTCCTAAAGCTGTATTGAATAAGTACTAGAAGAGAACCGTATTAGGAGGTGCTGTGGAAATGTTGAATTCTCCCTAAATTATAGCAAAATCTGCTGCTTGTATGGGTTGCTACCTGTGGATTATTGGGCGCTGAACGGTTATAAAAAGACACCGCTCTACATCTTCCACAGCCTTCAACCGGCTCTGGCTGTTCTGTGTTGTGAAAAACCGTCATAGCCCTACTGAAATGAATCGATTAGCGATTGGATAAGGTTGTTCAAATCCTCATCACGCTGGCGCAGTTCCTCAATTTTCTGCACTGAATGAAGCACCGTAGTATGGTGCTTCCCACCAAAGTATCGTCCGATCTCCGGCAGGGAGGCGTGTGTCAGTTCCTTCACGAGGTACATCGCAATCTGGCGTGGGTACGCAATCTGCCGGGTATTGCTCTTCATCTTCAGTTGGGCGGGTTGCATCGAAAATCGATCTCCCACGGCTCTCAGAATAGATTCCACAGAGATCTTGCGATCGGTACCCGTGTTGAGATGCTTAAGTGTCTGTTGCGCCATGGCGAGCGTGATGGGCTGCGCTGTAAGCGAGGAAACGGCAATCAATCGGGTGAGTGCACCTTCCAATTCGCGGACATTCGACTTCGTCTTGGTCGCGATGAAAATCCGAACATCCTGGGGCAATGAAACGCCATCCGACTCAGCCTTCTTATCGAGGATGGCCATCTTTGTCTCGAGGTCTGGCGGTTGCACGTCCACCATCAAGCCCCACTCGAAGCGTGACCTCAAACGCTCTACCAATCCGGGAAGCTGATTGGGCGCGGAGTCGCTTGAAATCACAATCTGCTTTTGATGATCATAGAGCTCGTTGAATGTATGAAAGAACTCCTCCTGTGTGCGCTCCTTGCCGGCGATTGTGTGAATGTCGTCGATCAGCAACACGTCGGCTGAGCGGTAATGCCGGTGAAAGAGCGGCATTCGATCAACTTTGATAGAGGTGATCATTTCATTCATGAACCGCTCGCTCGATGTATAGACGACGTTCAGTCCACCGAAATTATCGAGCAGGCTTCGCCCGATGGCATGCATGAGGTGTGTTTTGCCTATGCCGACTCCCCCATAAATGAATAACGGGTTGTAGCTACGCGACGGCATCTTGGCTACCGCTTGTGCCGCCGCATGAGCCAACTGATTGGAAGCGCCGACGACATACGTATGGAAGGTCAGCCGGGGATTCAACCAAGCCGCGGTGCTTTCGAACAAGGGGTCACTCGAAAGGGCCCGTCCGTTCACCCCCATTTGTGGGTTACCGCCGTAGCCCGCGGCCGCTGCACTCGCAAACGCCTCTACCTGGTATTGAATTCTATGGACAGGAAGATTCAATTCCTGAATGGCGGATCGGATCTGCGGTGTGTACTCCTGCCGAATCCAGGCCTCCGTGCTTTCATTCGGAACCCGAACAGTAAGGTCTCCATTGTGTAGCGAGCCGAGGGCAGTCTGAGAAAACCAATTCTGGTATGCCCCTTGGCTGAGCCTGACAGCCAGCCAACCTTTAATTTGTTCCCAAGTGTCGAGCAACGAATGGGACTCCTTTGTCCGGAGAACGACGGACATTTCCCACAGTTTTTCCACTGTTGTGGAAAACAACTTGGGGAGACTTACCTATGAGATTTTTCGCCGCCATCAAAGGGCCAGCGATGCGTTTGGGGGAAGCGTTTCCGTTCTTCGGAAAACTCAGTCTATCACACGATAAGGGTTTTGAAACAGAAATATAAACTTTCTATAAACGGTTGAATCGGAGCGACTTACAGGTCGCGGGATTCGCCGCTCCAGCAGTGCCGCGAAGTGGCCACTTCCCGGCGGTCGGAACTAAAGCCCAAGGTTACAGTCACATGAATTGACTTTCGCAACAAAGTCATCGGAGAATGTCGGTTAGCCCCCCAAGCGGGAGTAACTCAGCTGGTAGAGTGCAACCTTGCCAAGGTTGATGTCGCGGGTTCGAATCCCGTCTCCCGCTCCATGTTTCGAATCGGTTACAACCCCCTTCAGTTCCGGCGGTGCCCCGATTAGTCCATTAAGCCGACCGCTCCCCAAATTCCCCGTCTAGTTTTACGAGAGGAACGATTAAAAGGCCCGATCGCATTCAAAGCAGGACCAAAATAAGGCATCTTAGTTGATTTGGATCAGCGAATAATATTACTGGGATTCTGGCCTGCCGCGATCCAGGCCGGTACGGACGCTGATATTCCTGCCAATAAGAGTTCCGTGCCGAGAACGGTGGTGAGGACTACAGGATTGGTGGGCCTGATCCCATATAGAAACGCCGAAAGCGCTCGCCAGGCTAAAACGGAACCTACCGCGCCAACTGCCTCCCCTGCTAGAACAAAACCGATCGTACGTGTTACAAAACGGCGGACTAACACCGTGCGAGCTGCACCCAAAGCAAGCCGAATCCCGATTTCTCGTGTTTTCGCGACAGCTGCTTCCGCAATAACGCTGAATACGCCGGCACCCATCAAAAGCAATGAACTCAATCCGAAGATCACCAAGAGTACAGTGTTGAACCTCTGCTGTGCGGTATTTCTGTCAACAAGCTCGGATATGGTGGCCACGTTTGCTACTGCTTGCAAAGCATCGATTTTCGACACCTCGCGCCTTACCAGGTCGGACAATTCCCCCGCACTGGCTGGACCGCGCACTACGACGTAGTTCACCGGAATTCCTGTCTGGAGATAGCAAACGTAAATATCGTTCAGACTTGCTGTCACACTGCGATATCGGGTTGAGGCCGTGACGCCGATAATCGTCCACCAATCGCCTTCATCACGGCGGCCTAAGCGGATGCGCGTCCCTAACGGCTCATGGCCCTTTGCTCGGATCTGTGCTGCCAGGGCACTGCTGATGATAACCACCTTCGGCGCCTTCTCGCGATCCCGGTCCGTAAAGTCTCGCCCTTGCAAGAGCGGTGTGCCCACGGTGCCGAAGTAACCTGGCGTGACAACCTCGAAGTTTGACACTGGCATCAGATCATCGCGCTGCGCCCGGTCGAATTCGGACCGAAATGTCGCGTCCCAGCCGATGCTCCCTTCCAGAGGACGTACGAGGACAGCCGCCGCGGCGCTCACCTGCGGCAACGCTTGCAGCCGCTTGATGAGGCTGCTGTAAAACCTTCGGCGCTGGGTATCGTCTCGCGCACCTCGGAAAGCAACGTTCATGGTCACGGTATCGAGGTGAGAAAAGCCGATCTCGGCGCGCATCATGGCCCGCATACTCGAAAGCATCAGGATCGACGAGACGAGCAGGACACTGCTTGTCATTGTTTGGATCGCGACAAAGCTGCCTTGTATCCGCTCGCGTTGGCGTGTTGTTGTTATACGCGACTCGCTTTCTCGCAGAACCGGTTCTAAGCTCACTCGTCTGACCAGCCATGCTGGCGCGATTGAGCAAGTCACAGCGACAACTGCGCTCATCGCTGCGGTGAAGGCGATCGCAGGTAGGCTCATGCCTGCCTCACCCAGCCTCGGAATGTCGGAGGGTGCCACACTAACCAGAACCTTCAGCAGCGCCCAAGCGATTGTCACTCCGGCTGCACCGGCCGCGAGCGCAATGAGTAAGCCCTCAGCAAGGAATTGGGAAACAATTTGGCTCGAACTGGCGCCCAGCGAACAACGCAGGGCGATCTCGTGCCGCCGTGCGAATGAGCGCGACAGCAACAGGTTACTCGCGGTGACGCACCCACTCAGCAGGAGAAGGAACGAAGCAGCAAGAGAAACGAGCAGCCGCAATCGAGCCGAACCGAGCCAATAATTGCTCAAATCCGTGATGACGGCCTGCTGTGTAGGCGAGTAGAACTGCGGATATTGCCGAGAAAGACGATGAAAAAGGGTCTGCACTTCTGCATCGAGTCGTTGGGCTGAATAACCCTGCTTCACACGCGCGATTGCTTGGAGGTAGTACGCGTTACGGTTACTCACCGTATTCGCATTGACGCCTAGAGGCACCCACAGCCCAACACCTTTCGGGAAATCGACGTCGCGCCGTGCGACACCAATTACGGTATAACCTGTTCCGTTTAGCGTGATCTGGCGCCCGACGATCTGCGGATCACGATGGAACTGGGAGGTCCAGATACTGTCGCTGAGTACAACCACCGGTGCAGAACCAGGATGCTCATCAGAATCTCGAAAATCACGACCGAGCGAAGGGTGAACCCCGAGTGTTCTGAAGAAGTCGTGGGAGACGGGGGCGCTCTCGATTTGAATAGGATCGTGATGGGCGAAGGTAAGGACTTTGCCGTAGCCGTATAACGTCGTGGGTAGAAGTGCCACAGATGAAAGGCCCGGAACGCCTTCCTGCAAGTCGCGCAGCTCGGGATAGGCCAATTCTAAGAATGGAACTCCAGCCCGTGGATCAGCCTTCCAGATTACTCGTAAACTGTCCTGGTGAGGAAATGGCAGGGGACGAAAAATGACGGCGTACGCCATCGAAAACACCGCCGTGCTGACCCCAATAGATGCGGCCAAGATGGCCGTAGCGAACCAATACGCTCTCCCGCCGCAAACCGTTCTGAAGCCGAAGCGCAGCAATCGCTTTGCCGTTTCGATTGAGCCGAAAATCTCACCCCGGCAAGTTTCTTTGATCTGAATCACGCCTCAAAACTGGAGCATATGGCCGCAATACGGTTAATCTTGTTCATCACTCTTTCTTTCGTTGGGCTCATGGAGACCGCGACTCATTGTAGTCACCCCGATGTCATCCGTGGAGTTGGCCCCCTGGTCCAGAACCATTTTCCTGTGATCCAATGTAGGGCTTGCCTGACCGAGGCCTTAAGGATTCTCGGCAAGCGGACACATATTAGATCCGATATTGTACTAGTATGCCGTCCATAGACGATTCGATTCCACTTTCGACTACAATGTTCCATATTCTGCTTTCCTTGGGCGAAGGGGAACGGCACGGCTACGCGTTAAAACGTGAGATCGCGAAGCGCACCAACGGAAACCTTAAACTTGGTCCCGGTGTGTTGTATGGATCCATCAATAAGCTGCTCGAGCTTGGATTGATTGAGGAATCGGATGAGCGGCCTGATCCGCACCTTGACGATGAGAGGCGACGCTACTACAGGATCACTCCCTTCGGGAGAAAGGCAGCGCGCGCAGAAGCGGCACGGATGCGGGAGCTGGCTGATATAGCGGCGGTTACGTTTGGGAAGGCCCGGCATGCTTAGTTTCTATCGTTTCCTATTGCGCCTCTATCCGACAGCATTCCGCGAAGAGTATGCGAAGGAGATGGAGCAGCAGTTTCGCGATGAAGTCGCCGGAGCGCAAGGCGGGCTTGCTCTTGTCTGGCTGTGGATGCGTTTGCTCTTCGACATCGCGGCTTCGGTTCCTGCCCAACTTGCAATCGAAGTGAGAAGCGATTGCCAACATTCTTTACGATTGTGGGCGCAGCGTCCGTGGCACACCGGATTTGCGGTGGTAGCGCTTGGCGTCGCGATTGGAGCGAATACTGGCGTATTCAGCGTCGTGAATGCGCTCTTACTGCGCTCGTTGCCGTTCCGGGATCCCGAACACTTAGCCGCGATGACCTTCTTTATTCCACCCCATGACAGCGCAACGGAATTTGATTCCTGGCGCCAACATTCCGGTTACCTTCAAGATGCCGCGCTGTTTGAAGATGGCGACGTGAACATTGGTAATCCCCAACATATGTTGCGGGCACACATTGCAATGACTTCGTGGAATTTCTTTTCGTTGCTGGGTTCAAAGCCTGTCATCGGAAGGACGTTTGCGCCCAACGACCATTCAGTCGCGGTGATCAGTTATGGGATGTGGCAGGAGTTGTACGCCGGCAACGACCAGGTTCTCGGAAAAACGCTTCATTTATATGGATTGCAACCTCATCCCGACGACCTCTTGACGATTGTCGGCGTTATGCCGGCCGGGTTCAATTATCCGGCGAACACGCTTCTGTGGAAAGCGCCCGAGTACTCACATGGCAACAACGGATGGACGGCGATCGGACGCGTCAGACCAGGCCTCACGTGGCCGCAAGCCCGGGCGGCCTTCATAGCCGATGTGCATCGCCTGCAACCGGATCGCAAGTTCCGGGCTGACTTGCTGCCGAGGATGACTCCTCTTCAAGACGAGCTGGCAGGGCGCATCAAGTATGCCTCGCTTCTACTGATGGCCGGGGTCGTGTTGATCCTGCTCATTGCATGCGCCAATCTGGCGAATCTGACGCTGGCGCGAACGGCCGACCGGCACCACGAACTTTCAATCCGCTCGGCGGTGGGCGCAAGCCGGGCACGTCTCGTCCAGCAAGTGCTCACGGAATGTCTGCTGCTAGCGGTTATTTCGGCGGCACTGGGCCTGGTGATTGCGATCTGGGCTACTTCGCTGGCGAGTAAGGTACAGCCGGCCGCCCTGCCTTCGCAAGCGTATACGATTCTCGATGGTAGAGTCCTTGTATTCATGGTGGGGCTTTCTATGGTAAGCGCGGTGTTGTTTGGAATCTTGCCCGCGCTGAGCGTTGGCCGCCTACACATGTTCGCGGCTCGGGGATCGCCCGAGTTGCGCAGCTCACGGATTGCGCGCGATGCACTGGTAGCGGCACAAATAACGCTCACGATCGTACTGCTAACAGCTTCCGTTTCGGTCGTGCGCGCCTTGTCTCACGAGCTCCATATTGATCGCGGATTTAAGAGCGAAGGCCTTGTTACGGCGGGTGTCGCGCTGGATGGTACCGTCCGCGGCAAGTCTGGCCAGCGCTTGCAGTATTTTGACGAAGTGCTGGATCGTCTGCGACACCTGCCGGGAGTGAGAAACGCAAGCGCTAGTGAGTTCTTGCCTTTGGTGTCCGGGAAGTTCCTGGGTGGCCCGTACGCTTTCGACGGCCATCCATCGCCTCGGGGCACCGCTACCGATGTACTCCCCGTCATGGCGGACTACTTCGCAACGACGGGTGGACATATTCTTTATGGGCGCGAGTTTAGTGACGCCGAAGTCCGATCTGACGCAAAGGTCGTAATCGTGAACGAGACCTTCGCGAGGTCTTGGCTCCCGCCCGGCGACGCCGTCGGCCATATGGTGACGGGACCGGAGGGAACTGTCCGAAGGATCATTGGTGTTGTCCGGAATCTCGACTTTATGGGCAAGTACATCTCGGAGGTTTTCGACGTGGACCCTCCGGAGACGTTCATTCCGGCCCACAACCCCGGAGGATTTGACTCTACATTCGTCGCTAAGGTCGAGGGTCGGCCCGAAGATCATGTGGCAGCAGTCCGTACCGCCGTGGAGTCAGTCGATCGGGGAGTGCCCGTGTACCAAGTGGAAACCATGCAGCAAAGGCTGGATCGGGCCTTTACCCGTCCTAGGTTTTACCGAACCGCATTGGTCTTCTTTGCGAGCTTTGCTCTGTTGCTGGCGCTTATCGGTATCTATGCAGTCGTATCATATGCCGTCACGCAGCGCAGGCACGAGATGGGTGTAAGGTTGGCCCTCGGGACAACGCCCATGCATTTGCGAACGAAGTTTGTCCGGCAAGGGCTAGGAACTGTTGTGCTTGGTACGGTCGCTGGGATTGCATGCGCTGCCAGTGCCGAAAAGTTGCTTGGCAGTCTGATTGAAGGAGCAAGAGCGTTTGATGTTGGGACTTATGCTCTTATATCAATCTCGATTTGTTTCGTCGCGGCCTCCAGTATCTGGGTTGCTACTCGCCGGATTGCCCGTATGGACGTCCTGGAGGTTCTTCGGTCGGACTGAAGTACATTTGTTTGCCCTCCCGTCCGTGCGACTTTCAATTGGGCACTGCAAAGATGCCCGTTTTTCCGTCATTACTTATAACAGCGCTGCAATTCGCAGAATCTTCTGAACAGCAAACGAAATGGTTACAACACCATGAATTTTGTGCGAGGGGCTCGTAGTCGTGGCAGAAAAGGACAGACAATAGCCAAGAGATAAGGACGGTCCGGACTTTGACTACACAGCGCGTGCAGGAGACTCTCGCAGAAACCACTCAACCCACCCAAAGCATCTCTGCAAACAAGTCGACTACTAAGTTGAAAGGCCCTGCCCCTAACATGGCCGAACCGAAAGCCGTTAGAGTATCGATCGGGGATAGCGGCGCTCTCGACGCCGAGTTGAGTCCCGCCCTGTCGGAAATCTGGATTGATCGAGATCTCGGTTGGATCGACTTCAACCAGCGCGTCTTGGCTGAGGCTCTCGATGATCGGACACCGCTTCTCGAGCGTGCCAAGTTCCTCGCTATTTTTTCTTCAAATCTAGATGAGTTTTTCATGAAGCGAATCGCCGTGCTCCGGCACACGCAGTCGCGCGATTCTCTCAAGCTTCATCGGCAAATTCGAGATAAGTTGACATCCCTATTGCGCACTCAAGCGGAATACTTCCGCGAGCGCCTTATTCCGGAATTGGCGAAGCACAGTATTCATCTTCGCGACTGGGAGGATCTGACCAACGCCCAAAAGGAGGAGGCCAACGCTTTCTTTGATTCGCAGATCTCTGCCGCCGTCACCCCCCTGGTGTTTAACGCTGGCGAGGATTTCCCATTTCTCTCTAACCTTTCGAATTCCCTGATCTTCTCGGTGGAAGATCCGAAAACCGCGCAGCGAACCTTTGGGCGTATCAAGGTGCCGCCCAATCTGAACCAGTGGGTCCAATTGCATTCGGATACCAATCCAGGTGACGTTCTGTTTGTCCGGCTTTACCAGATCATCTGCGCGAACCTTCATAAGCTCTACCGGGGAATGAAACTCGGCAAGGTGACGCTAGTCCGGCTCTCGCGCGAAATTGAAGTGGAGGCTGATGACGAGCAGCCGGCAAGCCCGCTCGAGCAAGTCAAGCAAACCGTCCGCAAAAGACGTTTTCAGCCGGTGGTTCGTCTCGAGTTCGTCGAGGGTGCCGATCCGGAATCGAAAGCCTTGCTGCGCGAGCATTTTCGCCTACGCGAGGAGGATATCTATGAAGCGTCAGGCGAACTCGATTACACGAGTCTATTCGAGATTGCCAGCTTGAATATGAGTGGATTGAGGGACCGGCCGTGGGTGCCGGTGAGCCCTCCCGCGCTGCCAGACGGACACCACGATATCTTTAGCGTAATCCGATCTGGTGACGTTGCGGTACACCACCCGTATGAGAGCTTCGACGCGAGTGTAGAGCACTTTATCGAAGCTGCGGCGAATGATCCGCACACGGTTGCTATCAAGATGACTGTTTATCGCGTCGGCGATGATACTCCGTTTGTGAAATCACTCATCAAGGCCGCCGAGGCAGGTAAACAAGTTGCTTGTGTGATCGAGTTAAATGCTCGTCTGGACGAGGAGCGCAATCTGCACTGGGCAGCTGCACTCAAGAAGGCGGGAGCGCATGTCGATTTCGGCGTCAAAGGAGTGAAGATTCACGCGAAGACCGCTCTGGTCGTGAGGAAAGAGCCAGAAGGGCTTCGATCTTATGTTCACATCGGTACGGGAAATTATCATGTTCGTACGGCACGGCTCTACGCCGATGTCGGCTTGCTAACGTGCGATCCGCAGCTTACGCATGATGTCGTCTGGCTGTTTCATTATCTGACCGGTCATTCGGACAGCCCTGATTGCAAGTCCCTTTTGGTGGCACCCAGCTCAATGCGACCGCGGTTCCTGGAACTAGTCAGGCGTGAGATTGAAATAGCACACGGCGGCGGGAAGGGCCGGATCATCGCCAAAATGAACCAGCTCGAAGATCCCGAGATGATCGAAGCGCTCTGTCACGCATCGGAAGCGGGAGTTTCAATTGATCTTATCGTTCGCGGGTTTTGCTGTCTGAAACCCGGTGTACCCGGTTACAGTGAGAACATTCGCGTGCGCTCGATTATCGGCCGCTTCTTGGAGCACTCGCGAATCTATTATTTCGGCGCCGGCGCTGCCAATCCGCTCGATGGGGAATTCTACATCGGATCCGCGGACTGGATGTTTCGCAATCTTTCTCGCCGTATTGAGGTTGTA
>Ga0126381_100005264_pt1 | contig 14209 bp, 15 predicted proteins | sample PanSoiMetPlot_28_FD_96465 | JGI IMG/M metagenome (GOLD analysis project Ga0126381, IMG submission 96465) | Tropical forest soil microbial communities from Panama - MetaG Plot_28 | ecosystem: Environmental > Terrestrial > Soil > Tropical forest > Bulk soil | place: Panama | collected 2016-02-17
AAGCTCGCCTACGTGACGCAGACGACCCTGTCCGTAGACGACACCGCCGACATCGTCGCCGTGCTCAAGCAGCGCTTTCCGGCGATCTCGGGGCCGCACAAGGAAGACATCTGTTACGCCACCACCAACCGGCAGGAAGCGGTCAAGCGCGTCGCGCCGATTGTCGATGCCATCATCGTGGTCGGGTCGCCCAATTCTTCGAACTCGCAGCGTTTGGTGGAAGTCGCCGAACGCAACGGCTGTCCCTACGCCAAGTTGGTTCAGGGCGCGCAGGATATAGACTGGTCCAAATTCAACGAGATCAAGCGGCTCGGCATCACCGCCGGCGCATCGGCGCCGGAGGTGCTGGTCGAGGAGATTCTCGGGGCGTTTGCTGCCCGTTATGCCCTCGACATCGAGACCGTGACCGCGGCGGAGGAGGAGATGTTCTTTCCGTTGCCCCGACCGCTGCGCGGTAGCGAGGCCGCCGAGTAGGATGCGCGATGGCGGTCTATACCGACGTTGTCGCGGAGGACCTGCAGAAATTCCTTGCGAACTACGACATCGGCGATCTGCTGGCCTATAAGGGAATCGCCGAGGGGGTCGAGAATTCGAATTTTCTGCTGCATACGAGCCGCGGCTACTTTATTTTGACGCTGTACGAGAAGCGTGTCGCGGCTGAAGACCTGCCGTTCTTTCTCGACCTGATGCAACACTTGGCGGCGCGCGGGCTCACCTGTCCACAGCCGGTCAACAACCGCGCCGGCGAGGCCCTGGGCCACCTTGCCAAGCGCCCCGCGGCCATCGTCACTTTCCTTGACGGCATGTGGATTCGCCGACCAAGCGCGGCGCACTGCGCGGCAGTCGGAGCGACGCTTGCGCAGCTGCATCTTGCCGGCGCTGATTTTGTGCGAACACGCAGGAACGCGCTGTCGGTCGAGGGATGGCGCCCGCTCTACGATGTTGCGGGCACGCGCTGCGACGACGTGCAGGCGGGGCTCGGAAAGGCGGTCGCCAACGAGCTTTCGCATCTCGAGGCGCATTGGCCGCGCGACCTGCCACAAGGCGTGATCCATGCGGATCTCTTTCCCGACAACGTCTTCTTTCTCGCGGATGCGCTGTCCGGTCTCATCGATTTCTATTTCGCCTGTACCGACACGCTCGCCTATGACGTCGCGATCTGCCTCAATGCGTGGTGCTTCGAGCCTGATCGTTCCTTCAACGTGACCAAGGGCAGGGCGATGCTTCAGGCCTATGCCAAGGTGCGGCCGCTGAGTGATCGAGAACGGGCGGCGCTGCCGTTGCTCTGTCGCGGCGCTGCGTTGCGGTTTCTGCTGACGCGCCTCGTCGACTGGCTTGAAGTGCCGACCAACGCGCTGGTGCGCCCCAAGGACCCACTCGAATATTATCGCAAGCTTCGCTTTCACCAGACCGTATCGAGTGCGGGCGACTACGGCGGAACGCCATGAGCGATCCGGATCCCACCCCGAGCGCGCGGCGCGTCGTTGTTCACACCGATGGAGCCTGCTCGGGAAATCCCGGCCCCGGCGGTTGGGGCGCGATCCTGCAGTGGGGCGATCACACGCGGGAGCTGAAGGGAGGCGAGGCCCACACCACCAACAATCGTATGGAATTGACTGCCGCGATCATGGCGCTCGAAACCCTGAAGCGGCCGTGCGTCGTCGACCTGCACACCGACAGCGAATATCTGCGGCAGGGCATCACCGGCTGGATCAAGAACTGGAAACGCAACGGCTGGAAAACCGCGGATCGCAAACCAGTCAAGAATGTCGACTTGTGGCAGCGCCTCGATGCGGCACTGTCGCAACACCAGATTCGATGGCACTGGGTGCGCGGCCACGCCGGACATGATTTGAATGAGCGCGCCGACGAATTGGCGCGCTCCGCCATTGCGGAGTTGAAAGCCGGATCGCGCGGTTAGCTTCGCGTCACAGTTGCTTAAGCAGGTTGTCGGCGCTCGAGATCTCGGCCTTCCCCGGCGCTTCCTCGAGATTGAGCTTTTTCACCACGCCGTCCTCGACCAGCATGCTGTAGCGCTGCGAGCGGACGCCGAGGCCGCGTGCGACGAGATCGGCCGTCAGGCCGAGCGCTTTGGCGAAATCGGCGCTGCCGTCCGCGAGGAACTCGATCTTGCCGTCGGAGCCTGTCGATTTCTTCCAGGCATCCATGACGAAGACGTCGTTGACGCCGGTGACCGCAATCGCATCGACGCCCTTGGCCTTGATCGCCGCGGCGTTCTGCAGGAAGCCTGGGAGGTGATTGTTGTTGCAGGTGGGGGTGAAGGCGCCCGGCACGGCAAAAAGGACCACCTTCTTGCCCTTAAAAATCTCGTCCGTCGTTCTGGGCCTGGGGCCTTCCGCCGTCATCACGGTGAAAGTCGCGTTCGGCAAACGATCGCCGACCTTGATGGTCATGACTTGATCCTCTCGTCCTTGGGGGTTGAAAAACCTGATCACATTGTCCGCCGGGGGCGGGCGCGGCGCGCGAGCGCTTGCTTCAACATACACTAATGCATTTTCCGGACATATGGATACCGCTTCAAACGTCAGTCAAGCTTGGCGTTGACCTCGAGGGCGTGGTCGCCCGCGACCAGCGTGAACGTCAGTACGGCGCCGTCCGCTTTGGCTCCAGGCGGGAGTCCATCGAGTTCGAAAGCGAACCGACGCAATCCGGCAGGCGCGGCGCTGACCGGCTCGGGCAACGGCAACGCCCAATCCGACGTCGGGCCCTCGGCAAAGAGCTCCACCGGATCGGCAGCGGGTGCAGCAACGTCAACGACGACGCGGTCGTGGCCATCTTGGGTCTCGCGCCGAACCGCCCGGATGCCGACAGTCGCGCCGTCTCCGACTTCCGCGCGTTTTGGTACGCGCTCCGCGGCGGCGCTCAATGCCAATCCCGTGGTCGGTATCGCTGCCTCGGAGACCGCGAGTTCCGCATTGCCCTTGGCGGGAACGCAGAGCTTCTCACACACGGCATAATCGAGCGCGAGGCGAAGCGTCACCGGCTTCTGTGGATCCTGCGGAGTGATCTCAATCGGGAAGATGACGTCATCCTTGTAGCCGATCGAATTGCCGCTTTCGTCGGTGAAGCGGTGCGGGGCCGGCCAAAGGAGCTTCACCGATTGCACGTTCGTCGATTGGGTGAAATCGAATCGGGGCGGCACACCGGAGTCACCGGGGTATCGCCAATAGGTCTTCCATCCCGGGTCGAGCCTGATCTCGATGCCCGCACCCCAGCGCGCATCGGCGAAGTGCTCGCCAGCTATCAGGCGAATGGCGGAATAGGTGTCGGTCTGCCAAGGCGAGGTTTCAGTGGCATGTGCTGGTGAGGTTGCAATGACACCCGCGGCGAAACCGCACACCAGATACCGCAGGATGGCTGTAATCATGAGTGAAGGCTTAGTCCGCGACTGGTGCGGTTACCACTGAATTCGTCGTGAATGTGAACTGGAACCTTGTGAATTTGGTCTTTATTCGGCCGCAAGAATTGTTTTGCAAGCGGAGACGATCGGGGTAACCTTTTCGCATGCGGATCGCGCGCAAAGCATCGGAAAAATCTTCCCAGCGGGGCTATCTTGACGGCCAGATGCTGATCGCCATGCCAAGCATGCGCGACGAGCGTTTTGCGCGAACCCTCATCTATGTCTGTGCCCACTCCTCCGAGGGCGCGATGGGCATTGTCGTTAACCAATCGGCAGGCAACATCAATTTCCCCGACCTCTTGGTTCAGCTCGAAGTCATTCCGGCCGCTGAACTTATTCAGCTGCCCTCACGCGCCGGAACAGTGAAAGTGCTCAAGGGCGGTCCGGTGGAGACCGGTCGCGGTTTCGTGCTGCATTCGAGCGATTTTTTTATCGAGAACTCCACTCTGCCGATTGACGAAGGCATTTGTCTCACGGCGACGCTCGACATTCTGAAGGCGATCGCTCGCGGCGACGGCCCGATTAGTGCGGTGCTTGCGTTGGGATATGCTGGATGGGCCCCGGGGCAGCTTGAAACGGAAATCCAGGAAAACGGCTGGCTGCATTGCACCGCGGACGCCGAATTAATCTTCGGAAGCGATATCGACGCCAAATACGAAAAGGCGCTCCACAAGATCGGCATTCATATCGGCAAGCTGTCGACGGAAGCCGGCCACGCCTGAAGCGCTGATGCTGCGCTAAGATCGCATTCCGCTTGGATGGAATCGTATGCGGTCTAGATTCACACATTGGCGCATATCCTTCTCGGAAAACCACGCAAATCGGATGTTTCCGATTTGCCCACTTTTCCGCGATATGCGTTAGCGCGCCGCCGCCGCCATGCGCCGGCCCGACAGCAAGTTGCTCGCAGCCTCTACCGACATCGGCTCGCCGAAGACGAAGCCTTGAGCAAATTCGCAGCCGAGTTGGTAGAGCTCGACGGCGTCGGAATCGCTTTCCGCACCTTCGGCGACGACCTGCATCCCGAGGTCGTGCGCAAGCGCGATGATCGAACGCAGGATGATTGGTCGTTTGCCTTTGTTGGTCGTGCGCACGAAGGACTGATCGATCTTGATCGTGTCGAACGGAAATCGTTGCAGATAGGCAAGCGAGGAATGACCGGTGCCGAAATCGTCGAGCGCCAGGCCGGCGCCGAGTTCGCGGATACGGTGCAGCATCTGCGCCGCGTGTTCGGGATTCTCCATCATCAGCGATTCCGTCAGCTCCAACTTGAGCGTGCCGCGGGCGAGGCCCGAGCGCGCGAGCACCGTACGCAGGTCATGAATGAGATCGTGCCGGAGCAATTGTCGGGAGGAGACGTTTACGCTCGCGAACAGGGGCTCGCGCGTGCGCACGGCACGCTGCCAGACCGCGAGTTGGCGCGCCGCGCGTTCGAGCGCGAACAATCCGAGTTCGACGATCACGCCGATCTCCTCGGCGGTCGAGATGAATTCGGATGGTGACATCCGGCCCATTTTGGGGTGGTCCCAGCGTGCCAGCGCCTCGAAGCCGGCCACCGAGCGGTCCTCCAACCTCATGATCGGCTGGTAGACGAGGGTGATTTCTTCGCGCTCAAGCGCGCGGCGCAATTCCGATTCAAGCGTCAGACGGTCGGTTTTTCGCGCGCGCATCGCCGGTTTGAAGACTTCGATGCGGTCCCCGCCGATGCGCTTGGCGTGGTACATCGCGAGTTCCGCGTCTTTGAGGACTTCTTCGGTTCGGTGCGGCTGAGTGTCGGCGAGCGCAAGTCCAATCGAGGCGGTGAGGGAGATTTCGCGATCGTTGAAGGCGATCGGCGCCCGCAGCGCTTTGCGCAGCGTTTCGGCAAAGGCAATGATGCGAGCCGCCTCGCGTTCGGAGAGCAGGATCAGGCCGAACTGATCGCCGGACAGCCGTGCGAAGGTGTCTTGCGGCTTCAGCAGACGCCCGAGGCGGCGTGCGAGCGTGAGCAAGATCGAATCGCCGACGGCGATGCCAACGGAATCGTTGACCTGCTTGAAGCGATCGAGATCGATGACCACGACGGTCGGCCGGATCGACGCGTCGGCTTTGGTGAAGGCAAGCACCGCCTCAAGGCGATCGATGAAGAGTTGACGGTTGGGCAGCCCGGTCAGGTTGTCGTGCACCGCGTCGTGCAGCAAGCGCTCCTCCGCGGTCTTGAACTCGGTGACATCGGTCAAAGTTCCGACCAGGCGCACGACTTCGCCGTCGGAGCCGACGACCGGACGCGCCTTGAGAGCGAACCAAAGATAGTGGCCGTCGGGCGTGCGCAGGCGGAAATCCTGGACCAGGCGACCGCGCCGCTGTTCGAGCACGCCGTCGAGCGAGGCACGGAAACGATCGCGGTCGTGCGGATGCAGGACTTCGAGCCAGCGCACAGCCGGCCCCTCGAGCGTGCCGCGCTTCAGTCCGAGCGCCTGCTCGGTCTCCGGGCTGGTGAAGACCTTGTCCGAGGAGACATCCCAGTCCCAGATCATGTCGCCGGCACCGGTCAGTGCCAGCGCCCGCCGCTCCACGTCGGATACGATGCCGTGGGTAATGCCGCCGGCAAAGGCATGCTGCATCACGGTGAAGCCGATCAGCATCACGATGAGAACAAGGCCGCCCAGCAGCGCCGGCCCAACGATGTCGTTGGTCACCGCGCCAGTCACTGCGAGCGCGGCAGCAATCACCCAAACGACAAGCAAGAACCAGGTCGGGATGAGCAGCACCGCGCGATCGAAGCCGTGCGCTGCGAGAAGCACGATCAAGGAAAAGCCAACGATCGCAACCAGCATCAGCGACAGGCGCGAAATTCCGGACGCCACGGGCGGATCGAACAGGGCGACGCCCACCAGGAGCCCAAGGAAGAACAGCCATCCGATGGTGATGTGCGAATAGCGAACGTGCCAGCGGTTGAGGTTGAGATAGGCGAACAGGAAAACCAGCAGCGTTGCGGCAAGGACCGCCTCGCCGGCCGCGCGCCAGACGCGCTCGGCGCCGGCGGACATGTCGAACACTTTGCCCCAGAATCCGAAATCGACGCCGATGTAGACGAGCACGGCCCAGCCGAGCGCGGCCGCTGCGGGAAACATCACGCTGCCCTTCACGACGAACAAAATGGTGAGGAAGAGGGCGAGCAGGCCGGCAATGCCGATGACGATGCCGTGATAGAGCGTGAAGCTATTGACCTTGTCCTTGTAGGCGTCCGGCTCCCACAAATAAACCTGCGGCAGCTTATCGGTGCGTAGCTCCAAGATGTAGGTGATGACCGCACCCGCATCGAGCGTGACGCGAAAGATGTCAGCGGTGGCGCTGTCCTGACGCTCCGGGCGCTCACCGGCACTCGGGGTGATGCTGGCGACACGCGACAGGCCAAGGTCGGGCCACAGCAGTCCGGAGCCGACCAGCTGATAGTGGGGAACGACGATCAGCCGATCGATCGGATCACCGCTGGAATTGGCCAATGCGAACACGGCCCAATCGGTGCCCGCCTCGTGCCCACGAATCTCAATGCGGTGGACGATACCGTCAGGTCCAGGTGCCGCCGACACCCCTATCCGGTCACCGTCGGTTTTTTGTGGCTCAATGGCATTGGTCAGATCCAGAGCCGGCGCGTCGGGGCGCACATTGATCGGCTCGACCGCGTGCACCACGGATGCAGAGCTGAGGACAACGGCGACGAGGATCGCTACCGCGTTGATCGCGCGCAGGAAACCCACCCACCGACCTCCCCGTGAAACAGCCCTCTGGCCGAGATTATTGCCGTAGCGGCAGGTTGTGGCGAGAGCAAGGACTTCGGGACGTTCGATTGACTTGAAAATCAAAGGCTTAATCCAGCTTATGGTAGTGAGATGAACGGTCGCAATCATTACCGCGGGCGGCGCCCGTCAGATGCGTTCCGACGACGCGGACAGCAATCTGCGTACGCTCGATCACCTCCGAGAAACCCTTGCTGCATTGCTTGCTGAATGTGGTCCAATCGTTGATCGCTCTGTGGCAACACGTCTCGCCGCAAGCTGCCGTTATGATAGGCGTCCAGCAGCGCATGCATGACTGAATAGTACTGGTCCGGGTCGAAACTCACCAGAATCAAATCGACTCCCGCATTGATTGCCTCCACCGCAGCGCCCTCGATGCCGCCGCGGCTGCGGTAAACAGCAGCCATGCCGAAGTCGTCCGTGATCAGAACGCCGTTGTAGTTCCAGTCCCGACGCAGCAGGCCCGAAATGACCGGTCGTGATATCGAGACGGGATGATCGGGATCGATTTCGGTCAAGCGGACGTGGCCGAGCATTGTGAAGGTGTTCTGCTCCATCAGCGTCCGGAAGGGGAGCCAGTCGGTCGCTGCAAGATCGGTGGCGCTCGCCGCGAGCTCGGCGGCCTCGAGGTGCGTGTCCCCATGCACGCGCCCCAGTCCGGGGAAGTGTTTGAGCGTGCAATGCACACCCGTTTCGAGCAATGCCGCACAGTATTCGCGGGCGACGTCGCGGACGATAATGGGGTCGGAGGCAATCGCCCGCTGATAGATCCGCGTATAATGGTCGCCCGGATTGACGACGTGGTAGTTCAGGTCAACCACCGGTGCAAAATTCAGGTTGACGCCGAGATCGGCCAACTCGCGACCCTGCGCGTTCGCGAATTGTCGGATCGCGGCCTTGCGCTCGATCGGGTCGGGGTGTGTCCCGACGATTTCCGACAGCGCGGGCAAATGCGAGAGCGGGGGCGAAAGGCGCGACACCGCGCCGCCCTCCTGGTCCGTCGCGATCCAGAGCTTCGGCAGCCCCTGCCGTCGGCGAATCTCCTGAAGCGCTTGAACCTCCGCTTCCAGGCCGGCGGAGCCTAAGGAATGCACATTCCGCGACGTCAGAAAAACGCCAGCAATGGCGCGCCGCTCGACCAGTTCGTGCAGCTCGGACGAGTTGCGAAATCCAACCAGAATGTGGCGCCCCAATATCGCGAGCTGATCCGGCTCAGCATGCAGGACTTGCGAACGGATCCACTGAAACCGTGCTTCGATCGCGATCACCAACGACAAGTCGAGAGCGGCGATTGCGAGCACCGCAACGCTCAGCGCGCGCAGCGTTCGAGGCCGTGCACGGGATCTGCGAGCGACGACGATCTCAATCGCCGTCAATGCGGTCGGCAACACCAGCAGGCCGACGAGCAAGTTAAGCCGAAACTCGGCGAGGAACGGTTCCCTCCAAACCAACGCCAAAGGGAGCAGCAATGCGACGAGCGTCAGCCGAATGATCGCGAGGCTCATGACGCAACGGCAACCGTCGGGTTCAGACAGTCAGCACGATCTTGCCGATATGCGCGCTGGCTTCCATGCGAGCGTGGGCGCCGGCGGCGTCCGCGAGCGGAAACGTCTTGTCGATAACCGGCTTGACGGTGCCGGCAACGATCAACGGCCAGCATTGCTGTTCCACCGCCGTCGCGATCGCCGCCTTGTCCTCGATGGAGCGCGATCGCAGCGTCGAGCCGGTGTGATGCAAGCGCTTGAGCATGATGCGGCGGAAATCGACGTTGGCCTTCGGCGAGCCCTGGAACGCGATCTGCACGATTCGGCCTTCGACTGCGGCTGCCTCATAGTTGCGCTCGATGTAGTCGCCGCCGACCATGTCGAGGATGACCTCGGCGCCGCGCCCGTCGGTTGCCGTCTTGGCGGCGGCGACGAAGTCTTCGTTCTTGTAGTTGACGGCAACGTCGGCACCCAGTTTGCGGCAGGCCTCGCATTTCTCGGCCGATCCGGCGGTCGTAATGACGTGTGCGCCAAAAGCCTTGGCGAGCTGGATCGCAGTCGTGCCGATACCCGAACTGCCCCCATGCACGAGCAATGTCTCTCCCGCGCGCAATCCGCCACGCTCGAACACATTGTGCCAGACCGTGAAGAAGGTTTCCGGAATCGCCGCGGCCGACACCGGCGAAAGCTTGCCAGGGGTCGGCAACGCGTGCGTTTCGTGCGCGAGGCAATATTGCGCATACCCGCCTCCGACCACGAGCGCCATCACTTGATCGCCCTCGCGCCAGCGCTTGACCCCGGTTCCGCAGGCCGCGACCGTTCCCGCGATTTCTAGGCCCGGAGTGTCGGGCGCACCCTTGGGCGGCGGGTAGAGTCCCATCCGCTGCATCACGTCGGGACGGTTCACGCCGGCAGCCTCAACCTTGACGAGGATCTCGCCCACACCCGGCGGCGGAACCTGCCTTTCCTCAGGAACGAGCATCTCGGGTCCGCCGGGGGCACGAATCGCGATCGCAGTCATGCGGGAGGGAAGCATCGATTGAGTCCTTGACGGTGTGGCACTATCAACGAAAGCATCCGTGTAGATGCTGGCTGGCGGTGTGACAACCGGGGCCCACCTCGATAAGGTTGTGACGATGGATGAGGACCTGCCGATCAAGAAAAAAGTCGTCCATGAGATCGGACAGGATCTCGCGTTGCTGTCGGTTGAGGAACTGTCCGAGCGGATCAAATTGCTGGAAGACGAGATCGCCCGGTTGGACGCTGCCCGCACCCAGAAGCGTGCATCTCGCGCAGTGGCCGATCAGTTCTTCAAGAAATAACGCGGCTCGCGGTGCTGTGGCCGTGCTGCATGCACGTTGCGGTATATCTAAATACCGCGTTGCCGAAAAAAGCGTGGTCTTAACCAATATCTTTACCGCTCGTTAAGCTTTCTCCTCCATTACTGCGATCGTCCAACTTTTGGACACCGAGTGGCTCCTGTCCACTCTGTTTGACGCCTCCCTGTTATCACCTTTGAGCCGCCGGCGACGGCGGCTCCTTTTTTGTCCGACGCGCGCGGCCCAAATCTTAAGACTTTGGAATTCATGTCACGGTTAGAGTCATGCAATCTGCGCGTGCCGGATTTCCGCCAGTTTCAAGGCTAACGCTTGCCAAGTTCGCCGGCAACTATGTCTCAAGGTTCCGCATTGCTCGACTGGACACACAGGAATGGGCAAGGCATATGCTTGATACGGACGCGTTTCAGGTAGAGGGGACGCTTGTTGGCCACGGGGTGTACACGCTCGAACGACCGTTCGGCGCGTGGCTGAGCGAAAAAATCGTCGCCATTTCTGCTTGGCGCGTTTTGTAACGCGTAGGTGAGGCGTAGATCATGTCCGACAAGTCCGTGAACGAAATTGCCCCCGTGTCTTTCGGCCAAAAGCTTGCCAGTTCACAGACGTTTGCTACGCTTTTTCGTGAAGGAATGGGTTTGGTCGAGGAAACTGCGGCTTATCTCGATGGGCCCGGACGCCAGCAATCCAAGAAGCTGGAGCGCTCAGCAGCTCTCGTCTACGCGACCGAAAGCATGCGGCTGACAACGCGGCTCATGCAGCTGGCCTCCTGGCTGCTGCTGCATCGGGCGGTGAATGAAGGCGAGATGTCGCTTGCCCAGGCCAACAAGGAAAAGACGAAGGTCAAGCTGTCCATCAGCGATCCGACCGACGGGGACGCGGAAAAGCTGTTGCCCGAGCGGCTGAATGAGTTGATCGAGCAATCACGAACCTTGCTGGTGAAGGTAAGGCGTCTGGACGCGACGATACATGCGCCGGTGCCGGAGCAGTCGGGCAATGGTCATCCGCTCGATCAGCAGATAGGCTTGCTCAAAGCGGCATTTGAACGTGATGGCCGGTGAGGCGCCACTGGGCATGTTCGGCCGGTGCGAGAAAACTCGCTTAGCCCTTGAGAAATCCTGAGAATTTCTTCTGGAAACGCGACAGGCGGCCACCCCGGTCGATGAGGTGCTGCTGTCCGCCGGTCCATGCTGGATGTGACTTGGGATCGATATCCAGGTGCAGCGTGTCGCCTTCCTTGCCCCAAGTGGTGCGCGTGGTGAACTCGCTACCGTCGGTCATGATAACCTTGACCATGTGGTAGTCCGGATGGATGTCAGATTTCATCGTCACGCTTCCCGCGCCGCTTTCGGCGCCTGTCGGACCTTGGTTTGAGCGAAGGTGCGGGTCTATACCTTACCCGACCCTGCCCTGCAAGACGCCCGAATGGTCGTTCGACGGCGGCTGCCTGCGATTGTGCCCCGCGGCCGGGCGGGGCATTGTGAACGCCTTTGTTTTGAGCGTTTGAGAGGGCACCGTCCCGCTGTGTGGCGACGGAGGTGAGTATCGATGGCTTTCATTGCACGCAGTGACGGACGCGGGTTCGATACGTCGGATCAGGGCAACGCCTCTGCGACGAGCGAACGCGCCCTTGGGCTAAGACCACTGCGGTCGATGCTACCCTACGTGGCGCGATATCGTTGGCGCGCCGCCGCGGCGTTTGTCGCGCTTCTCATCGCGTCGTTGGCGACCCTGGCCGTGCCGATCGCGATCCGCCGTATGATCGATTTTGGCTTTTCGACCGAGCGTGTAGGTCTGATCGACCAATATTTCGCCGTGATGATCGCGGTTGCGGCGGTGCTCGCGGCGGCGAGCGCCTCGCGCTACTATCTCGTCACCACGCTCGGAGAACGCGTGGTCGCCGACCTGCGTTCTGAGGTGTTCGATCGGTTGACGATGCTGTCGGCCGCGTTTTTCGACAGTGCCCGGAGCGGCGAACTGGTGTCGCGGCTGTCCGCCGACACCACGCAAATCAAATCGGCGGTCGGTGCTTCAGTCTCGATCGCGTTGCGCAATCTCGTGCTCCTTCTTGGTTCGGCGGCCATGATGGTGGTCACGAGCCCGCGCCTGTCCGGATTCGTGCTCGCGGCTATTCCCGTCATCGTGCTGCCGCTGGTCGGATTTGGTCGGCTTGTGCGCCAACGCGGTCGCGCTGCCCAGGACACGCTCGCCGACGCGTCCGCCTACGCTGCGGAATTGATGGGAGCGGTGCGGGTTCTGCAGGCGTTTACCAATGAGAAGCTCGCCAGCACATACTTTTCGACCGCGGTCGAGCGCGCGTATCGCGCGGCCATCGAGTCCACGCGCGCCCGCGCCCTGTTGACCGCGGTCGTCATCTTTCTCGTGTTCGCGAGCGTCGTGGTCATTCTGTGGGTCGGCGCACAAGACGTGTTGGCGGGCCGAGTCAGTGCCGGTCGTCTCAGCCAGTTCGTGCTCTACGCGGTGTTTGCCGCGGGCGCGCTGGGCGAGCTCTCGCAGGTGTGGGGCGAGGTGTCACAGGCGGCCGGCGCGGCGGAGCGGCTGGCCGAGTTGCTTGCGACCGAGCCCGTCATCAAGGCTCCGCCAAGTCCGGCGGTGCTCCCGAGCCCCGCTCACGGCGAGATCGTTTTCGAGGCCGTTCGATTTTCTTATCCCACTCGTCCGCAGATCCTGGCGCTCGACGACGTTTCGTTCCGCGTGCAGCCGGGCGAGAAGGTCGCGCTGGTCGGTCCATCGGGCGCCGGCAAGAGCACGATCTTTCATCTGCTGCTGCGGTTCTATGATCCCCAGTCCGGGGCCGTGACATTCGACGGCGTCAACCTGGCTGATGCCGATCCGCGCGACGTGCGTGCGCGGATCGCGCTCGTGCCGCAGGATGCCGTGGTTTTCGCTGACACTGTTGCCGAGAATATCCGTTTGGGCGGCGCGATGCGGCCGATGGCGATATCAAACGCGCGGCCGATCTTGCCGTCGCCTCTGAATTTGTCGCACGGCTGCCGGAGCGGTTCCACACGACGATCGGTGAGCGGGGCATCACGCTCTCCGGCGGTCAGCGACAGCGTATCGCAATCGCGCGCGCAATCCTGCGCGACGCGCCGCTGCTGTTGCTCGACGAAGCGACCTCCGCCCTGGATTCGGAAAGCGAGATGTTGGTTCAAGCTGCGCTCAAGCAGCTGATGCAGGGGCGCACGACGCTCGTGATAGCGCATCGTTTGGCCACGGTGCAGTCCTGTGACCGGATCCTGGTCCTTGAGCAGGGGCGCATCATCGAGGAAGGGACCCACGCCACTCTTCTCGCAGCGGGCGGTCTCTACGCGCGGCTGGCCAAGCTTCAGTTCGGGCGCAGTTAGGGACGCCAGCTCATCCTGTGGACTGGAGCTCCCGAGCGCGGGTTCACGTCCTGTCCGCTGATGGTGAACCCCTGCTTCTCATAGAAACGAATGGCCCGCATGTTGTCGTGATTGACATGCAGATCCAGTCCTCGTGGCGATAAGCGCTGCGCCTCGGCAAGCAGCAGCGCGCCGACGTCCGTTCCCCAAGCCCGCGGATCGACGACGATCTGGTCGAGATAGCCGGTCTTGCTGTCGACCGTCACGAACCCCACCATTCGCCCGCCCGCTTCTGCAATCATGATGGTCGCTTGCGGAACCAATTCATCGCGCCAGCGCTGCCGCCACCAATCGCGCCGAGTGGAGAAATCGATCGCGGGATAGGCAACCTGCCACGTTCGTTGCCACAGATCGATTGCGGCAATCTCGTCGTCGGCGAGGTAGGGGCGAACGGTCGCTGCCAGCGCTATCACCGCTCCGTCAGCTTCAGCTCGATGCGCCGGTTGCGGCGATAGGCCTCTTCGGACTGGCCGGTGTCGAGCGGCTGGAATTCGCCGAAGCCGGCGGCCACCAAATGCTGGGGCGAGACGCCCTTGCCGATCAGGTACTGCACGACAGAAATAGCGCGTGCGGCCGACAGCGACCAGTTCGAGGGAAACTGCAAGCTCGAGATCGGCCGCACGTCGGTATGGCCGTCCACGCGCAGCACCCATGCGATCTCCGACGGGATCTGCTTCTCCAGATCGAGCAACGCACCTCCGAGCTTGTCGAGCTCCTCCCTTCCCTCGGGTCGCAGCACCGCCTGTCCGGTATCGAAGAAGATCTCCGACTGAAACACGAAGCG
>Ga0126381_100005266_pt1 | contig 14208 bp, 15 predicted proteins | sample PanSoiMetPlot_28_FD_96465 | JGI IMG/M metagenome (GOLD analysis project Ga0126381, IMG submission 96465) | Tropical forest soil microbial communities from Panama - MetaG Plot_28 | ecosystem: Environmental > Terrestrial > Soil > Tropical forest > Bulk soil | place: Panama | collected 2016-02-17
TCGAACCAGACGTCGAGGATGTCGTCGACCTTTTGCCACTCGGCCGGATCGTAGTCCGGCTTGAGGAACCGCGCGGCGGCCCCAACCTCGTACCAGGCGTCGGCACCTTCCTGTTTGAAGGCTTCGATGATGCGTTCATTGACACGTGCGTCCTTGAGGATGTCGACCGTGCCGTCGCTCTTGACACGCACGAACACGGTGATCGGCACGCCCCACGCGCGCTGACGCGAGATCACCCAATCCGGCCGGTTCTCGATCATACCGGTGATCCGGTTCTCTCCCTGACTCGGGACCCAGCGCGTTTCCTTGATCGCCGACAGTGCGCGATGCCGCAGCGTGTCGCCTTGCCGAACGCTGCCGCCTTCCGCGATCGGCTTGTCCATGGCGATGAACCATTGCGGCGTGTTGCGGAAGATGACGGGCTTCTTTGACCGCCACGAATGTGGATATTGATGCTTCAACCGTCCACGCGCGATCAGCATGCCGGTCTTGGTCAAGGCCTTGATCACGGCCTCGTTCGCGTCTCCCTTCGCCCCCTTGTCGGTGAGCACGCGCTTACCGGTGAGGCCCGGCACCTGCTCGGTGAAATAGCCGTCGCCGTCGACCGTATAGGGGATTGCGGTGCTGATGCCGCGCGACGCGAGCTCGCCGGCGTGCGAGGTCCAAACGTCGAAATCCTCGCGCCCGTGCCCAGGCGCGGTGTGCACAAATCCGGTTCCGGCATCGTCGGTGACGTGATCGCCCAGCAGCAGCGGCACACGGAATCCGTAGCCATCGTGGAAATCCGCGAGCGGGTGCCGGCATTCGCCCAGGGACAACGTGTTGCTCGGGACATCGCAGAGCTTGCGATAGGCGAGCACGCGCGCTTGCCGCATCACGTCGATCGCGAGCTTGTCGGCGAGGATCAGTTTGTCGCCCCGCTTCGTCCAATTGCCGTCGGGGACGTCCATGACCTCGTAGAGGCCGTATTCGACCTTGTCCGAATAGCTCACCGCGCGGTTCCCTGGAATCGTCCAGGGCGTCGTGGTCCAGATGACGATTGCGGGCTGGTGCTCCCGCACGATCGCGTTCCAGGCGAGTTGATCGGGATCGACGATGAGACCGTCCTTCGCAACCGCCTGGGCGGGAAACTTCACCCACACGGTGTCGCTCGTGTAGTCCTCGTACTCGACCTCGGCCTCCGCGAGCGCCGTCTTCTCGACGACGGACCACATCACCGGCTTGGACCCGCGGTAAAGAGTCCCATTCAACGCGAATTCCATGAGCTCGCGCGCGATCTGCGCCTCTGCGGCGAAACTCATCGTCGTATAGGGATGCTCCCAGTCTCCTTCGACGCCGAGCCGCTTGAACTCTTCGCGCTGCACGTCGATCCAGTGCTGGGCAAAGGCTCGGCACTCCTTGCGGAACTCGACCAGCGGCACCGCGTCCTTGTTGCGGCCCTTGGCGCGATACTCCTCCTCGATTTTCCACTCGATCGGCAGGCCGTGGCAGTCCCAGCCCGGAACATAATTGGAATCGTAACCGAGCATCTGCTGCGAGCGCGTCACCACGTCTTTAAGAATCTTGTTCAGCGCGTGACCGATATGAATGTTGCCGTTGGCGTAGGGCGGACCATCATGCAGGATGAACTTGGTCCGGCCCTTCGCCGCGTCACGTAAGCGCTGGTAAAGCTTGAGCTCCTTCCAGCGCGCCAGGATCTCCGGCTCCTTCTGCGGCAAGCCGGCACGCATCGGGAACTGGGTCTCCGGCAGGAACAGCGTTTCGCTATAGTCGCGGGCGTCAGTCATGGCCGGCCTAGTTAACAGGCCCGCGGAAAGTGGAAAAGGTCTTCCGTCGCGGCAATGTCGGCCACGATCGCGTCATCGGTGCCTTTTTTCGGTGTCGATCGCTCACGGCACGGGCCAGGGCGCGACGGGCGGAAACGCGTCGGGCGCTTGGGCAAGGGCTGCGCGGGCCAGCCGCGAATCCTCGTCCATGCGCCGCACCAGATCCTCTACGGTCGGGAAATTAAGCTCGTGCCGGATCCACGCGATAAAGGCGACATCCACGGTTCGCCCGTATAGATCGCCGGAAAAATCGAACAGGAAGACCTCCAGCAGCACCGCACCGGTGTCGAACATCGGCCGCCGGCCAAAGCTTGCGACGCCGTCATAGCGCTCCCCGCCGACCCCGACGCGCACCGCGTAAATACCGTGCCGGAGTTCACAGGCGGGGTCGAGGCGGATGTTCAGGGTGGGATAGCCGAGTTCGCGCCCGCGTTTGTCCCCGTGCACCACCTCGCCGGTGACGAACCACGGGAACCCGAGCAAATCCATGGCGTCTTCGACCTCCCCCGAGGCCAAAGCCAAGCGGATTGCGCCGGAGGAGATGCGGCGATCGCCATCGGCGACCGCTGCAACGATATCGACGGCAAAGCCGCGCTTGCGACCCTCCTCGGCGAGGAAGTCGGTCGTACCGACTCGCCCCTTGCCGAAGTGAAAATCAAATCCAACCACCACACCGGAGACTCGATAGCGCTCGATCAGAATCTGCTCGACGAATTCCCAGGCTTCGAGCCGGGCGAGCGCAGCGTTAAAATTCATGATCACCGCACCGTCGAGGCCGGCCCCGGCCAGCAAACGCAATTTTGCGGACTCATCGGTCAGCCGGAAAACCGGCTCATCCGGTTGAAAGAACGAGCGCGGATGCGGTTCAAACGTCAACACGCCGGCCGGCCGGCCGAGCGCACGGGCGTGCGTTTGCGCGGTCGCGATCAGCGCGCGATGCCCGCGATGAACACCTTCAAAGTTCCCGATGGCAAGCACCGCCCCATTGAGAGCGTCGCTGGGAGGCGATGCGTGATCGAGATTGTCTCGAACAACGACGAAAGCGGGCTTCTGCGTCATGAGAGGGCTGAGAAATTGCGGGCGCGAACGGCGCGGGACCGTGCCGTCACTGAGTGAAGCGGATTTGACTTTCGCTACCTACCACGCCGCGAGTCCGCGAAGCGAATGTCAAATCCAAAGCTCCACCAGCACATATGATTTGCTAGGGCGCTCTGATTCCAGGCATTCGCAAGAAGAGCCTGCCGCAAACGGATGCGAATGCCTGGAATCAAAGGACCACGAGCGATCGAGCGGTGAGATCGACCTCAAGCCACCGGCGCGACGACGCGCGCCGGCACCGACACGACGGCCTCGCCATCGAGCACGAGGCGGCCGTCGACACGGGCTTCACAGGACAAACGGACCTTGCGGCTCTGCGCTACCAGTTCCACCACTTCGACCGTTACTGTGGTCACGTCGCCGATCTTGACCGGTGCATGGAAGTTGAGCGTCTGCGACCGATAGACCGCGCCTGGACCAGGCAGCCGTGTGCCAAGCACCGCCGAGATCAGGCTGGCGGTGTAGAGGCCATGTGCAATACGCTCACCGAAGCGGGACTGCGCCGCATAGACGTCGCAGAGGTGAATTGGATTGTCATCGCCGGACAAGCGGGCAAAGCCCACCACGTCCGTTTCCATGACGGTTTTCATCAACGTCTCGCGCATTCCGACATGCAAGTCCTCGTAGGCGAGAACCTTGAGCATGCGCGGGTCGATCGCCGGCTTGGCAAGAGGTACGGTCATTGGACTGCCGCTCGCTAAGGTTAATCATTTGCAACGGAATTTGCCGTCGCGGGAGTCAACCCCCAACTAAGTTAGATGTGCATTTACCGCCGCTTCGGCAATTGGCCGTTAGTTGCGTCCCAACATACCGAGATGCGTTTATTGCGCGGCGGCGCGGATTAACTCGATGGTCAAAGACTGGGGATCTGCCCTTGAAAACGGAGAAAGAACAGATGACGGTTTAAGCTGGGGACACAGGCGGGGACAGGACGAGGCCTCAACCGCTAAGCAATTGTTGACCTAAACAAATCCGCCCTTCCCGGTTTAACTCGATGTTCAACCGCGACTGTTAGCGTCGAGCCCGTCTGGGAAAGGCTCGAGCAGGGCTCGGCCGGTGGGGGCCTGTCCAATCGCAATGTCGAGGTCCAGGGTCCACGGGGCGCAAGAATACTCCCCAGGCGATGCGTAATGGAGCAGGAGCGATGGCTTTTGATCTTTCGATGCCGGTTCTCGTGGTTGACGACTACAACACCATGATCCGCATCATCCGCAATTTGCTCAAGCAAATCGGCTTCCAAGATATCGATGATGCAGCGGACGGTTCGGCGGCACTCGCCAAGATGCGCGAGAAGAAGTACGGGCTGGTGATCTCGGATTGGAATATGGAGCCGATGACCGGCTACGAGCTGCTCAAGGAGGTCCGCTCGGATCCCTCGCTCTCGAAGACCCCGTTCATCATGGTCACGGCCGAGTCGAAGACCGAGAACGTCATCGCAGCGAAAAAGGCAGGCGTGAACAACTACATCGTCAAGCCGTTCAACGCGCAGACGCTGCAGAGCAAGATCGAAGCCGTCTTCGGCGAATAAAACTGAAGGCCGAGACTTGGGTGGGACGTTTGCCTGCGCGCCGCAGGATTTGAGACAGAGGACCCGCCCATGGGCGACACCAAGATCTTTGAAGACCTCGTCGAATTCCTCAAGCAGAAGCGCGACAACGTCACTTTCATCGATATCATCCGCCTCGCCGAAATCGCGTCACAATCCCTGCAAGCCTTCTTCACGACCTTCGACGCCACCGTCTATCGCGAGTTGCGGGAGATTGCCGGCTACATCGATGCGATGCGCCAGGAAATGGGCGCGCTGCAGGCCAACGAGATCAAGAACAGCCGCATCCCGGCCGCCGGCCAAGAGCTCAGCGAGATTGTGAAGGCGACGGAGAACGCGACCAACACGATCATGGAATGCGCTGAAACCCTGATGGCGGCTGACGCCTCCGATCCAGCCGCTTATAAAGCACTGGTCGACGAGAAGATGGTGCTCATCTTCGAGGCTTGCTCGTTCCAGGACATTACCGGCCAGCGCATCGCAAAAGTCGTGGAAGCGCTCCAACATATCGAAGAGCGCGTGGCTCGCTTCGCCACCGCCATGCAAGCCAAGGATCTCGACGGATTCCTTACCGAGAGCGAGCGCGAGCGCGCAGAGCGCAAAGAGCGGCTGTTGTTGCACGGGCCCCAGCACGAGGGTAAGGCGATCGGCCAATCCGACGTGGATTCGCTGCTCACCGGCAAAACCGCCGCGGCTTGATTGTTCAAACCGCCTATTACCAGATGAGCTGACGCGTGATCGCCTTCGGCGCGGTGCCGGCGGCCGCGAAGCTGTCGGCGAGCGCCGACATCTCGGGCTCTTCGCGTGGCCCGAACTCCTCTGCGTGAATACCCGCAGTCACAAACAAGCAATCCACCCCGAGCTTTGCAGCGCCCGTCAAGTCGGTGCGAATGGAATCGCCGATCGCCAAGACACGGTCGAGGGCAATTGGGCCGGCGCGTACCTGTGCGGCCTTGGCCAAGGCGTCGTCGTAGATCGGGCGGTGTGGCTTGCCGGCGTAAAGCACGCTGCCGCCGAGTGATAGATAGAGATCGGCGAGCGTTCCGGCACAATAAATGAGCCGTGTCCCACGCTCGACCACGAGGTCCGGGTTGGCGCAGATCATAAAGAGGTCGCGCGCGCGCAGGGTCGTCAGCAATGTGCGGTAATCATCCGGCGTTTCGACGTCGTCGTCGAAGAAGCCGGTGCAAACCACGTAATCTGCGCGGGCCGCCGGCGCGAACCGCACGTTCAGTTCGTCGAAAATTCCCAGGTCACGGTCAGGGCCGATGTGGAAAATACTCTGTCCAGGCCGGCGCGCGATGACCTCTCGCGTCACGTCGCCGGAGGAAACGACGCCATCATACGCTCCTCGCGACACCCCAAGCCGATCGAGCTGGCTCAAGACCACGTCGCCCGGCCGCGGCGCATTTGTGATCAGGATCACCGTTCCGCCTCGGGAGCGAAACCGTGCCAGCGCATCGCAGGCGGGGGGAAACGACACGATCGAGTTGTGAATTACGCCCCAGACGTCGCAGAGAACGACGTCATATCGCGGTGCGAGAGTCTCGAAATGTTCGGTAAAGGTGGGCAAAACGAGTTTCATGGAAACCGCGGGGAGGAGTTAAGGGCGCTTGCTTAAAGCATGATGCCTGGCCCGTCATCCCCGGACCTTCCGCGCGACCGCCGAGCCATTGTGGCCGCTCACTGTCAAGTACCCGGAATTGTTGGTTTTCTGGCGCAATCGCGATTTTTGGCTCCGCTCGACAGGGCAAGGCGACGCGCCGAACCTCGTCCAATTCGAATTGATTTATCCGCCGCAAATTACGCTTCGCTGTCGAGAGGCACCTAAGGTGGCACCGCGCAATTTCTATCGCGATGCGCAAAGCATGTAGGAACGACATGTCAATATCGAGTGCTGCCGCATACTCAGAGGAGAGTCTCGGTCTCGGTCAAGCGACGCTGAATGCAATCGACGATCCGAGGGGTGGGGCCGACGAGTCCGTCGCCAAGGAAAGGAAGAAGGAAAAGGTTCCGCCGCATGCCCGGCCTTGGGATTCGTGCGGCATCTCGCCGTCGGGGAGGCCCTTAACGCCAACGCCGCGAAGAACGCCGCTCCGCAAGAGCATGATGCCACACTCTGGTGGGATGCCGATCAGCATCGGTTCCTGGTGGTATCGGAGAATTGGGTCATCGACGACCTCTCACCGCTGCAGTTCGTGCAATTTGTCCGCCAGTTGCGCGACGTAACGAGCCGTATCCTGTTCAAGTTCGAGCGTCGCGAGGACGGTTCGACCGGCCGCGCGTATCGCATTTGGTCATAAAGGGGCACTTGGAGGGGGCGCTTGGCTCGCAAAAAGCGAAGGGCCACCCTTGCGGGCAGCCCTTCCATTGTCGAGCCGGGTCCAGCGGACCGAGGCACTCAAGCCTTAGGAAACCTGGACCCCTCGAGAGGCGAGGATCCAGGTCAGGCCAGCCGGCAACCGCGGCGAATGACAATGAGACACTGGATCACCTCCTTTCAGTTGGTTAGCGATTCGCTGAATCTAGATTGTGCTCATGCGATTGAAAAGATGAAAAAAAGTGCGCGCCGCAAGCTTTTGTCTGCGCCTTTGCGTCGCATCAAGATCAACTGCGGGCTGGAGCGCTGCGTGCGAGTTGCCCGAGGCCAGCGGCTCGCGCCGCTGCGGGCGGGCGGGCGTCGGCCGCAACAGGACTGAGCACTGGCGCAGTCTCCGGCGGCGTCGGTTTGGCGGGCTCGGACTTGGGCGGCTCCAGGGCCCGCGACGCCGCTTCGCTGCGATCGGGGATCGCCTGCATGATTTCCGCCCGAACCGGGCGAGGCGGCGAAAACAGGAAGCCCTGCCCATATTTGACATCATAATCGAGGAGATCGACCACGACCCCTTCGCTTTCGATCTTTTCGCCCACCAACTCGACACCAAACCGCAAGAGCAGGCCCGACAGATCCGCCGGGTGGATGTCGCTGACGGTGGCGCCGGTACGATCGAGCAGCAGCGAGGCGGGAACCTTGAGGAAGCGAAAGCCGCGGTCGCCGAGGTCGCGTGGCTCAAGCCGCAGATCGGTGACGTTATCCATGGAAAAACGGAAGCCGCGGCCGGCGAGTGCGGCCAGGCTTTCATTCTCCATCGGACCGAAGCTGCGGTAGGCGGCTTGCGTGAACTCGAGCACCAGCGAGGGGGCCAGCGCCCGATTGGCGTCCATGAATTCGCTGAATTGCGGGAAGAACTCGGGGTCGATCAGGGTCGAGGCCGAAACGTTGCAGAACATCCCGATCTCGCGGTTCTTCGCCTGCAGCCGCCGCATCACCTGCACGCAGCGGAATAGCATCAGGTTGTCGATGCGCGGCATCAGCCCCGCCTCCTCCGCATAAGGGAGAAAGTCGGTCGGCGTCAGTATTGCACCCTCACCCGTGCGCAGCCGTGTCAACGCCTCGTAGAAGCGGACCTTGCGCTGCGGCAGTGTCACCATGGGCTGCAAGTAGAGATCGAGGCGATTGGCCTCGATGGCGCTGAGCAGCATGGCGGAGACATCGTCGCGTTCCATGCCCTTGAACGGTCCGCTCTCGAGCTTGGTGTATGCCGGCTCTGGCTCCGGCTCGAGCTCGGCGAAGTTCATGCGGTGTCGGGCAGAATCCGGAGCGGCGGTGCCGGCGGCTCGCGCAGCCGACGCCCACGTCGAACCAGACGTGGACTTGGATGCAGACTTGGACAGAGAAGTGGACGCAGAAGTCGACTTGGCGGTTGAATCGGGCCCCGGATTGGACCCTGTTTTCGATGCGAGCCTGGAACCTGATTTGCCCGGAGGGTTGGCTGCCTCGTCGCTCGTCCCTGGGCTCGTCGGGGCAAGCGGGCTGCTGCCGAGCGCGATGTCATGCAAGGCGACCGTTTCCGCGAGCTGTTTGATCAGCGCGCCGAGTTCCTCGATCTCGGCCGCAACGGGTTTGGCGGCGGCGACGGCCATGTCCACGGCGGTGCCGACTTTGACTTCGGCGGCGGCGAGCCGGCGGCCGAGTTCCGCCATCTGCCGTCCCATGTCGGCGGTGCCACGGGACAGGTCGGCGATCTGCGCGGCGATGTCGGTGCGGTCGCGCACACGAGCGGACATGGTGTTGTAGAGGCCGAGCCCAGTGAGCGCGACCATCGCGACCATCATCGATTCAGCTCCGCTGAACCCCGCCACGAAATACAGTGCCGCGCCCAGCGACGTAGCGATGAGCGCCATGCAGATGGCGACGAAGAAAGAAGTCAGACGCATGTCAAGCAGCCTCGAGGCGACGAGGACGAGGCGCAAAGCGCATGCTCGTGATTCGCTCGTCCCCCGCTACAATGTTTACGACCTCGCGCGAGCGTGCAAGAGTTCCGACGTCGCTACCCGACAAAAACTTTCAGCGCGGCGAATTGGTCGCGCCCATCGCGCGACACGATCTCGACAAGACCGGGAGCCCGCCATGCCCCTCGATTATTGTCACCCCATAACCCCGCACAAAAAGTTGCAGCTACCGGAGTGGTATGTCTCCAGCCTGATGATGGACCGGGCGCTCGACGCGGTCGTGCGGCGGGCGAAGAAGCTCGATCGCGATCACGACGTTCCCTACCTCGCCGGCTACAGCAACGACGGCAAGACGATCTATATCGATCGCCATATGCCAAAGGTGTGGAAATACCGTGGCCGCGAGGTCAGCACCGACCGTTACCTCATCCTGCATGAGGAAGTAGAAAAGACTCTGATCGACCAATTGGGTCTGCACTATTTGCATGCGCACCAGATCGCGACCCGCGCCGAGCAGGCGGCCGTGCGCGCCGCCGGTATTTCCTGGCGCGACTACGACCGCTTCATGCAGAAATACGTCAAGGAAATCGGCGACGAGGGATTGACCAAAGTGCCCGCCGATCTCGATCTCAAGCCCTATCGGGATGAGCACGACGACGAATTGCTCAAGCGCATGGCCGCCGCCGTCGAACGCGGTTTCGTGCCGCCGAACGTCAAGCCGCACAATCTGCGCGGCAAGATCGAGCGCGCGCTGGCCGACATCGACACCCATCGCAAGAGCCATCGCCCACGCAAGCGATAGCGATGATGTCGGCGAACGGCTATCAATGCGGTATTATTGCGCGCCGTTGCTGTGCCCGGATTTTGCATGCCACCGTTCCGTTCGCTTGACGCGGTTCGCCAATTGATCGAGCAGCAGCCGGACCGGGCGTTCCTCGCCTTTGCGGCGTTACATCTCGCGCTGTGGACGATCTTACCGACGGCCCTCTATCCCAACCTGCCGCTCGATCTCATCGAAGCGCTCACCTACGGCCGGGAATGGCAACTCGGTTACGACAAGCTGCCGCCGCTGCCGTGGTATGTCGTCGAGATCCTCTATCGCGTCATCGGCCTCGACTTCGCCTATTACCTTGTCGCCCAAATCACCGTGCTGGCGGCGTTCGCCGCGGTGTGGGCATGTGCGCGACGGATCGTCGGCGCCTCCGGCGCACTGTTGTCGGTTCTCATTGTCGACGGCCTGCACTATTTCAGCTTCACCGCGCCCAAGTTCAATCACGATGTGATCCAGCTGCCGTTCTGGGCGCTGGCCGGCTACGCCTTTCACGCTGCATTGCGCGACCGCAACCTGCTGCACTGGGCGCTGCTCGGGCTGGCGCTGGGCATGGCGTTATGGGCGAAGTACTTCGTGATCATGCTGGCTGTGCCGCTGGCGCTGTTCCTGTGCATCGATCGCGACGCGCGGCGCGCATTGGCAACACCAGGCCCCTATGTCGCGGCAGCGATCGCGCTTCTCGTCGCCTCCCCTCACCTCGTGTGGCTCGTCGACAACGACTTCTTGCCGTTCAAATACGCCGAGGCCCGCGCTGCGCCGGTGCGCGGGATATTCGACCACGTCGTGCACCCGCTCGCATTTGCAGCGGCGCAATTGGCCTGGCTGATCCCCTCGCTCCTCATTGCACTGCCGCTTGTGTATCCGCGCGGCAACGAACCCACGGCGACCTCGCCGACGCCGGACGCCCTCGACCAGCGCATCGTCACCTTGCTCGCCTTCGGCCCGGCCGCCCTCCTGCTGGCCGCCTCCGCGCTCAGTGGCCGCGGTCTCATCACCATGTGGGGCTATCCGCTCTGGCTCTTTCTCGGGCTTTGGATCGTCATGATGGTCCCCCAGGCGATCGAGCGGATCCGTGCGATCCGCGTCGTCGCGGTCTGGGGGCTGGTGGCGACGGTCTACGCCGTCGTCTTCATCGTGCAATACGCAGTGCTGCCGCATGTCGGCCATCGCTATCGCGCGTCGGTTTTTCCCGGCGACCGCCTCGCCGTCCATGTCGCTGACGGATTCAAGGCGGCGACCGGGCAACCGCTCGCCTACGTCATTGGCAGCATGTGGCTCGGCGGCAATATCAGCCATTATTCCCGGGAACATCCGCGCACCTTGATCGACGGCAAGCCCGAGCGCGCGCCGTGGATCGACCTGTCCGACCTGCGAAGGCGTGGCGCGGTGGTGATCTGGAGCGACGGGGACCGCGCTACATTGCCGGCCGAATACGCCGCAATCGCCGGCGCCGCCGTGGTGCAGCCGGCGTTCACCCTGCCGATGCGCTGGGGCAACGGCGAGATGACTTTTGGCTGGGCGATCGTGAGGCCGAGCGGGTAGCTGCTACAGCCGCGACCTATCAGTGCGCTAGAACCGCCGTCTCAGCAATTCAACGAGGGCGTAGAGCATGACGGCGCCGCCGAGCATGACGATGAGACCGCCCGACGTTCCGCCGGCGACATTGCCAAATTCAATGATCAGCACGCCCAGCAGCACGACCAGGCCCGTCCTGAGGAATCGGTTCATTGCGTCAATATTCAAAATAGCAACGGCGTGCTCAAGTGCCGTCAGGCATTACCATGTTCTGCTCGGGTGTTCGGCATTGTCATGGCGGCGCCGTCCTCTGCATCGAAGGCAGCTCGGACATGGAGCGCATAAGACCGGTGAGCTGCGGCCGTCCGGCCGTGAGATCGCCAAAACCGCGCTTTGCCGCAACGTCGAGAGCCACGGCGAGGATCAAGTGTGCCATGCTTGGTCCGCTCTGCATCAGCAGATTGGCCGCTCGCTGCTCAAATGCGTCCGCCATCCGCCGGCCGCGGGCCGCCTCATGCGCCAGAACCGTGGGCGAACGCTCATTTTCGGGTCGGCTCATTTCGCGCCCCCAAACGCAAATGCCTTCGCACATACTTCGCGCCGCGAACTCGAGCCGTTGGTAAGCCCAATCCGTTTGGCGTCGGGAATCGTGGAAACAAGGCTTGCCATCCAGGCTATCCAGATAGGCGCAGATGACTTGGCTGTCCTCCATGCCGGCCCCTAGATCATCGATAAGGTAGGGCACGCGACCGGACGGATTGATCTGATAGTAAGGACTGTTCGTGGCGCGCGTTTTCGCCTCGATGATATCCACGCGATCCTCAAGTGCCTTCTCCAACACCAGAATACGTGCCAATCGCGCGTAGGGTGAGGTGAACGTGACATAGAGCTTCATCATCGCTCACGCCGCCTTCCTTGCCTGAAACACTCCGACATCGAGCGTAAAGCTGCCGTCCGCCGCGATATCGAAATAGCGCGCCACGCCGGCGGACATCGCGGCGTGGAGCGCGCGAATCGCCTCGACTTGAACCTTCGGCGTGCGCATGCGCTCGATCCATGAGCGAAAGTCCAGACGGACATGATGGACCGTGACCGTGCATGATGTCAGCCGGGCGCGAACCATCGCCGACTCCCACTCCGCCCGGGAGTAGTTGCGCACATGCGACGGGTCGCGCAGCAGCTCGATCGCCTGCAGATGGGTATCGAGCAATGGTATTCCGGGAGAGATCCCGTCGACGAACACCGCCAATCCGCCCGGCTTGAGCACGCGCGCCGCCTCGTCGAGCCCCGCCTCCAAGTCCTGCCAGTGATGCGCGCTGTAGCGGCTGAGCACGATGTCGAAGCTCGCATCTCCAAACGGCAGCTGCTCGGCAACGCCTTGTCGGGTGACGATGTTCGCCAGGCCGCGATCCGCCGCGGCCCGTGCCACCACGCTCAGCATGTCGGGCGACAGATCATACGCGATGACGTTCTTTACATGCGGCGCTACATGAAAACTGACATGGCCCGCACCACAGCCGAGGTCGAGCACATGCGCCTCTGCCCGGCCCGCCACGAGTGCCGCCAGCACCGGCAAGTCGGCACCCTGCGCGTGGGGGGCGCTCGCAAGATACGCCGCCGCGCGTGAACCGAATTGTTGTCCAACCAAGGCCTCGTGGGTGCGGGTTTCTGACATGACCATGTGCTCCGGCTCCGATCACCGATATCACAGGCATCATACTGGTTTAAGATTGACACTTATCCTGTTATAAAGACCACTATGACGGCGTCACGTTCGATCGAGCAATGTCGCGAGCTTGGGCAATTCATCCGGGCTCAAAGGGAAAGGTTGGCGCCCGCCTCAATCGGGCTCGCTGCCGGCACGCGGCGGCGGACACCGGGCCTGCGCCGGGAAGAGGTCGCGCAACTCTGCGGTCTCAGTGCGACTTGGTACGCGTGGATCGAACAAGGTCGCGATGTGTCGGTGTCGCCAACCGCCCTCGCGCGCTTGGCCGCCGCCTTGCGGCTCGGCCGCGCCGAGCGCGCCTACCTCTTCGAGCTGGCGGGAAAGCGCGATCCCGATCACGGCAGCGGCGACACCGACCTCATTGCGCCTGCGGTGTTGCACTGTGTCGAGCGGATCGCATGCCCAGCCTACATCCTGGACCGGCTTTGGACGGCCCGAGCTTGGAATGCACCAGCCGAGCGCCTGTTTGTCGGGTGGCTCGACCAAGCTGACGAGCGCAATCTCCTGCACTTCATCTTTCTGCGGCCGTCGGCGCGAACCCTCATCTGCGATTGGCCCGCCCGGGCGCGCCGCGTTGCGGCCGAGTTCCGGGCCGCCTGCGGCACTCACCTCAACGACCCGCCCTTGCGCGCGCTGATCGAAGGGTTGCATCGGGACAGTCAGGAATTCGCGCGCTTCTGGGACCAGCACGGGGTGCTCGACCGGGAAGGCGGCGAGCGGACGTTCAACCATCCTTCCAACGGATTTCTTCGCTACGAGCAGGTTACCTTCGCTCTCGCCGGCTACCCCGATCTGAAACTGACGATGCTGGTCGAGGCGTCCTGAACGAGCGACTCGGATCGATCCGGCCGCGGCCCTATCTTATTTCTCTGCAGCCTGTCGGCGAGGGACCTCGCCACTCGTCCTTGCTATGCGCGCCATCAAAGGAAACCACATGCAATACGCGATCCTTTGCTACCACTCCGAGGACGTCGTCTGCTCCTGGAGCAAAGCGGAAGACGATGCGGTCATGGCCAAGTTATTGGCCGTGCAGGATCGTTTTGAGAAGGCAGGCAAACTGGGTCCGGTCGCACGGCTAATGCCGACCACGGCGGCCACGACCCTGCGCAAGGAGCAGGATCCGCCGCTGGTGATCGACGGCCCCTTTGCCGAAACCAAGGAACAGCTGCTCGGCTTCTATGTCGTCGATTGCCGATCGCTCGATGAGGTCCTCGCCTTCGCACAGGACCTCGCCAAGGCCAACCCCGGGGGGGCTTACGAGGTCCGGCCCATTTCGTATTTCCATCCAGGGGGCGCCACCGCGTGACCGACCTCGCCTGGATCAGCGCAGCTTTGACGTCCGCTCGCCCGCAGGCGATTGCGGCGTTACTGCGCTATTTCCGTGACCTCGACA
>Ga0126381_100005267_pt1 | contig 14206 bp, 15 predicted proteins | sample PanSoiMetPlot_28_FD_96465 | JGI IMG/M metagenome (GOLD analysis project Ga0126381, IMG submission 96465) | Tropical forest soil microbial communities from Panama - MetaG Plot_28 | ecosystem: Environmental > Terrestrial > Soil > Tropical forest > Bulk soil | place: Panama | collected 2016-02-17
CGGCCGTCGGCCGAAACGGATACACGAGAATAATTGGCGGGGGCGGTATTGGAGTCATTGTAGTTAACAACAATGGTCTGGCTGTTGCTCCAAACCATGCTCTCACTTTGCGTGACATGCGGGAATATCTCGGGCCCAGTGATCGTATTCACATTCGTCGAGCTCTGCAACGCTGGCGTTAGACCCGGCTTGGCTAGGCCAAGCTCGCCCGGCATCTCCACGCCACACCCAATCCGAATTAGACTTGCCCGCATATTTATCTGCTTGTCGATTCCAAGCTCGTCAATACTTGAGCATTCCACACCCATCACATTCCTCTGCTGTGCGTGCGCGTTCGTGGACAACAGGCTCATCGCCGCAGCTAGCAACACCAACAAAGCTCTGAAGCCCATAATTATTCCTCCCGTCATTTGACTACTCCGCCGTGCTTTCAGAAAGGTGGGGCACTGCGCGTCGTGTTAATGAGCACGGAAACATCATTCGAGACGAAGTTCGCCGTCGCCAGATCAAGCTTGCCGTCAAGATTAAAATCGCCCGCCGCGACAGAACGCGGATTAATACCCACCCCAAATGGACCCGCGGTTTGGAACGAGCTGGGTGCCAATATCGCCGTTCCGGGGGCTGCCGTGTTAACGAGCACCGTGACAGCATTGGCATTCTGATTGGCTACGGCCAGATCCGGTCGCCCATCGCCGTCGAAGTCGCCGGCCACAACCGATACCGGAGTGATGCCCGCAGGGAAGTCCACGCCCGCCAGAAATGAGCCGCCTCCGGTGCCGAGCAACACAGTCACATTATTGGCGTCCATGTTTGAAACGGCCAGATCGAGAATCCCATCCCCGTTGAAGTCCGCCACAGCGAGCCCCACTGGGCTCCGACTTACAGGAAAGTCTCTCGCGGCTTGGAAGGTCCCATCGCCAATGCCGAGCAGCAGAGACACTGTGTTGGAGCCCTGGTTGGCTACGGCCAGATCAGGCACGCCATCGCCATTGAAATCACCTGAAATCACAAAACTGGGGTTGGTGCCCACGGGAAAAGAGACCCCGGTCTGGAAGGTCCCGTCGCCGATCCCAAGCAGTACCGTCAGCCTGCCTTGGGAGGTGAGGGAGGGACTATTCGTCACCGCCAGATCTGGGATTCCATCGCCGTTGAAATCGGCTACGGTAACCGATGCCGGTGAAGGGCCGGCAACAACTGCGCCCAACGACCGGAAGGTGCCGTCGCCGTTGCCGAGCAGGATGGACACATCGTCCGAGCCAGAATTTGCCACGGCGAGATCCGGAATACCGTCACCGTCAAAATCGCCACCCGCAATCGATCTTGGACGCAGTCCTACGGGAATGCTGATTTCCGGCTGAAAGGTTCCATTCCCGATGCCAAGCAGAATTGAGATGGTGTTCGAGTTGAAATTCGCGGCCGCCAAGTCGGGAATACCATCTGAATTCAAGTCGGCAATGATAGTGAAAGTGGGTCCGGCGTCCGTCGGGAAAGTTCGCGCACCAAAGGAGCCGTCACCATTTCCCGGCAGTACTGATACCGTGCCGGAGTTCGATTGAGCGACGGCCAGATCTGGAGTGTTATCGGCATTAAAATCGGCTGTCGTGATAGAAAAGGGACAAGAGCCGCCGGTAGGAGTACTCCGTGGCGGTTGGAATGTCCCATCCCCGTTTCCCAACAGCACCGTAATAGTATTCGAATTGCAATTGGTAACGGCCAGGTCGGCCTTGCCGTCGAGATCGAAATCAGCTGATGCCACGGAAGTAGGAAAGCTGAAACCCGCGGTGATCGTCCGCGCTGTTTGAAACGTCCCATCGCCGTTGCCAAGCAGAACAGAAAGAGAATTCGGGAAGCCGGAATTCACTACCGCCAAGTCCAGCGTGCCATCTCCTGTAAGGTCAACGGTGATAATCGTTCGTGGGTTAGACCCAACCGGTAGGGCGGCCGTCAGCCGAAAAGTGCCATCCCCGTTTCCTAGAGCCACGGCGACATTGTTCGAAGCGAAATCGGAGACCGCCATATCGGGTTTGCCATCATGGTTGAAGTCTCCGGACGCGATCGACATTGGTCCCGAGCCCACCATAAACAATTTCGGGGTTTGGAAGGTACCGTCTCCATTACCTAACAGAACCGACACAGTACTCGAACTGAAATTGGCCACTGCCAAGTCCGGGTTCTGGTCGCCGTTGAAGTCCGCTGTCAGCACGAATTGCGGTCCGGTAAAGCCAGTTAGGGTCACCGCCGGCTGAAAAGTCCCGTCGCCATTGCCAAACAGCAATGAGATGGTATTGGATCCAGCGTTCGCGACCGCCATGTCGAGTTTCCCGTCTAAGTTGAAATCGGCCACGGCGATAGCCACAGGTGTGGTGCCGACTGGGATGCTCGTTGGAGCCTTGAATGTGCCGTCTCCGTTACCGAGCATCACAGAGATGCTAGCTAAGCTTTGTCGCGCCACCGCCAAGTCGGGAATTCCGTCACCGTTAAAATCGGCCGTGGCAACGAACGGCGGATTATCGCCGACTGATATATCGAGCCGCGATCGAAATGTCGCCCGCTGGGATTGTGCGACTGCAGGCAATACAGACCCGGAGAAGGTCAAACAGAAGGCGACGACCCAAAACCAAAAGAGTCTTCCAGGAAGCATACGACCTCCTCGTAGTGAAATGGTTGGGAAGACACGCGCTTTCACGGGCACCGCGACTTCCAACACGTAATCCTTCTTGCGCCGAACGCGACGGGGCAAATCTCGCCGAGCCCTCGAACGTTAAACACTTGGTTTTGTTCGGGAAGATTTCATCCCACAGCTTCGGTAAACGTGGCGAACAGGGCTTCGGTTTGACGCGTACGGAGGAATCGGAGACAGTGACGGTTGATACAAATCTCGGATCCCCGAATTTCTTATTACCCTCCGGTCCCCGGTAGGTAAACACGGGCTGGCTGGCACTAACTTGCGCCAATAAGCAATCCGCATGCCCCGACTTGCGAGTTCGAAAGTGTTCGCTTCCATAGATTGTTTCGTGTGCCGCTACCCCTATTCAATTTCATCTTCATGAAGCAAAGCGGTTCCAGAATTTAGGTGGACCAAATGCTCTCTGCGATAGGGGTGCGGTCGAATTGAAGATCTTCAAGTGGGATGACCCAATGGCAGGACTTGCCTCGGATGGACAAACAAAGCATTGGCTGGCAAAATCTGAATTAGTGCTGAGTGAAAAGGCAGAATAACAAGGTAGGAACCGTCTCTGCGGCCCATGGGTAAACCTCCGGATGCACCGGCATTACCCCCTCGATAAAAGTAGCGACAATTTAGATGAGACTTCTCGGTGTGTCAAGTCGTATTTCTGATCAATGTAGAACGCTGTATTATAAGAGTCGCCCGAACGGTAAGCTCAGGACTGCCTCTCGAGTTCAAGATCGCTCTCCATGACCTCGCCCCAGGAAGCTATGACTGTCGGGTAAGCGTGCTGGATCCAAACTGGACAGAAGGCAGCATTTTGGTAGGCGCCGATCGTACTTGTCCCGTAAACCTCTAATTTGCACCGTGAACGCGGCCCCCAACGGTTCGAATCAGACCGAAGAAGGGCGACACCACGCGCGAAGATTTCAGGACACGGCCGTTAGCTCAGCGTTTTCTTATGTGGGCGACTTTCAGCTTGCAGAAGACACCGCGCAGGACGCATTCACGGTTGCCTATTTCACCCTAAATCAACTCCCTGCCTACTTACGGGATGGTTCCGCGGCATCGCACACCATCAGTGCCACCGGCTTTCCGTACGCGAACTGGGCAAGGGGTCCCTGCGAGAATATTGGCGATCCGCCTGCTCTGCTGACTGCCGCCGACAGGGTCTATCAGTGGCAGGAACTGCGAAGGCTCGTGCTCGATTTGACAGCTCGGCGAAACCTGAAGCTCCGCACTGAACCATTCTTCGCTACCTCTCGCCCAACAATTTTGCTGTCCATTTGTCCTCGTACATTTTTCTGCGGGCAGCGAAAAAGACAATGTATAAAAGCGCAGGCTCATCGGGTTTGCCGCGAATCCCAGATTGGACGATCCTCAGATGCGAGTTCCTGAAAAAGATGGTGAGAGGTGGCGCTGCACTCTGGACCAAGTTGATTCGCACGGAAAAAGAGTCCACGCCGAATAGTTATGACCGAAGTATGGGTAGTCTTTATCTTGGTCGTAACGATATCGGCGGCCATCGTGGCTCTGCTCAACTGGGCACCGGCCGGCGCCTTGATACGCCGCCATATACCGGACACCCCGCGCCGACGCATCCTACTCTCGTCCATCACGTTTTTTCTTACGTTCGCGCGCGTGCGGGCCCTGACCTGGTCCATTCACAACGGCATAGGACCTTTTCATGACATTCACATGGGCGACCGGCATATTCACCATCTGGTCTGGGGCATTCTCCTGCTGCTGGCGGTCCGGCTACGGCTGGATGATCGACGCCGGGCGCGAGGCAAAATCGTGGAGACTCTTCGGCCGGCGACTGCTCTGTATCCTCTATGGGGCAGCGGCAGCACTCACGCTGGACGAGTTCGCGCTGTGGCTTAACCTGCGCGACGTATATTGGGCAAGAGAAGGTCGCTCGAGCCTCGATGCAGTGGTGCTTTCGCCTCATTTCTGCTGGTAGGAGTCAGCGGAGCTCCGTTGTGGAGAGGGCTCGTTCGTGAGCTCGGCGGCCGCAAATAGTCAACCTGCGTCGTTGTTGATGGAGCGGCGTCCCCGGTGAGCTTCTTGTCGGCTGCTTCTCTTCGTTGCTAATGTCTTTCGACGGATCATGGAAGTTGTTCCGGCATGACAGGTTAGTTGCAGATCTGACCGCACAGTCCCATTCGACTAAAGCCAGGCGGCTTAAGGGCGGCGCCAACGACGCCACTTTCACCACCGGATGCCAAACGTAAGCGGCAGGACAACCGTATCGACGTTCGCAGTGAATGCATGATGGTATCGGACCTCGGTATAGAAGTGCGCTGTCGAATCTCCAAGACGAAACACGAAGCCACCCCCCACGTTGAATCCGCCGGCGGAAGATGTCCGTGACCCGACCGTGACATCGGTGGGGAATATACCGTTGACGCATTGCACGTTCCACCAGATCCATTCCGGTGCACATTTCTCACCTGCTTTGAGGACAGTCTGCTGGGCCTCAAGCGTCCGCCGGTACCAACCCCCGCCGGCGATTAGATATGCGCCCTTGCTTCCGCCGATCGAGGAACCGAGAATCAGGTTACCGGTAAGTGCATAGAGCCTGCCCTTTACGTTTGAAACTCCAACCTGGTCGATGACCTTCTGTTGGACCGGCAGGCCGTGGAACATAAACTCAGCATTCATCTTTATGTGAGGAGAGAGGTTCGGGCCTCCGCCGACGACGAGATTGTACGATGTGTTGGCGAAGTCGCTAGCCTTAGCCAATGGAAATCCAGGCCCGCCGCCGAAATTGAGGTTGTAACTCTGGGCGAAAAGCGGCCACGCAGGAAGGCAAAAGAGCAATGCTACACAAAGGCTCACATACACGGAGATCACAATGTATGGGTGTTTGACGTAGGAGAACTGGCAATAGTGCTAGCCGCGCGCGGTCGCCGATCCCGAATCACTAGCGGTGATCTCGGCGCGCAGACCAGCCGATAGCAGAAACGATTCAACCCCCGTTCGGCCCTCGTCGAGAATACAAAAAGTGCGACCATGCACACGAGCATGGTCGCCGAATTTTTCCTCAGGGGTGGTTACGTAGCTGAAGGACGCAGGATCGCTCTGTTCTTCACCGGACGACAACATGCAGGAAAGAATTTCGCCGATGTACTGAAGCGCCGTGCCGACGAGCTGCCCATCCCGATTCATATGTCGGACGCGTTGTTGCGAATCGACGCCCATTGGGTGGGTAGTTGGGAAATGTGTCGCGAAAAAGCGACAATTGTTCAGACCACGCTAACAACCGGTACTAAGACGAGATCCAGTATCGGGCCTGTCGTCGCCACGTAATTCAGTGGTGCGCCCCACCGCGAAAACCGCCCATGCCGCCACGATAGGGAACGGGCCTGGGACCGTACCCATAGCCGTAGTGTCCCCTATAGCCATAATAGCCGCGATAGTGGTAATACCCTGGGTAGCCAAAAAAGAGACTAATCGAAGGGCCGTAAAAATATGGATACCCGTAATACGGGTAGTAGTAAGGGTAGTAGAACGGCGCGTAATACGTATAGTAGCTATACGGGTAAGCCGGCGGAGCCGGATAAGCCAACACCGGCTGGGGCTGGGGCTGTGTCGTCGGCGGATAATCTTCAGAGGTAACGAAACGGAACGCTTGGGGCGCATTGTTCGTTTCGACGGTCACCGGGTCCGTAACTTCGAACGTTAGCAGCGCCTCAGGTTCAATAACTGTCGGCTGGCCCCGAGTCAGCAGCACGCCAATAACGCCAGCTGCTGCTCCGGCTCCCGCGCCAATCGCGGCACCCTGGCCCCAATCAGCAGCTGCTCCAATGGCCGCGCCGAGCCCGGTTGTACTGGCTACGGCAGTGACATCACTCCCCACCGATGTCGGACCTTCGCGCACCAGCAACCGCGACCGGATCGGCACAGTCTTACCGTCCACCAGGGTAAGGCTGGCCAGCGTTATCCCCAGCCGCGAAACGCCAGACACCCTGCCCGCCTTCTTTACCTCTACGACGCGGCCGGCCGCGGTCTGCCCGTAACGCGCCACCACAATGCCTTGCGCGACCACCGGTTGCGTAAGCGTAGCGGAGAAGACGTCCCCTTCCTGGTTGTGGTCGGAAGAGAGCGGTTCATTGATGCGAACCGCCAAAGTCGTTCCCGGCTTCATGGTTAAGGGCGGCGACACCATCGGCGCGCCCTGCCCAAACGCGACGCCTCCCACGACCAGGAAGGTCACCGTAAAGCCGAAAATCGAGGATCGAGCGAAAGTAGCTTTTAGGTCCATAGCTCCCTCCTTTTTCTCGAGTGAACCATGCGAACCCTCACACACTATTGTAGCGCTCGTGGTTCACGCCGACGCCACCCAAGCACGTCGGAATCGGAATTTTCGTTTCTGACACTCCGGGGGGCATATGAATTTTACCGCCGAAATAACCTGGTTCTCAGTTCAAGGTCCTAGCCTCTAGAGCTGGACTCCCAATGCCTGCCAATGATCGGCGCCGCGCCTGCCGTATAGTGATAAGCCGGAGTAATGGCGTGATCTCGCCCGACCAAGGAATCAATTCATGAGTCTTTCACGGCGGAAGAGTTTGCAGCTTTTCGGAGGTTTGGTATCGAGATTTTGGACTTCGGTCGCTCCGCCTAGGAGTAGCTCAGCGAACCAGAAAGCTTTAGATCGGGCCAGCTTACTGGCATTGCTCGGCACGGTGCCGCCCAATACTCCGGCTCTCGCGCCTGAGCAGGTTGAGCGCACGGATCTAGGCGATGTTGTGCGGGAGAAGATCACGTATGCGGTCGAAACCGATGAGCGGGTGCCGGCCTTCGTTCTACTCCCGAAGAAGGGCCATGGTCCTTATCCGGCCGTACTTTGCCATCACCAGCACGGAGGCCAGTTCCAGGTGGGGAAGGATGGCCCGGCGGGACTCGGTTCGGAGGTGGACCAACATTATGCCCTGGAACTCGCCCGCCGCGGCTACGTTACCTTGGTGTTCGACGCGCTCTGTTTTAATGAGCGCCAGGATCCCACGAGAAAACTGAAAGGCGGCGAGTATGAGCGATACCAAGCCATGTACCGCCTAACCGAGGGCAAAACACTGCAAGGCAAGTATGTCTGGGACGCTCGGCGCGCTCTCGACTACCTGGCGGCTCGGCCCGAGGTCGAGCCCTCACGCATGGGCATGATTGGCCACTCGCTCGGCGGGCAGGAGACCCTATTCACGACCGCCATTGATACTCGAATTCGAGCCGCTGTTTCCAGCTGCGGGTTTGGCAGTTTACGCGTGCTCAAGCGCGACCACATTAATCACAACTATGCGCTATTCGTACCCGAACTGGCGGACCGTGGCGATTACGGCGCCGTGCTCGCGCTGATCGCACCGCGCCCATTCCTTGTCGCAGCCCGCACCGACGACCCTATTTTTCCTAAGGACGGTTTTGAGGAAAGTATAGCCGCGGCACGTCGCGTATATGCGGCGGCAGGCGCCAGCGACCGGCTCGCCACTTTCTTCGAGCCAGGCGGGCACGCCTTCTCGCCGGCCATGCGCGAGGCGGCTTATGCTTGGCTGGACCGATGGCTCGCGCCGTGAGCTCCCTATCTTTGCTCGCCCTTGCTCAATGCCGAACCGCACTGTGCCTGGTGCACGGACTTTCGTAATCTGCAGCTCCCGGGCCTTGGCGTACCATACTCGAGACTAGGCTAGGCGCTTGTGAGTTATTCCCCCCAACTACACGGCCATCGACGGGTCTCACGATTCCGCCTGACCGATCGCACTCCGGTCCTCCTCCAATTCCCAAATGGCTGCCGCGCCGCCGGAGAACTCTACGTCATTTCCCGCAACGGTGGCCTACTGCTGATGCCCGAGCCAGTGGTCCAGGGCTCAGTGGTTGAGTTAATGTTTCAAACCCATAGGGGAGCGGTGCTGGGCACGGCAGAAATGCTTAGGCCTATGACAACCCTACACCAGCCCTTCCGCTTTCTTGCCTTGCCCGAAGACCATCAGCACACGCTGCAGGTTGCATTTCAATCGGGCGTCTATCGCAACGTCGATGAACAAGAGCTGATTGAGGAACTTCGAGCGTCGGTGGCAAAGTGGACGCCCCCTCCCCCAAAAAGACATTTTGTCCTCCGCGTGCTCCTGGGGCTAGTGGCTCTGGCCGCGTCCATCGTGTGCACGCATTACATAAGACTGTTGTCGCACTAAACGAAAATCCCCCAAAAACCAGACCACTATGTGCTCACAAACTCTTCCAATATTCAACCGGGTCGCGTTGTCCTAGCCCTGTTCGACGCCCATCACCAACCTCTTACTACTACAATATTTTTGTGCTGGCCTTAGCAGCTCGATTTAGCCCCGAACAAGACTGGGAGATATTCCCGAGGCTTCCGGCGCGACCCGCGGTGTTCCTCCTTCGCGGTACTGGCGATCCCTACGCGAGCAAAACTGCGAATCTGCGGCGGCGGATGGAGCGGCTGCTGGGGAAACGCACCGAACAATCGAAACGCCTGAACTTACGCGATCACATCCACGAAATTGAGTTCACGCCGACCGGCTCTGACCTGGAATCCCAACTGCTTCTCTACCAGCTTCTGCGACAGATCTTTCCAAAAACCTATGCTGCTCGCCTGCGCTTTCGCTTTGCCCCGCTGGTGAAACTGCATTTGGAAAACTCCTACCCTCGCGCCTCGGTCACCACCCGTTTGGGAAGCACTCGAAGCGGGAATGCCTATTACGGCCCGTTTCCGTCTCGAGTGGCCGCGGAGCGATTTGCGAGCGATTCGCTGGATTTTTTTAAGATGCGCCGGTGTATGGAAGACCTTCGTCCCAACCCCTCGTTTCCCGGCTGTGTGTATTCGGAAATGAAGATGTGTCTGGCGCCTTGCTTCCAAGGTTGCACCGACGGCGAGTACCACAATGAAGTTTCGCGTGTAGTGTCTTTTTTCAATACCCGAGGAGACTCGCTAGCTCGAGAACTTGCTGGGCAGCGTGATCGCGCCTCCTCTGAGCTGGCCTTCGAAGAGGCGGCTGCCTTTCACGCGAAGACTGAGAAGCTCAAGCCCTTGCTGGCGCAACTGCCGGAAATTGTCCATCCAATCCATCTCCTGCGTGCCATGATCGTCCTGCCTGGCGCCGAGCCTGCGGCGGTTACTCTTTTCTTTTTTGAGCATTGCCGTTTTCTAGCTCCGCTGCGGTTTGCCATTGAAGCCGGCGTGGAGGCTCAGTCGATGGAATCTCGCCTGGAAGCCACAATTCACAACCTGGTACCAGCAAAATCGACTTCGACTCTTGAACGCATGGAGCATTTAGCGCTACTCAAGCGTTGGTATTATCGTTCGCATCGCAGCGGAGAAATCTTCTTCGCCGACGAACGAGGCACTTGGCCCCTGCGGCGAATGGTGCGGGGAATCGGCCGGGTGTATCGGGGAGAGAAGGCCCAGCAAGAAGTGTCATTTTCTGCGACCGAACAGCCGATATCTCCATCTCAGCCTACATGAGCAAAAACCAGCAACCGTTACGAGAGCATGTCCTCGAGCTTCTTTCCGGAGGACACGCCCACGCATCCTTCGAGCAGGTGGTGGCGAATTTTCCCGCAAAGTTGCAGGGTGAAAAGGCGGCCGGCTTGCCCCATTCGGCCTGGATGTTGCTCGAGCATATGCGCATCACCCAGTGGGATATCCTGGACTTCAGCCGGAACCCAAAATACCGGACGCTGAACTGGCCGGATGACTACTGGCCCAAAGACTCCGCTCCACCCAGCAGTACTGCCTGGGAGAAGAGCGTTCGGAGCTTCCAACACGATTTGGAGGCGATGAAAGAGCTGGTCCGTAACCCGGATACAGATCTGTTCGCCCGCATTCCCTGGGGAGAGGGTCAGACGATCCTACGCGAGGCGCTGCTCGTTGCCGACCACAACTCCCATCACTTGGGACAACTGATCGATCTGCGCAGGCTGCTAGATATTTGGAATGCGAAATAATTCGAGCCAGCTTGGTGCGTGTTGTCTTAGTGCACGCCTTTCTCGAGGAAGTGATCAACCGTCTGACACAGCCGACGGTGAACCGCTGTTCTTAATTGAAGCTTCGGACGGAGGCTATATTCTCACTCCCTACGACCCTGATTTTCAGAAAAAAATGGCCAAGGCTGACGACATTATCAACCGCTACCGCGATACTCTTCACGTTCTCGCTAAGTGAATGATACCTGTCTGGATCGAGGAGCGTGAGGCTCTGGCGCTCCATGGCCGCCTGCTAGCATTACACGGTGGCGCTACCGGATTGCGCGACTATGCTTTGCTCGAATCAGCGCTGGCACGACGTGGGCCACGCTGTGGTTCAAATTTGAATTTTTTCTCCCGGTACCGGCGCGCCTTCGGTTTAGTTCGGTTACCCTGACATCATTGACCACAACAATCGTGCACGTCCATCGAGCGTGATCTCGAGGGTGTTCCATTGCGGCCCGGGCTTCCCCGGTCTAGCCAGCGGTTTGGTCAAAGAATAGAGCGTTCCAGTCACGTGATATTCATCTTCGCTGTTCCTCAAGGCATGGCATTTTATTCCACGTAAATGCCATCACGTTTTCCGGTAGGGACGGAGCCAGATCCGGCGAGAGGCCTGGGGATACAATTCTGTTGGCAAAACCAGCCCGTACCTGATCTATCGTCAGGATACGCGAGGGGGACAATGCGCAAATCGTTTGGGGCGAAAACCAACCTCTTTTTTCTCTTTACTCTATTCTTCGTTTTGAGCGGCAAGCCAAGCTGGGCGTGGGGGAACGAGGGCCATATCTACATCAGCCAAGTCGCAGCCGAGAATCTCCCGGCAGACGTGCCGGCATTCCTGCGCAGCAGCGCGGCCGAACTAGCTTACTTGGGTCCGGAACCGGACCGCTGGCGTGAAGATTCCGACCCTGCGCTCAAGAGCGCGCAGGAACCCGATCACTACATCGACCTGGAAAGGGTCGACTGGCTAGATCCGTTTCCGAGAGGGCGCTATGAGTTCTACCGCAAGCTCTATGAAAAACGGGCCCAAAGCACGGAGAATCCCGACGCTTACCTGCCCGAACGAGTTGGGCTCCAGCCCTATATCGTTGCCGAGATTTTCGATCGCTTAAAGATCGCCTTCCGCGAATATAGGGGTCTTAGCGAGCGCCACGAGCCGACCTCGATGCTCGAGCACAAGATCGTCTTTTACGCCGGCTGGATGGGCCACTATGTGGCCGACGGCTCGCAACCTCTGCACACAACCATCCACTACAACGGTTGGGTCGGCCGCAATCCCAATGGGTACACTACCCAGCCCGGAATCCATTCAGCATTCGAAACCGCCTACGTGGCTCGTCACATCGCCGCCAAGGACTTTAGCGGCCTGGTTCACGCCCCCGCGCACCTGGCCGACCCGTTTGAGAATTACTTGAGCTATCTGCGAGATTCCAATCGTCTAGTGGAAAGGGTCTATCAATTGGATGTGGCCGGTGGTTTTCGCGATCGAGGCTCGCGCGATGCCTTCGACTTCACGATTCACCGCTTGGCGGCCGGCAGTCAGATGCTGGTAGATCTCTGGTACACGGCTTGGCTCGACAGCGCTCATCCATTCGAGCCGAAAAAAAAATGACCAGGTTTCAGAGCGATCTTAGTTTTTTATCGACCGTAGCGCCCTATGAGTTCGGTCTGGCCCAGAGTGTGGCCCTTCATTGCGCTCTCGACTTCAGCCTTAGTGGCTCCCGCTTTCAGGTCAAGCTTGGAATCGAGGGCGTAGAGCTTGAAATAATAACGATGGGGATTGCCCGCCGGAGGGCATGGACCGCCGTAGCCGATTTTGCGAAAGTCATTGCGCCCCTGTAGGGCTCCGCTACTTAGCTGCTCCTGCTTTTCTACTGCTTCAGGGAGCCCATTGCTCGTAGCCGGCAAGTTGTATAACACCCAGTGGACCCAGGTACCTACCGGCGCGTCCGGGTCGTCCATGATAAGCGCGAACGTTTGGGTCTTGGCCGGGGCATCCTTCCAGCTCAGCTGGGGTGAACCATCGGGTCCATCGCAGGTGAATTTCTTGGGAATGGTCGCCCCGGGGGAGAAACTGGCGCTGGCAATCTGAAAAGACATATCTCCGGCCCTCGTTTGCCCCAGGCTAAAAGCGGTGCAACCAAAAACTACCAGAATCGTAACACTTGCCCGCAGGTGCCGCTGGTGCCTCATCGTCTCGGCCAGTATAAACTCCTCCGCTAGGAACGTTTCGCTTCTCGGAACCGATGCGTTCGTGCTACTTACGTTTTAGGCGGTGCGCTCAATCTCTATGGGATAATGGTCAGGAGTCTTTCACGAGGCTGCAACATCTAACAGCTGTAGCCTCGAAATCCAACAAATGAGTCGGAACTCCTTTTTCTTTCAGCATTATGGCTTAACCGAGAGGGACCTGGACCGGTACCTTGGCGCCGCGCTTTCTGCCGGCGGCGACTACGCCGATCTTTATTTTGAGTATCTTTCCTCGACTTCTCTCGCGGTCGATGAATCAATGGTGAAATCTGCGTCGCAGGGGATTTCGGTAGGATGCGGTGTGCGCGTCATCTCCGGCGAACGCACCGGTTATGCCTATACCGACGATCTTTCCCCGGATCGCATTGTGCACGCCGCGCGCACCGCGGCGCTGATCGCCAGCGGGCCGGCAAAGACCCCTACGGCAGGTTTTCACGAGAGCAGTGCACGCAGTCTCTATCCGGTAACTCTCCCCTCGGTCGATGCCGAGATCACCGCCAAGGTGGAGCTGGTGATGCGTGCCGATCGCGCGGCTCGCGCATACGATACGCGAATCAAAGAAGTGCGCGTCGGCTATGCCGACGAGTTGCGCAACATTCTGGTGGTGGGCTCGGACGGCACCTTGGCCGAAGACGCGCAACCGCTGGCCAGACTTAACGTCTCGTGTATAGCAAGGAACGAGTCCAAATCGGCCCGCGGAGGCTCTGGCGGCGGCGGGCGAGTTGCGCTTGACTTTTTCTTTGGTGAAAAGGGCCCGGAACATTTTGCCCATGAAGCCGCCCGACAAGCCGTGCTGCAGCTCGACGCCCGCGAGGCCCCGGCGGGTGAGATGGAGGTCGTACTGGGCCCTGGCTGGCCGGGAGTGCTTCTGCATGAGGCGGTCGGGCATGGCTTGGAAGCGGACTTCAATCGTAAACAGACTTCTGCCTTCGCTGGACTCATCGGGAAGAAAGTTGCCAGCGAAAAATGCACGGTGGTCGACAACGGCACGATGCCCTGGCGGCGAGGTTCTCTCAACGTCGACGATGAAGGCCACGCCACCCAGGAAACTGTTTTGATCGAGAAAGGAATTCTCAAGGGCTATTTGAGCGATAAGCTTTCCGCGCGTTTGATGGGGATCGCCGATACCGGGAACGGGCGGCGAGAAAGCTACGAACATATCCCCATGCCGCGCATGACGAACACGTACATGCTGGCCGGCGACGACGATCCCGAGGACATTCTTCGTTCCGTCAAACGCGGGATCTACGCCGTGAATTTCGGCGGGGGGCAAGTCGACATCACCAACGGGAAGTTTGTCTTCTCGGCCTC
>Ga0126381_100005268_pt1 | contig 14206 bp, 9 predicted proteins | sample PanSoiMetPlot_28_FD_96465 | JGI IMG/M metagenome (GOLD analysis project Ga0126381, IMG submission 96465) | Tropical forest soil microbial communities from Panama - MetaG Plot_28 | ecosystem: Environmental > Terrestrial > Soil > Tropical forest > Bulk soil | place: Panama | collected 2016-02-17
ACAGGAAACGGCGTCGCGATTTTTGATTACGACAACGATGGCTGGCCCGACATCTTTCTGGTGAATGGTACGAGGCTCGAGGGATTTCCCGCGGGGAAAGGGCCGACTAGCCGTCTTTATCGCAACAACCACGACGGCACGTTTACCGACGTGACGGAAAAGTCCGGGCTGAATGCCACGGGCTGGGGACAAGGCGTCTGTGTTGGTGATTACGACAACGATGGATGGGAAGACCTTTACGTCACCTACTATGGGAAGAATCGACTCTACCACAACGATCACGGAGTCTTCACGGAAGTGGGAGAAACGTCCGGCGTCTCTGGCTCGGGAAAAGATTGGGGCACCGGTTGTGCGTTTGTGGATTATGACCGCGACGGCAAACTCGATCTGGTAGTGGCGAACTACGTGGATTTCGATCTTGCCACCGCACCTTCTCCCGGCGACCGGCCTACCTGCTTCTGGAAGGGCGTCCCCGTGATGTGCGGACCTCGTGGGCTCGCGGGTTCTCGAAACATCCTTTATCACAATCGGGGGGATGGAACATTTGAGGACGTGTCGACGAAGGCACACATCTTGCGGACTGATGGTCATTACGCCTTTAGCGTTTCGACTTTTGACTTCGACGAAGATGGCTGGCCCGATATTTACGTTGCCTGCGACAGCACTCCCGCCATTCTTTACCGTAATAATCACGACGGCACGTTCACGGACGTGGCGGTTACGGCCGGCGCGGCGTTCAACGAGGATGGGCGCGAACAGGCGGGCATGGGATCGACCATTGGCGACTATAACGGCGATGGCCATCTGGACATCTTCAAGACGAATTTCTCCGACGACACGTCGACGCTTTATAAAAATAATGCGGATGGGACCTTCACCGATGCCACGCCCGCGGCGGGCCTGGGGCTCTACACGCAGTATCTGGGATGGGGGACGATGTTCCTCGACATCGACAACGACGGCTGGCCCGATTTGCTGCTGGTGAATGGGCATGTGTACCCGGAAGTCGACTCGCAGCATCTGGGCAGCAGCTACAAGGAGCCGCGGATTCTGTTCCATAACAACGGCGATGGAACGTTCAGCGACATCTCGGCGTCGGCCGGGGCGGGGATCACAACGGCAGCCTCGTCGCGCGGCCTGGCAGTCGGAGATTTGTGGAACGACGGGCGGATCTCGGCGGTGATCAATAATATGAATGCTGCACCAAGCTTGCTTGTGAATCAACTCAAGAGCCCCAATCACTGGCTTGCGATTCACACGGTCGGAACGAAAGCGAATCACGACGGGATTGGGGCCCGGATTCGTGTGAAGGCTGGTTCACGCATTCTTGTCGACGAAGTGCGCAGTGGGTCCAGCTACATCTCGAACAGCGACATGCGCGTTCACTTCGGATTGGGGAAGGCGGACAAGATTGAGTGGGTGGAGATTCGCTGGCCCAGCGGACTGACGGAGCAATTCACGAACCTTCTGGTGGATCAGATTCACACGCTTAAGGAGGGTTCGGGCATTTCTGCAGCGCCTGACAGTAAGAGTTCTCGGCGCTGAGTAGTCCCACTTCTGGCAAAATCGGCCAGAAGTGGGGCACCTCTTTCTCTTCTCGGGGATGCTTTTTTTACTTCTTGGGCAGCTTGGAGAACTCCATTATGCGCGTGATACCTTCCCCTTCTTTTATGTAAATCAACTGGTTTGGCTTTACATTCTTGATTGTGTCGATCTGGCCACTCGGCCAGCGGATCTCTAGTATGTCCACCTTCTCCGCTTTTCCTAATCCGAAATGAACGCGCAGATCGTTCTGTGAAAAATATCCGCCGCCGCTGCGCACCTCGTCGATCTGGCGATGTGCCTTGGATTCTCCTGGTACCTGGGTGATGCATGTGAGGCGCGCGCCTATGCCACTGCGGTTCGACTTCGTCCCGATGGTGCGAACTTTGATCCAGTGATTGGCTAGTTTCGAATCGCATCGCAAGAGTTGCGGATAATCGTTCACGCAGTTCACAACAACGTCGATATCCCCATCGTTGTCGAAGTCGCCAAATGCCGCGCCGCGCGATGTGCTGGGCTCGGAAATCCCCGGACCTACCTGAAATGAAACATCCGCGAAGTGGCCATTGTGCAGATTCTGGTAAACCAACTTTCGCTGCGCATACCCTGCCTCGGTCTTCAACTGCTCGACTTCAGGATAGACGTGTCCGTTGCAGATCAGGATGTCGGGCCAGCCGTCGTTATCCATGTCGAAGAAGCCGCAGCCCCAGCCCAGGAACTGAGTGTGTGCCCCCAATCCGGCGGTGAAGGTTGTGTCTTCGAAGTTCGCTCCACCCTGATTACGATAGAGCGATGGGGTGTCGCCGGCGAAGTTGGTTTTGACGATGTCGAGGTTGCCATCCATATCGTAATCGGCGGCGGAGACCCCCATGCCGGCCTGGGGTTTGCCATCGGCACTTAGCGCGCATCCAGCCTCGATGGCGATGTCCTGGAACTTGCCATTCCGTTTGTTCTGGTAGAGCGCGCTGGCGGTGGAATCATCCGCGACGTAGATGTCGGGCCAGCCGTCGTTGTCGAAATCTGCCGTCAGTACACCCAGGCCGTAGGTGCCATTGGCGCCCAGAATGCCAGCCGCTTCGGAGACGTCGGTGAAGGTTCCGTCGCCGTTATTGTGGTAAAGGATATTCTTCCCGCCTTGCAGCCCGGGAGGTCCGCAGGCGACCATCACGCTCTTATAAAGGCAGGGACCGGATTCTGGAACGGGTGCGGTCGCGAGATCCATGTCGATGTAGTTGGCGACGAAGAGGTCGAGTTTCCCGTCGCGATCGTAGTCGAAGAAGGCGCATCCCGTATTCCAGCGCCTGCCATTGCCTGCTACGCCCGATTTTTCGCTCACATCGGTGAAGGTTCCATCGCCGTTGTTGTGATACAGAACATTCTTGCCAAAGTATGTGACGAAAAGATCGTCCCAGCCATCGTTGTCGTAGTCGCCGACGCAACATCCCTGGCCCCAGCCCGAATGCGCAACTCCTGCCTTCAGCGTCACGTCGGTGAAGGTTCCGTCGCGATTATTGTGGAACAGATGTGAAGTCGGCGCACTACCGGCGGGAAAGCCTTCGAGCCGCGTACCGTTCACCAGGAAGATGTCGAGCCAGCCGTCGTTGTCGTAGTCGTAGAAGGCCACGCCGCATCCGGTGGTTTCGAGGAGATACTTGTTTTTATGTTCGCCACCGAAGATCGTCTTGGCGTTCAAGCCTGATTCTTTCGCGACGTTCAAAAAGCTGATGCCGAGATCCGGTGACTGCTCTTTCGGCGGGGTGGCACTTTGCTGCGCGCTGGCGAATAACCTGCGGGGACGTGCGAGCGCGAGGACGTTTTCCAAACAAAGAACCAGCGCGGAACGGCTGAGCGACTTCAGAAAGGCGCGGCGTGAAGAAGACAAGAGGTAGGCACCTGGTTGGCTCGTGCTAAAATTCGCCCCTTCCCTCTTATATGCAAGGGAACCGCGACTTTGCAAGCTTCGGCGTTAGCGCTGAATTTAGATGGAAGGCGGCATGAATCCCTGGATGCTTCCCTGTTCACATCTCCCCTTTCGGTTGCGCGTGCTCAGATTAGCCGTACTTGTCACTCTTTTGCCAGCGGTATCCACGGGCCAGCAACCGGCGAAGAACCTTGAGCTTACCCGCACCATTCGTACATGGGAATTTCTGCCCGTCGTGGGTACCCGAGCGGGCTTGTTCGGAACCGAGAACGGACGATTCGAAGCTTGGGTGTATCCGCTTAAGATCTTTCGCGAACTTCACTTGACGTTTCATCTCGGCGACCGGGCGCTCCCGGCTGAGAGCCTTGCGCGAACACTGACCGTTCGCCCGGAGTCGGCGTCGATTCTTTTTGTGGGCGATTCGTTTCGCGTGCGCGAGAGCTTATGTGTTCCGGTCAACGAAGCGGGAGCGGTGATTCTGCTGGATGTGGAAACGGAGCAGCCACTGGAGATCGAAGCTGCATTCACGCCGGACTTTCAGCTGGAGTGGCCGGCTGCCCTGGGTGGAACTTATTCCACCTGGGATGCGAAGGAGCGCGCTTTCTACATGGGCGAAGAAGCCCGCAAATACGGCGCATTTGTGGGATCGCCAACGGCGCAGGATCCGCACGCAGCCTACCAGACGAACTACTCCGCATCCGACGAAGATTCCATGCGTCTGGGGGTGACGCCGAAAGGAAAAGAGACCAAGGTTCTGGTGTTCGCGGCCGCGGTGACCGGGCCAGTCGATGCGGCGAAGGAGTACCAGCACCTGCTGAGTTCGTACTCGGAGTTGGAACACAACACTGCGGACTACTATCGCGCCTATCTCGATAAGACCGTCGGCCTCAACTTGCCCGATCAGGCTCTGCAGGAGGCTTACGACTGGGCCCGCATCAGCACGGTGCAGGGAGTCGTGACGAACCCCTATCTCGGTACAGGACTGGTTGCCGGATACCGCACTTCAGGCACCGGCCAGCGTCCCGGATTCGCTTGGTTCTTTGGAAGAGATTCCGAGTGGACTTCCTTTGCGCTGAATGTTGAGGGAGACTTTGCATCCAGCCGGACCGCGCTTGATTTCATCAGCAAGTTCCAGCGGGAGGACGGCAAGATTCCACACGAGATTTCTCAGTCCGCGAGCCTGGTTCCGTGGTTCAAGGACTTTCCTTATCCTTGGGCCTCGGCCGATGCGACGCCGCTTTTCATCATCGCCTTGAACGACTACGCCGTCCAGAGTGGCGACTTGGCGTTCGTTGGCGAGAAGTGGGACAACTTGTGGCGCGCTTATCAGTTTTTGCGCTCGACCTACGATTCCAACGGACTGGCGCAGAACTTCGGCATTGGACACGGTTGGGTCGAGGGCGGACCGCTGCTTCCGGTGCAGAACGAGTATTACCAGGCTGGGCTGGGCGTTGAGGCGCTGCATGCCCTTTCCAATCTCGCGCGGCTGGCCGGAAAGGAAGATATAAGCACGCAGCTTGGGGCGGAATTTGAAAAGAATCGAAGCGTGCTAGAACACTCGTTTTGGTCTCCGGAGCCGAAGATTTATGCGTTTGCTCTCAATCAGAACCATCAGCGGGTCGATGAGCTAAGCGTCCTCACGACTGTGCCGATGTGGTTCGGTCTAGCCGACGCGAACCACGCCAACGAGACCATCACGAAACTTGCGGCGGAAGACCATCAGACGGATTGGGGGATGCGGATCATCTCCAATCGTTCCAAGGTCTACGACGGCTCCGGATACCATTTCGGCGCGGTGTGGCCATTGTTCACGGGATGGGCGTCCGTGGGCGAGTATCGTTATCACCGTGCTTTCCCGGCGTACGAAAATATGCGGGCCAACGCCTTGCTCGGGCTCGAGGGCGCGCTCGGTCATTTCACAGAGGTCCTGTCGGGCGATTACTACCAATCGTTCGCAACGAGTTCACCTCACCAGATCTGGTCGGCAGCCATGGTGATCAGCCCGATTCTGCGGGGTCTTTTCGGGCTGCAGATTGATGCTGAAAGGCATCAGGTCAGGCTCGAACCGCACCTGCCCCCCGATTGGTCTTCGGTCGCGATGCACAACGTCCACGTGGGCGATACCAGCCTGACTCTTGATTACAGAAAGACAGGCGACGCGATCGTGTTCGAGGCCGCGCGCACCGGGGGCGGCGATTGCTGGATGGAGTTCTCTCCCGCGGTCAGCCTGCGCGCCGAGGTCGTCGGTGTGGAACTGAATGGACGTCCGCTGACGTTCAAGGTGCAGCCGAATGCAAACGACCAGCACGTGCTCGTGCGATTTCCGGTTTATGGCGGATCCAACAGCCTAGTCATTCGCCTCAAGAACGACTTCGGTTTGACGACATCGAGCGAGTTGCCGCCGCTTGGGAGTGCGAGCCGAGGGCTGCGGGTAATTGCGGAATCGTGGAACTCAGCGAGGAATGAACTCACGCTGCAGGTTTCAGGACGCGCAGCAACGCGATATGAACTCGGAGTTTGGAATGCAGCGCAAGTCTCCGCGGTCGACCGGGCCACGCTCACGAAGGCCGGCAAACTTGTCATCCAGATGCCGGGTCAGACACCTGATTCGTACGTGTCGCAGACCCTCACAATTCACTTCGCACATTGATCGTGCGATGTTTGCGGGTACCGTCTCGACTTTCTAAAAGCGTACACTGCTTGAGTAGATCGTCGGCAGATGCGTGGGCCGGCGAGCCGGATAACCCGCACGCGGGAAGGACATGCACGAACTCTCGATTGCCCTAGGCATCGTCGAAGCTGCTGTGGAGGAAGCCCAACAGCGCAACGTGCAGGTGAGCGCTGTCCATCTGCGGCTAGGCGCACTTTCCGGCGTGGTGAAGGACGGGTTGCTTTTCTCCTATGAGGTCGCCTGTCAGGACACGCCACTGCAGGGATCGCGATTACTAATCGAGGACGTCCCGTAGCCGTGTACTGTTCGCAATGCAAGACGAAGCGGGTGCTCGAGTCGGTGCAGTTGTTCGCCTGCCCGGAATGCGGCGCACCTACAGGAGAAGTCCTCCAGGGAAAGGAACGGGAAGTGTTCGCATTGGAGAAGGAAGAATGAGCGAACCACGGCTAATCGAAGTGCGCCGAAATGTCCTGAAGCAGAATGATGTGATTGCGCGTGCTCTGCGCGAACGGTTTCGGGCAGCGGGGGTATTCGTCGTGAGCTTGGTTTCGAGTCCAGGATCGGGGAAGACGTCGTTTCTCGAAAGGACTCTGACGCAGCTACAGCCGCGGTTTCGGGTGGCAGCGCTGGTCGGGGATTTGGCGACTGACAACGACGCTGCACGGCTGGCGCGCAGCAAGGCTCCTGTGAAACAGATCACAACCGGGACTCTATGCCATCTCGAGGCGGCGATGGTGCAAACCGCGCTGCAAGACTGGGATCTGCATCAACTGGATTTTCTATTCATCGAGAATGTCGGAAACTTGGTCTGCCCGTCATCGTACGACTTGGGAGAGAATCTCAGACTCGTTCTGATGTCAGTAACCGAGGGAGAGGACAAACCGCAGAAATATCCGACGATTTTCAATAGCGCCGACGTGGCAGTGATCACGAAGGATGACCTTTCGGCCGCCGTGGAATTCAGTTGGGAAGCCGCCCGCAAGAGCATTGAATCCGTTCGGCCTGGCATGCAGGTCTTCCGCCTCTCGGCCAAGAGTGGTGCTGGACTGCAGACCTATCTTGATTTCCTGGCGCAGCGCCTGACCGAAGAACGGACGATGGCACACAGCTAGGCTTTCGTCAGCCGCGTGGTATTTGCGCGAGTGCAAGCAGGGTTCGCGCGGCGTACGTGACCAGAAGGGCCAAAATAGAGCCCAGGATCACCGGGCGATAGCTGGTCTCGAGTAAATCCCCCAGCACTCCTGCCACGAAGATAAGGAAAAAGGGCACTGCAGCGAGCAGGAAACCTGGGAAGCTGGGCGGGTTTGCGATTGCCAGCACAATGAACAGAACGGCCATGAGAAGCGGTGCAGTGTTGCCGAAGTAGCGGGTTCGCGGCCACGCAATATAGGTTGCGACGGTGAGCGGAAGAGCGATCACCAACGCGGGGCAGGCGGTGACAGTCTGCCTCGCCGCTTGCGTGTATATAGCGAAGGTGGCAAATGCCTGGGGGACAAATTCCCAGAAATGAGCGTGCCTCATGCTTGCCGCCAGTGCATGCAGATGGAAAAAATATGTCGCCAGCAGCAGCAGGAATGCGACTGCACAGCCGGCGGACCAAATTACAACGCCCGCTCGCTGTCGAACCGGCGCCACATAGAGCAAGAGACCTAGCGCCAGGGGTGCCAGAATCACAAGGGAGAACTGCGATCCAATGGCAATAGCCAGCGCCACTCCCAACAAGACAATGCGTCGCCAATTCCAAAGCACGACCTCGCGCGGGGCATAGAGCGTATGCGCCACAGCGATTGCGGTAAAGATCGTGCCGAAAGCTCCCCACGCGGACACAATGTGGGGTTCGGCATGCCAGGCGGCAGCGGACTGAAGAAACGACGGGGAGAAAGCGTAAAACGTGAGCGCGATGAAGCCGCCGGTGTTTCCGCAAAGACGCCGAGCAACGTACCACAAAGATGCTCCCAGGAAAATGCCGCACGCGAGAAAAGGGATTCGGGGAAGCCAGCGCCAATAGACCGCCGTTTCGGCGCTGAGCTCATGCGGCCAGGCCAGGAGCGGAGCCGCCGAGACGAGGTAGAGCAGCGGAGAGCGCTCAGTGTCGAATCCGTTTCCATCCGGTCGAGACCACTGCGTAAAAGGATTGTCCACGTGCTCGATGAAGGGAGCGCCTGCTGCGCCACGGCGGTGGAATTGCTTCAAGCCTTCGCCAATGCGGATTTCTTCATCCCCGTCGATGGCTTGACTGACGCTCAATTCCGCGTGAACCAGCCATAATGCTTGCGCCAGAAATGCGAACAGGAGTGAGGCGGCGAGCAACTGCGGACGTCCGAAACGTTCGCGGGTGAAATATCGGACCATACGTTCAAACCGAGTGTTTTACCATGTCGGTGAGCGTTGCGGGAAAGTTTCATACATGAGCGATCTTGAGGCCACGAAAGGACCTACCTCCGCGGGACGCGGTACCGATCCTGCCTTTGCAGCGGCAACGGCCCCTTCGTACGTTGATACGCTGTTTCGTAGCCCAGACGGACTTCGTCCGGGCTGGGGCCTTGCGTTCTATGTAATCGCGTTTCTCTTTCTTCAACAGGCCGTGGTGCAGGCGGCCTGGGCTCGCGATTTGGGCTATAGCGGGCTCTGGTCAGATCTGCTGGAGAAAATCGGAAACTTCCTTGCGGCCGCCATTCCCGCGGTCGTGCTTTCCCGGATCGAACGCCGTCCCTGGAGTGCCTACGGTTTGCCGCTTAAACAAGCCTTCAGCCGTCTGTTCTGGGCTGGAGCCCTGTGGGGATTCCTGGCAATGAGCCTTCTGATCTTCACGATCTACGAGCGGGGCGCCTTCGTCCCGGGCCACATTATCCTGCACGGAACCCGACTGCTACGATTTGCGGGCTACTGGCTCCTCTATTTTGTTTTCGTGGCGCTTTTTGAAGACTTTTGGTTGCGTGGATACTCGCTGTTTACGCTAGCTCGAGGCGTCGGATTCTGGCCGGCAGCGGCGGTGCTCTCGGGCATCTTCGGACTTCTCCACCTCAGAAACACGGGTGAGCATTGGCCAGGGGTTTTGCTCGCAGCCTTCATTGGCTTGTTCTTCTGCGTGACACTGCGTCGCACAGGAACTCTATGGTTCGCCGTTGGCTTTCATACAGCATGGGACTGGGGGGAGAGTTTCTTTTATTCTGTCCCCGACAGCGGAATGGTTGCTCCCGGGCATCTTTTGAGTTCTTCACTTCCCGGCCCCGATTGGCTGACCGGCGGATCAGTCGGTCCGGAAGGAAGCGTATTTTGCGTGGTGGTGATGGCGTTGGTCTGGATCGCCTTTGCTCGCATGTATCCTTCGAAGGGAACCGATCCCGGAGCACCTGTAAAGTAACAGGCGGCTCCGCCGTACTGCGCGGGTATCGCTGGCAGCTTACAAGCTTAGCTTCAGTTCGCCTTCCCGGTTTGGAACGTTTCGAGTTGATATTCAGAACAGGCTGATGGTCTGATTTTCCGCAGACCCTATACTGATTTCATGACCCCAGAAGTCGATCTCATCACGCCGTTGCGCCGCTACTGGGGTTACAGCGCATTTCGGCCTTTGCAGGAGCGCATTGTCCGCAGCCTGCTCCGCGGGCGTGATACCTGCGTTGTAATGCCGACCGGCGGGGGAAAATCGCTCTGCTATCAATTGCCGGCAGTGATGTCGGAAAAGACAGCAGTCGTGATTTCACCGCTCATCGCGCTGATGCAGGATCAGGCGGCACAACTCGCGCAGATGGGTATCCCGGCCGCCGTTCTGAACAGCACGCTGAGCAGTGAGGAGCAGAACCGCGTGATGCGGCAGGCGCGGGCCGGTGGTTTCCGGCTTCTGTATCTTTCCCCGGAGCGACTGCAACGCGGCGACACGCTCGAATGGTTGCAGCACGTGCCAGTGTCTTTCTTTGCCATTGATGAGGCACATTGCATCTCCGAGTGGGGCCACGAATTCCGTCCTGAATACCGGCAGTTGAAGCGCTTGCGGGAAAGGTTTCCGGAGCGACCGATCGCCGCCTTCACCGCCAGCGCGACGCGCCATGTGCGGCACGACATCCTGGCGCAATTGGCTTTGCGCAATCCTGACAAGTACATTGCCAGCTTTCATCGGCCGAATCTTCGTTACCTTGTGCGGGAGTGCGATACCGCGGGACAGATCTCGATGCTGGTTGCCGCGTTGCGCTACTACCGCGAGGGTAACGTGATCGTGTATTCCCCAACTATCAGCCGGGTCGAAGAGACAGTTGATTTTCTGGCCGGCGAAGGGGTCGATGCAGTCCCCTATCACGCAAAAATGCAGGCTGAAGACCGACGCAAGAATCAGGAACGATGGATGTCCGACGAAGTGCGCGTGCTGGTCGGCACGATTGCATTCGGTCTGGGAATTAACAAGGCCACTGTACGGGCGGTGATCCACCTGGCTTTGCCGAAATCGATCGAGCAGTTCTATCAGGAAGCTGGACGCGCGGGGCGCGACGGAAATCCCGCCGACTGCGTCTTGCTTTGGCGCAAGCAGGACGCGGGAATTCTCGGTTACTTCGCGAATCAGATTACAGATCCGGCGGAGCGCGACCGGGCGTGGCAGCGATATCACAAGATCCGGGCTTTCGCCGAATCGAGCCGCTGCCGGCATCTGCAGATCTGTACGCACTTCGGAGAAACGCCGAAGTGGGAGTCATGCGAGGCTTGCGATATTTGCGGCAGCCTCCCGGCATGGATGACTCTCGGCGAAAGCCGCGCCGCGGTAAGAAAAAAAGCCGTGACATCCTCGGCAGCGCGTTCGCTGCCGGCAGTCGAGCCTGACTTGCAGTTGCGCGACTATCTTCGTGAGTGGCGTCGCAATATGGCAAAAGAACAGGGTATGCCCGCCTATGTGGTGCTGCACGATACAACCCTCAAAGAAATTTGCCGGATCAGGCCCTCTTCGATCGCAGAGTTGATGGAGATCACCGGAATCGGTGAACGCAAGGCGGAGCTGTACGGCAAAGCAATTCTTGCGGTACTCAAGCGGTATGAGGAGGGCGCACGCGCGTCAGCGATCCCGCAGAAATTGGCGGCTCCCGGCCTGGAGACACTGCAACTGCTGAAGGACGGAAAAACACTTGAGCAGATTGCAGAGATCCGCGGCCGTCAACTCACCACCATCGTGAATTCGGTTGCGGCGCTTGTGGAATCGGGTCAGGTGGAGTTTCAACCCGCATGGGTCGATCGCAATCGCGACGCAGTCATTACTGCCGGCTGCAAGCATGCGGGTCTCGACAATTTGACGCGGCTGAAGCCTCTCAAAGAAGCACTTCCACCCGAGATTTCGTATGAGGAGATTCGCCTGGTGGTGGCGCGGCTGAGAAGGGAACGAGGGCAGTAGAACCCGGCTCCAGTCTAAGCAAATAGCTCTTTCACAGCTTCCCGTCCGGAGCGCACACAATCGGGAACGCCGATGCCACCATAACCATTGCCCGCCAGGGCCAAGCCTGGAAGTGCCTTGCGCAGGCTCTCAATTTTCTTCAACTGCTCGAGATGGCCGACCCCGTACTGTGCCATCGCCGACTTCCATTTATAGACGCGTGCAAACAACGGGTCGTATCGCAGCCCGATGATCGGTGGGCCGAGAATCTGCTGCAGCTCCTCTCGGACGACATCGACAATTTGATGGTCACTCAGATTCCAAACCTGCTCCGCATTCTCTCCTGCGAAGAAACATCGCAGAAGAGCCCGGTCCTCCGGAGCGCGCTGCGGGAACTTGTTATGGACGAATGTGGCGGCCAGCAAGCGCTTGCCTTCGCCGCGCGGGACGAGAAAGCCGAAACCCGGCGGCAGCGCCTGGCGCACCTTGAAATCGTACGCGAGCCCAACGGTGATGGACGAGCTGTGCTGAATGGCAGCGAGTTCGGTTGAGAGATCAGGGCTGGCCTCATGCAGTATCGGTGCAGCTCGTGCGCGAGGCAGAGCAATGATCACGCCATCGAAGCGTTCAGACTGGGCATTGCTGAGGACGGTCCAACCCTCCGCCGAAGGTTGGACAGCGGTGACCGTTGTGTTGGTGAGGAGCGATGCCGGGTTAAGGTGCGACACAACAGTTTCGGCCATAGACTGCATGCCATTTTTTAGCGAGGTGAACAACGACGGCGCGGCCTTGCGTGGTGCCGAGCGCATCTTCTTACGCACCGCAAGCATCGCGCGGCCGAGACTGCCATGCGTGCGCTCCATCTCGGCGAAGCGCTGTAACACCGCGCGCACGCTCAGATTCGCGGATTCCCCTCCATAGATACCCGAAAGCAGAGGATCGGCGAGGCGGTCTACCATTTCTCGACCGTAGTGACGTCCGACGAAATCGGCCACTGACTCGTCGTGATCCACGGCGCGGGGCGGATGGAATAGTTCCTTGGCCATCCGAATTTTCGTCTTCCACGAGAACAGCGGGGAAAGACCGGTTGGCAGGATCTTGGTTGGGACCATGAACATGAGCCCGTCAGGCATCTCCACCAAGCGACCTCGGGTCACGATGTAGGTCTTTCGGTCGCTGTCGTTGGAGCCGATGAGTTGGCCGCCGATTCCGATCAGGCGGCAAAGGTCAGAGGCCCATGGTTTCTCGCTAACGAACGAATCCGGGCCGGCTTCGACTACGCATCCGTCGATGACCTCGGTGCGAAGCACTCCGCCCAGCCGAGACGAGGATTCGTAGAGGGTGTATTGCACGTCGGCTCCGGTTCGTCGGCGTTGTTCCGCTTCATAGGCCGCGGCAAGCCCGGAGATGCCCCCGCCGATGATCGCGATGCGAGTCACGTGCGCGGTCCGGCTTTGGGCTTTGGGCCTCCCGAACTTGAGGGCAGGTATTCCTGCACAAAGCGCGCCAGATTCTTCACGTTCTCGACCGGAGTTTCTGGCAAGATGCCATGGCCCAGATTGAAGATGTGGCCGGGACGTCCATCGGCGCGATGCAGAATCCCCTCGGTGCGCTCTCTTATCTCTTTCCACCCCGCAAAGAGCAAAACGGGATCGAGATTTCCCTGCACAGCGGTTTCAAAATCAAGCCGCTTCCAACCTTCATCGAGCGGAATGCGCCAGTCGAGGCCGACGACGTCCGCGCCTGTTTCCTTCATTGATGGCAATAGAGTCGCGCTGTCTGTGCCGAAGTAGATGATGGGAGCGCCGGTCTTCTTCAGTGCTTCGACCATGCCGGTGACATGTGGAAGCACGTACCGGCGGTAATCTTCGATACTGAGGCAACCGACCCAGCTGTCAAAAATCTGAATCGCATCAGCGCCAGCGCGAACCTGTTCGGCGGAATACTCGCAGGTCACGGCTACTAGTTTTGACATCAATGCATCCCAGTCGGCGGGATGGTTGTACATCATCTTCTTGGCATGGACGTAGTTGCGCGAACCTCCCCCTTCAATCATGTAGCTGGCCAAAGTGAACGGCGCCCCGCAGAATCCAATCACCGGGACGCGTCCAGTGAAATGCTTCGCCACTCGAGCAACCGCCTCCGACACGTAACCCAGTTCGGCGGCGCGATCGGGGCGCAAGTCGGCAATGTCTTTGCTGCTCCGTACCGGTTTTTCGATAACCGGACCCTCTCCGGCGGAGAAGTGAAACGGTAGGCCCATGATCTCAAGTGGCAGTAACAAGTCGGCAAAAATGATGGCAGCGTCAACATCCAGGATCTCCGCAGCTTCGATCGTCACCTGAGCTGCTAACTCGGGTTTCTTGCAGATCTCCAAAAGCGAATGCTGCTTGCGGATGGCCCGGTACTCCGGCATGTAACGTCCGGCCTGTCGCATGAACCAGACGGGCGTTCGCTCGGTCGGCAGGGACTTGCACGCGCGGACAAAGATGGAATCTGGCGCAGACATGAACCTCTGAATGTAGCATTTTGCCGTCCGGATGAAAAACGCGACCGGGGAGGGCCGACGCCAATCGAATTAGAATTGCCTTATGTCGAAGTATGTGGGGGTCGCGGGCATAGTCGCGCTCATCGTCAGCATCCGCGCTTTTCAGCAACCGGCCCTGCCCTCACCAGCCCCGACGTTCTACAAAGACGTTCTACCCATTCTTCAGTATCATTG
>Ga0126381_100005269_pt1 | contig 14204 bp, 10 predicted proteins | sample PanSoiMetPlot_28_FD_96465 | JGI IMG/M metagenome (GOLD analysis project Ga0126381, IMG submission 96465) | Tropical forest soil microbial communities from Panama - MetaG Plot_28 | ecosystem: Environmental > Terrestrial > Soil > Tropical forest > Bulk soil | place: Panama | collected 2016-02-17
AAGCCGAACTCCCGGTCCCAGACAATGGACGCCGCCGCGAAGATGGCGGTGAAGAGCACCGACATCGCGAGCACGCCTGGGTAGATGAACGTCCTGAAGTCGATGCCGGACGGCAGTCCGCGGCCGGCCAGCGTGGACAGCCCGGTGCCGAGGACGAACAGGAACAGCACCGGCTGCACCAGGGACGTGATCGCGCGCAGCCGGTCGCTCTTGAACCTGATGAGCTCGCGGCGCCAGACGATGCTGACCGCTCGCAGGTCCTGCCGCCAGCCCCGGTCCGGAACCGCGACGCGGATCGCGGTCGCGACCCGCCCGGTGTCTGCTTCGGAGACATCAGTCGCCATCGAAGCGCTACCTCCCCCTGCGGAACGCCATGACGTGGGCGCGGTTCCTGTCGCCCATCGTCGCCTCCGCGTCCCTGATCGTCTTGCCTGTGTATGACATGAACACGTCGTCGAGGCTCGGACGGGCCACGCTGACGCTCCGGATCTGCTGGTTTAGCCCAGCGAACAGGCGCGGCACGAACTGCTCCCCTGCCTCCACGTTAAAGGTCACCATGCCCTCGTGCACCGCCGCGTCCAGGTCGAAGCTCTCCTTGAGCTCCCTGATGGCGGCGCTGTCGTTAGTCGTGGTGATCTGCACGCGGTCCTTGCCGACGCTCGCCTTCAGGTTCTCCGGCGTGTCGATCGCCACGATCTTGCCGTGGTCGATGATCGCGATCCGATCGCAGTTCTCCGCCTCGTCCATGTAGTGCGTCGTGAGGAAGATCGTGATGTCCTCCCGCTGCTTGAGGTCGTTGATGTACTCCCAGATGCTCGACCGCGTCTGCGGGTCCAGGCCCACGGTCGGCTCGTCGAGGAACAGCACGCGGGGCGCGTGCAGCAGGCCGCGGGCGATCTCAAGCCGGCGCTTCATGCCGCCCGAGTAGGTGGCGACCTCGGCCTGCCTTCTGTCCCACAGGCCGACCATCTCAAGCACCTGGCGCATCCGCGCCGGCAGCTGGGCTCTGGGAACCCCGTACAGGTCCGCGTGGAACCGCAGGTTCTGCTCTCCGGTGAGGTAGCTGTCCAGGGTGGGGTCCTGGAAGACCAGGCCGATGTTCCGCCGTACCGTGTCCCTGTTCTTAACCACGTCGTAGCCGGCTACCTGAGCGCTGCCGCTCGTCGGGTCCGCCAGCGTGCACAAGATCTTGATCGTGGTGGACTTGCCGGCGCCGTTCGGGCCGAGGAAACCGAAAGTCTCTCCCGGCTGGACCTCGAAGCCGATGCCGCGCACCGCCTCTATCTCGCCGTACCGCTTGACCAGGTCGCTGACGCCGATCACCGGTTCGGTCATGGTGCAAGTCTCCCCTCTGGTGGCGTGCAGCCGGACCGCAGGGGCACCGGATTGGGTCCGGCGCCCCTGCAGGCTCGGGTGCCTCGCAGGTAGGCCTGGCGGAGTGCGGTCACTCGGCTGGCTCCGTGTCATCCCCGTCATCCGCGTCATCCGCGTCATCCGCGGGCTCGGCCTGCGCCCCGGGGCCGGTGTCCTCGGCGAGGATACGGTACATCGACCGCCTGGTCTCGACGAGGACGCGGCGGGCCTCGGCGAGCTGGCTCGCCGAGCCGGCGCGGCGCACCTCCATCACGGCCATCATCACCTGGCGGATCATGTCGCCAAGCTCGAATACCGCTTCGTCGGCCATCCCGGCGGCGGCGTCCCAGGACGCGCGGAGCTCGTCGGCGTGCGCCTCCGCGTACGCCCGGCCCTCCTCGGTGAGTGAGTACATCCGGCGGCGGCCCTCGCCCTCGGGGCTGATCAGCCCCTCGTCCTCAAGCTGCTGAAGCGCCGGGTACACCGAACCCGCGCTCGGCCGCCATACCCCCTGGGTTCGCTGCGCGATCTCCTGGATGATCTGGTAACCGTTCCACGACTCCCCCTCGGCCAGCAGGTCGAGTATCGCCGAGCGGACATCGCCTCGCCGGGCGCGCGTACCGCGCCCGAACGGGTGCTTGCCGAACATGTGCCCCATGGGGCCCATCGGCGGCACCGGTCCTGGCTCCGACCAGCCCCAGCGGGGGCCGCCATAGCCCCAGCCGCGCTCGCCGCGCTCGCCGCGTTCTCCGCGCTCTCCGCGTTCTCCGCCGCGTCGACGGCCCGGCCCTCGGTCGGGCCTGGGGCCCCATTCGGGGCGTCCTGGCCGGGGCGGCGGTCCCCAGCCCTCGTCTCTCATACCGCGCCTGTGCTCTTCATGCATGGCGCTTCACCTCTCTCGATCGTTCGTTGTATCGTCTTCGGTATCTCAACGATATATCGCTAACGATCGCCGATACAACTCTAATTCCCGAAGCGGCGGAGCAGCCTTGAACCTCGGCGGCGGGCAGCGAGCCAACTTCCGATACGAACCGCACACCCATACCGGGATATACCGGACACAAAAGTGGTCATTTCATATCCAAAGACAACACGTGATGCTCGTGTGACGACGGTGGGATGCTAGCCGAACCCTCTGGTCCGCAAGCTGAGTCCCACGCTTGATACCGGCGGCGTTGAACGGGACGTGCGGTGCCGGCGGAACCGGAACGGGACGTGCGGTGCCGGCGGGACCGGAACGGGACGTGCGGTGCCGGCGGGACCGGAACGGGACGCGACGTTGGGGCTCGTTTCGGGGCCGTGGGCGGCAACGGCCCCGATAGACGGGGCTAATGGCGGCAACGGCCCCAACTCGCGGCGGTCCCGGACAGTTGCGCGGCGGCTGAGGCCAGGGACGGCGGTCGGCGACGCTCTCGTCGGCCACGTCCCGGGCGGCGTGGGCGATCTGGGTGGAGTGGCCTCAGCGCAGGGCCGACCAGCGGTCGCCGATGAGACTTTACACAGCAAACGCACGCCCATAACAGGATAAATCGGACGCCACAGTGGTCGTTTCCTGTGTAAGGCGAACGTGTGAGGCTGATCTGACGGACGACGGGCGGACGCGCCGGGGGCTAGCAGGGCTAGGCGAGCGGGCGGGAAGGGGAGTTAGCGGATTGGGAGGGTGTATTCGCGGCGGATGCTGGAGCCTACGCGCGTGATGTCGGTGCCGTAGACGTGCATCGAGACCGCGACTCCCGTGCCCGCGTTGCGGACCCGGTGGATGTCTCCCGGCGGGGCGAACCCGCTGACCGTGCCCGTCTGGTTCAGGTTGCGCGCGACGACCCTGAGGTGGCTGCCGCGGACGGCGAAGATCTCTTCGTGTTCGGTGCCCTGCAGGACAGCCGACACGCACCAGGACAGGTGATCGTGGACCGGGGTCACCTGCCCGGGCAGCCACACCATGACGGCGACTGAGAACGACCCGTCAGGCTCGGCGTGCACGAGGTGGACCTGGTAATCCGCTGGATCCCCGGCCAGTTGCTCCGGGGTCAGCAGTCCGGGGCCGGGCAGGTGGCGGCGCACGGCGGCGGCCACGCGATCCGCGGTGTCCTGCCACGAGCCGCGAGCCCGCACCTCGCGGCGGATCGCCGCGGTGAGCAGTTCGGGACAGCTGCCCACGACCTTCGCCAGGGGCACGGCGCTGGCGGCCGGCACGATTGCTGAGGCGACTGATCGAGACACCATCTCACCGTAACAACCGGCCTGGAATCGGCACTAATGCCAGTTGCGGATCCATCCATAGCTCTCGTCGATGAATGCGCGGTGAGCTGGGGTGGCGGTGGGGTGGTTGGGGCGCGGTGGGCTGGGTTGGCGGCGGGCTGGGGTAAGTGAGCGGGCGATGGGCTGGGGTGGCGGTGGGGCCGGGTGGTTGCGTGGCGGTGGGGTGGTTAGTCGTCGGTGAGGGTCGTGTAGGCGACGACACCGCGCCGCATCGCGTCGATCGCGGCCCGGGCCGTGGCGGCCACGCCGCGATCTCGTGGATCCTTTCGCGCGGCCGGGGCGTCGCCGCTCGCGGCGATGGCCTTGTCGGCGTAGCCTTCCTCGCGCCGGCCTGATGCCGGTCCTGCGTCCGCTTCCGCGGAATCGTCCGCGTCTCCGGCTCCGTCGGTGTCCGCAGAAATGTCCGCGTTCCCGCGCTTGGGGGGGCGAGCCGAGCCGGTGGTGTCCGCGGCGGCGGTGTCCGCGGCGCCGGCGATCTGGTCGAGCAGGTCAATGAGCTGCTTGGTGGACCTGACGAAGTCGCCTGGCGTGAGGCCGGGCACCGAGTCGAGGACGTCTTCGAGCTTCGCGCCGCGCACCCACCGGTACGCCGCCCACACGAAGCCCGGGTCCGGCTCGCGCAGGAACGAGAGCCCGCTGCGCTTTTCAAGCTGGTCCAGTTCCACCCAGGTGCTGGTCATCGAGGCGAGCACATCACGGATCGGGCCCTTCGGCAGCCGGGCAGGCGGGATGTCGTCCTGCTGCTGACGCGACTCGAACGTCAGGACGGAAACGCAGGCCGCGAGCTCCGCCGGGTTCAGCCCCTCCCAGAATCCACGGCGCAGGCACTCGGCCGCGAGCAGGTCAAGCTCTGAGTACAGGCGGGCCAGCCGCTTGCCGTCCGCGGTGACCGTGTCGTCGTCGAGGTAGCCGAGCTCGTCGAGCACCGCGCACACCTTGCCGAACGTCCGCGCGATCACGTGGGACCTGCTGCCGATCTGCCGGTCGAGCTCGCCGGTCTCCTGCCGCTGCCGGTAGTAGCGTTCGGCGTACCTGGCGTGTTGTTCGCGCTCCGGGCAGCTATGGCACGGATGACGGCGAAGCTTGCGGCGCAGCTCGGCGATGTCGCCGTCGCCGCCCCCGCGACCGGAATCGCGACCGGAATCCCCACCTGGATCGCCGCCCCCGCGACCGTCGCGGCCGTCGCGGCCGCCACCGCGGGCATCGAAGTCGCGGCCCGCGAGCTTGTTGCGCATCGTGGAGACGAGGTCACGCCGGTGCTTGGGGGACCGCTCACTGAACCAGGCCGGCACGCGCAGCCGCTCCACCGGCTCGGCCGGGACCGGGAAATCCGCCGCGGACAGCTGCTTCAGCTGTCCGTTCGCGGTGAGCACGAGCGGGCCGTCGGCGCGGGCAGGGGACGAGAAGTCGCCCGTCGACGGCGGCGGCGCGAGCACGACGGCCATGCCGGCGCGCCGGCCGCCGGGAACGCGGATGACGTCGCCGCGGCGCAGGGTCGCGAGCACGCGCAGCGCCTCAGCGCGCTGCGCCGAGGCCCGGCTGCGGGAGGCGCCCCGCTCCGCCTCGGTGAGCTGCCGCCTGATCTCCGCGTACTCCATGAAGTCGCCGCGCTCGCAGCTCATCGACAGAGCCAGCTCGTCCAGCGACGCCCGCGCGCGGCCGAGCCTGCGCGCCAGGCCCACCACGCCCCGGTCGGCCTGGAACTGAGCGAACGACGACTCGAGCAAGCTGGCCGCGCGCTTGCGCCCGGCGCGGGCCGTCAGGTTGACGGCCATGTTGTACGACGGGCGGAAGCTCGAATTCAGCGGGTAGGTACGGGTGCCGGCCAGCCCGGCGACCGCACCCGGGTCGATGCCCGGCTGCCACAGCACCACGGCGTGGCCTTCGACGTCGATGCCGCGCCGCCCGGCCCGGCCGGTGAGCTGGGTGTACTCCCCCGGCGTGAGCGCCATGTGCGCCTCGCCGTTCCATTTGTCCAGCCGTTCTATCAGCACCGTCCGCGCGGGCATGTTCACGCCGAGGGCGAGCGTCTCGGTCGCGAAGACGGCCCGGACCAGCCCGGCGATGAAAAGTTCCTCGACGACCTCCTTGAACGCGGGCAGCATCCCCGCGTGGTGCGCCGCGATGCCCCGGCGGAGCCCGGTTACCCAGTCGTGGTAGCCGAGGACGGCGAGGTCTTCCTCGGGAATGTCGGCGATGCGCCGTGCCGCCACCGACTCGATGTGATGCGCCTCATCGGGCGTGGTCAGCCGCAGCCCGGCGGCCAGGCACTCCCGGACGGCGGCGTCGCAGCCGGCCCGGCTGAAGATGAACGTGATCGCGGGCAGCAGTCCGGCCGCGTCGAGCCGGTCGATGACCTCGGGCCGGTACGGCGGCGGCGACCGCCGCGGCCGGTGCCCGCCGCGGGCGGGCCGGGACGTCGGCGACCGGTAGGCGTCCCGCTGGGCGAGCTTGATGAGCTCGGGGTTGACCTGATGGTGCTCGTCGTCGGTGAACAGGTCGTAGAGCCGGCGTCCGGCCAGCATGTGCTGCCAGAGGGGCACCGGCCGGTGCTCGTCGACGATCACTTCTGTCCCGCCGCGCACCTGGGACAGCCAGTCGCCGAACTCCTCGGCGTTGCTGACCGTCGCCGACAGCGCGACCACCCGCACCGACTCGGGCAGGTGGATGATCACTTCTTCCCAGACGGCGCCGCGCGAGCGGTCCGCCAGGTAGTGCACCTCGTCGAGCACGACGTAGCCGAGGTTGCGCAGCGCCGGCGAACCGGCGTACAGCATGTTGCGCAGCACCTCGGTGGTCATCACGACGATGGGGGCGTTGCCGTTGACGCTGTTGTCCCCGGTGAGCAGCCCGACCCTGTCGGCGTCGTACCTGCGCAGCAGGTCGTTGTACTTCTGGTTGGACAGCGCCTTGATCGGCGTGGTGTAAAAGCACTTGCGGCCCTGCGCGAGGGCCAGGTGCACGGCGTACTCCCCCACGACGGTCTTGCCCGACCCGGTGGGCGCCGCCACGAGCACCCCGTCCCCGGCGGTGAGCGCGCCGCAGGCGGCCACCTGGAACGGGTCGAAATCGAAGTCGTAAAGCTCGCGGAACGACATGAACTCCGGGGCTGCCTGCTGCTCACGAAACCGCGTATACCGCTGCGCCGGAGTCACCGCCGGTGTGCTCATGGCTCCAAGGGTAGGGGACGGACCGGGTCAGTTCAGCGAGCTGTCCGCGTCCACAGGCTCGGGGGTCTGCAGCGGCGACATCTGGTCGTCGGACAGGTCGTCATACAGCGCGGGGTGCAGCCGGTTGTAGCGCTTGTCGTTGAGGTAGATCAGGACCTCGGCCACCTCGACGAGCAACGCCACGACGCCGCCGAGCAGGAGCATCGTCATCGGGTCCGGGCTCGGCGACGCGATGCCGGCGAACACGAAGACCAGGAAGATGATGATCCGGCGCCACTTCCTGAACCGCTCGTGGGTGATTACCCGGGCCATGTTCAAGATGACAAGGAACAGCGGCACCTCGAAGCACAGCCCGAACCCGATGATCATCGCGATCCAGTACCCGATGTAGGTGTCCGCGGTGAACAGGTTCGTCAGTCCGCCGGACATCCCGATGAAGAATTTCAGGCCTCGGCTCATCGCCAGGAAGGCGAAGAAGCACCCGAGGGCGAACAGCGGGACCGCGGTGCCGATGAACAGGTACGTCCAGCGCTTCTCCCGCTGGTACAGCCCGGGAGCGACGAAGGCCCAGAGCTGGTACAGCCAGATCGGGCTCGACAGAACCACGCCGGCGAGGATGGCGACCTTGATGTGCAGGTAGAAGCCGTCCATCACGCCGTTGAGTATGAGCGAGTGCCCGGGGACGTTGACCTGGCAGAACTTGACGGCCTGGCAGTAAGGACGCTGAATGAAGGCCCAGATGTGCGAGTAGAACGCCCATCCCACGATCGCGCCCGCGATGACCGCCAGGGCGATCCTGACCACGCGGTTTCGCAGTTCCCGCAGGTGTTCCATGAGGGGCATCCGCCCCTCGGGGTTCTCCTTGCGCCGCATGCTCACGAAGCGCTCGCCCACGATGCGCGCACCCGCGACCGCGCCGGGCTTCTTCGCCATGACCGATAAATCCCTTCGGGAAGAACCCCAGGGTTAGCGAGTCTGCGGGGTGTCCGAGACGGCGTTGCCGTTGGCGCCGACGGTCTGCTGCAGGCTGTTGAGCTGCTGCTGCAGGGCGGCGATCTGCGCCTGCTGGTCGCCCGGAGCAGCGGCCGGGGGCTGCAGCTGAACGGGCTCCGAGGTGGCCTGGAGCGTCGCGGCCGGCGCGGCCGGCTCGTCGTCGTGCATGCCCTGAACCTCAGACTTCAGGATGCGCATTGACCTGCCCAGGGAACGCGCGGCATCGGGGAGCTTGCGGGACCCGAACAGCACGATGATCACGACCGCGACGATCAGGATCTTCCACGGGCTGTCGAACAGATCACCAATCATTTGCGTCCTCTGTAACAGTGGGTGAGTCTCCGCACAGTGAGACCCAGTTCGTGAACGAGTCTACACGTCATTCGACACTCGACCAGGTCTGGATTGGACCCATCCGCAAATCTACCCTAAACCGGTCACAGGAGCCGAAACTATCGGAGATGGGTGTAGATATTCTCGTTCCAGACCAGGATCGTCCACTCCCGGAAGCGGTAAGTGCTGGTCGGTGGCCCGAACGTCGCCACCGCCTCACGCTCCCTCACCTCGTACGCTCCGTAGCTTCGCAGGATCAGGAAGCTGGCCCGTTGCGTCGGGTCGTACCAGGAACTCTTCGCCTGCCACTGCTGAGCCTGAATGTAGAGGCCCTGCGCGGTCACCGGCCGCAGGCTGACGGCGCCGCCGCTTTGCACCGTCACGATGTTCGCCTGCGCGAACCCGCTGACTCCGGACGTCAGGTGGTGCGCGCGCAGCCACGCCGTCAGGTTCGCGTACTGCGGCGCCTGGGCGGGCTGCGCCGCGCTGTAGCCGAGCATCGCCGCGTAGCCGGTCAGCACGACCCCGAGGGCGAGGCCCGCCCGCTCCGCCAGCGCCCGGTCGCCGAGCATCCGGCCGGCCAGCACCGCGCCGAATGGCAGCACCGCGCCGATCTCCTTCGCGCTCAGCACGTCGGTCGCCGCCACGATGGCCACGAACGCGGCCACGTTGAGCACGATGGCGGTGACGAGCACCGACTCGATGATGCCGTCACGCCGGAAGAACCGCCGCACGGCGGCGCAGAACCCCCACACGACTACGGCCACGCCGAACAAGTGCGCCGCCGCGAACACGACGGCGGATCCAGAGCCGGCGTCGAAGGGGTCAGCACCGAACAACTCCAGCAGCCCCTGGCCGGTGAGCCGGAAGTTGCTCATGAGCGTCGAGCCGGACACGAGGCTGGTCTGCAGGGGCGACGTCTGCCAGCCGCCGAGCGCCTTGACGAGGGCGATGCCGGCCAGCCCGGCGGGGATGGCGAGGATCGCGGCGGCCGCTAGCGGCAGCTCGTACCACTGCGCGCGCAGCCCTTCCCGATGCCGCACGGCGCCTTGGTACACCCGGACCGCGCACACGATCGCCAGCGGTATGGCCCCGGTGATCGCCACGAGTTCGTCCCCGACCAGGACCCAGGCCAGCAGGAGCCACACGAGCACCGGGACGTACCACCGGCGTCCGGCCAGGTCCACGAGCAGCAGCATGGCCAGCACCGGCGCCGCGGTGCCCATGTGGTCCGGTCCAAGAAGCAGGATCGCGGTGCCGCTGCCCAGCTGCGGCGCGAGCATTATCCCCGCGGCCAGCGCGGCGCGGACCAGCCCGGCCATGCCGCGGGCGCGACCCCTGGCCAGGAATGCCGCGAGCAGCACCAGCAGCGTGTAGGTCATCGCGCCGCCGACGTGTATCACGTCAGCGGACAGCCCGCGGAAGGACTCGATCAGCATGTACTGCGGCAGCTCGGTCGTGTAGAAGGTCACGTTCGCGACCGACCAGTCGCGCAGCAGCGGGTTCCCGTGCAGCATGTCCCACGCCTGCAGCGCTATCGACCCGCCGTTGGAGCCGGCCGGAAGGCTGCGCGACTGCAGCAGGTAGCAGGTGAACAGCACCACGGCCGCCGCCGCGGTGCCAAGCACCCACGCCGCCCTGCCGCTGACGAGGCCGGCGGCGCGGCGCACGGCTTGACGGCTGCCCGCCGCCGGCGCACCCGCCAGCCCAGTGCTGCTCAACTGGATCGTTCCCGTCCTTCCGCCCCGCCCTCGCTCATCGGGAGGCTACAAGATATTTATCCCGAACGGGTCCGGGCCGCCTGTAACGGGCGACAGGCCGGCTCCGCCGGACCGTTATCCCCTGTGCAGCGTCCGGTCGGGCGTGGGCACCTGGCGCAGGATGTTCCTGTTCCAGACCATGATCACGTCAATGCCGAAGCGGTACTCGCGGGCGGGCGGGCCGAAGGCGGCGCGGACAGACTTTTCCGGGAACGCGTTGTCGTTTCCCCCCGGCGCCGGCGAGGCGATGACGAAGTTCGCGTAGGACACCGCCGGGTCGTACCAGCCTGGCTTGGTCATCCACGGGTAGGCCCGGCCGTCGCTGGTCTGGATGGACGCCACCCTGACCCGCCCCCCGCTGGACAGCGTGGTGCTGTTCGCCACCCAGTACTTGCCGAGCCCGCCCGTCAGGTGGTGCGCGACCAGCCAGTCGGCGAGCCCCTGCGTATCGGCCGCCAGGGCGGGCTGCGACGCGTTGTACCCGAGAACCGACAGATAGCAGGCGAGCGCGGCGCCGAGCAGCGGTCCGAGCGCGACCGCGCGCAGCCGGCGGCCGGTCAGCCAAGGGCCGACCGTCCGGCCGGCCAGCACCGCGCCATACGGCAGCACGGTGGCCATCTCATGCGCGCCGGAAACCGGGGCCGTCAAGGTCCCGAACGTGACCGCCACCAGCGTCGCGCCGATGCCGACCGTCAGGATCTGGGTCACCCGGTCGGCGCCGCGCACCAGCCCGGCCAGGCCGGTCGCGAACCCGGCAGCCACGAGCGCGACGCCGGCGAAGTGCGCGAACGCGATCGCCGTCTGCATGCGGCCCGGCTGGTCGAAGAAGTCCGCGCCGAACAGGATCAGCACGTTCCCGGCCGAGGCGCGGATCTGACCGCCCCACCGCACGGCCGGGACGACCATCGCCATGCCGGTAAGCGGCTGCATGGCGTAGCCGCCCGCCGCCTTGATCGCCGACACCGCCAGGTTGGCCAGCGCCACGGAAACCAGGGCCGCCGCGGCCAGCCAGCCGTCGTACCAGCCGGGGCCCCGGCGGAGCGCGAGCGGCGCCGCGGCACGCACGACGCACACCAGCGCTATTGGCAGGGCCGCAGCGTAAGTCGCCAGCGGGTCGTCGAGCTGCGCCCAGAACAGCAGGACGCCCATCGCGACGGGCACCCGCACGCGCTCGCGCGCGCGGTCCAGGAGCAGCAGCGTCGCCAGGATCGGCACGCCGACCCCGGTGTGGTTGGGTGAGAAAAGCAGCACGCGGGTGCCCAGGTACAGGGTCGGGGCCACCATGATGCCCGCGGCGAGCGCGGCGCGCGTGACGCCCTCGGCGCCGCGCGCGCGACCCCGGGCGAGCAGCGCGGCGGTGAGCACGAGCAGCGTGTAGATCATCGCGGCGCAGATGTGCACCACGTCAGGGTTCAGCCCGCGCACCCACTCCACTAGCGCGTCGAGGGGAACTTCGAACGTGTAGAACGTCGCGTCCGCCAGCCACCAGCCGGACAGCAGCAGGTTGCCGTGCAGCATTTCCCAGGCTTGCAGCGCCGGCCCCGCGCCGTCGGAGTTGATCCGCGCGGTCTGTGACTGCCGCAGGTAGCACCAGAACAGCACGACAGCGGCGGCCAGCAAGACCGCGGCCCAGGCCGCGACGGGCCGTGCCGCCAGCAAGCGCCCCGTCCGGCCCGCTGACCGGCCGTGCGCCGCGGGTGCCGTGACCGGTGCCCGCGTCCCCCAGAGCAGCACGCGTCAAGAGTAGCGGATCAGTTACTTTCCGCAGTCAAAAGCTCACTATCGGTTGAACTTAATCGTAGAGCGTGAGCGCGGCCGCCGCCGCGGCGCGGATCTCTTCGGCGAGCGAGGCGGGCGACAGTACCCGGGCATCCTCGCCAAGCCGCAGCGCGAGCCGGCGAACCCACCGGGTGTCCGGGGTGCGCAGCACCACGCGCCGCCGGCCCTCACCGAGTTCGGTGACCGACTCGCAGGGGTAATACTCGGCCACCCAGCTCGCGGGCGCGGACAGCTCAAGCTCCACTCGCTCGTCCGACTCCGACGGCAGGAACAGGCCCTGGTCCACGTCCCGCTCTGTCGCCTCGGCGGGCACCTGCCTGGGCACGTCGAGAATGGTCAACTCCAGCACCCGGTCCAGCCGGAACAGCCGCACGCCCTCGGCCCGCCGGCACCACCCCTCCAGGTAGGTGCGCCCCTCGACGACGAGCAGCCGCATCGGGTCCACGTCCCGCTCTGTCACCTCGTCCCTGCCGTGCACGTAGTGGCGCAGGTGCACCCGCCGGCCCTCGGCAAGAGCCTCGCGGACCTGGGCAGCCACTACGCCTCCGTTCGGCGGAACGATCTGGATTGTCCCCTGCGCGCTGGCAGCGCCCGCCGCGCCCGCGGCTTCCTCGATCTTGGCGATCAGCCTGGCCACCGCCGAGCCGTCTCCGGGCAACTCGGCCAGCATGCGCAGCGCGACGAGCAGCGCGCTGGCCTCGTCGGCGGCGAGCCGCAGCGGACGGGCGATCGATTCGGCCTGGCTGACCACGATCTCGCCGCCCTCGTAGGACAAGTCGATCGGGCAGTACGGCTCGGGCGCCTTCAGCTCCACGCACCAGACGAGGTTCAGGTCGTCGACAAGCTCGCGCTCGGTCATGCCGAAGGCGATCGCGGTCTCCGCGAGCCCCACCGCCTTGCGGCTGACTACGTAGGGGACGAGCGCGAGCAGCCGCCGCAGCCGCTCCGCCGACGTCACCATCCGGGGTTGCGCGGGAGGAGTCACGCCAGCACTCCCTTGAGCCGGCTGATGACCGCTTCGCGCAGGTCCGGCGGGCCGACCACCATCACGTCGGGGCCGAAGGAGGCCAGGTAGTCGGCGTACCACGGCACGTCGGAGTACTGGACCGTGATCTTGTCCCAGCCGTCGCCGTCCGCCGCGACGGTCTTGGCGTAGCGGCGCACGCCGTGGCCCGCGCCGGCGCGGACCCGCAGCACCGCCTCGTGGTCCCGCGGCGGCGTGACGTCCCAGTTCTTGACCAGCTCACGCACGTCCGCGTCCGACGGCACTCGCACGCTGCCCGCCGGGCCGCACATCTTCACCGGCCCGTCGATCCTGCTCAGCCGGAACACGCGCGTCGCGTTCCTGGTGCGGTCGTGGCCCGCGACGTACCACCGGCCGCGCCTGTTGACCACGCCCCACGGCTCGAGCTCGCGCGTTATCGAGTCGCTCCGTCCCTGTGCCTTGTGGCTGAACGTGACCGGCCGACGGTCACGCACCGCCTCCCACAGCGGGCCGAAGGCGGGTTCGGCCGTGGTCAGCCGTGGCTCTATACCCGGCCGCGGCTGCTGGTCGTCCTCCAGGTCCGCCGCCCCGGCCGCCCTGAGCTTGAGCAGGGCCCCCGCGGCGGCGCCCGCGAGTTCGGCGCTCTGCCAGACGCGCGCCGCGATGCCGAGCACCGCGGCCTCGTCGGCCTCGAGCCGGATCTCGGGCAGCTCGTAGTCCTGCTGCCTGATCCGGTACCCGGGCTCCTCGTCCAGCACGTTGTTCATCCCGGTCTCCAGCGGGATGCCCAGTTCACGCAGCTCGTCCTTGTCCCGCTCGAACATCCTCTTGAACGCGTCGTACTGCTCCGGGTAGCCGTGCACCGCTGCGCGGATCTCCTCGGCGGTCAGGTAACGGCGCGAGGACAGCAGCAGGACCACGATGGACAGGAGCCGTTCGGTCCTGCGCTTGGACATCAGTGCCCTCCCGCGGTCGCTGTGGGTGGTACGCCTGGGCCTTTTCCCCTAGTGTGCCGCCAGTTGCCGGCTGTTGCGACGCTAGTCTGCCGTCGTGATCAGATGGCGGAGCGGAATTGTCACGGCGTTGCGCCGTGAATGGCCCGGAGCAGCCGAGATTATGGTAACCGCGGACGGCGAGGAGTGCCGCGCGCTCGCCTACCCGGCTCTGGTCGGGTCGCCGCGTGTCGGCGATCGGGTGCTGCTGAACACCGCCGCGCTGCACGCCGGCCTCGGCACGGGCGGGTACGCGCTGGTGGTCGCGCTCCCCGACCGGCTGCCCGCAGATCCGGAACTGCCTGGGCACGTCGTGAAATGCCGGTATTCGCCCATGCAGGCGATGGTGGCGAGCGTGGACGAGCAAGGCTCGCCGCATCACGACGCGCTGCGCGACGCGACGTCGGTGGACGGGATGCCGGTGGTGGTGGCCGACCTGCACTCCGCGCTCCCGGCCGTGCTCGCGGGTTTGTTTAACGCGGGCCGCACAGTCCGCGTCGCCTACGTCATGCAGGACGGCGGTGCGCTGCCGGCCTGGTTCTCCCGCACGGTCGCCGGGCTGCGCGCGGCCGGCTGGCTG
>Ga0126381_100005270_pt1 | contig 14204 bp, 14 predicted proteins | sample PanSoiMetPlot_28_FD_96465 | JGI IMG/M metagenome (GOLD analysis project Ga0126381, IMG submission 96465) | Tropical forest soil microbial communities from Panama - MetaG Plot_28 | ecosystem: Environmental > Terrestrial > Soil > Tropical forest > Bulk soil | place: Panama | collected 2016-02-17
GAGCGCAGAGCTGCCCGTAAGCAGCGCTACGCAGGTTCGGCACAATTCAAGACATTCGCTACATAGCCGGATGCAGTCCCTCATCATGATCGGATCTTCGTTCAGGGACTCAGCGCGGCATTGAGCGCATCAGCGTAAGCACTGCAAACACTCCTCTATACAGCGCTCGACTGTTTGATTTGACACCGTCATCTGATCCTCCATCCTTTATCGAACTTTTGTGCATTTTTTGGGAGCACCTAAACCGTGTCGCTCGCCCCAATCAGCCTTTCTCTACGCGGCTGGTTTCCCCTTCGACGACGACACGGTACGTTTTGACCGGCTCTGTGGCCGGACCACGCAGGACCGCGCCAGAGCACACGTTGAACTGACTCCCGTGCCATGGACAAGTCACGGTTGAACCGTTGAGCTTGCCTTCGTTCAATGGTCCTCCCCGATGTGTGCATATAGCCTGTGTGGCACAGAAACCACCCGCGACATTAAACACGGCCGCATCGCCGACCAATAAAGCCGAACCCGGTGGCACTGCGGCTACAAGAAATTGGTTATCTTTGAGGGCCTCGGATTTCAGAGAAGAATCAATGTTCCCTTGCGTATTCATCTGCATAATTTCCCTCTCAGTTTCTAATCGGGGTGTTTGATTCCGCCATTCGTATTCCAACAGAATTGTGACAACCCATCTCATCTTGTGACGCCACTTGGCCGTTCCTGTGAGACAGGGATTACGAAAAAACGCGACCCGCACCTCGTTGTTTGCTATGACAGGGCAACCCTTCCGAATGTGACAAGTGAGATATCGAAACGATTGTCACAAATCGGGGTCCTGGTTGGTCTTTAGAGCATCACCTGCGATGGATCATTCCATGAATGAGCCTGATTCGACATCCCTCGTCGCCATGGAAACCGAATCGACGACTTCTCAGGCAGGCGTGCAAACCGCCGCTCCTATGCTTTGGGAGGATCACCTCTTTGGAGAGCCTCCGGGAGCATCTGCAATGCGCGATTGAGTTGGAGCACTCGACAATACCTGCAAGTGGCGAAAGATGCCTGACCAACAATCATTGACGGGGGAAATAACAATGGCAATAAACACGAATGAGGACAAACGCATTCCATCCGATACAGACGCAGACGCCGAGGCAGTTGCGAGTCAAGAGGAAATATATCTCGAGGAGACGGAGGAAGAAGTACGCGCGATATTGACCTCCGACGGTCAAGTTTCATCACGAATAGAAGCTGAATTTTGGCGCAGGAAAATTGAAAAGCTAGAATTTGATTGGAAGTAGGGAGATCTTATGACCGATGCTAAGAACTGATCACCGGCGATGCCGACGATCCTCCACTCAGCGTAGAGACGGTCATGGATATGCTTACGGTCACACACATGCCCGAACAGTCGTGAGTTGACTGTGGTATGGGATACCGTCAGGTCTGCGGGATCAGTTTCTTTGACCATTCACAAAAATTCACCCTTATCGACCGCCGGCAAGGATAGAATATGCCAATTCCCAATGGCAGAAGAGCCGCTACGGCAGACGCCTCCGCCCCTTGGTCCTAGCGTAGAGACCGGCGAAGGCGACGATGGCCTTTCAGCTTTTGCGCCGGTACGCCCACGACTGTTCGGCATCGCTTATCGCATGCTCGGAAGTGCCACAGAGGCCGAGGATGTTGTGCAAGACGTATGGTTGCGGTGGCAGTCCACCAATCGGAAGGCGGTTGAGAACCCGCCCGCATACCTGGCAACGACAACCACACGGCTGTGTATCAATGTAGCCCAGTCCGCCCACACACGACGTGAAACCTACATCGGGACGTGGCTTCCCGAACCGGTAGACACCAGCAACGATCCCGGACTAGGTGCCGAGCGCGGTGAAGCAATCAAACTTGCGGTCCTGCTGCTCCTTGAGAAACTCTCTCCCTCCGAACGGGCGGCGTATGTCCTGCGCGAAGCATTTGATTACTCCTACGAGCAGATCGCGGACATCCTGCAAATGCAGGAAGCAAACATCCGTCAACTCGTTTCCCGTGCCCGAAAACACATCGCAGATGGTCGGCGCACTACTGTGAGTCCGGATGAGCAGCGGCGACTACTAGAGGCCTTTGTCGCTGCCGCACAGAAAGGAGACATGGGTGCATTAGAACGCCTTCTCGCAGAGGATGTCGTTTCTTACGCAGACGGCGGTGGTTTTGTGCGCGCAGCGGGAGCCCCAGTGTCTGGTCGCGAACGTGTGAAAGCGTTTGTTGCCGCGGTCTCTGCATATTTCTGGAAGGGCGTTGAGGTTGAAATTGTCGAGACTAATGGACAGGCAGCCCTTCTAGTATCGCGCGATGGTGTCCCCGCGACCCTCGGAACGATTGATGCCTCGGCACAAGGCATCGATCAGATCATGTGGTTCCTGAGACCAAGCAAGCTTGCTGGGATTTCAAAGTCCGGCCAAAGATTGAGCCAGGTGAAGTAATTGCTTGTATTCGCCCAACCGTGCTCAGTTCACCACTTGCGGCTTCATCATCGCTTCCATGACTTGATTCTGAGCAACTGCGCTAGCCGAGGGGTTCCAGCACGACAACAGGGATTTCGCGTTCAGTCTTCTTCTGGTAATCAGCGTAGGGCGGCCAGAACATTAAGGCCTTTTCCCACAGTTGTGCGCGCTCGGCACCGGTGGCGGTCCTGGCTCGTGCCTTTAGCTTCTTCGTCCCGACCTGGACCTCGACCTCAGGATTGGCGAGAAGATTCCGATACCAGCCTGGGTGCTCCGGCGCACCTCCCTTCGACGCAACGATAATGTAGCTGTTCCCGGTCTTGCCATAGAACAGTGGGAATATGAATTTCTCCCCGGATTTCCTGCCCGTAGTGGTTAGTAGCAGCGAAGGGACCGTCATCTCCGAGTATCCTGGCGGGGTCAGGGTGTACATGTGCCCGTCCGTACCGCCGCTCGAGGTGTAGCGATGGACGTGGTCGATCATCCACTGAGGCAGGTTCGGGGCGACCTTCGCTTCGGCCATCGTCCGGATCTCCTTTTAAGTCTGAGCGAGTCTAGCACAGCCGAACCTAGCGTTGATCGTCGGCAACGGTAACGTTTCCAATCCCGCCCGGGCACCCCACAATGCGATCTCGGGAGGGACAGGGCGCTCCTTCATTTCACCTCGTCGACCCAGGTAACGGACTCGTCATCTCTAGTTGCCTGATGTTTTTTACTCATGCCACCTCTTTGCTGGTGTAGCGAGTAGGCATGGCGGTGATCCTGATTGTAGGCGAGGGCGTGGCGCTAGGCACAAGGAGGTCTTTCACAGGGGGGGCACCATCGTCTTACTGCTTTGCAGCTTTGCGTTTCTTGGCGAGGGCGCGTCCGAGGTCGGGGAGGAATTCTTTGACGACGCTGAAGCCGGTGTTGCCGGCCATGGTGAGTCCGAAGCTGACGGCACCGTCGCCGAGGGAGCTCTGACTCTTAGGTTGCCAGAGACGGGAGAGGAAGGCTGCGGCGGCAACGCCTCCGAGTTGGGAGATGGAGACGTGGCGGCTGGCGTCATCGTGGCGGGCAAGCATGCTGCTGGTAAGCGCGTATTCGGTGCGGCGCCAAACGCCCTGCTTGCCGGAGTTGAAGTAGCGGTTGTCTTCATGCAGTGCGCTACTGAGGCCGAAGGTGACGGTGCGCTGAATGGAGTATTGGCCCTCGATATTCAAGAAGCGTTTGCCGTAGCCAGAAGCTCCCTGGCTCCACTCTGGAGGCTTGTCCTTCCATTGATCAATTCCAGCGGAGAAAGCCGCCTTGAAAAAACCCAGCGGGTTCACCATGGTTTTGAAGTAGAGGTGCGTGCGTTCGGATTGGGTGAGGGGGCGGAAGTCGCTGGCTTTGTGGGTTCCGGCCATGTTGAGGTAGTTGAGGAGGTAGTCGACACCCTTGTCGGCGGCGGTGGGTTTTGGGAGCGATGCGGGCTGAGTTTGAGCAGACAGGAGCGAGGCGGTGAACAGAAGCGCGATCCCGATGCCGCGTAAGAACTTCTTCATATCGGTATCCACTCCGCCAGTTCGCGCAGCGGATTATCGTGCTTTTACAGGTTGGTCGGGTCTGATTGCAATGTAAACCGTAGATTCTGACAGGGGGGTGGCGTGGGTGCAGAGGGACATGGCCGGAAAGACGATCCCTTTGGGTCCCTAAGTGGGGCGCGAGGGGGGCCGATACTGAGATCAGGGGCTGGGTTGCGAAGCCCGCCTGTTTGCAAGAGGAAGCGAGGAAGTAAATTGACGATTGGAGCAGTAACGACGAATGTGCCAGCCGGGACGAGCGGACAGTTCCGGCCGGAGTGGCAGGACATGATGCCAGACCAGCCCTGCCTTCTGGGTTCACGTCTTCTTTCAGTCTTGGACTCGCAACCGGAGTACACCGCCTCCAATTCGTGTTCACATTTCAATTAATGTGGACAGTCCTGAAGACTGCTTGTCCTGCCTCAAGTCGAGCCGCCCTCGCGAGGGCTTCAAGGCGATGGAATCTTCGTTGCCGCTCCACGACTGTTGAGTAGCACGGTAACATTATTACTGGTGAAATTCGCCGTGGCGAGATCAGGCGCACCGTCCCCGTTGAAGTCAGCGATCGCGATTTCACGAGGAAGCAAGCCAGTGCCGTAGTATTGGCGCCGCTGGAAAGTACCATCGCCGTTTCCCAGGAGCACTGCCACACTGCCGTTCCCGTGAACGCCGGTGAACGAGACCGACACGACGAGATCCGGCTTGCCATCGGCATTTACGTCACTGATCGACACGAAACCAGGATAGTGTCCCGCATCCTGCCCCACTGGTGCTTGGAAGGTACCGTCCCCGTTTCCGATGAGGACCGCAACTTTGCTGGTCCCGAAATCCGCGACTGCCAAGTCCATCTTCCCGTCACCGTTGAGATCCCCTGCGGAGATCCAGCGAGGAGCACTTCCCGCCTGATAATTCACGGCGGGTCGAAAACTCCCGTCGCCGTTGCCGAGCAGCACGCTAATGTTGCCCGTGACGAAGTTTGCCACTGCGAGATCGAGTTTTCCGTCATGATTTAGATCCGCAATCGCCACTGACTTTGGCCGTCCATCCGCGTCGTAGGCCGTCGGCGACTGGAAGGTGCCATCGGCATTCCCGAGCAGGATGCTCACCGTTCCTTGCGCTCCTACAATATCGTTTGTCACGACCAGATCCAGATTTCCATCTCGATTGAAGTCTGCCACACCAATCATTCGCGGGACTGCCCCTCCCGGATATTCAGAGGGTGACTGGAATGTGCCATCACCCTTTCCTAGAAAGATGAGCACGCGATTGCCCTCCGCACTCGACACCGCTAGATCGAGCATGCCGTCGTGATTGAAGTCTTCTTCGGCAACATCATCGAAACTGCTGATGTCCTGATAGCTGAACCCGGTGGCGAAAAAGCCGTCACCCTGACCGAGCAGAACCTTAAGGCTCCCAGTCGTTCCGACCACTGCTATATCGGCCTTGCCGTCCCTATTGAAGTCTGCCGAAGCAATACCTTGTGCATCACGCACTGCAAGGGAATTCCGCCCCGATAGGAAGGTTCCATCACCATCACCTATAAGCAGGCTCACATTGCCGGGTGAGAGGTTCCCATTGGCACTGGTCCCGATTCCGTTGTTTGCGACGACAAGGTCGACTTTGCCATCCCGGTCGAAATCTGCGGCAGCAACCGAAGTCGATCCGTCTCCGGTTACGAACTCGCCCACAAAACGAAAGGTACCATCGCCATTCCCAAGAAAAATATTCACACCGTCCGTGTTGTCCGCCGCCACGGACAGGTCTGGAACACCGTCGCCATTCAAATCGGCAATTACTACCGATTCCGAGTTCTGGCCGGAATCGTAGCTAACCGCTGACTGAAACGTACCGTCTCCATTCCCCAAAAGCACATCAATGCTTCCCAAATTGAAGCTTCCGCCATAGATATTCGCCAGCACCAGGTCAACACGCCCATCTTGATTGAGATCGGCTGCCGCGACCGCATTGCTCAGAATTCCGACTCCGACCAAAAAGGCTTGCGCTGGCTGGAACGTTCCATCTCCATTACCGAGAAGGATGTTAACCTGACCATCCCCGCCAACTTCTGCCAAATCGGTTTTGCCATCCCCATTCAGGTCCGCAGCAGCAACGGAAAGCGCGGAACTGACCGAATAGTTCTTCGGCCCACGGAACGTTCCGTCACCGTTGCCCAGCAGCACACTAACATCGCTGCTGCACCAGTTTGCGGATACGATGTCTTCGATGCCATCGCCGTTGAAATCCGCAATGGCAATCGAGTGCGGTGTTTTGTCGACGTTAAAACTCATGGGAGACTGGAAAGTGCCGTCTCCGTTCCCTAGCAGGATGTAAACCACACTTGGAAGGCAGTAGATGTAGTCAGCCACCGCGATGTCAGGTTTGCCATCACGATTAAAGTCACCCACCGCCACGAAATACGGCTGAAATCCCACGGGATTCGGTCGTGGTGGCTGGAAAGTGCCGTCGCCATTGCCTAACAAGAGTGATACGCCCATCGCTGGCGGGTTGGCGGTGACGACATCCATCTTGCCATCCAGGTTGAAATCGCCCACCGCTACCGACATGGGATGTTGCCCATCGAAAATGCTGGGTGCGGAAATGAAACAACTTTGGGCAGATGAACTCGTGCTGGTTAGTATTGCTAATCCAAGCAAAACGCCGAAACCCACGTTAATGTGAAAACTGCGAAGGGACAGGAAGGCTAGTCTAGCTGTCATCGTTTCCTCCCGCGATCCGTACCTGTACAGAGAGAGGCATTGGCAGTACGGTATGTCGCCCCAGTCGGGATGGAATTCTCCCTCACGAGCATGCTTGAGGGCAAGCTGCAAGAATTTGCATCAGCGATTGCCAACAATGCTCCAAGTGGACACTTATCCGAGGTGTCCCCTTCACGAGAATGGCTCTCACTTATGCACGTGTCCACAGGCCATCGGTGTGCGCTTACGAACACAAATATGACGAACCGGGCATGATTGAGAGGTTGTGCGAAGCGACTGCTGATTATTGTCTGCGCCTCGAAAACAGAGAAGAGTCGACGAATTGGAGGCTAATCGATCATCGTTGTCCTCGCTGACCCGGTCGCAGCATTCACTTCCGGGCCGAAGGATCAAAGCACGGACCTGGCGCTCGCAATGTTATGTCTTAACCCCTACGCGAAAACAACGTTATTTTGTGCATAATTGCGGTGCCCGTAAACGTAGTGAGTGTGCTGCATCTTCAGGACACCGAATCCCGAACCACATTCGCATCACGGGCTGTACAGAAGTACACCTTAGTAACCTTCGGTTACATTACCCGGCTAAGCTGCTCGCTTAAGTGTGGCATGAGAGCAGAGGCCTCGCGCAAGCGGGTTGCCACAATTGCACAGAAGAGCCATCACCTAAGGACAGTGGCCCCCTGCACTACCGGTATCTCCGAAGTCAGACTGCAAAACTGCTAGGCTTTCGAGGTCGGCGGTTGTTCACACCTATGGAGAAAACCTTCATCCCGAAAGGCGAGCGTAGGTATCTCTCTCGGCCCTGGAAGTCAGCCATATGCCCAGGCAGGGGCCGGAGCGGGTTTTCACTCATTGAGCTGCTGATCGTGTTGAGCGTCGGGCTGGTGGCCGCGGCAATGGCCATGATGGCGTTCGAAAGTGCCGCGCGCAGTGTCCGCCTGTCCGAAGCAGGCGCCGATTACGCCAATCTGCTGCAAACAGCACGAGTTCGAGCCGTTCGGGATGACAAATACTACAGTGTCCTGATAACCATTAGCAGTATTGCTCCACCGACGGCCTTCGTGGACATTGCGGGCACAGGCACCTATACGACCGGCGATCCCCGGATTGTGTTTCCGGAGGGGGTGACCAACATGCCGTTTGCCTCCGGGCCCGCACTTGCGAACCTGGAGTCGCAATTCCTGCCTCCAGGCGCAAATTCGCTGATCACAATCAACACTACAACGGCGGGGCCGACGTTTGGTCCTCGAGGACTGCCGTGCAGCCCGATGCCGGGAGCGGCTGGATCCGTTACGTGCCCTTCTACGACCCCAACCTCTTACATCACCTTTATTCAAAACCGGGAGAACACGCAATGGGAGGCCATCACGGTTACCCCGGCCGGCCGGGTTCGCGAGTGGACGTATGACAACTACGGTGCCTGGTCGCCGAGGAACTAATCACATGCGCGCCAAAAAACAATTTCGGAGAAGGCCACGGCGGCTTGACCGCGAGTGCGGCTCCATGTTGATTGAATTGCTGATCGCGATGGTGGTTCTCGCGGTAGGGCTCGGGGGAATAATGGTGCTGCTGGTCGCGTCTGTTTACACCAACAACACGGCGGGGAAGGACACAACGTCGACCATGGTCGCGGAACACGTGCTGGAGCAGATCAGCGCGCAGCCAGCGAACGCGGTCTCGTCGCTTACCCTTACGGATTGTGCCGGGACAGGATGGTCGATCAACACAGTAGGAGCTAGCCAGGGTACGGGCAGTGGCGGCAGCCATGGAGGGAACGGCGCAAATCTGACGACCACGGGGATCGTCGACTGGACCCAGAGCTACGCCGCAGTTCCCGCGAATTACGCGATGAAGTACGCGGCTTGCGGCACCGGGGGCAAGCAAACTGTCTACGACATTCGTTGGGATATTCTCACCATGAGCAATTACAGCCGCATGGTCGTCGTATCGGCGCGACCGTCCGGGTCCCCCGTCGTAGGCGGTGTGCGGTACATCATTCCTCCCAATATGCGGACGATTGGAGGAATGTGAGAAAGCAGATTTCCAAGTCGGAGTGTCGGACCGCACGATCGGCGGGCTTTTCGCTATTGGAGATGGTCCTAGCGCTCGCCATTCTCATGATTGTCCTCGGCGTAGTCTTTCAAGGTGTCTCGCAACTTCAACAACGCAATTTCGCAGAGAGTTCTAAAGTCGACACGATGCAGGAAGCTCGCGACTTTGTCGATCAGATGGTGCGGGACATCCACGATGTCGGATATCCGCCCAGTCGCGTCGAGGCGGGAAATCCTTCCTGCGCAAATAACGTCAATGTCTCGTGTGGGCTGGTTTTTTTCAGCAACACTCAGATCAAGTATGAAGCTGATTTGGATGGCACAGGCACCGTGTACCAGGTATGGATGCAGTTACTGGCGCCGGCCTCCGGAAACTGTCCCTGCATCTTGCAGCGCGGCGTTATCACAAAGCAGGCAGCTCTCGGCGGTCAGTCGCCAACGTATTTCACGGAGGTCAACGGGGTTCTAAACAGTGGCAACGGGGCAGGCGCGGCGACCTATCCAGTAAGTCTTTCGGGAGCAGGAACGTATGCGGTATACGGACCGGTGGATGTGTTCGATGCTTACGACGTCAATGCCACTCCAGTCACGGGTTGTACCGACGGGCTTTCGTGCTCCAGCATCCGTAGTCTACAAATTACCGCCAATGTGGTTCCCACGAGTATGGACATTGTCACCAAGACTTATCCTGTGGTTTCGATTACTTCCAAGGCTCGGCTGAACAACTAGGGGTCAAAGGGGGTCAGAGTATGCGAAAGACAAATCTCGAGAGAGAGAGAGGTAGTTCGCTGTTGCTTTCGATGCTTGCGCTACTGCTGATGACAGCCATCGCTGCCGGCATGATGTTCATGTCTTCGACAGAGACGTCCATCGATAGCAACTTCAAGGCCGAAGAGACTGCTTTCTTCGCGGCGCGCGCTGGAGTCGAGGAAGTGCGCGACCGTATGCTCCCCGCCAACCCCAACAGCATCGCTTCGCTCCTGCCTACAACTCTGCCGACGGCTGGTGGCAGCGTTCTCTACATCTTGCAACAAGGGGTCACCATGGCCAACGTGACTAGCATTTCCTCATCTAATCCGCTGGCTGATGATGAACTATGTCACGACTGGGGACAGCAGTCCTTCGGCGGGATGACGTGGCAGCCCGCGAATGTTCGCTGCGTTGACCTGCCCGCCGGAACGAGCTGGTACACGCCTCAGCAACCAACTTGTGCAGTTGGCAGTCCTTGCACGGCAAGCGTGGCGCCGATCTCGCTCGAGTACAAATGGGTACGCGTTACCCGCAAAGGAAACTTCAGCGGCGCATACCTGGTCGACGCCAGTCAGCCCGCGGGGAACGAAGCGTGTTGGAACGGAATTTCGGAAGTGGTTCGCCCTAACAGCGTCGCGTCTTGCAATGCCTTGATGCCCTTGGCGAACCCGGTCTTCCTGGTAACTTCGCTCGCGGTAATGCCGAGCGGCGCCCGTCGTCTGGTCCAGCAGGAGATCGCTCAAACACCAATTGCGGGGTTCCCCTACGGAGTGTTTGCTACGTCGACGGGGTGTGGTTCTCTCACAATGGGTGGGGGTGCTCAAACCTTCAGCTTCAATGCCGCTACGCAGAATCCGCCTACCAATCCTCCCAGTAACGTTACCAGAAGTGGAGGGAACGTAGGGTCAAACGGCAATCTTGCCTTCAACGGCAGCAATACCGCCGTGAACGGAACAACATCCTCAGCCGTGGCTGGCGTCGGAAACTGTAACCAAGGCAATGGAATCACGGCCAGTGGGGGCGCAAATTACGGCACACCGGGCCTGATCCCAACCCAAACGCTCCCCGTGCCACCGATGCCCAACCCCCTTCCGCCACGCACAAATACCAACATCAACTCGTCCACGACTCTTCTGCCCGGCAGCTACGGCAACCTTGGCATTCAGGGTGGAGCAACAGTTACCCTGCCAGGAGGAACACCCAGCAACCCGGCAGTTTACACCATGAATAGTATCAGCCTGGCTGGTGGCGCCACGCTGGCAATTAATGGCACGGTGGTGATAAACATTGCGGGGGTGGGACAACAGAATCCGGTGAGCTTTTCAGGTGGCTCGTTCCAAAACAACACGTTCGTTCCGAGCAACTTCACTATCAATTACGGGGGTTCCAACAACCTTAACGTGGCTGGTGGCTCAGCCGCATATGCGGTGATCAACGCGCCCAATGCGAATATTTCCTTTACCGGAGGATCCAACTTCTACGGTCAGGCGATTGGTGGCACGATCAGCAACATGGGCGGGACAAATATTTACTACGACAATAGCTTGAATACGCCAGGGCCGAACAACAATGCGTTTTTTGAAATCAGCATGCGTGAACTAAGCTACTAGGTCCTTGTGAAGGGTTGGGCTCATAGGTTCCTGAAACGGCCTTGGCGAGTGACACCATCCATACCCGCGCCTTCAAAGCGCCGAAACCAGTAAGAGGCGATGCTGCGGTCGGCGGTTGCCGGCGTTACATGGATTGGCGGCATCGCCGATGAAATCAACGATTCCAGCTTGCGGCGCCGGGCTTGGAATGGCTCGCCTTGATAATCCTGATCCTCGACACGGACCAGATAGAAGAACACCAATGAAGACCGAGTTTGTGGGACAGAAGATTTACTCGCGAGGCGGCTGGATGGAGGCGCAGCTGCACTGCGTCGAAGTCGAGTTCATTATTCTAACCATGACAGGCTGTCCGTCGAGGAGGTGTACGATAACCGCGACTGAATCTCAGGGAACACACTCGCTCTCACCAGGGTTGTCAATCGCGTCATTCTCCCGGTTCTGAACCGCTGTGTCGTTTGCCGGAATGCGCAAACCGGTCACGTTGGACAAGATCACAAGTACGCGCGTGACGACCAACTGCCTCAATGGCGGGGGCCACGCAGCACGGCGCGGCCTAGGGAGCAATCTTTACCGCCTTGGCGTGCCCGACATGGTGATCCAGCGAATCTTGAGACACGCGAACCTGAGCACCACGGCGACACTACATCAAGACAGCCGCTGATGATTTTCGCACGAAGTTGGAGAACGTTATTCCCAGCATGCCGCAGAAAGCAGTAGAAGAAAAACCGCTGGTTGCTTAGGCTTCAACGCTACGGGACACCCAACCTCTATTCCACGACCGTACCTCTACGGTGAATTGAAATGCTAAGTGATTGGGTTTGCAGGTATCTGGCAGAGAGAGGAATTCGAGCCCTCGTTACAGGTGTTAGCCCGCATAACGGTTTAGCAAGGCATCGGACCACTTTCTCGCCACGTGTATTCAGTCACTTGACATTCTCGTAATGCTTCCTAGTCGTAGCAACATTTCCTCAAAATCACCTTAACTGACACCCAAGGTGACACCCTGCAAATGGATCGCGATGCGCTCGCTCCACGCGCTTTTCTCCCGCTCGAAAGGCTCTTCAGGAAAAACCGGATGCTTCGGGTGAAAGCCTATGGCCCAGACCAAGCATCCCCGGAGCTGTGCTCATTTCGTCTTAACAGTGCTGCTCTTCTTTTTTGCCTTTTTGCGCTTCTTGCTCGCCTTCGGAAACTGCCCATTCATCGCTGCACTGCCCGAGCTGGTGACGTAATAGGCATCCTTTTCGCCAGTGACCCGGGCAATCCAGCCACTTCGAATGCTCTTGTTTATGTCACGGCTCAAATTACCTGGAACCTTCTCTTTGGCACTCTCAAATGCCTCTCTCAGCTCGTCCTGACTGAAACTGCGCTTGCCTGACGCAGATGCGAGCAGGTAACTGCCCAACGCGGTAATCTTCTGCTCGCCATTTTTCGCGCCGGTCTGTTGCAGGAACTCCTGAGGAGAGGTCCCGTGTGGCCGCTTCGCTCCGTGCTGACCAGGAGGAGCCGCACGTTGTCCATGCTGCCGTCGGAAGGTATTCGGTTCAAATTTTCCTTCTGACAGCACGAACACCGCGATTTCATGTGCCAGCTGTTCGGATATCTCCTTGTCTATCGATAAACCATTACCGGACATTTTCAAAGTAAACTGGTTGGGGCTATCGGCCATAGCGTCCCCCTTAAGGATCGCAATCCGTGAACGGGATCTCGAACCTCATGCGAGTCTTTCCCATGTTAGCGATGGAAGGCTATTTGGATTAGGGGGAGAAGCTGAAGTTTATCGAATTTGGTCGACCTTAATCAAGCTGGAGACCTAAGCCCGCCAATCGCTGTAACGCGAGTTGCGGAGGAAAAAATCCCGACAAAAGGGTGGGTGATCGAAGGCTATCTACACCCCCTGACGCGCCCCTGTTTACGCGAAAGGCGGAATCTGGCGGGCGGTCACGAAGTGAGCCTATTGCTAGGGTTGGATTCCCAGTAGGGTGTTCACGGTGAAGGGTGATCCCCCACCGTCCTCCTGGAGCGAACCGTTGGGACCCACCACGAAAAACCCGGCCGCCGATGTGACCGTTATATAGCCGTAATTGTCCGCCGTGATGGAAGTCGGAATCTGAGAAATGATGTTCATCGGGCTTACGGCATACGTCTTTTTCGCGACCTCGACCGGGACCGCGCTCATGCTCGTCCCAATCAACAGATAACCGGCGTTTGCGCCTGCATACACAACAGCCGAACTTCCACCCATCAACGGAAGCGAGACTATCTTCGCCAATGTGAAGGTTGTCGTGTCTGACGTGGATGTAATAGTATCGACCCTTTTGTAAGCGTAGAGTGCGACTCCGTTGCTGGCAGAGCCGTACTCCTGATCCACCACGTACAGATAACGCGTGACGGTACCCGCCGAGATGTTATAGGTTTTCCTGCCTTCCACGATGGAACCAATTTTGACGAATGGGCTGACGGCTCCCGAGCTGTAGCAACCGGTGCCCATTCCGATGGAGCCGCAAACCGTCCAATAGAGCGTAGCCTTGGCATTGTCGGTGGTGTAAGTCGTGTATAAGCCCGAATCGATGGTTGCCGCCTCACAGAACATGGTGCCACACACAAGCAGAAAAGAAGCCAAAGCAACTCGCCGCATGGACATAGAAGAGTCTCCTCCCCAAAATCAGTGAATCCTAACATGCCTCGCAACCGGTGTCGTGAGACAAAGGGCTCCATGCTCGCCCGCAATGCCCGGCACCACCATGAGCACCTGGCGCAGTGGTCGTGCGTTCGCGTAAAAGCTGCTTGTCCCGCTGACGCGCTCCTGTTTACGCAAAAGCCGGGATCTGGCAGGCAGTCACGAAGTAGGCTTGGCGTCTGTGCTTGCGCACGTGCTAGGACTTACGCGATACTCACAGCCCCTGCCGCTGGCTGGTTTTCAAACGTTTGGTGATACACTTCGTTCGGGAAGACGACGAATCCATGAAACCACCATCGAACGTCAAGACGCCAGCGCAATACATCGCCTCACTCCCCGCCGATCGTGCGAAGACGATCGCGACGGTGCGCGC
>Ga0126381_100005271_pt1 | contig 14200 bp, 13 predicted proteins | sample PanSoiMetPlot_28_FD_96465 | JGI IMG/M metagenome (GOLD analysis project Ga0126381, IMG submission 96465) | Tropical forest soil microbial communities from Panama - MetaG Plot_28 | ecosystem: Environmental > Terrestrial > Soil > Tropical forest > Bulk soil | place: Panama | collected 2016-02-17
ACTGCGCGCGGCGCGGGTTCGCACGCCGATCCTCATCCTCTCGGGTCTCGCCGAGCTCGATCACAAAATCAAGGGGCTGGGTTTCGGCGCCGACGATTTCCTGACCAAGCCCTTTGACCGGCGGGAGCTGATCGCGCGCATACAAGCAATTGTGCGCCGCTCGAAAGGCCACTCCGAATCGACAATCCGGACCGGTAAGCTCGTCGTCAATCTCGACACCCGCGTCGTCTCGGTCGACGAGCAGCCGGTGCATCTCACCGGCAAGGAATACGGCATCCTTGAATTGCTCAGCCTCCGCAAAGGCACGACTCTGACGAAGGAGATGTTCCTCAACCACCTGTATGGCGGCATGGACGAGCCCGAACTCAAAATTATCGATGTTTTCGTCTGCAAGCTTCGCAAAAAGCTGGCCCAGGCGACGGGCGGCAGTCACTACATCGAGACGGTGTGGGGCCGCGGCTATGTTCTGCGGGATCCGGTCCCCTTGCCTGGGCTTCCAGCGGCTGGCGCCAGCGCCGATATTTCGGCGGCAAGTCGAAGCACGGCGGCAGCCTAGCAGGTGGGGTCAGCTACAGCGCGGTTGATACCGCCCTCAACCGAATTTTTCCCTGGCCTGCCGTCGCATCTATCGAGGTTTCGAGCGCCTTAGCGAGCAGCCCAGTGAAATAGGGTTGGACCGTCCGAGCAGTAAGCGCGGCAATGGGTGCAGCGAGCGTCAGCGCCTCCCGCGCTTCAGCGGACAGAGCGGCGCCGTCGCCGAAAGCTTCGACGGTAAGTGGGGCATCGGACAGAACCAGGCGACCGCCGCGCGGTAGTGCGGCGGCCGCGACCGAAAGCAAATTGCAGGCCAGTTTCTGCCAGTCTGGCGTCAATGCCCGCGTGCTCGCGGCATAGTCGGTGGCGATCCGGCTTTCGGCGAAGAACCCAGTGGCAATTTCGTAAGGCTCCGGACCCGCAATTGCAGAGCCGGAAGTGAACCCGTAAGCGAAACGATAAAATTGCAATCGTGACCGGGCGCGGCGCGCACTGTCATTGACGAGTGTCGCGGCGTCATGCAGGAACGCCGGGCTCGGCAATGACCCGATGCCCGGGTGTTCCTCGGCGAGCAGTTCGACGCCGTTATTGATCGCCGCGATCGGCCCGCTCAGCTCATGGCACAGCCGCGCAGTCAACAGCTCCAAGACGCGCAGGTCGACAAACCGGCGCGGCAGCTCGGCATCGAACTCCCGCTGCGGTGAAAATGAGTTTTTGTCGGTGTCGGCGATAGTAGTATCTGGCGTGAGACGATCCATACCCTTCCGGGTCATCGGCGACCAACCACTCGAATTGCAGGTCTCCCTTCTAGGCCAGTACCGTCAGCTGACCGTCCAAGGGGCTGATCGGCAACATGTGCATCAGTTCGCAACCTTTTGCAGTAGCGCCGCTGCGACGATGAGATCTTCGGGCCGGTTGGCGTTGAAGAACGGATCGACCGGAGCGTCGAGGAACGGGACCGTGACAAGCTTGTGGCGCGCGGTCCATTCGTCCACCTTGCGGATGCCTTCTTCGCGGACCGCCCGGCGCAGATCGTCGCGTAACCGCACCGGCCACAACCCGAATACCGGATGAGCGCGGCCGGCCGAGGCAGCACATGCCAGATCGGCCTCTGCCGCCTCGAGTTCCGCCGCGAGACGGGCTACGAGATTGGTCGGGAGAAATGGCGCGTCGGTCGCGACGCTGACGATAAAAGGACAGTCGGGCCGATGCGCCGCGCTCCAATCGAGCCCTGCCAGCACACCGGCGAGCGGTCCTGCGAAATCGGGCACGCTGTCCGCGACTACCGGGAGCCCGAAATTAGCGAAGCGGGCGGCATCGCCATTGGCGTTGAGCACAAGCGCTGCAACTTGTGGGCGAAGGCGCTCGATCACCCGCTCGAGCATCGAAGCCCCGCCCAGCGGGCGCAAGGCCTTGTCGCCTCCCCCCATACGGCGGGACTGACCGCCGGCGAGCAACAGGCCGACGACTTTCACGCCGCGTCTTCCGCGACGCTGGATTTCCGAGTAAACCTCGGAGGTTCGTCGCCGACCGTCCTGACGTCGCTATCGAAGACGATGCGCTGGCTGCCGGCGAGCGCGACGAAACGCTTGCCCTTGGCGCGCCCGATCAAGGTCAGCCCGGCCTGCCGCGCGAGATCGACACCCCAGGCGGTAAAGCCCGACCGCGAGATCAGGATCGGGATCCCCATCTGCACCGTCTTGATCACCATTTCCGAGGTCAGCCGGCCGGTGGTGTAGAAGATTTTCCCCGTGGCGGGGATGCGATGCAGGTGCATATAGCCGGCGATCTTGTCGATGGCATTGTGCCGACCGACATCCTCCATGTAGATCAACGGCCGGTCCTCCTCGCACAGCACGCAGCCATGGATCGCCCCGGCCGCCAGATAGAGGCTCGGTACGGTGTTGATCTTGCGCGTCAATGCGTAGAGCCATGAGGTCCGCAGCACCGCGTTCGGGTCGAGCCTCACCTCCTCGAACTTCTCCATCAGATCTCCGAAGACGGTACCTTGAGCACAGCCCGAGGTCAGGGTCTTCTTTTTCAGCTTGTCCTCGAAATCGGTTTCACGGTCGGTGCGCACCACGACCGCCTCGAGCTCCTCGTCGTAATCGATGCCGGTGATCCGGTCATCGCCGCGCAGCATGTTCTGATTCAACAGATACCCGACCGCGAGATAATCGGGATGGTCGCCGATCGTCATCATCGTGACGATCTCTCGCCCGTTGAGGAACAAGGTCAGAGGCCGCTCCATGACCACGGCGGTCTCGACCGGCCGGCCTTCGTGGTCAATGCCGGTGACGGTACGGGTCAGCCGCGGGTCCTCAGGCTGGGGCGCTAGAACAAATTCCTGCATGTGTCGATGATGGGTCGGGAGAGCTTCCTCCGCAAGCCGGCCGATGCCATATTGAGGCCTTCATGACGGATCTGAAGGCACTCTACGAACACGACACAGTAGCCTGGTCCGAGCAACAGGCGGCCGCACTACGTGCTGCCGCTCGCGGGGGCTCGAACCAGCTCCTCGATTGGGAAAACTTGGCCGAGGAGATCGAAAGCTTGGGCCGATCGCTCAGGCTGGGGTTGAGGAGCCAGTTAGTGCGAATCATTCAGCACTTACTAAAGCTAGCGCATTCCCCGGCTGTGGAACCGCGCAGCGGTTGGCGCCGCTCAATCCGCCAAGCGAGGGTCGAGGTCGATCTTATACTGGACGATAGCCCGAGCTTGAAGCGTGAGCTCCCACGCTTTATCAAGGAGGATACCGAGCGGGCTGTCCAGCTCGCGATCAGAGACCTGGAAGAGCACGACGAGCTCAGCCGACTTGAATTGCCTACGCTCAAAAAGGCCACCTTCACCGAGGAGCAAGTGCTCGGGGATTGGTTCCCTGCGGAGCCGCCAGGCAGCGGGGGAAAACCATGACGAGATCGGGGGCGACATTCCCTCGCTGTGTTCCTATCTTAATGGGATATTGAGCCGCGGTACAAGCGAGCCACGCATGATCGACCCGTTTGGACGAACGATAACCTACCTGCGCGTATCGGTGACCGACCGCTGCGATTTCCGTTGTGTCTATTGCATGGCGGAAGAAATGACGTTTCTTCCGAAGGCCGAGCTCCTGACCTTGGAGGAGCTCGACCGAGTTTGCAGCGCCTTCATTCGGCTGGGCGTCAAAAAGCTCCGCCTGACCGGCGGCGAGCCGCTCGTACGCCGCAACATCATGAGCCTTTTCCGGGCGCTGGGCAGGCATATCCGTAGCGGCGCGCTCGATGAGCTGACCCTGACGACCAACGGCAGCCAGCTGGCGCGCTATGCCACAGAATTGCGCGATTGCGGGGTGCGCCGCGTCAACGTCTCTGTCGACACTCTCGACCCGGCCAAGTTCACCGAGATCACGCGACGTGGCCGGCTCGATGTAGTCCTCGAAGGGCTCGCGGCCGCCAAGGCAGCCGGGCTCGCGGTCAAGATCAATGCGGTGGCGTTGCGCGGGGTCAACGAAGACGAGCTCGACAATCTCGTGGCCTGGACCGGCGAGCAAGGCTTCGATCTCGTATTCATCGAAGTGATGCCGATGGGCGATATCGGCGGCGAAAACCGGCTGGAGCAATATCTGCCGCTCTCAATGGTGCGCGCCCGGCTTCAGCGGCGCTGGACCCTGGAGGACACAGATTACCGCACCGGCGGACCTGCTCGCTATGTCACGGTGCGGGAAACCGGCCGGCGGCTCGGCTTCATTACGCCACTGACCCACAATTTTTGCGAGAGCTGCAACCGGGTCCGTTTGACCTGCACGGGCACGCTTTTCATGTGTCTCGGCCAGGAGGACGCCGCAGATCTGCGCACGCCGCTGCGCCAGTCCGAAGGCGACGAGTCACTCGAGGCGGCGATCCGCGAGGCGATCGACCGTAAGCCGAAGGGCCACGATTTCGTCATCGATCGTCGTCACAACCGGCCTGCCGTCGCCCGGCATATGAGCGTCACCGGCGGGTGACTGCGCCGTCCCGCCGGATCGCTGCCGTAGCAGCGGAGACCGAGGCTGCGCAACAGGCGCTTGAGGAGTTGTGTGGCCGGTACATTTGCGTTCCTCCAGAGCGCGCTGAAATCATCGTGCCGCTCGGCGGCGACGGTTTCATGCTGGAAACCCTCCATCGATTTCTGCTGACCGGCGTTCCGATTTACGGCATGCATCGCGGCAGCGTCGGGTTTCTCATGAACGCCTATCGACCGGACGGGCTTTACGAGCGCCTGGCTGCTGCGCAACCGGTGGTCTTGCACCCGCTCGAGATGACCGCGCGTGACGAGCACGGCCGTCATCACCGGGCACTTGCCTTCAACGAAGTATCATTGCTTCGCGAGAGCAGGCAGGCCGCAAAATTGCGGATCAGCGTCGACGGAGTCGTGCGGCTCGAAGAGCTAATGGCGGATGGAATGCTTGTCGCGACTCCGGTCGGCAGCACGGCATATAACCTTTCGGCGCACGGTCCGATCATCCCGCTCGGCGCCGGCGTCCTCGCACTGACCCCGATCAGCGCTTTCCGCCCGCGCCGTTGGCGTGGCGCGCTGCTGTCCCATACGGCACGAGTTCGGATTGATGCGATGGAGACCGACAAGCGTCCGGTCAGCGCGGTCGCCGACTTCACCGAGGTCCGCGACGTCGTGTGCGTCGAGGTTAGCGAAAACCGCGATGTCGCGATGACGCTGTTGTTCGACCACGATTCCAACCTCGAAGAGCGGGTGCTCAAAGAGCAATTCGCTTCCTGAGGCAGCGAGGACCTGCCGCCGGCAAGCTAGCGGCGGGTGGCGGCGAGCGAGAAGGCCAGCGGGAGCCAGGGCTTGTCTGGCCAGTGATAGAGGCCAGACGCACCCTTCACGAGAATCTCGAACATCGGCCAAGGTAGTGCCGCGTGCTCGTGCAACCAATCCAGCCTCAGGCCCGCCGCAATCAGGCTGGTAACGATGTCGCCCAGCGGATGCATCCAATTGTAAATTGTCGCATTGGCGAGGCGAGCATTGGGGTCCACGTAATCGGACCCCTCCGTGTCGATCACCGGCGAGAGAGAGAAGTATGGGGCGAACCATCCCGGCATACCGTCTGGAGAGCGCGTGGCGTCATCGAAAACGTAGGCTGCGGGATGGGCTTCGGCCAGGTAGAGCGATCCACCCGGATGCAGCAGCGCCGCGACGATCTGAGCCCATCGAGAGATATCGGGCAGCCAGCAGATGGCGCCCCAAGTTACGAACACCATGTCGAACTCGTGGGGCAGCGGTATGGCGGCCAAGGCATCACAGAGATCGGCATGAACAAAGCGCGCGCGGTCGGTGAGACAGGTCTCCTCGGCCAGCTTACGCGCCTGCTCAATAGCCGGAGCGGAGAAATCGAGCCCGACCACCGCCGCGCCCCGTTGAGCCAGTGCCAGGCTATCCGCCCCGAAATGGCATTGCAGGTGGGCGATGCGCTTTCCTTCGACAGATGGCAGCTCTGCCTCCTCGATTGCGTTCAACTTGCCGTGCCCCGCCCGCAACTCGGAGAGATCGTAGCCACCGGGGCCCATATGGACGCGGACCCGCTCGTCCCAGTTGGCACGATTGGCGCGGTACCACGCAGGCTGGCTCATCGCGGTATCTTTGCTTTTCAAGCGAGGTTAGGACACCCAATGCCAAGAGAAGGCGGGCGGGCTATTCCGAGGAAGAAAAGAAGTGCGGAAAGACGAAAACTCGACCCGCCGCGCCCCCCTCTCGCGCGATGCTCTTGGTCAGGAGAGCCTGAGCGGTTGCCCGTCGAGATCCTCCGCCCGGTCGATTTCGATTAGGACGGCATAGCCCTTTTTTTCCGGATCGCGGTCCTTTTCGGGCTGGACGAGACGGCGCCACACCTCCTCGTAGATCGGACCCGAGCGGTGAATCCGGGCGTGTCCGTAGAACCGCGCTATTCCGCCTTTCGGGAGCACGCCCTGCTCGCGCAGTTGCGAATTGCGAAAGTAAACAGTCAATGGGGTGCCGTCGGCAAGGTTCTCGTTGGTCGATCCTTTGCCACGCTCCCACAGCGCGATATGCGTGTCGTCGAACGCCATTGTGCTGCCGCGTGGGCTGATCTGTGCAAACCCGTTCGGCAGTACGCTGCCGACCAGGCATACATTGGCCGGGAAAGCAGTGTTGATGTGCGCGCGCAATACCTCGGGGATTTTTGTCATCGAGCCTCCAATGGTCCTGATCAATTCATGCGGCCTGACAAATCGGCAAGTCAATCATCCGCCGCCCAGGCGCGCTGCTCCACGCGAGCGCTCGCAAATTCCCTCAGCGCTTCGATCAAGAAGGTGATGTCGGCTTGCAACCGGCCAAAGCCGCGACTCTTTTCCAGCATCTTCTGGTCCATGTAGAGGGCGCGATCGACCTCGATCTGGAGGCTGTGTCGGTTAGCCGCCGGCCGGCCGTGCCGCTTGACGATTTCGACCCCTTTATAAACCTCGTTGATGCGAACCGTGTAGCCGCGTCGGCGTAACACCCCGGCGACAAAATCGGTAAATTCCGGAGCGCAGGTCGTTCCGTCGCGATCGCCCAGCACAAAGTCCGCGCAGTGCCCGCCTTTCTTACCGTTGCGCTGAGACGGCATCGAATGACAATTCACATGCCACACTGTGGCGAACTTGCGGTGCACACGGTCGCACGCCTCCCCCAACACCCGGTGATACGGGATATGGCAGCGCTCGATCCGTGCCATTATCTCGGCGGCGGTCAGCTTTCTGGCGTAGATTGGAATACCCGGTCTCGCGACGCGGCGCACCAGGCCAAGCCCGGCTCGCGTCCTGTGTGAAGGCAAAAGAGGCGTCGGCCACGGGCCGTCGATATGCGTGGCGTCGAGATCGTCTGCCGCGCGGTTGGCATCGAGGTAACTCCGCGGAAATACCGCGCCGATCAGCGTAGCGCCTAATTCCGGAGCGGCCGCGTAAAGCTCGTCCACGTAGGCGTCTTCGGCGGTCCGCAGAACATCGAGCGAGCAGCAAAAGCGAAAATCCTCGGGATATTCGGACCCGCTGTGCGGCGAGTCGAAGACCAGCGGCACTTCCGCCCCTTTCGGGTCGCGGCGCCACAGCACGCCGGGGATCTCCAAGCTCATCTAGTCAAGCTCTCTGGTTGCGGTGACGCCTATCCGACAAATCTACGGCATGCTTCGACATGCGAGCAAGCAACGTTGGCCAGCCGGGTACCTGGCGCTGCGGCTTCGCTTCCGCCGCGACCGCCGAATATCCTCCTGCGGCCTGTTGTCGGCGTGACGACAACGGCGATCGGGTGCAAGATAAAGGCTATACCTCCGCGCATTGGAGCGCCGCTTGCCCGAACAGAATTATAAGGTCGAGTTGACCCCGCCCGATATCGAAGCCTACCGAACCGGCAATACCGGGATCGACTATGTCACGACCTTCGAGAGCGGGGTCGCCGGTCCGCATGTCCTCGTCACGGCGTTGACTCATGGTAACGAGATTTGCGGCGCGATCGCGCTCGACCGTCTATTCCGCGCCGGACCTCAGCCGAGACAGGGCAAGCTCACCTTGGCCTTCGACAACGTCGCGGCGTATCGCAGCTTTGATGTGCGGGTGCCGACCGCATCGCGGTACGTCGACGAAGATTTCAATCGCCTGTGGTCCTCCGCAACCCTCGACGGCCCGCGCCTATCGGCGGAGCTGACGCGTGCCCGCACGTTGCGTCCGATCGTCGATGCCGCCGATTTTCTGCTCGATATTCACTCCATGCAGTACGCCACGGCCCCGTTGATGCTGGCCGGGATATTAGACAAATCGCTGGCTCTGGCGCGGCGCGTCGGGATCCCGGAACTGATCATGTGCGACGCGGGCCACGCAGCCGGGCCACGGATGCGCGACTATGGCGGGTTCGGCGACCCGGCCTCTGCCAAGGCCGCGCTGCTGATAGAGAGCGGCCAGCATTGGGAGCGGCGTGCCGCCGAGGTCGCGACCGATGTGACGCTGCGCTTTTTGATGGCCCTCGGAACTGTGACGCGTGACGACGCCGAGGTGCTCGCCGGACCGGATTTTGACGCGCATCCCCGGCAGCGCATCATTCAAGTCACGGAAGCCGTCACGATCGCCAGCGACAAATTCGAGTTCGTCGAGGATTTCCGCGGGCTCGAGGTCTTGCCGTCCAAGGGCACACTGATCGGCCGAGATGATGGGCGCGACGTGCGCACACCCTACGACGATTGCGTATTGATCATGCCGTCACGCCGGCTCGCGAAGGGCCACACGGCGGTGCGCCTCGGCCGCTACGTCGAGTGAGAGGCGGCCCCGGGCACAGCGCATCCGCCGCGCCTGCCAAACGCAGCTTCCCGGCGGTTGTCGATGCCCGGGCGCGCGTTCTCGTGCTTGGCACGCTTCCCGGTGAGGAATCACTGAGGCGCCAGCAATACTATGCCCATCCCCGCAACCGCTTCTGGCGGATCGTCTTCGCCTTGTTCGACGCCACCCCGCCTTCGGATTACGCGCAGCGGCTGGCCTTTGTAGCGGCGCATCGCATTGCGCTGTGGGATGTCTGCGAGATTGGTGAACGCGAGATGAGTGCCGATACGACAATCCGTTTGGAACGGCCGAATGCTATCGATCAACTGCTCGATGAGCACCCGCTGATCCGCGCGCTCGCCTTCAACGGCACGACCGCCCAGCGGTTATACGACCGGCATTTCGCGCGCCGCCCCGCTCTCACCTACCTTGCGCTGCCCTCGACCAGCCCGGCGCATGCCACGATCGGTTTCTCCGCCAAGCTTGCGCGCTGGACCGCCTTGCGCCAGGTCCTGGAACAGCCCGGAAGCCCATAAACGGCGGAAGCCGGCAATTGTGAAACCTGGTCAGAGCCTGCGCAATAATCCGGAGGCGAAGCTTGTCGAAGAGGCGCTGCGCGAATTTGAAGTCGTATTTCTGATCGATCCCGAGTTACCCGTGAAGGCTGCGTCAAATTATCGGCCTCTGCGCAGCCGAGGGTATACGGTTCGCTGAACGATCGATCCGATCATCGGTACCTTTTGCATCGAGCGGGCGATCGGAATTTCACCCCTATGCAGCATTTTCACGGCCTGCAGACGCTCCGATAATCAGCCTCGGCGTCGTTTCTAGCCGAGCGGCTCGAACAGGCGCTCGATGTCGCCGGCTTCGAGGTCCGTGCTGGGGCCGCTGGCGGCATCGTAAATTCCGTCGGCGAGCGCCCTTTTGCGCTTCTGCAATTCGAGCATGCGCTCTTCGACCGTACCTTGCGCGACGAGCTTGTAGACGAAGACGGGCTTGTCCTGACCGATGCGGTGGGCACGGTCGGTGGCCTGGCCCTCGACCGCCGGGTTCCACCACGGGTCGTAGTGGATGACCGTGTCGGCCGCGGTCAGATTGAGGCCGGTGCCGCCGGCTTTGAGGCTGATCAGGAAGAGCGGCACCTTGCCCTTCTGGAAGCAAGCGACAGGATCGGCACGGTCTTTCGTGTCGCCCCGCAGCTCGACGAAATCGATTCCGGCTTCGGCCAGCGCCGGCTTGATCAGGTCGAGCATGCTGGTGAATTGTGAAAACAACAGGATCTGCCGGCCATCCTCGATCAGGGCCGGGAGCATCTCCATCAGGTGCTCGAGCTTGGCGCTGGCGCTGACCCGACGCGCAGCGGTGAGCTTGACGAGGCGCGGGTCACAGCACACCTGGCGCAGTTTGAGGAGCGCGTCGAGCACGACGATATGGCTGCGGGCAAGCCCCTTTTCGGCGACCTCGCGCCGGACTTTCTCGTGCATCGCGACCCGAACAGTCTCGTAAAGATCGCGCTGCGAACCCGCAAGCTCGAGCGGCCGCAGGATTTCGGTTTTCGGCGGCAGGTCGGCCGCCACCAGGCTTTTGGTCCGCCGCAACAGGAACGGCTTCAATCGGCCCGACAGCACAGCACGCCGCTCGCCGTCCTGCTTCTTCTCGATCGGGGTGCGGAACACCCGGGCAAAGCGTTTGGCGTCGCCGAGCAGTCCCGGCATCAGGAAGGCGAATTGCGACCACAGTTCGCCGAGATGATTTTCCATCGGCGTGCCGGTCAGACACAGCCGATGGCGCGCGTCGAGGCGGCAGACCAGCTGCGTCGTCTTCGCCGCGGCGTTCTTGACCGCCTGCGCTTCGTCGAGCACCGCCATATGCCATTTGACCGGCAACAACTGGTCGGCGTCGCGCGTCAACAGCGCATAGGTCGTCACCACCAGATCGGCATTATCGATCTCGGGAAAGCGCTCGGCACGATCGGGGCCGTGCAGTGACAGGACACGGAGCTCGGGCGCCAGCCGCGCCGCCTCCGCAATCCAGTTCGGCACGACGCTGGTCGGGCAGACGACAAGGCAGGGCCGGTCGAGGCGGCCTTCGCGCTTTTCGACCAGGATATGAGCGAGGGCTTGCACGGTCTTGCCCAGCCCCATATCGTCGGCGAGGATGCCGCCGAGCTCGTAGCCGCGCAGAAATTGCAGCCAATTGAGCCCGTCGCGCTGATAGGGGCGCAACTCGGTCCGCAACCCGGCCGGCGGATCGACCTCGGCGATCCCGGAAAAACTCGACAGCCGTTCCGCGAGCTCCCGCAGCCGTTCGCCGCCGAGCCAGCGTAGCCGGGTCGCCGTTTCGAGCGCGGCCAGGCCCGTCATTTCGCCTGCCGAAACCCCGAGCTTGCCCGCGGCGGAAAGGTTCTTCGGGTCGTACAATTCGACCAGGGTCGCCATGATCGCCCTGGTGCGTTCGAGCGGGAGCGCCACGTGCCTTCCGTCTTCGAGCCTGCCAAACACCGTGCCGTTATGCGCCAGCGCGTCGAGCCCACCGGCTACGTCGCGGTCGCGCAACCGTGCGAGCAGCGAACTCAGCACCGGCAATAGAGTGACCCGCTCCCCTTCGACGACAATCCCGAGGTCGAGCGAGAACCACCACCCGCCCCCCTCCTCCAATTCGGCGATCCACTCGCCCGCGCCGTCGACGACGCGGTGACGAAAGCCGTCCTCGAATTCGATGCGCCAGCCTTCCTGCTCGAGGCGCGGCACGACATCGTAGACAAAGCTCGGCCAGTCCTGTTGTCCCCCGGGGTGGCCGAAGGCCATACGATCGGCGTCGCGTTCCTGCGCCTCGAAGGTTTCGACGGCCTCCAACCCGATCTCCCGCAACCGGTCGCGCGCTGCGCGCTCGGCGCCGCGATTGCGGCGCCGCACGACGATCCGACCGTTTTCGAAAGAGCGCAGCTCGCTTCGGCGGTCATCCGGATCGACCGCGGTGCCGCCATAAGCGAACGCGAGCAGCGCCAGATCGACGTGGTCGTCCCAATCGCTCGCGCGCACGCCCCAGTAATTCCAGCCCCGCCGGCGCCGAACGAGCGTCAGGATCGGGACCGGCGGATCCTTGCGGATCTCTTCGACGATGTCCGAACGGGGCGGCGGCAATGCGAGGCCCGGAAGGTCGCGTTCGAGCGCGGCGCCGACCGCCTTGGCCTGCGTCTTGGTCACCGGCGGCGCCGACAGCGCAACCCTGACGAGCGGCCGCGCCACATCCAATTCGACCGGGCCGGCCAGATGCTCGGCAGGCAGGACGTACCAGGCCGAGGCCGAGAGCAGCACCACCGCGGAGGAATCGTCGAGCGCGATGCCCATGGTCTGGCGGCCGTCCGCGCCGATCTCCCAGCACAGCCGCCCGGGGAGGCCCGGCCCGAGCTCCAGCGCCGGCGAGGCGAGGTTCTGCCACCGGCAGCGGCCCGTCGCGAGCATCCGGCGCATTGCCAAATCCGCGATCTCGGGGTCTTCGGGAAGCCGGAGTTGCGAGCTCCACGGGCCGCCTTCCAACAGCCCCACGATCGTGCGATCGGTCGGGGTCATGTAGTTGGCGCTCGGCGTCTGCAATTGCTGCATCGGCAAGGCGCGATCGGCGCCCCATTCGCCCGATTTCAGAATGCGCACGACCCGCAGGTCGATGTGAAACGGCAATCCCGGCGTGACCGGCCAGTCGAGGCGGTAGGCGACCGCCTCCGGCGAGGCCGCCGGGTGCACCGCCTGTCGCAGCCGCTGCAGCCAACCCGCGACCGCACCATCTAGCACATTTTCTTCGGCCCGCTCGACCGGCGGCGGGTTTCGCAAGGCTTCGAGCAGCACGGCTGCCGCGTGCTTGCAGTTCCACCCGACCGGACAGCTGCATCGACCGGAGAGCACGACCGGATCGGAATTACCGATCTCGACAAAGACGTGATAGGGGCGCGGCCGCGTACCCTTGACCGAGGCAATCAGGCGTTGCCCGCCTTTATCTGCGCGCAGGTCGCGAACCGCACCCTCGCGATGATAGGAGCGTCCCTTGCCGAAGCTCTCGGAAAGGCAACGGCGGATATCGCGCTCATCGAAGGCGACGGCGGGAAATGCGAGATCCTGCAAAAATTTCATCCGCTTCAGGTTGGGGGTTGCCGATCGGCTATGCAGTCTCGACCGCGACCCGTTACTGTCAAGCGACAGCCGGTACGCGCGGCGGATCGGCGCCAAACGTTCGACAGGCGATGCCGTCGGGTGCCGAATCGTAGAGGCTACCGCGAGAATGCGGCGACAATCGCGGAGACGAGCGGCTTCATGAAATAACTGTGGTCGGGGGTGATCGTCGCCTCGAGGCCGCGACGCCGCAACTCTTCGGCGACGACTGGACCGACGGCGCCGATTTGCATCCCCCGCAGCGCCGACGCCAACGCCTCTTCACGCCGAGTTGCGCCGGCAACCTCGAAGAGCCGTTGCACTTGCGGCGAACTGGTGAACGCAATGGCATCGACCGCACGATTAGCCATCCGGTCGATCAGCTCGACGACCTTATCGTCGTCGGCCGCGGCAGCGTAGACGTAGGGCAGCACCGGGTCGGGCTCCGCTCCGGCCTGCCGCAGGAAGTCGGTAAACCGGGTGTTGGGATTGCCCGGGTACAATTGCACGCCGATCCGCCGGCCGCGCAGGTCGAGGCCCGACAAAGTCATGATCAGGCCATCGGTCGTCGGCTCCTCGGCGCGCAAATCGGATTTGAGCCCGAGCTCGCGCAGCGCCCGCTCGGGCTTGGGCCCGCGCGTGATTTTGCGTGCCGCCCGCAATCCGTCGAGAAAGGCCATCATGAGGTCAAACCGCTGCGCAAAGCCGTGCAATCGGCGGAATCCCTCGCCGGTGAAGAGCACCAGATCGTCGAACGGAAATCGCGACAGCCATACCCGCACCGGCGCAGGATCCGGAGCATCCCGTATCGCCACCAGCGGGCAGCGCAGGGTCTCGGCGCCCTGCTCCTCGAACATGCGGGCGAGCCGGTCGAGCTCGCGGGTTTCCGGCAGGGCTATTCGGCGGCCCGAAAGCAGGCCGATTGCGGGTTTGTCATCCATCGAGGAGGAAGCTGATCTCGGCAAGGCTGTTGTACAAGACTATAGTCCTGGCGGAGGCGCGTCGGCGTGCGGAGGCATTCGAATGAGTCGCGATTACCAGACTGTGCGGGTCGAGGACCGCGGCGAGGGATTGCTACTGCTGACCCTCCATCGCCCTGAGGTGGCCAACGCGATGAACACGCAGATGGGCCGCGATCTCCTGGCTTTCTTCGACGAAATCAACGCCACACCGGCGAAACAGCGCTGCGTCGTCGTAACCGGCGCGGGAGAGCGGGCGTTTTGCGCCGGCGGCGACCTCAAA
>Ga0126381_100005272_pt1 | contig 14197 bp, 12 predicted proteins | sample PanSoiMetPlot_28_FD_96465 | JGI IMG/M metagenome (GOLD analysis project Ga0126381, IMG submission 96465) | Tropical forest soil microbial communities from Panama - MetaG Plot_28 | ecosystem: Environmental > Terrestrial > Soil > Tropical forest > Bulk soil | place: Panama | collected 2016-02-17
CTCCGTTTTGTCGAAGATATGGACGTGCTCGAAATCGCGGAAGTTACGGGCATGAAGGAAGGCACGGTAAAGACACACCTCTTTCGAGCGCTGCAGTCGGTGCGCGCCCGCGTGGAGGGAACAACATGAATTCGCATCTGTCCGATCGAGGCGTCGCCATGTATCTCATGGGTGAGATCAGCATCGAGGAGCGCCACCACGCCGCCCAGTGCGCCGCTTGCCAGACGCGCATCGCCAGGCTCGCATCTTCACTCGGCCATTTCCGCGATGCCGTCCACAACTGGAGCGATCAACTCCGCGCCAAGGATCTCGCCACCGAAATGCGCTGGACCGTCATCCCGGCCGCCGATCATCTGGAGCGCCTGATGCTCCCCGCCAGCGTCATCGCGCCTTGGTACCGCGACTTCTGGGGCAACCTGCGCGACCTCTTCACGCCCACCCGCCCGCCGCTCGATATTACCGCCAAGCCTGTCCTGGTGCGCGATATTTGGGGCCAGTACCAACATCGGAAGCGCTCGTGGGTGATGTCGTTCGCGATCCAATCCGCTGCCGTGCTGCTGCTGTTCACGGTGCTTTCGAGTCAGACAGTGCAGCGGAAAGTTGCGCAATCGGTCTCGCTGGTCCTGCCTCCGGTTGCGCCCATCGCCCCGGTCAAGAAGGACATCATGCAGGGAGGCGGCGGTGGGGGCGATCGCTCCCCGCTTCCCGCCAGCAAAGGACGGCTGCCGAAGGCGGCGGTTCGGCAGTTTACTCCTCCCTCGGCGGTCATCAACAACCCCAATCCGAAACTTGCCATGGAGCCGATCATTCTGGCTCCGCCCGATGTGCAGCTTCCCAACGTGAACATGGCGCAGTATGGCGATCCGCTCGGAAAGCTCGGGCCGCCTTCCAACGGGACGGGCTCGGGCGGCGGCATCGGATCAGGCAAAGGCGGAGGCGTCGGCTCGGGCACTGGCGGAGGCGTAGGACCGGGCGAAGGCGGAGGAATCGGCGGCGGTCCTTTCCGTGTAGGCGGCGGCGTTACCGCGCCGGTGGTGTTGCACAAGGTCGAGCCGGAGTACTCCGAGGAGGCCCGCAAAGCCAAGTACCAGGGTACGGTGCTGCTGTATGTTGAAGTCGACCCCAGCGGCCGCGCGACCAACATCCACGTGCAACACAGCGTCGGCCTCGGCCTCGACGAGAAAGCCATCGAAGCCGTGAAGCAGTGGAAGTTCAAACCCGGCTACAAGGATGGCAAACCCGTCACCGTAGCCGCGACCATTGAAGTCAACTTCCGGCTGCTGTGAGGGGCTACCGGAAATTGGCAGCTTCCGCATGCTCACGGTCTACTCAGGTTCCAGCGAACCGCATCGCCGGATTGCTTCAATCAAGCTAAGATTAGGGACAGTTTGGAGCGATTAGCATTGGTTTAACCCGGACCGCAAAGCCCTGAGTGAGGGACAGGGAGCGCGTTCGCGGGACTGAGCGTCGCGTTCACCGGAGACGACATCAAAGCGCCCTTTATGATGTTACTCTCGTCCTGCGTTATGACCAGGGATGGCACGAAATTCGTTCCTCCCCCGTAGCTGAACGAGACGGCATCACCCGGCGCTACGAGTCCGATCAACACACCGATCGCGCCTGCGTTGGCCGCCGCGTCGATTTTCAGGCTAACTGCACAGGCGCCGCGATCGATCAGAACAATTTGTCCGCTGGGATTCGCCAAGTAGGGATCGGCGGGGCTGCCAGGGCTTATGGAATTGGCAGGGCAACCGCGTCCAACGTAAACTACGTTACCCGTCACTGGTGTATTGATGGGGGCGAACGCGAGTTTCGCTGCGTTGGTGTAAGATCCTGCAATATTCGCCGGGGAATTGATTACCAGCGGAATCGCAGCCGAGAGGTTCTGGAAGGTGTACCAGCCATTCACAGAGAAAGATGGTGTGCTGTGAAGATACCAAGGGAGGACAACCTCGTCCTGCAAAGAATATGTGGTCCCATTCGTTACTTTTGTGAATGTAGTCGGACCCGATTCGAGAGGATCCCCGGTTTCGAAGTTGATGATGCATGAGCCGCCCTGGCCGGGCAAAACCGCGGGCGGAATGTAATTGATGCCCAGACTCGCACCGACGAACGGATCGTTGAGCCACTCTGCAACCTCATGGCTCAGGGGTTCGACATCCACAATGCCCACACCCACTTGAGAGCCCGAGAAGGTGCCCGGCTCCGCATATGCTGCGTAGATCCAGGTTTTTGCGGTGGCGATCGGCGGACCCTGAGAGGCGTGATAGCCAATAATGCAACAGTTTTGGACGAGGCCGTTGGTGCCCAGAAAGACATTGTCAGTCAGAAAAATGGGCAGCTGATTGGCTAAGTAGCCTGAGAGCAAAGGAGTCAAAGTCTGTTCGAAGTAAATAGTGTCCACAACTCCCATGAAGCCTCCGCCGCTCAGCGCGAAAGCATTACCCTTTCCCGCGGGAATGATTACCGTAAGAGTCGGTGCGATTGATGGTGAGCCCAGGAGGACGTGATAGTTGGATGAGAACCCCGGCAGATTCCAGAACTCAGCGCGTTGCAGCGCATCTCCGAATTGTGTGACTCCAATGTCGATCGAACCCGCCATATAGTCGGCGGCCAAAAAAATCGGAGAGTTTTGTACTGCCGGTACAACATTGGTTCCGTCCAGTGTTGGACTACCTGGATTGGGAAACACGAATTTCAATGGCACGAGCACGGTCGGTATTGTCGTTGTATTGGCGCCCAGCGCGGGGTCCGTTCCCACGATGTTGAACGGCAGGGGAAAGGCGCCAAACGAGGGAAAGATAGCCGGATAGCTGGCCGTGTAGAACGACAGGCCTGGAGCGAGAGCGGCGAAACTCGAAAGGCTCTGCGCGGGCCCCGGCGAGATCGGCAGGTCGAAAGTCGGGACAACGCTCACCGGTCCATCGATCAGGTTGACGGTCGGTCCATCGGTAACCTGGGCAAACGTGGCGCCGCAGCACAAAATAGTCATCCCCAGTAAGACGCCCGTTGTTTCTCCTCGCCGCAGGGATTGCATCACAACCCTCCCTTCAATGCCCGTGACTGCCTGCGCACAAGGAGGGCTATCGCAATGACAACACTAAGCAATCCGAAAGTTCCAGGTTCCGGGGCGCCCAGCAGATAGGTGGTTCCGTTTCCAAGGAAAGGGGTAACACCCGAGGGATCCTCCGTTATGAACACTGCATTCGCGCTGTAGGTCGAGGCAGGCGGCAGCGCCGCATCGTCGGCGCTGCATAGAAACAGCATGTTGCCAAGCCCCGTTCCACCTCCTGTGTTGATAAGGTTATTGGAGATGCGAAAGACATCGCTGACTACGGCGCCGCCGGGCTCATCGACAATGACATCACCAGCGATTGCCGCAAACCCCGACGGCAACTGAAGAAGGATGTTCTCGGGAATGGCGCATATGGTAAAGGTCGTATTGCAGGAAGCTATGGGCGCAGCGAGTGCCGGCATCGTCAGCAGTAACAACCCGGCAAAACCTACCGCCCTAAGTGGGAAACGACAGGTCATCATAACTCCTCTCTTCTGGCAATTCTATATCGACGAGGTTACGCTTCAGCGAGGAAGAACAGAGTTGCGCCAGTGGATTGTAATCTCCGGCACAGGCAAAGCTTGCGGGGTAACCGAGACGCGATGCGATAACTGGTCGGGAGATCCCAGGAGAATCCCCGTGCCGTCAGCCCGTCGGTCTGCCTGACCCATAAGCCGGCGCCGCCAGCACTGAGCGGAGCGACGAGTGACGATCGTGAACGAGTATCAAACCTGGGGGGAGCGAATGAAACAAACGGCCGAAAGATTGAGCGGAAGTCTGGCGGGCACACAACTAAAGGACCGCTTCATGGGCGGTACATTGAGCAGCTGGAACTTCGGCAAAATCGAGTATTGGTGATCTCGCAGGCTCGTCTAGGAAGGAATCTGGACCTGTTACAGATTCATCCGGCGGAAGGCGAGGAATCGGGGATCGTCCTCGTGGCCCGGGAACGGCGCTTTCCGGCTCATAAGGATGATCATCGGATCGTGTTCGTCAACGCCCTGGCTGAGCCACTCGTAGGTCCCCTCGAAACACGTCCCATTCATCACCGAGTACAGCGGATACTGCAGACCGTACGCGAAGATGGCGGCTTCACGTGCGCGGTTCGATGATGCCGCGCAGCAGGCACTCGACTGCCGCGCGCCTCCGACGGCTGACCGGCAAGCGCATACCGTCGCGCAGCACCATTTCATCGCCATACAGCGCGCGGATCCGGTCGATCTGCACAATCGCCGACCGGTGCACTCGCGCAAAGCGGCGGGGATCGAGCCGCGTTTCGAGCGATGCCAGCGATTCGCGCAGCAAATGGCTTTTTGTGCCCACATGCAAGCAGGCATAATAATCGTCAGCGCCGATCCAATCGATGTCCGCCACCGGGATGATCAACTCGCCTGCAGCGATCGGAACCACCAGCCTCTGCACGCCGCACTTTTCGCGCTCGGCCTTTTCTGCTTCCAGTAATGCCATGAGGCGCGCCGCAGCGCCGGCGGCCTCCATCAGCCGCAGACGCTCGCGGACGCGCTGCAGCGCAGCATCGAACCGCTCTACGTGCAGCGGCTTCACCAGGTAGTCCAGTGCGTGCGCCTCAAACGCGCGCACTGCGAACTGATCGTGCGCCGTGACGAACACTACTGCGGGCATCCGATTCGCACCGCGGGCACGCAGCACTTCGAAGCCATCCATCTCCGGCATCTGTACATCGAGGAAGAGCAGATCGGGCGACAGGGTATCCAGCGCGGCCAGCGTGTCCGCGCCATTGCGGGCCTCCCCCACGACAGTCATGTCGCGGTGCGGCGCCAGGAGCTGTCGCACACCCCGACGCGCCAGCGGCTCATCGTCGGCCACCAGGACCCGGATTTCACTGCTCGCCGTCATCGTTCTCTGCCTCATGATACGGCAGCCGAATGGTCACCAGGACACCGCCGCCCGCGGCATTCGCAATCTCGAGGCTGGCGCGATCGCCATACAGGGCGGCGAGTCGCGCGCGTGTGTTTGCCAGACCTACGCCCGTCTGTGCCGGTCCCGCTTGGCCAAGCCCCGGACCGTCATCGCGCACCGTGAGGACGAGGGTGTCGCCGTCGCGTTGCGCCGTGACTTCCAGCAGCCCAGCATCCGCGCGGCGCGCGATCCCATGCCGCAGCGCATTTTCGACCAGCGGCTGGAGGATGAACTGCGGGACCGCGGCGCGGCGAATCGCCTCCTCCACCTGGATGCGCGGGCGCAACCGGTCGGAGAAGCGCACCTGCTCGATCTCCAGATAGCGCTCCAGAAAGTCCAACTCCACGGAGAGCCGCGTTTCGTGCGAACCCTCCGTTCGCAGGACCAGCCGGAGCACATCGCTCAGCAATTCGAGCATTCGCGATGCTGCAGCAGTATTCTGGTCGCGCACCAGGACCGTGATCGCATTGAGGCTGTTGAACAGGAAGTGAGGATTGAGCTGCATGCGCAGCGCGCCCAGCCGTGCATCCGCAAGCTGCGCGGTGAGACGGGCTGCCTGCGTTTCGCGCTCGCGAGCCTGGGCCATGTAGGCAAGCGCGTGTTCGATCCCTACCAGCGCGAAGTACACGCCGGTTCCAAACGGCAGAGTGGTGAAGATCCACCCCTCGAGTGCGTGCCAGAATTTCATCACTGTAAAGTCGGCAGGAGCGTGAAAGATCGCCAGCCGCAAAAACTGTCCGAGCGTCGCCCATGCCACGCACATGCCGAGCGCGCAGGCGATGTGCAGCGCGACCCGTCCCGCCAGGCCCTCGCGTTGGAGCGGGAACCGGCGGCTGAGGCGAAAGACCGCGGGCGTGAGGACCGCGTACAGCAGCCAATCGATACCGGAGAAAAGCACCCAGCGCCAGTCCGGCCGCTCGTTGCTGAGCCGGCTCTGCATGTAGTTGTCGAATGCCGAGAGCAACGCCGGCACGAGCCATGCGGCAACGATCAATGCGAAGGGAGGAAGCGGCGTCCGCTGCCGGCCGGATTGTGCGCTCGCTAACGCTGCCACTCACGCGAGGATATGGCCTCGCGCGCGAAGCGTCAAGCTATAGCCGCCCGCTGCACGCGCCTCGCCGCCCGCTGCAGTTTCTTCGCATCCCGAGCCCGCGCTGGTACTCTCGACACATGGCCGCACTTCGTCTGCTGACAGGCGCGCTGCTTGTCGCTCTGCTGGGGGCGCAAACTCCGGCAAATAAGAAGACAGAGAAGGAACTCAGGGCGTCGTTCGACGCGCACAAAGGCGATTTCGATTACCTTCTCGGCGAATGGGAATTCACCACGGTCTCGAAAGAGCACGGGACAGGCAAAGGCTTTTGGACCGCCGTGCGGCTTGCCACGGGACAAATCCTCGATGAATTCCGCATTGTCGGCGACAACCACGAAACCTGGTACGTCACCTCGACTTTGCGCTCTTACAACGCCGGGCTCGACCGTTGGGAACTCGTCGGCATGGTGGAAGGCGGCGGACTGCAGGACGTGGGAACGGGACAGCGCGTCGGCAGTGAAGTTCACATCGAGCAGAAGTTCGGCGTCGCTTCCGGAAATACTTCGATCCTGCGGATCCGCTACTACAACATCCAGCGCGATCGGTTCTCATGGACGGCCGACCGTTCCACAGACGACGGTAAGACATGGTCGAAGGCAGATCAGAAGATCGAAGCTCACCGCATCGGCCCCGCGCGTTCGCTCGGCGCGCTGGCGCCCGCGCGATAATTATCCTGCGATGCCGGACAACGAATCCGCTCCCCGAGATCCCAGGGCCGAATTCATCGACGCGTCCGTGTGGCACGGCTCGCTCGACCGGGCGAAGGAAATCCTCGCAGCCCATCCCGAAGTCGCAAGCAGCGATATCCACACCGCCGCGCTGCTCGGTGACCACGAGGCGGTCGCGCGCTTCCTCGCGGAAGATCCGGCAAACGTTAGCGCCAAAGGCGGTCCGCGCAATTGGGACGCCCTGACGCACCTCTGTTTCTCCAAGTTTCTGCGGCTCGAGCCCGCCCGCACCGAGGACTTTCTCAAGGCCGCCATGGCCCTGCTGGATGCGGGCGCCAACCCCAACACCGGCTTCTTCGATGAGAACCACCAGCCCAAGCCCGAATGGGAATCCGCGCTTTACGGCGCTGCCGGCGTCGCCCATCATCCCCAACTGACCAGGCTGCTGGTCGATCGCGGCGCGGATCCCAATGACGGCGAGGTCGCTTACCACTCGCCCGAGACGCTCGATAACCGCACCATTCATGTCCTGGTCGAGAGCGGCAAGCTCACCCAGGACGCCATCGGCCTGATGCTCGCCCGGAAGTTCAACTGGCATGACGACGATGGCGTGCACTGGCTCCTGGAGCACGGCGCGGATCCAAACTGGACACTCTGGGGCAGCCGCCCGCTCCAGTGGGCGCTCCGCCAGGGCACGCCCATCCACTACTTCGAGTGGCTTCTCGATCATGGCGCGGACCCATTGCTTCCGGACAAGAACGGGACTGTGCCGGCGGCGGACGCCGCGCGCCAGGGACGCGCGGACGTGCTGGAGCTGTTCGAAAAGCGCGGCGTCGTCACGGCGCTCGAAGGCGATGATGTGTTCCTCGCCGCGTGCGCGCGGGCGAATGACGCGGGGGCACGTAAATTCGCAGCGGCGGACCCGTCGGTCGTGGGGCGCGTGCAGTCCCGGAACCCTGGCATGCTCGCCGATTTCGCGGGTGGGGGCAATACGGCTGCAGTACGGCTGATGCTCGATCTCGGTTTCGATGCCGGCATGGCGCGTGTTAAGCCCGATTGGGTTGTGGGCGAAACGGCGCTGCACGTCGCGGTGGCACATGGCCGCCAGCCCGTGGCGGAGCTACTGATCGAGCGCGGTGCACCGCTGGAGGCCAGACGGCAAGGCGGCCGGACTCCGCTGGGCGTAGCTGTCCTTTGCCTGGAGGAACAGTCGGAATGGACGCCGAACGAGTACACGCTGCCGATCGCTGAAGCACTGATTAAGGCCGGCGCCAGCATCGCGGACGCCGGGCTCACTCTGACCGCGGCAGTATGCCTGGGGCGTAGCGATGACGTCGTGCGGCTGGCAAAGGACGCCGACGCCCAAGAGAAACAGAAGGCGCTGGCAGCGGCGGCCTACAACGGCAGGCTGGACGCGATCGCAACTGCCCTTGCGCTCGGCGCCGATCCGAACGCACCGAACGTGGGGCTCAATCCCAACGCCACTGCACTGCATAATGCCGTTTGCTCCGGCACGCTCGCCGCAGTGCAGCAACTCGTAGAGGCAGGAGCCAGCGTTAACGCCAAGGATGGCCCGTACCAGGCCACGCCGTTACAATGGGCGGAGTACTTCGCGAGGGAGCGCGGCGCCGATGCAGTCGAGTACTTCCAGCGGGAGGGTGCCAGGCCTCAGCAGTACGCTGAAATCGCCGCATACCTTCGCGCGAGGGGGGAAACCTCATGACCCTCGTGGCTCTCCCGTAGGCAATGGCGAGCAACGTCGACGCCCTGTGATAGCATTGGACTCAGCGCGAAGGGCGCTACCTGTCCGTGGGAAAGGGCTGAGCCCACCGAACACAGCAAAGCGTGTTTCCAGTTTTGCGATCTTCTTTCGCCCGCCGCGCGGACGCGGGCCGCTGAAAGGAGATCGTCGTGTCCGACACACCAACGCCCCTTCCCGCGAATCCTTCGCTGGAACAACTCCGAAAGCGCGCCAAAGAACGAGTCCGGGAGTTGCGCGCCGCCGGAAACCCAAACGCCACACTAGCCGACGCCCAGTTCGCCATTGCGCGCGAACGGGGTTTCGAGACCTGGGCAAAACTGAAACATCATATTGAAACGCTGCGACCGCACGGAATCGAACCGTTTGAGCAACTGGCCACCGACCTCGCGGGCGCATATACGTCTGGCGATGAACGGCGTGTTCGAGCCATCAACGCCAACTTCGGAACGGCCTTCCCGACGGACTTTCACGACGAAGAGATAGTGCGGCAGCAGATGCCCTCCTGGTATGCCTCGGAAACTCGCACGGAGGAACTTGCGATGGCAGACGCGCGACAGATGGTGGCGCACGCTTATGGCTTCGAAGACTGGACGAAGTTCGCGGCGAGCCTGAAGGAGCCGCCGGCCGACCCTTCGTCGGCACCAGTGTTTATCAGCAGCCGGCCGCCGTTCTACACGGTCGACTGGAAGGAGAATCGACTATCGACGCGAGGACCGTTATCACGCACGGACTGGAACGAGATTTTCGCCATCGTGGAGGAGCGCGGGATTTCGAAGGTCGAGGCCGGCGGCATCACCGACGACGCCATGAAGGGGCTGGCGGAGCTGGAGTGCGTGACGCACCTCAACATCGGCGGGTCGAAGGGACTCACGGATGAGGGCGCGCAGCACCTGGCGCGCATGCCGCAATTGGTAGATCTGGAGATGGGAGGGTGGCACACGCCGCTGACGGATCGCGCGTTCGAGCCGCTTCGCCATCTGAAGGGGCTGCGGGAGTTCAAATCGTACTGGACGCAAGGGCTGACAGATGCCGGAGCGGCGCACCTGGAGGCCTGCGAACAGATTGAGACTGTCAATGTGATGGGTTCGCCCTCGGGAGACGGGCTGATCCGCGCGATGGCGGGAAAGACGACCCTGCGTTTCCTGGACACAGGGCGGGGCGTGACGGACGCCGGAATTCCGGTGCTGCACGCGATACCGGCATTCAAAAAATGGCTGGGTGGCGAGGTTCGCACGGGACTGCTGGGCAAGGTGTCAGCGCCAAACCGTTTAATGATTGACGGCGATTTCACGGATGAGGGGCTGCGCGCGCTGGAGGGACTGGAAGGGGTCACCTCGCTGCAGCTTTTCGGGCACTCCAAGCGATTTACAGCGGCAGGTCTGGAGGTGCTGCGGCAACTGCCGCGGTTGGAAGTGTTCGGAATCGACGGCGACCAGTGCGGCGACGAATCGATGCGAAAGATCGCGGCCATTCCGCGGCTGCGGCAACTGCAGGCGCAGGGCGCAGTGGCGGGCGATGCGGGATGGCAGGCGCTCAGCGGGTCGAAGATGTTGGAGTATATCTGGGGCCGCGAGTGTCCGAACTTCGGCAACGGAGGATTTCTGGCGCTGGCGAAGCTGCCGGCCCTGCGCGGCATGGGGATCAGTTGCCAGACGGTGGAAGACAGCGCGCTGGCGAGTCTACCGGAGTTTCCGTCGCTGCGGCAGTTTATCTCCATCGGTGTAAAGGACAACGGGTTTCGCCATGTGGGGCGGTGTTCCGATCTGGAATCACTGGTGTGCATGTATTGCCGGGACACGGGAGACGAGGCGACGTCGCATCTGACGGGGCTAACGAAGCTGCGGCGATATTATGCAGGGATGACGCAGATTACGGATCGTAGCCTGGAGATGCTGGGCCGAATGCACAGCCTGGAGCATCTGGAGTTCTGGCAGTGCATGGGGCTGACTGACGCGGGAGTGGCACACCTGGCCGCACTGCCGAAGCTGGAGCAGATCGAGATCTACAGTTCTCCGAAGGTGTCCCGGAACATTACAAAGCTATTCCGCGACAGCGTGCGTGTGCGTTACTCCGGTTGAGATCAATTCCCTTTGAGTGTTTTCCGTATTCTCTTGGAGAGCATCTCAATCTTCTGCGAACGCTTGAAAGACTCCGCCGACACGGTACCGCCAGGCGAGGCCTCGAGATCCCGCTGAAGCGTTTGACTCTCGGTCACCAGTTGCTGGAGGTCGCCTAGCACGCGTTGGCGATTGGCGGCGGCGTTCGGAGACGCAATCTTAGGACGCACATCCACGACCGGCGGCCGCGGGGCGCCCTGATCGCCGGACCCCGGCACGGGAAACGTTGTCTGTCCGCTCGAGGATAGTTCGGCGCAATAAAACAGGCATAGCAGCCACAACGCCGGAATTCTGGCGAATCGCATAGCCAAAGTATCTCACCGCCGAAGGCGGCCTCACGGTCGCTGGGCAGGCGAAACCGCCCGCCGTCGCACTAACCTGAGGCCGTCAAAGCGACGGCACAGGACTTCCCGCTGGAGCCGATGCGGACGATGCACTGGGCGGGGGCGGAGCCGGCGGGTAGGCGGTGTACTGCGAATCCGCGATCACCTTCACGCCGTTCCATTCGCCTAATTTGATCTCCGTTCCGGTGGCAGAGTTCTGGCGGCCCTGAATGGGGAAGTCCTGTTGCATTTGCGGCGCGGTGGCGTCCTGCTTCTGCGGCGCGATACCGCCCTGGTTCCAGGCGTCCGAAAGTGCCTTGGTCGGATCCTCCTGGCCGGTACCCACGCCGAGGCCGTGACCGGCACGGTCGGCTACGTTCTGAGCGCGGCTGACGTCATCCTGCGCTTTCCAGACGTCGTCCTTGGCGCCTTTGTAGAACGCGCCGGCGGAGTTCAGGTACCCGCTGAGCGGACCGGTGGCTTTGCCGAATACCTGCTGGACCAACAGGTCCCAGATGGGGAAGAAGGTGTTGCGGAACAGCAGCGCTTCGAGATACGGGAGGCGGCCGAGGTAGGCTTCGATACTGACCGCCTTCTGTGCCTGCGCGGTGGAGCGAATCGCTTCCAGCTTGCTCGCCAGGTCGCCCATGGCGAACTTCAGAATCGGGTCTATGCCGGGAGCAAGCTTTGACGTCAGCTCGCTCTTTCCGAAATCGGATGCCTTGTTCATCACCTCGCCGCCGGTGACCGCCTTGCCATCGGGCGGCGTGAAGAGATTCTGGCCGGCGGCCTGCTTCTGCAGATTGCTGAGGAACGACAGGTTCGAGACGATCAGGTCGAGCACGCGGTCGAGCAAGGCTTCGCGGCCGGCATCGAGGAGCTCAGCGGCGGGAATCGGCTTGGAGTGGTCCCACGGCAGGAGCTGCTTGTAGATCTGCTGCAGCAGGTCCACGTCCGTCTCCATGATCTCGCTGACAATTGTTTTGACGAAGCCCGGCAGATCGAAGCCGAGTGCGGTAGAGAAAGCTTGAGCAGTGAGATCGCCGACCTGCGATGCCGGCGCGGGAGGCTGATCCTTCGCGGGCTTGGGCGCATCAGTGGCGAAGGCTGCATCGACTTGCGAGGCGGCCGGGTAGTCGTCTGTAGGGACGTCGAGGAATTTATGCGCCATCTGCGCGCCCGCATCTTCGGCCTGGTTTTTTAACTGGCCGGGAAGGTTGCTGAACTGGCTGCCCATGTCGCCCTTGCTCGTGTCCAGCAGCGGCGCGTTTGGTTGCGAGCTGCCATCCTGCGAACCGGAGTCCGAGGGCTTACAGAACCACACGGGAAAGAGCGGGCTCTTGTTGTTTTGGATGGCGTCGATGGTGACGTCGTGGCAGGCCTTCTCGATGGCCAGTTCGCAATGGGAGGCCAGTTGACCGTAGACCGCCACGTAAATATCGAAAACCTTCGTGGCGATGCCGGAGATCGTGTTGAAGATGGGGCCGGCGCCGGGAATTGCGCTCGCGACGGAAGAGAGAGTATTCAAGAGACCGCCGCCGGAAGCGTTCTGGCCGGCCGGCGGATTGCAGACTTTTTGCAGCGCCTGGCGGTAATTGGCGCGGGCCTGCGCGAGGTCCTCGCCCGCCTGATGCGTGATGGTGTAGGTGACGGCGGCTGTGTTGATGTTGCCGCCGACGGATTTCACTTTGCCGTTGACGCTGTTGAGGTCGGTGGATTTGACTCCGGCCGGAGCCGGGGCGGAAGAGCCGCCTCCGCCGAGCAGACTGCTGGCCGCGCTTACAGCGGCGCCGATCATCTGGCTCGCATCCCCCGAAACGCCGCCCGCGCCCTCGTTCTGCTCGCGCTCCTGCAGCACGGTCTGTGTGGATGCGACGAAGCCGCCGAGCAGGAGAGTCTCGCGCTCCAAAGCGCCGCGGTACATGACGGCGCGCGAACCGGGCGTAGCGGGGTTCTGCGGCAACTGCGCGTCGTTGTCATCGCGAAGAGACTTCTCATGCACAAAGTTGGTGCTGTAGTCGGGATGGACGAATCCGAAGTGAATGAACTCGATGACCTTGCCGGTATCGTGCGCGCCTTTGTCGTTGGGCGGATACGCGCCGCCTACTCCGTCCGGCGCCTGCCCGATGGTATCGCCCTTGTAGTAAAGGGGCGTGGCGTCGGGCGCCGCCGGAGCGGGTGCCGCCGCGGGACCGCCTAAGGCGGAGCTGGCCGAGCTGAGCGCATCGCTCACGAAGCTCATGGATGCAGCTCCGCCAATTTCGACTTGAGGGCGCCATCCACCTGGCCGGTGACGGGCAGCCCGTTCTTCTGTTGAAAGGCCTGGATTGCGGCGGTGGTCTGGTCGTCGAGATCGCCGTCTTCATTGCCGCAGAACAGGCCGAGATTATTGAGGCGCTGCTGCACGCCGGAAAGCTCCTCGATGGGGTTGAGGTCGCCGATGCGAATGGGGATGATTTCTTTTCCGCCGCTGAGGATCAACTTGCCGCTCTTCGCGTTCGGTGGAATGAACTGCTGAAGCATGCCGTCGCCATCGAGCGTGCCGTTGTAGGTCGTACCGTCGATCACCAGCACGTAACTTTCGCCCTTACGAGGCTCGCCGAGCGCGCGAAGCTGCAGCACGAGCTTCGCCGGAACGCCCTTGCGGTGGAACTTGTAAGTGGAATCGGTGCCGCGCGTTTCAGTGCGTTTGCGCAGCTCGGGGATGAAGACCTCGTCGCCGGGGGCAAGCTGGTTCTGGCTTTTGCGCTTGGAGCGCAAGCCGGCGTTGGACGGATGGTTCCAGATGGTGTCCGGGAAGAAGCCGTTGTCCTTGGCGAGGCTGGGAATGCTGTCGCCCAGCGCGACGATGACGGTACTCATATGTTGAACCAAAGGCGGGGACAGGGGCCGGAGGACAGGGGCTCCCTTCGCTCGGGGGAGGGTGCGGCGCTTCGCGGCGATCTTTTATTTACAGAGCTCGGCCCGAAGACCCGTTCCATTCCCCGTCCTCCGTCCCCTGTTCCCCATCCCCGCTTTTCCATGATTACGCCGGCTCCCATGCGTCTTTATCCAGTTCGGGGAACGAGATGTCCACCGAACCGGGGTCGACGTTCTCCACGCGCCCCATGCCCTTTTCGTCGGTAGTGCCAGACGCAATGGAGCCGTCGGGCAGTTTGATTTCGTAGGCTTCGCCGGCAATGGGCTGGCCGGCATCGTCCACGAGCATGATTTCGACCCAGTGGGTCTTGTCTTTGTTGTCGTC
>Ga0126381_100005273_pt1 | contig 14197 bp, 17 predicted proteins | sample PanSoiMetPlot_28_FD_96465 | JGI IMG/M metagenome (GOLD analysis project Ga0126381, IMG submission 96465) | Tropical forest soil microbial communities from Panama - MetaG Plot_28 | ecosystem: Environmental > Terrestrial > Soil > Tropical forest > Bulk soil | place: Panama | collected 2016-02-17
TAGGAGATGCAACAACATCACGCCTCCCTCCGCCGGCCTTACCTCTTCACTTCCTCACTGCTTCTTCTTGGCCTTCTCGATCTTTACTCGCAGAGCATCGAGCTGACGCCGATCGAACATCTTGGCGTCCATCATGCCGACCAGGACTTCTTCCACCGATCCGTTGCAGAAGCGGTCGACGATGCGGCGCACCGCGCTCGCCGCCACCTGCTGCCGCGCCTGCGTCGCCTGGAACACATAGGTGCGCCCCTCAACGGTGTGGACCACATAGCCCTTTTCCTCGAGCCGCCGCAGTACGGTGCGCACCGTCGATTCCTTGAGCCGCCGCGGCAGCTCCTCGCGCACCGCCTCCGCTGTCATCGTGCCGGCAGCCCAGACGAGCTGCATGACCTCCCGCTCGAGTTCGCTCAAGTCCGGCAGAGGGTTATCGGTCATAGCGCCGCTCCATGAAATGCTACATCGCGTAACACATGGGGCGCCGTGGCGCAAGGGCTCGCGGGAGGTTGGGTTTGCGAAGGCACACGCTGTCTGTCGCAGCTTTCGCGCAAATTTATGTCCGTCTAGGGAGCGCGCGCATGCACGATTTTTCGTGCAAACCGCAGGAGGGCGCCGACTTGTGCGCCGCGACGCCTGCTCACGCATGCGGGGGGGAACGGCGTCCCCCGCACGGTGAGCACCCGATTACAGCCCGAAGACGTAAAGCACGGTCGACTGGCGCTGGTCCCTGAGCTCCGGCGTGTTGACGAGCTTGGCTCGCGATACCGCGCTCGAGCCCGAGGCGATCGCGAGATATTGCTTGCCGTCGACCCCGAATGTCATGGGCGGTGCGGTGAAGCCCGCGCCTACGTTGATCTTCCAGAGCTCTTCGAGCGTGGTTTCATCGAAGGCCGCGATCGTGCCGTCGAGCAGCGCCAGGAAGATCAGACCGCCGGCGGTCGCCAGCGTTCCGGAATAGTTCGGATAGCGCAGGTGGACGCTCTTCTTGACCTCGCCCGTCAGCGGATCGACGGCGGTCAGGTTGCTCTCCCAGCGGTCGCCCGTGGTGGCGAGGCCGCCGTTCCAGCCCTTCTCCCTGGTGTGCTTCTCGCGGTCGATGGCGACATCGACGCATGCTGTCAAGGCCGGGATGTAGATCAGCCTGGTGCGCTGGCGCTAGGACGACGGGAAGTAGTTGTTGCCGCCGGCCTGAGAGGGACACACCTTCTTCAGCGGTGCTCCCGGCGTGAGATTGCCGACGCCGGCATAAGTTTGAATCTCCTTGCTCGGATCGTAGTCGACCGGCTTGCCAGTCTTGGGATCTATCCCTTTCGTCCAGTTGACGTTGTCCATGTAGGGCTTCACTGTCACGATGGCGCCGTTGCCGCGATCCATCGTGTAGAGGAAGCCGTTGCGCGCGGAATGCGTGATCAGCTTGCGCTGTTGCCCCGCCACCTCGCCATCGATGAGGATGTGCGTTCCGACCTCGTCATAATCCCACATGTCGCCGGGCGTGTACTGGAAGTACCAGTTCATCTTGCCGGTTTCCGGGTCCCAGGAGATCGCGCTGTTGGTGTAGAGATTGTCGCCCGGCCGGTAGAACGGATCGAACATCGGCACCGGGTTGCCGGTTCCCCAGAAGGTCTGGTTGGTCGCCGGATCGTAGGTGCCGGTCACCCATACGGCGCCGCCGCCGGTCTGCCAGGCGTTGGCATTGCCCTTCCAGGTCTCGCTGCCGGGCTCACCGGGCGCCGGAATGGTGAACTTGCGCCACAAGACCTTGCCGTTCGTCGGATCGAGCGCGGCGACGAAGTCGCGTACGCCGCTGTCGCCGCCCGAGGCGCCGATGATGATCTTGTCCTTGAGAGCAAGCGGCGCTGCGGTGATGCGCAGCTCTGCCTGGTCGGTCGCCACATTGGTTTCCCAGACGACCTTGCCGGTGTCCTTGTCGGTTGCAATGATGCGCGCGGGCCAGCTGGCGGGCGAGATCACGAGATTGCCCCACAGGGCCGCGCCGCGGTTGGTTGCCGGCCGCTCCTGCTTAGGATCCATGCGCCATACGATGCGGCCGACCTCACCCGAGCGACCGTCGATCTTGTAGAGCACGCCCCACGCGTCGGGAATGTAGATGAAGCCGTCCTCGACCAGCGGCGTCGCCTCGAGCCATTCATTGCCGGCGCCGCCGCCGAGCGGCACCGCGTAGGCGAGCTTGAGATTCCTGACATTATCCTTGGTGATCTGCGCGAGTGGCGAGAAGCGCTGGCCGTCGTAGGTGCGATGGTTCATCAGCCAGTTGTTGGGCTCCGGATTGATGAGCCGCTGCGGCGTCACCTCGGCCGCCCTTGCAAGCGATGTGCCGGCGAGGAGCGCACAGCCGAGCGCGACGAGAATACCGGTGAATTGTCGTTGCATCGTATCCTCCCTTTTTGTGCCAGGCCGTCGGCGGGCCGGCTTATGCTGCGAGCTTATCATCGCGCGCCCAGGAGAGAGAGATGAATGAGGCAAAGCTGACGACAGCTCCGGAAGTCGCTGCGTATTTGGCGGCACACCTCGCCGGACTGGCAGCGCTCTACGTGATCAACCCGATCGTCTTCACGGCGCTCATTAAATCCGGCCAGCAAGCGAGCATTCAGGCGGCTGCACTTTCGATATCCTTGCTCACGATGATCGCAGTGTTGCTCCTGTTTCTCTTCATCCGAAAGGTGCTCACCGGCTGGTGGTAGCGCCTTGGCGATCGGGGGAAAAAAACCGCCTCTGCAGGGCTCGATTGCACCCAAATGGGTGCTATGCTCGCGCCTAGCCGAAGGACCACAGAGTCAATTCCGGCTAAGGGAGGAATAATCGATGTCTGGACACTGGAGTCGGATCCTACCTGTAAGCACGGCTGTTGCGTTGCTTTTTGGTGTGCACGCGAGCGCCGCGGCGGACTTTGCCGGCAGCGTTGCCGGCGTGGTGAAGAGTCCTTCCGGAGAGGCGCTTTCCGGAGCGTATGTCAAGCTGATCAATGCGGAGCGGCACCTGACCTTCATGGTCGTCACGCAGGCGCAAGGCCGCTACAGCATGAACAACCTGCCGCCGGGCGAATACACGGTGCAGGGCATCGGCAACGGCTTCCAGAGCAAGCTCACGCCGGTGACCTTGACGGCGAGCGCGCCGGCCACGGCCGATGTGGTGCTGTCGGACGAGCAAGGCCCCGTGGTGGCCAACGGCTGGATCCGCAGCCCCGGGCGCGTCGCCGGCAACGAGCTCGATGCCGAGCTTCCGCCCCCGGTCCTGCCGGAGGGTGAAGGCAAGGCGATCGTGGAAGCCAAGTGCAACCAGTGCCATTTCCTGCGCCGCCTGACGCAGATGCGTTGGACGCACGACAATTGGCAGCAGAAGATCACTTGGATGCGCGAGCGCATCAAAGAGCGCGGCGTCATCGACCTGACCGATGAGGAGCAACGGATCGTCGTCGACTATCTGGCCAAGAACTTCTCCAACACCACCCCGAAGGCCGATCCGAACGGCCGCCTGTCGCGGACGCTGCTGACCGGCACCGCCGCCAAGTATATAGCGGTCGACTTCGCGGTGCCCAATTCCGACTCCGCGCTGCACGACATCACGGTCGACCGACAGGGCATTGCCTGGGTGAACGAACTCAACCAATACAAGCTCGGCCGGTTCGACCCGAAGACCCTTACGTTCAGCGAAATCAACCCACCACCCGCACCGCGCCCGATCGGCACCCTCAATCACATGGGCCCGCCCGTGCGTGGCACCGGCGACACGATCTGGATGACCGAGATCGGCGCCAATCGCCGCTGGCTGTCGTTCGACACCAAGTACCAGGAGTTCTCCACCTTCCCGGCCTCGCCCGACTTCAAGGGCCAGATGACCGGCAACAGCATGCGCGTCGATCCGAACGGCAAGATGGTGTGGTCGACCGCCGGCTACCGGGTCGTTGGGCTCAATCTCGAGACCAAGCAGTACACAGCCTACGAAATTCCGTACTACACCGAGACCAAGCGCGACCCGGGCGCCTACGGGATCGATGTGGCTGGCGACGGCAGGGTGTGGTTCGCCGAGCGCGGAGCAAACCGCATCGGCCGCCTCGACCCGAAGACCGGGAAGATCGACGAGTTCAAGACTCCGGGCGTTGACATTCCGCGCCGCATGGGAGCGGATTGGGATGGCAATATCTGGGTCGGCTTCCACGAGACGAGCAAGCTCGTGAAGATCGATCAGAAGACCGGGGAGATGACCTCCTACGATCCACCGACCCCGAACAATGGGGCCTACATCCCGGTCGCGGATCCGATCCATAAGGTGATCTGGGTGACCGAGCAGACCGCCGACAAGATCGCCCGCCTCGATCCCAAGACCGGGGTCTGGACGGAGTTCTCGCTGCCGATCGTGGAGTCAGATGCGCGCCGGATAGAGATCGATCCGACCAACCCGAACCGCATTTGGTGGTCGGGCGACACCTCGAGCCACCTGGGCTATATCGAGGTGCTCGAGTAAGAGACGCGCGGTGGCGGAGGGCAGGCGCGCCCTCCGCCAACTCCTAGCCTAGCGCACTCGAGTCATGCCGGCCTTAGCCCGTCGAAGACGGGCGTAAACGCCGTTGAGTGCTGGGCATCCACGCCTTCGCCCGGAGCGAAGGCGTGGATGGCCGGGACAAGCCCCGCCAAGACTCCGCTGACGAGGAGAAAACGGATGCGGTGCATTTGGCGATGTTGGGCGCTCACGGTGGCTCTGCTCGCCGCGACCGCGGTTGGGCGACCGTCGCGGGCCGATGACAGCGGCCGCCTGCTGCGGCTCGATCATTATGTCGGCGTGCGATCCACGGTGCCGGCGATCAGCGGGCAGATGACGGAAATCTATGTGCGTGAGGTCGTGGGTGCACGATCGTTGCGCGACGGCGTAGGGGCAAATCGCGTCGTGTTGTTCGTTCACGGCGCCGGCACGCCGGCGGAGGTCTCCTTCGACGTTCCATACCGCGACTACAGCTGGATGGAATATCTCGCACGCGCGGGCTTCGACGTGTTCGGTATGGCCAATACCGGCTATGGGCGCTCGACCCGACCTTCGCCCATGAATGATCCATGCAATCTCGCGAGCGACCAGCAGCTAGCCTTGAATCTCGACGGTCATGCCGAGCCGTGCGTGCCCTCCTACGGTGCGCAGATGACGACGATCCGTTCCGATTGGGACGAGATCGGCGCAGTGGTCGACCATCTACTCGCGCTCCGGCATGTTCCGCGCGTGAGCCTCGCCGCCTGGTCGCTTGGCGGTCCGCGCGCCGGCGGCTACGCGGCGCAGCATCCCGACAAGGTGCAAAGTCTCGTGCTGTTGGCGCCGGCCTATACGCGTGACGCTGCGGACAATCCGCCCGCGCAAGTGCCGGCGCCAGGTACCGCTATGACCAAGCAATCCCGCGACGACCTCATGGCGCTCTGGAACCGGCAGGTCGGCTGTGCCGATCAATACGATCAGGCCGTGCTGAACGCGGTGTGGTCCTCGATGCTGGAGTCGGACCCGGTCGGCGCGACCTGGGGAGCGGTGCGGCGCGCACCTCAGGTGACGTCCTGGGGCTGGAACGCCAAGGCGGTCGCCGCCACGCATGTACCGACCATGATGGTGACAGGCGAGCACGACAAGCAGGTGCTGTCGCCGCGGGTGCGCGATTCTCTATACCGATATTGGCGCCAGCCAAAAGACCCTGATCGAGCTCGCCTGCTCCTCGCACAATGCGATGTGGGAGAAGAACCACTTGCTGCTGTTTCAGGCATCGCTCGAGTGGCTGACCAAGAGGACCGTGAACGGCCTCCAGCAGGGCACGATCCGCATGGGGTTTTGACGCCTGTCGCTTGCCGCGAGACCCGACTCATTTAACTCATTCAAGCGGCTCTCCGCGCCTCGAATATAGCTGCCACATCATTAGCGCCAGGCACACCCAAAGCATCGTCGTGTCGCGGCAGGTGCCCACGGCACAGTCGAAATCCCCACCGCGCAGCCGCTCTTGTCGACGATGGAGGGCGACGCCCGCCTCGACCGCAAATCGAGCCGAACCGGAAGCGTCCGCATCCTTACCGTGCCACGGGTCGGCTACAAGCTCGCCGCCAAGATGAGCCACATTGCGCCTGAGCGGCCTCCCCGCTGCCGGCGGAGGGTTTGGTAACGCCGCCGATGCAGACCTCGACGCTGCGCCGGCATGTGTGCGCGAATCCAGCCCCGGTCGGTTTTCCGGTGCAGTTCGGCGTAATGGGACCCAATCCGCAGAAGCTCGTCGCCCTGGGTGCGTAGCACGATGGCGAGATAGACCATGGCGGACTGCGAGGTGAGCGACTTGCTGCGGGACAGCTGTCGTGGGGTTCGAGCCGTGTGTCGTCTATCGCAGCGCGCGGGAGGACTGGGTCCAGACGATGGTCGCCGCCGGCCTCGGCATCGCGATGCTCAATGATGGCTTCGTGCACGCCCACCTCGCGTCCCTTAAGGAGTTGGGGGGGCTCCGTCGGCGACCTGACGTTGGTGGTCAGGCACTGGAGACGGACCCACTTCGCTGATAGGCCGAGGGGTCACTCGCATGCACCAACTATCGTCGTGCCTGACGCTCGCGCTCGATCTCTTCCGCAGAGTAGGGCGGGGCATCGGGATCATGCGCGGTCCATCCGCTCTCCCGGTACGCCGAGACGCGGACCTGCATATCGATGGCCCCCCGATCCATCATGACCTCAAAGCGGCTCTTGTCCACGTCGGGCACCTGAGCCGCCACCAGCGTTGCGCCGCGCCGCAGACATTCGGCGATGGCATGGGCGTCCTCGCGACTGACGCCCACCTGCGAGAGCACGCCGAGCGCCCCGCCGGCGAGGCCGCCGGCAGCGGCGCCGGCGGCGGTCGCGGCAAGCCATCCGGTCGCGACCACGGGACCTATGCCGGGAATCATCACCAGACCAAGTCCGCTGAGCAGGCCCGCAAGCCCACCCAACACCGCACCGATTTCAGCGCCTTTGGCGGCTCCGGCCGCACGGTCGTCCCGCGTGATCACGCTGATCTTGCTCGCAGACACGCCGGCGTCACGAAGCGCGTGCACGGCATTGGCCGCTTCTGTCGGATGGTCATACACGCGCATGATCGCGATCAACATCGTCGTATGCCTTCGGTCCGTTCAGTTCGTGTTGCATCTTGCTGACTGCGGCTCGTACGTCAACCGGACATCGTGTACGCAGCGCACCCGTCATTCATATGACCCGCGCTTGTCCCGGCCTTGAGCCGGGACCGTTACGAGCTTCGGCGTTTGGAACGGTCCCGGCTCAAGGGCCGGGACAGATCAAAGGTCCTTCTCGGCGAGCTCGCGGAACGCGTCGGGAACCGAGCGGGAAGGTCCCAAGACCACCGAGGCGTATCCCACTGCCTCCCAGCCGAAACGATCGCGGATCGTGTCGATGGCGCGGTCCGCCATCCAGCGCGCTATGCCGCTTTTGCTGCCGGGCCGGCGCTTTTCGTCTGCAAGCCCGAGCGGGAGCTCGAGCTGCAGCTCCGCATGCTCCTCGAGCTGCGACACGGAGATGGCGAGCAGCGAGATGCTTCTCTCGTCGGGGTGGTCTGCGAGCACCTCGCGCACCAGCGCTTCGGCGGTCTCGGCAAGGATCGCGGTCGCACAAACCGGCGCATCGAGCGTGGCCGAGCGCGTGACGGAGCGAAGATCGGCGAAGCGCACGCGCACCATCACGGTTCGACCAGGCCTCGATTTGGCGCGCAAGCGGCTCGCAACCCTATCCGCAAGATGTCGCAGCGTCGGCGCGAAAATTTGTTCGTCGGCCGGCTTTTTGCCCAGCGCCGACTGTGCACCTGCCGATCGCGCCCGCCAATGCGTCTTGATCTCGCGCGGATCACGATTCCACGCCAGCTCCATCAGCTTCTCCGACGCGGCCGTGCCGAGCAATCTTTCGATCGACCATCCCGGCGTCCGCGCCAGTTGTCCGATGGTGTGCACGTCGATCGCGGCCAAGCGCGCCTTGCTGACGGGGCCGATGCCCCACATCAGCTCGACCGGGAGGTCGTGCAGAAATTCGAGCTCCGTGGCGGGATCGACGATCACCAGCCCGTCGGGCTTGGCCACTTGCGAGGCGATCTTAGCCAGATGCTTGGTCCGCGCGACGCCGATCGAGATCGGCAGGCCAAGCTCCTCGCGGACGCGGCGCCTGATCGCGCCGGCAATCTCGGCCGGTGGCCCGAACAGATGCGTGCAGCCCGCAACGTCGGCAAAGGCCTCGTCGATGGAGATGCGCTCGACCAGCGGTGTGAAATCACCCATCACCTTGATGGCGGCATCGCCCAGCCGCTGATAGTCCTTGAAATGGCCACCGACGAAGACAAGCTGCGGACAGAGCTCGCGGGCCCGCCGCCCTGGCATGCCGCTGCGGATACCGAAGGCCTTGGCCTCGTAGGAAGCCGCAAGCACGACCCCGCCGCCGACCGCAATGGGCTTGCCGCGCAACGACGGGTCGAGCAGCTGCTCGACCGATGCATAGAAGGCATCGAGGTCGGCATGCAGGATCGTGGCGGTTGTTTCCATCCTGAGGCCCGCGCGATCGCGAACTCGGAGCGCGAGAACATAAAGAGAACATGCGTGGTCAGTTGTCAAGCGGCGCAGGCGATCGCCAGCCCAGCGAGCGATCCCCCGCGGCTGCAATCTCAAGGTCTGACGGTCTTGCCGTTCGAAAGCCTCCGAGACCGAGCGAGCCATCTTGCCAACACGTAAGTACATACTTACTATGCGTCAGGTAAGTCAAAACTTACACATACTGGACGTGCGCACACTTGAATCTCCGAGGCTGCGGCCATGATCAACGCCGAGCGAACGCTGGACGCATTGGGCGACCCGACTCGCCGCTTGGTGTTCAAGCGCCTGCGCGCGGGCAGCCGCTCGGTCACCGAGATCGCCAAGGGCCTTGACGTTAGCCGTCCGGCGGTCTCCCAGCATCTCAAGGTGCTCAAGACCGCAGGGCTCGCGATCGTTCGCGTCGAAGGCAGACGACGGCTCTACGCAGTCGATACGCGCGGCATCGAGGTGCTGCGGGGCTGGCTTGATGGATTCTGGGGCAAGGCTCTGGTCGCGTTCAAGGACGCGGCCGAGCGGCAGGCGGCGAAAGAAAGGAGAGCACGATGACGGAGCAGGCACTACCAGGCCTCACCGACCCGAACAGCGTGCGCAAAAGCATGAACGTCGCAGCGCCGCCGGCGGTGGCGTGGCGGGTGTTCACCGAGCAGATGGGGACCTGGTGGCCGCTCGCCGTCTACAAGATCGGCAAGGCCAACGCGGTCGACGCCATCATCGAGCCGCGGGTCGGAGGACGCTGGTACGAGCGGGGCGAGGATGGCAGCACCTGCGACTGGGGTAGCGTGCTCTTGTGGGAACCGCCTTCGCGCCTCATGCTCTCCTGGGACATCAGCGCCGACTGGCAGTATGACCCGGACCTGAAGACGGAAATCGAGGTGCGCTTCATCGCGAGCGGCAAGGACGCAACGCGCGTCGAGCTCGAGCACCGCAAGCTCGATCGTTACGGAGCGCGTCGCGACGAGATGCGACGCATTTTCGACACCGAAGGCGATTGGGGTCGCCTTCTGGCCGCGTTCGCCGATCACGCTGCCGCGTCCGTGGCCTAGATGGAGGCGGCATGTCGGACATTACAGACGCACGCAAAACGCTCGTCGCGCGGATTCTCGAAGGCGACGGCACGACGTCACGCGCAGAGCGCCGCGCGGCATTCGACAATGCAGGGCTGGCAGAGGCGGCGGGTGCACTGATGGACAAGGTCGCGAACCACGCCGACGGGGTGGTCGACGAGGACCTTGTCGCGGTGCGGGCATCGGGCCTCAGCGAGGACCAGATCTTTGAGCTCGTGGTTTGCGCCGCGATCGGTCAAGCCATGCGGCAATACGAGAGCGCGATCGCCGCTCTCGATGCCGCCACGGGCGATGGATCAACCAATGGCCATGCGACTCTCGATCCTAGATAGCGGGCATGCCTTCGGCACGAAGATCCTGTTCGCGATCATTCGCGCAATGTCGCGTCAGCCGACACCGGAGGCCCTCAAGCTCATCATGTATCGGCCTGATTTCTTCGGCGCTCCGATGAAGGCCGTGACGCACGAAGCGATGCGCGGGCGCTCCGCATGGTCGGTCGGCGACCGCGAGCTGATGGCAGCGCTCGTCTCGAAGGCGAATGCATGCGACTATTGCATCAGGGCGCACACGGCAGTCGCGGCGCAGGCTTTGCACGACGAAGCGAGGGTTGCGGCGGCGCTGTCCAATCCGGAGACGGCGCCGATCGAGGAATCGCTGCGGGCGACGTTGCGAATGCTGGGCAAGCTGACGCGCGAGCATGCGGTGGGAGCGGACGATATGCGTGCGGTTCTGGCGGCAGGCGCCTCGCGCGCCCAGATCGAGGATGCGCTCGCGGTGTGTTTCGCGTTCAACGTCATGAATCGCTTGGCTGACGCATTCGCGTTTTCGGTGGGAGCACCCGAGGCCTTTGCAGCCGGTGCAAAATTCCTGCTTGCGCGGGGCTATCGCTAGAGCGCACTCCGATCGAACGGGTCGCAATACGCGCTGCTTCTCGCGAGCGCTCACCGTGGCTTGCGAATTTCACCGGCAAAAAGCGCTGCGGGAAATTGTGCGGCGTAGCGCTGTTGCGTTTTCGGCGGCCGGGGCGGGTCCTGTCGCGGGCCCGGGCCGGGCTCCACGACCTTGCGATAGAGATGCCAGGTCGAGTGGCCGAGCACCGGCATGACCACCGCGAGGCCGACGAGGAACGGTAGGGAGCCGAGCGCCAAGGATACGGCGACGATCAGTCCCCAGATCGCCATGGTCATCGGATTCTCGCGTACGGCCCGCAGCGAGGTCCGCACCCCTTCGACAGCGCCGACGTCACGATCGAGCAGAAGCGGGAAGGAGATCACGCTGATGCTTAGCACCAGGAGCGCAAACAGAAAGCCGGCGGCGTTGCCCACGACGATGAGCCACCAGCCTTCGGGCGTGGTGAAGACGCGCTCAAGGAATGTTGTGATGGACGGCATCGGTGCGTCGCCGAACGTCGCCACATAGATCGCCTGCGCCACTGCGAGCCAGATGAGAAAGATCGTCAGCAGCAGCAGACCGAGCACCGCGATCGCGCCCAGGGAGGGCGAGTCGAGGACGCCGAAGGCGCTGGTCAAGTCGACGGCGAGGCCGCGCTCGCGCTGTCGGCTGAGCTCATAGAGGACGATCGCCGCGAACGGGCCAAGCAGCGCGAAACCGGAAACGAGTGGATAGAGCAGTGAGAACAGCTCGCGGCCGAAGGTGAGCCAGCCGAGCAGAAGGCCGATCAGGGGATAGATCAGGCACAGGAAGGCGGCATGGCTCGGCATCGCCATGAAGTCGTCAATGCCGCGCGCGAGGGCATCTTTGAGGTCGCGCACGCCGATCCTGCGGACAACCGGTCGAGCCCGGAAATCCTCCGTGCCGGTAAGGATGTGTAAGGCGGTCATGGTCATACCTCCCATCGATGGGTTGCAGGTATGCCCGCGAGCATGGGCTTCGAAGATCGCTATCGAGGGTCCTGCGGTCGCAGATCGCGCCTGGGCTCGGGGCCGGATCCTTCCGCAACCAAGCGGTTGCCCTGGGCCCATCCTCGCAAGCATCCGTCTTGAAATCATAGGTCGCAGCTCGGGCCACATCGATGGGCAAGCCGTGAGGCAGACCGCCGCAGGATAAAATCGCTGACGCTACTGTGATTGCGGCTTCTGGCGTTGCCAGCGCAGGAACTCGGAGAACAGGGTGTCGCGTTCCGTCGGCGTGAGTGGAGGCTCGGCATCCCCATGCGCGGTGGCCAGCGGGCGATGCGGCTTCGCGGTGAGATTGGCCACCGCTTTCGATGGGTGGGGCGGGCGCGGCGATGGCGCGACAGTCCGCGCGTCGTCTGGGCGCGTTGCGGGCGCGGCGCGGAGATCGCCGTTGTCGGGCGGCATCGAGCCAGGAGAGCCCGTGGCCCAGGAGAAGAACGTGTCGAAGGGAGAGGGCTGCGGGGGTTGGTAGGGCGAAGGCGGGTGATAGGGGTCGTAAGCGTCTCCCGTCTGCGCCGCCGGGGCTGTCTCGATCGGATACCAGCACCTGCGGTTGGTCGTGGGATCGGTGTGGTAGACCCAGTGCACGCCCGGCCGCGCCACGCGGCCTGGCGCCAAAAGACAATTGTCGGCGCGCGCGCTCGTGTCGAGCATGAGCACGGTCGCGACCACGCCGGCGCAGACTGCCGGCACGCGAGAGCTGTTCGGCATCGGATCCCTCCTGCTGATACTCCTATGCTCGATCAGCCATCGCGCGGATTTTGGGCGGTAGTGCGCTGCAAGTTTGGCAAGGCCGGCCTTCCACATTTCACGTAAAATCAGTGCGGGAAATGCTGCGGCATGTCAGTCAAACGTCCGCGCCATCAGGCGGCCACACTTGTTGGTCGCCACCTCCGCCGGGACAAAGGCGGTCTGAACCATTAATTGTAGTCGTAACCTAGTCCATAGGGCCAATTGCACACCCAGGTTCGCCGCCAGCCGAGCCGCGTCCGCAGTCGGGTCCAGCACGACGGATAGGAAGGGCCATAGGCATAGAAAGCCGAAATGGGAGCAAAGGGCGGCACGAACTGACCGCCGGGAACCCGTTCGGGATTTTTGCAATCCCAGACGCGTTGCCAACCCGAACTCATCGGTACCCAGGTCCAACACGACAAATGCGACTCGTAAAATACGCCGACCCGGTCATAGGGGGTAACCAACCAACGGTTTGGGAAGTGTGGTCGACCGGCTTCCCATCGGCTGACATAAACGGAATTTGCAACAGATGTGCTGCTGGAGGCGCGAGCTTGCGTGGCACCGAGATCGTCGCCGCGAGCGCCACGGTCGCCCGCTTGCGATTGCGGCAGGCCGGTTGCTGCGGTCGCCAAGAGAGTCGCCAAGGCCAGCGAAGCAAGCTTGTTGTAGGTCATGGCTCCCCCCTCCCTCCAGAATTCCTTCAGCGTCTGCGGCTGAGCGAGTGCCGAGCAACGAAAGGAAGTCGCACTGTCGCCTCACCAGAGGGCTGGTATCGGGAACCGGGCCGAAAACTGAAAAACGCCTTCCGCCCGCTCAAGCCACAAGATCTAACAATCTAACAGATGTCTCGTGCGTTCGACCACCCGATTGATACCCTAGGGCGAGCGGCGCCGCCCGCGGTAGATTCGGATCACCCGAATTTAATGAAACAATTGCCCCGCGCTCGGTTTCACAGCACGCCGCGTCCGAAGCCCCGTAGGGCTATGCGACAAGTTTACAACCACGTGCCTCGATTCGAAAGACGAATTCGCCCGACGGGCCGCATAGCGGGGCTCGTCGGGCGAGCGTTTTCGCCTCAGGGGCAGGGGTGACGCTGCCCGTCCAGACCGAGATAGGTTCCTGAAGCCGGATCGTAGGAGCGGAAGCGTTGGGCGCAGTAGGCAACCTCCTGCGCGCCCGAGGCGGAGTAACCGGTGTAGCCCGCATCGTAGCCCTGATAGCCCTGATATCCCTGATAGCCCGGGTAGCCCGGGTCGTACCCGTAGCCGCCGTAACTCGAACCGTAGCCGCTGTAGCCGGAGTCGTAGCCACCGTAGCCGCTCCAGGGTCGTGAGGCTGCGATGGTGCCGCCGGCAAGCGCGCCGGCCGCGATGCCTGCGCCCGGGCGATAGTAGGTCCCGCCGTTGACCTCGGCGCGCGGCGGGGTGGCGCCGTTGACCTCGGCGCGATGCCGGACGGCGCCGTTGCGCTCTGCCGCCAAGGCATCAGCCGCGATACATGCGACGCCGAGAGCCGCGGCAGCCGCAAGGGATGTGGTTCTACGCATGATCTGCTCCTTTCATCGTGCTAGTTGGTCTCATCGTCCTCGGCCTACAGACGCGCTCGCGGCGGCCGCTCATCGCCACCCAGGAACCCCGCACGGTAGGAACGACCGCGCCCTGACGAGCCTCTTGATCTAGGTCAAAGCGAGGGTGGGCCGGTGTTGGGCTGCAATCGCCGCCGCCTGCCGCTCGGCCAAGAAAAACGGCGCTATTTGACATAGATCAAATTCCGGCACCCCCGCCTGCCTAGGTTTTGCTCAAATCTCATCTGGAGGGGAGGTTACCGATGAAAAAGGCGATGAGTCTCGCAGGCGCCGCGATTGCCCTCGGAGCGGGTATTTCGCCGGCGTCGGCGCA
>Ga0126381_100005274_pt1 | contig 14197 bp, 12 predicted proteins | sample PanSoiMetPlot_28_FD_96465 | JGI IMG/M metagenome (GOLD analysis project Ga0126381, IMG submission 96465) | Tropical forest soil microbial communities from Panama - MetaG Plot_28 | ecosystem: Environmental > Terrestrial > Soil > Tropical forest > Bulk soil | place: Panama | collected 2016-02-17
GCGCGGCATGATGGTGCTGTACGGCGGCTCGAGCGGCCAGGTCCCGGCGTTCGACCTGCAGCGGCTGAACACCGGCGGTTCGCTGTTCGTCACCAGGCCGACGCTCGTGCACTACATCGCCGACCGCGCCGAACTGCTGTGGCGCGCGGGCGACCTGTTCGAGTGGATCGCCAAGGGCGAGCTGGACGTGCGCATCGGCGCCGAATACCCCCTGGCAGACGCCGCCCGGGCCCACGACGACCTGGCCGCCCGCCGCACCACGGGCAAGCTCATCCTGGTCCCGTGAATCCCCGGCAGCTTTGTCCCGGTTTTCCGCTGCTATCACGACAGAAAGCCGGTCGCGCTCGTACCCGCTATACGGCCTGAAGTTGGCCTCGAGCACCACGGCGGGGGAGTCCGCCGCGAGCATCCACAGCAGCTCCATCGCGGCCCCGCCAAGCCGCCGCGACCACGCCACGTCCGCCGCCCGGTCCGCCCCGAGCGCGTCGTGCAGCCTCTCCTTCAGCCTGTCCTTGGTGACAAGCGCGTAGCCGAGTTCGGCCGCGAGCGGCACGGCGAGGCTGGTCTTGCCCGCCCCGGGCGCCCCGGAGACATACACCACCCGCCGGAAAAGCGTCACCGAACGAGTTTTTCAAGATCGGGGATATGTATGGTCGCTATGGCCACCAAAACTATCCCCGATCCTGACGCCACGCCGGCCGTTCCGCCGCCGCCGGCCAGCCGCCAGCGAGCCGCCGGCCGGCCGCGCGGAACCCGTGCCACGGCGCTGTCACGATGCTCAATAACCGACACGCGTGTCGGTTAACTCACCCCGCCTCCGCGACCAGCACGGATGATCGGCCGTACTATCGGGTAGTCCATCAGGAAAGCCGCACGAGGAGCAGCCCGCCGTGACCTTGCTTGAGCGCATCAACGGCCCGGAGGACCTCAAGGATCTGACCCAGGAGCAGCTGACGCGACTGGCGAGCGAGATCCGCGACGTTCTCGTGGAGACGGTAACCAGGACGAGCGGCCACCTTGGCCCGAACCTTGGCGTGGTGGAGCTGACCATCGCTCTGCACCGCGTGTTTGACTCGCCGAAGGACAAGCTGATCTTCGACACCGGTCACCAGTCCTACGTGCACAAGCTGCTGACCGGCCGCTACAAGGACTTCCACACGCTGCGGCAAAGCGGCGGCCTGTCCGGCTACCCGAGCCAGCACGAGTCCGAACACGACCTGGTGGAAAACAGCCACGCCTCCACCAGCCTGTCGTACGCCGACGGGCTGGCCAAGGCCTACAAGCTCAGGGGCGAGTACGACCGCACGGTAGTCGCGGTGATCGGGGACGGCGCGCTGACCGGCGGCATGGCCTGGGAAGCGCTGAACAACATCGCCGTCGCCAGGGACTCACGGCTTGTCATCGTGGTGAACGACAACGGCCGCTCCTACCAGCCCACGATCGGCGGCCTGGCCAGTCACCTCGCCGCGGTGCGGGTCAGCCAGCGCTACGAGAACGTGCTCGACCGCATCAAGGTCACGGTCACCAAGGCCCCGATCGTCGGCCCGCCACTTTACGGCGCGCTGCACGGCGCGAAGAAGGGCCTGAAGGACTTCCTGCAGCCGCAGGTCCTCTTCGAGGACCTGGGCATCAAGTACATCGGTCCGATCGACGGCCACGACGAGCTGATGGTGGAGCACGCCCTGCGACGAGCCGCCGAGTTCGGCGGCCCGGTCCTGGTGCACGCGATCACCCGCAAGGGCTTCGGCTACCAGCTCGCCGAACAGAACGAGCAAGACTGCCTCCACCAGGTCCCCGCGTCCCCGGGAAAGCCGCAGTCGGCGCAGACGACTAAGGTCCCGCCTAAGCCCGGCTGGACCGACGTGTTCGCCGGCGAACTGCTCGCCATCGGCGCCCGCCGCCCGGACGTGGTGGCGATCACGGCGGCCATGCTGCACCCGACAGGACTCGCGGCGTTCGCCGAGGCCTACCCGGACAGGGTGTACGACGTCGGCATCGCCGAACAGCACGCGATGACGAGCGCGGCCGGCCTGGCGATGGGCGGCCTGCATCCGGTGGTCGCGATCTACGCCACGTTCCTGAACCGTGCCTTCGACCAGCTGCTGATGGACGTGGCGCTGCACAAGCTGCCGGTCACCGTGGTGCTCGACCGCGCCGGGGTCACCGGGCCTGACGGCGCGAGTCACAACGGCATGTGGGACGGCTCGATCCTGCAGGTCGTCCCGGGCCTGCGGATAGCGGCGCCGCGAGACGGCAGCCGCATCGCCGAGCTCCTCAACGAGGCGGTGGCGGTATCGGACGGCCCGACCGTCCTCCGCTTCCCCAAGGGCACCGTGGGCAAGGAGGCGGAAGCGCTGGGCAAGCTCGGCGCCATGGACGTCCTCGCGGTCCCCGCGGACGCCAACGCGAAGGACGTCCTGCTGCTCGGCGTCGGCCCGATGGCTGTCACCTGCGTCGACGTGGCGAAGAGGCTGCAAGACCACGGCATTGGCGTGACGGTCGTCGACCCGCGCTGGGTCAAGCCCGTCGACGAGGCCGTCATCGCCGCCGCCGGCGAGCACAAGATCGTCGCGGTGGTCGAGGACAACGGCCGCGTCGGCGGCTTCGGCGACGCGGTCACCCGGCTGCTCAACGACCACGACGTGGACACGCCGGTGAAGACCTTCGGCCTGCCGCAGCAGTTCCTGAACCACGGCTCGCGCGAGGAGATCCTGGAGGCGAACGGGCTGAGCCCGCAGCACCTGGCGCGACGGCTCACCGAGGCCGTCGCGCGCCGCACCCCGCCGGGATCCGTCCAAGACCAGACTTCGACGGAAGAGCGTCTTTCCGAGTAGCCTCACCTTTATGCTCCGAGTCGCCGTGGTCGGTTCTGGTCCGGCCGGGCTTTACACCGCCGAAGCGCTGGTCAAGCAATCCGCCGCGCTGCCAAGTCCAGTCCGCGTGCACGTCGACGTGCTCGACCGGCTGCCCACCCCATACGGGCTGGTCAGGTACGGCGTCGCCCCGGACCATAAGTCGATCAAGTCGATCGCGACGTACCTGCGGCGCGTGCTTGAGAGCCAGGACGTCGCCTTCCTCGGCGGGGTGCATTTCGGCGACGACGTCACCCGCGAGGACCTGCTGCGCGCCTACGACGCTGTGGTGTACGCCACAGGCGCGATGCGCGACCGCAGGCTCCGCATCCCCGGCGAGGACCTGCCGGGCAGCTACGCGGCCACGGACTTCGTCAACTGGTACTGCGGCCATCCCGACATGGACATGGAGGCGTTCACGCTGGACGCGGAGTCGGTGGCGGTGATCGGCGTCGGCAACGTGGCCGTGGACGTGGCCCGCATCCTGGCCCGCGACCCCGAGGAGCTGGCCGAGACCGACGTGCCCGACCCGGTGCTCGCCGCGCTGCGCGCGAGCAAGGTCCGCGAGGTGCACATGATCGGCCGCCGCGGCCCGGCGCAGGCCAAGTTCACCACCAAGGAACTGCGCGAGCTCGGCGAGCTCCCTGGCGTGAGCGTCAGCGTCGAGCCGGCCGAAATGGACCTGAACGGGTTCGATGCCTCCGGCGAGTCGGCGGAGCTCGCCGAGTCGGACCGGCGCGTGCGCGGCAACCTGGTCGCGATGCGGCAATGGCTGTCCGCCCAGGATGGGGCCGGACGCAAGCTGCGGGTCCGCTTCTGGTTGCGCCCCGTTGAAATTCTTGAATCATCATCCGGAACGGTGCGGGCCGTCTCCCTCGAGCGCACCCGTCTGACCAGTGCCGGGGTGTTCGAAGGCACCGGTGAGTTCGAGGCGCTTGACGCGCAGATGGTGCTGCGTTCCGTGGGGTACCAGAGCGTGCCGCTCGACGGCGTGCCGTTCGACGCCCGCTCCTGCACGGTGCCGAATGCCGGCGGCCGCGTCCTCGACGACACCGGCGCGCCGCTGCCGGGAGAGTACGTCGCCGGCTGGCTCAAGCGCGGCCCGACCGGCGTGATCGGCACGAACAAGGCCGACGCGGCGGAGACCGTGCGCGCGCTGCTCGCCGACCTCGCGGGCGGGCCCGTAGCGGGTGACGCGGCGCTGCCGCGGCCGGGCCTGCTGCGTTTCCCCCGATCACGATCAGGCGCCCGACGGCGAAGGTTCGCCGCTCGCCGCCGTGCTGGCCGAGCGCGGGGTGCGGCCCGTGTCCTACGACGAATGGCTCCGCATCGAGTCAGCCGAAGCCGACCTCGCCAGCTCCCTCGGCCGCGGCGAGCGCGTGAAGCTGCCAGGCCGCGACGCGATCTGGTCCGCCTGCCGCCCCGGCAACTGACCGGTCCGCCTACAGGTACTGACCGGCCTGCGCAGGGTGCCTGCCCGCGCCCGCGACCTCCTTGCCGGCCCGCAGCGCGTAGAGTTCGGCCAGCGTGACCGGCCCGGCGATGCCGCCAGGCCGGCCCAGCCAGGCGGCGGCCTCGGCCGGCGTGAACGCCGGCATCTCGATCTGTGCCAGGCACCTGCCAGGGCGGACCACGGCCGGGTGCAGCCGGTGCAGGTCCTCGTTGGTGGTGATGGCGACGAGCACTTGCCTGCCCTGGCCGAGCATGCCGTCGGTCAGGTTGAGCAGCCGGGACAGCGCCTGCCCAGCGGACTGCTTCGCCTCGGCGCGGATGAGCTCGTCGCAGTCTTCGAGCAGCAGCAGCCGCCACGACGGCTTGCCGTCGTCATCGTCGTCGTGCCCGATGACGAGGTCCATCAGGTAGCCGGGGTCGTTGAACAGGACCTCGGGGTCGAGGACGCAGTCCGCCTGGCACCACTCCCGCCACTCGAACGCGAGCGTGCGCAGCAGCGTGGTCTTGCCGGTGCCCGGCTCGCCATGCAGGAGCAGCAGCCGGCCATCCACGCTGGCGGCGCCGACCGTCATCAGCGCCGCGAGCTTGTCCCGCGCGGCGACGGGGTAGTTGCCCTTGACCGCATCCCACGGCTGCGCCTTGACCTGCCTGGCCGCTCGTCGCGGGCCGCGCGTGGACCGGTGCCAGAACCCCACGGCCACCACGTCCGCCTTGGTGTCCCGCTCCGGCGCCGCCCCTTCGATCGCGGACGCGAGCATCGCCCTGGCCAGCTCCTGCGTCTCCGCGGTCACGCTCACCTCGGCGCCTGCCGAATTCCACCGGACGACGCGGATGGTCCACCCGTCTCCGGCCGCGAGCACCGCCTCACGCGCGGGACTGCGCGCGCTGCGCAGCACAGTCGCCCCGGCCGGCAGCAGCGAGGCGTCCGCCCGCACCTCTTCCAGGTGCGCGTCGCAGGCATGCGGCTGGCTGCCCGCGGTGAACGCCGCGAGCGCGAGCGAGTCGATCACATCCGCGGGCGAGTCGGTGTCATCGACCGCGAATACGGCCGGTACATAGTCCGCCGGGTCCCTGCGGCGGTCGTCAGCCGGGGTGTCGCTGACGGCACTGAGGCGGCCGAGCGCCTTTCCCTGACTTGTCACGGCGTCCATGGTCGGGCTTCTCGGCTGGCTTGTACACCTGTTTTCCGCGGACCCGCCCATCGCGGTGCCCATAGCGACCTGATCTTCCGGTTTTGTCAGACCCTGCCCGTATCGTTAGAACGTCAGTTCGACGAGACTAGGAGGGAAGATGGTCGCACCGCGGACGGTGGTCAAGGACGGGGGAGCCAGGTTCGGCGGCGGGCCGGCCGACGGCAGCTACGACGAGCCATTCGACGACGATCCGTTCGATGGCGATGACGACGACCGGTTCGGCGACGACGATGACGACCGCGGGGAAGACGACTGGCGGTTGCGGCCGCAGTGGCTGCTGCACGACTGCGCGGACCCATGCACCGCCCTCGACCTCGGCACCTGCTGCAAATACCGGGCGGCGCCGGTGGTCAGGTGCGCCGTGGAGCTGGCCGATTCGGTCGACGAGACGCTGAGCAGGGCAGGACACGACGAGTGCGCGGCGGTGGGCGCCGAACTGGGACGGCTAAAGCTGTCCGTGCCCCGGCTGCTCGCTCAGGTACACGCGGTCGTGCCGTCCGCTAGCGCCGCGACCGTGGCGCAACTCCTGTGCCCGGTCGGCAGGCTGGCCGACGCCCTAGACCAGGTCTGCGCGTACGGCTGCCCGTGGGCCTGCGACGACCCGGCGGTGCCGGACAGGCGAGCCGAACTCGAACCGCTTCGCGTACTGCTCGGCGAATGCTCGGCCACCCTCAGCACCGCGCTAGGCCTGCCGCGCCCGCCCCGCTAGGCTCCGTCCGCGGGGGCGATTATCGCCATTCCGGCGTCCTTCGCGGCGTCGGCGAGGCGGACGTCGTAGGTAGCGATAGCGGTCAGGTCAGTGCCGAGCACCCGGGCGGTAGCCAGGTGAATGGCGTCGAGCGAACGTAGACGGCCCGGTTCGCTCATGGCGCCATCCACTATGTCGTCGTCGATGGTTACGTAGTCGAAGGCATTGAGAAGTTCACGCGCGTCCGGCGCGAGCGCTGGCCACGTCCTGGCGACCGCGCGCGCCAACTCGACCGAAGCGCTCGCGGTCATCGCGCGGCACCCCCTAGGTCACACGGATCAGTGCAGCCTGGTGCGGTCCCCGCGCAGGGCAGGAGCCTAGGCGCCTGCGGGTAGTCCGGCCACACGTTGAAGAGGACTTCGCAGTCACAGCAGATGCCGCCGCGTCGCTCAAGCTTGCGGAGCAGGCCTGTCGCGCGCGGTGCGCGGGCGTCGCGCCAGCGCAGGGTCCAGCGGTGGGTTCCGTCGCAACCTGCCAGATTTACCATTCGCATCAGATAGCACCGCAGGCACTCGTGCTGGCCAGGATCAGGGTTGCCGCTCGGGTCCGATGCCGCCGCGGAAATTGTCTGTTGCATGATGAGTTCCTCCAAATGGGCGATTAGATAGCAATGTCATACCGTCGGCCTCTGACATTTTCTCCGCCGCTCCCGCGAGTGTCCGCTACCAGCGAAATTCATGAAATTGCAGCCGCCTCACTGATTGGCCCACGCCCCGCGGGGCCCTCGGCTCAATAAGACGTAAGTCCTGGTGTAGCGCCTGTGACTGGCAACGTGCGCCGCCCAGTTATTGCGGAAGATCGTGGCGGCCAGGACCGCCATAATCCTCCACGATAATCGGCGCGATATCGGGGAGAGGCTGGTGTGACGCACGCGAAGATTCCGCCGGTACTCGTTACAGCCGCGTTCTCCGCGTCCCGCCGGGTTCAACGCGAAAGGTTTGCGCTCGTATGGGATGAATTCTTTACGTCGCAATAACAGCGCCCGCGACCAACGCCCGGGGAGTTCGGCCTAGCTACGGCGGGTGAGTGACCACTGGGGCGACAGGTACCAACTGCGAGGCGTGTGATGAGTTGGGCGGTGCCAGGCGGGTAGGAAGCAGCGACAGGGCTGGGCGTCGACTATAGGAGGCTTTTCCGGTTAATATCATCGGGAAAATAGAGAATTATCCCTGACCCGCGTGAGCGAGGGGGAAACGTGGCACTGCCTGATTTCCTGGTTGCCGGGGTTCCGAAGGCGGGGACGACCGCGCTGCACCTGGCGCTCTCCCGGCATCCGGCGCTGTACATGTCGCCGATCAAGGAGCCGAAGTTCTTCCTGACCGACGGTCCGCCGCCGACGAGGGGAGGTCCCGGGGACGCGCTGACCTACCGGGAGCACGTCTGGCGGCGGGACAGGTACGAGGCGCTGTTCGACGCGGCCCAGCCGGGCGCGCTGCGCGGCGAGTCGACGCCGCTGTACCTGTACGACCGGGCCGCGATGCGCCGCATCAGGCAGACCATCCCCGCGGTCAGGCTGATCGTGGTCGTCAGGGATCCGGTCGAGCGGGCGCATTCGAACTGGACGCACCTGTGGTCGGCGGGGCTTGAGCCGATCGGCGACTTCGCGGCGGCCTGCGCCGAAGAGGAGCGCAGGATCGCGGCCGGGTGGGCGTCGTTCTGGCACTACACCGGGCTCGGCAAGTACGGCGAGCAGCTTGAGTACGTGTTCTCGCTGTTCCCGCGCGATCAGGTCCTGGTGCTCAGGTACCGGCAACTCGTCGATTCCCCGGCCGTCGTGCTCGACCGGATCTGCGCGTTCCTCGGCGTGACGCCTGGCGTCGTCACCGAGATCCCGCGGGAGAACGTGACCGCGCACCCGGAGCGGACGGTCGCCCACCGGGCAGTCTCGCTTGGCATGCGCGCGGGCGACGTACTCGCCCGGCTGCTTCCCGGCGACGCCGCCGCGGCGGCGACGCATCGCCTCGAGCGATTCGCGCAGCGCGGCAGCAGGGAGCGCCAGCCGCTCAGCTGGGAGCAGCGACAGGTGCTGCTGCCGAGGTTCGAAGACGACATCCGGCTGCTGGAGGTGCTGCTCGGCGAGGACTTCGGTGACTGGCTGGCGCCGCGGGCGCGGTCGGGCGGCCTGGTCGGCGCGCGCCCGGCCGGCCAGGGGCAGGCGAAGAACGGCCGCCCTAGGTGACCGCGGCGGCGGCCAAGGTCAGCGAAGCTCGGTGACCAGCGCGTGCGAGCCGTCCGGCTGGGTCATCTCGTAGTAGAGCCTGGTCCGCCCGTCCGGCAGGTCAAGCAGGTCCAGGTAGCGCAGGCCACCGCCGTGATAGGACGAGGACGCGGCCGGGCCGGCGCCTGGCGATGAGGTCGCGGTCAGTGCCGCGGGGTCGGCGCCGGCCGCCACGCCGGTCCGCTCCACATAGTTCTCCACCGCGCTCGCCCGGCCGTCGTAGTACGCGGTGACCGACACGTCGTCGAACCGGACGGCGCTCACCCGGGTGCCGCGCGAGTCCCACTCGCCTGGCCGGCCTGCCAGCGCGGTCCCATGCCAGGTCCAGTCGAGCCCGTCCCCGCTCGTCGCGTACTCGGTGGTCATCTGGTCGGTTTCCAGCGGATCCGCGAGCGGGTGGATGGTCGCCCACATGTGCCACACGCCACCGTGGTGCTGGATCACCGGGTCCTTGACGGCCCGCTTCAGCACGTCGCCGGGAAGCACGACCTCCCGGCGCCGGACGTCGAACTCCGCCGGGTGCGCCGCCTCGGTCATCTCGACGCGCCAGTGCTTGGTGCCGGTCGTCGCGGCGCTCAGGTACAGGCGCCACCGGCCGTCGGGCAAGCGGACCAGTTCGGGGCGCTCAAGCGACTCGGTGTCGACCTCTTCCTTGCCGATCAACCCGAGCGGCTCGAAATTTACACCGTCGCGCGCGAAGGCGAGCGCCACCGCGTAGCCGCGGCCACGCCCGATTGGCCGGCGCAGCCGGTAGGCGAGGAAGATCCCGTCCTCCGCCGCGACTGCGGACGGTCCGCCGGCCCAGTAGCCAGAACCAGCACCTGGCGGGGGTATCGCGATGACCGCGTCGCCTGGCCTGGGGATTAGCAGCTCATTATTCATATTAACCATGTAGGAATTATAGACTTTCCCGCTACTCAAAGTAACCAAACACGCAAGCTCATACCAGACCCGATGAGCACGGAACCGATCATACGGAACACACGGAGCACTCTGGACCAGGATAGATTCCCGCGATGCACGTGCAGAGCCCTCTAGGCAGATTCGCGGTTAAAGGATAAAGATGGTGTAACGGTCTGATCGTCGCAAGGGGGCCTCGATGAGGGGAGCCGGTGGCGCCGCGTGGCGGATCGGTGCGGCCGTCGCGTTCGCGGCGACCGCGGCGCTCGCCGTCACCCTCACCAGGGTCCCTATGCACGCGGCGCTCACGTCCACCAGGAACACCCCCGGAACTCCCAACGTCGCCTCCGCCGGCAAGCACGCCCGGCCCGGACTGCCGGAGTGCGGCGCGTCCGGGCTCGACATCTCTATAGCCCGCGCGAACGCGTCCGCCGCCGGCGGCGACGCGTCCCGTCGGCTGGCGAATCTAGCCGCCATCGGCTTCCCGCTTGACTTCACGAACGTCTCGACCACGGCGTGCACGCTTAGCGGATATCCCGAGGTGGCGGCCTACAGCGCCGGAGGCGGGCAGGTCGGCAACGCGGCCGGCCTGGACACGACGGTCAGCGCGCGGCGCATCGTGCTCGCCCCTGGCGCGACCGCGCACGCCGCGGTCGTCGACAACGCCTCGGCTCGCCGGTGCCACCTCGTGCACGTGATCGGGTTGCGTGTCGTTCTGCCCGGTCAGTCGGTGCCCAAGTTCGTGCGGCACACGCTGACGGCGTGTTCCGCCGCTGGCCGGACCGCGCCGGTCTTCCTGCACGTCAGAGCGGTCCAGCCTGGTAATGGGATGCCGGTGGTTACCCGCGTTCACGTGCGCACCGGCAGCCGTTCGCTGCCGCGTCACCGGGTACGCGAGACCACGCACCCGGGCAGTCTGACGGCCTGACGGCCGCTGGCTCACTCGTCGGCATCCGGCATTCACTCGGCCATCATCGGCGCGTAAAGTCCGGTTAAACCCATCGACCGGTTGGGTGAATGGGATGACTATCATGCCGAAAGCCCTGATTGTCGGCGCAAGACGCCGGACGCGGGCACGCGTGATCGCGGTCGCCGCGACGATAGCCGCCTTGTGCGTCTGCGTTGTCCCGCCGGCGGAGCCGGCCTTCGCGGCGTCTTTCGTGCCGATCTCCGGCGCGGGCTCGTCCTGGGCAGGCAACGCGATCGCCGCCTGGTCGGCCACCCTCTCGCAGTTCCGGTTGACCGTCAGCTATAGCCCCGTGGGATCAACCACCGGCCGGACGGAATTCAGGCAAGGCACTATGAACTGGGCCGCGTCGGAGATCCCCTACGGGGTGCGGGACGGCAAGAACACCGGCCCGCCGCCGCGCCGCGGCTACGCCTACGTGCCGGACACGGCCGGCGGCCTGGCGTTCATGTACAACCTGAGGATCGGCACGCGCCGGGTGACCAACCTGCGTCTGTCCGGCGCCGTCATCGCGGGCATCTTCACGAACAAGATCACCAAGTGGAACGACCGCAGGATCGCCGCCGACAACCCCGGCCTGAAGCTGCCGTCGATCCCCGTTGTCCCGGTCGTCCGCGGTGACGGCTCGGGGACGACCGCGGAGTTCACCCAGTGGATGCTCGCCACGCACGCCTCCTCCTGGGCCGCCTACTGCAAGGCGGCGGGCCGCAGCCCGTGCACGCAGACCTCCGTCTACCCGCTGCGGGGCGACACCGCGATGATCAGCCAGCAAGGCGACTTCGGCGTCGCCGGGTACGTACGCCAGGCCCAGGCGGTCGGCACGATCGGCTACGTGGCATACGCCACAGCGCTGCAAGCCCGCTTCCCGGCCGCGAAGGTGCTCAACACGGCGGGCTACTACACGCTGCCGACCGCGGGGAATGTCGCGGTGTCGCTGCTGAAGGCGCGGATCGACATGAACCGGCGCGACCCGCGCTACCTGACCCAGAACCTGTCCCTGGTGTACACCGACCGCGACCCGCGCGCGTACGAGCTGTCGTTCTACTCGTACCTGATCCTGCCCACGACCAGTGCCTTCGGGCTGACCAGCGACGAGGGCTTCTCCGTGGCGGCGTTCGGCCAGTACGCGCTGTGCCAGGGCCAGGCGCAAGTGGACCCGCTCGGCTACTCGGCGCTGCCGGTCAGCCTGGTCAGGGCCGGGTTCGGGCAACTGCGGAAGATCCCTGGCAGCAAGGTGCCTGTCGTCACCACCGCGCTGCTCAAGGCTTGCCACAATCCCGCCTTCTCCGTGAACGGCACCAACGCGCTCGCCACGCACGATCCGAAGCCGCCCGCCTGCGACAAGCGAGGTCCGCGGCAGTGCGCCACCGCCGCCGTCGTTGCCAGGAGGCAGGCGAGTTAGGCCCGAATCTGGTCAGTTTTCCGCGCTGTCGATGGCGTCCAGGATCGACTTGGTGCCGCCGTGCGAGGAGTGCCCGCCGTCGACCGGGATCTCCGCGCCGGTGATGTAGGAGGAGCGGTCGGAGAGCAGGAACACCACGACCTCGGCGACCTCGGCCGCCTGCCCCATCCGGCCGAGCAGCGTCTGCTCGACGGAAGACCGCAGGAACACCGGATTGGCACCGTCCAGAATCGGGGTGTCGATGGGGCCTGGGTGCACCGCGTTCACCCTGATGCCGCGCGGCGCGAGTTCGACGGCGGCCGCCTTGGTCAGGCCGCGCAAGCCCCATTTCGCCGCCGTGTACGCCACCGCGAAATGGGCGGTGAGCCCGGCGATGGACCCGATGTTGACGATGGAAGCGCCCGAGTGCTCCGGCATCAGCGGCGCCACGGTCCGCATGCCGAGCATGGCGCCGGTCAAGTTGATGGCGAGGACGCGGTTCCAGCTCGCCACGTCCATGTCGAGCAGGCGCGCGCGGTAGGGGATGCCGGCGTTATTGACAAGACCGTGCACGCCGCCGCCGTCCCGCGACAGCCAGTCGCCGAGCGCGGACCATTCGTCCTCGCTGCTCACGTCGAGGTGCCGGTATTCCATTCGCCCGGGTCCCGCGGCGGTGAGCTGCTTGGCCAGCGCTTCGCCCTCGGCGTCGAGGATGTCCGCGCCGATGACAAGCGCGCCCTGCCCGACGAGCAGCTCCGCTTCGGCGGCTCCCTGGCCGCGCGCGGCCCCGGTGACGACGATGGTACGACCGGAAAATCCCTGTTTCACTGCTGCCTCCTGGCGCCTGCGTGGGTTGATCAGCAGGCTACTGCGATCACCGCCGAGCGGCGGAGGGGTCCGTTTTGCGGCCGGGGCATGCCGGGGACAATGGGAGTCATGAGCGTGAGCGAGACCGGGACCGGGATGGGCGACTCGCCCTTGAAGTCAGGCCGGCGGCAGCCGGCGGCGGTGAGGAAGTCGAAGCGGTCAAGCCCGGACGGAGCCGCGCCCATCAAGGCGGCAGCCGTCAAAGCCCGGCAACCGCACCACGTGGACTACCAGGAGCTTCCCAGCGACCGCTACCTGGATCGTGAGCAAAGCTGGGTGCGGTTCAACCAGCGAGTCCTCGAGCTCGCCGAAGACGAGACCGTACCGCTTCTTGAACGCGTTCGATTCCTCGCCATCTTCGCCTCCAACCTCGACGAGTTCTTCATGCTCCGGGTGGCCGGGCTGATGCGCCGGATGGTGGCCGGCTTCCCGGTCGAAGGCGCGGGCACCCAGATGGCCGTGCACGTGCTCAGGAACACCCTTGCGGGCGCCGGCGAGCTAACCACCAGGCACGCGGCGGTCTTCACCGAGCTGATCCAGCCTGAGCTCGCCGATCACGGCATCGAGATCCTGCGCTGGAAGGAACTGTCGCAGACCGAGCGGGACGACCTGACCGACCTGTTCAGGAACCGGATCTACCCAGTGCTGACGCCGCTCGTGGTGGATCCCGCGCACCCGTTCCCGTTCATCTCGGGCCTCAGCCTGAACCTGGCCGTCACACTCGCCGACCCCAACACAGGCGCCACACTGTTCGCCCGGGTGAAAGTGCCGCCGCTGCTGTCCCGCTTCCTGCGCGTGAACGACTACCGGTACGTGCCGATCGAGGACGTGATCGCGGCGCACCTGAACCAGCTGTTCGGCGGCATGGATATCGTCGAGAACTACGTGTTCCGGGTGACCCGGGTCCGCGAGCTCGAGGTTGACGAGGACGTCACAGAGAACCTGCTGATGGCCATGGAACGCGAGCTCGTCAAGCGCAAGTTCGAGCCAGCCGTCCGCCTTGAGGTCGAAGAGGACATGTCGGAGGACGTCCAGTGCCGGCTTGTCAAGGAGCTCGGCGTCGACGAGGCGGCGGTGTTCAAGGTCCGCGGCCCGCTCGACCTAGCGGGCCTGCACGCGATCGCCGACCTTCCCATCGGCGAGCTCAGGTACCCGGCTTTCGTCCCGTCGACCAGGGCGGTGCCGACCGACAACAGCATCTTCAGCACGCTCAACGAGCGGGACGTGCTCGTGCACCATCCCTACGACTCGTTCACGACGAGCGTCGAGCGGCTTATCGAGGAGGCCGCCGCGGACCCGCGAGTGCTCGCGATCAAGCAGACGCTGTACCGGACGAGCGGCGAATCGCCGATCGTGGACGCCCTGATCGACGCCGCCGAAGCCGGCAAGCAGGTCGTGGTGGTGGTGGAGATCAAGGCGCGGTTTGACGAGCGGGCGAACATCACCTGGGCGCGCAAGCTCGAGGAGGCGGGCTGCCACGTGACCTACGGGTTCGTCGGGCTGAAGACGCACTGCAAGATGGTGCTCGTGGTACGGGAGGAATCGGACGGGTCGCTGCGCCGGTTCTGCCACATCGGAACCGGCAACTACCACCCGAAGACCGCCCGGCTTTACGAGGA
>Ga0126381_100005275_pt1 | contig 14197 bp, 17 predicted proteins | sample PanSoiMetPlot_28_FD_96465 | JGI IMG/M metagenome (GOLD analysis project Ga0126381, IMG submission 96465) | Tropical forest soil microbial communities from Panama - MetaG Plot_28 | ecosystem: Environmental > Terrestrial > Soil > Tropical forest > Bulk soil | place: Panama | collected 2016-02-17
AACCATCGCGACGAACGGCGAACCGCTCGCGCCCGCTCCGACAGTGGGCGCTTCCGACAACGCGAGGGACCCGCAGGAGCACAAGCTCAACACGATCCTCGATCTGTTCAATGCGTTGCGCGCGTGCTGGACGCCGCCCCCGCAGGATGTGGCGCGGCCCGGCATGCAGATGTCGGTGCGGTTCGCCTTCAAGCGCGACGGCGAGATCATCGGGGCGCCGCGCGTGACCTATGCGACCCGCGGCGCGCCCGCGGATGCGCGGGAGCACTATCACGACGCCATCTCGGCGGCGCTCGACCGCTGCACCCCGATGCAATTTTCCGACGGGCTCGGCGGGGCTCTCGCCGGCCGCCCGATCGCGGTTCGCTTTGTCGACAATCGGACGGTCCAGTGACCCGTCTCTGCGCGAGCGCGACAGGCGTGGTGCTGGCGCTGGTCCTTGCAGGGGGCGGCGCAGGCGTGGCGCAGGAGCGCAGCCCGCAGCCGGGATCGAAAAGGCCCGCCATGCCGCTCAACACCATTCAGGAGGTGTTCCGGGCGCTCGAGGCCTGCTGGATTCCGCCCGACCTCGATCACGCAAAGCCCGGCATGCAGATCACGGTGCTGCTGAGCTTCAAGCGCTCGGGCGACCTCAACGGCGAGCCGCGGATCACCTATGAGACGCCGGGCGCGACCGATGCCCAGCGCTACTCCTATCGCCTCGCGCTGGCGCAGGCGATCACCCGCTGCACGCCGCTCCCGTTCACCGAGGCGCTCGGCAATGCTCTCGCCGGCCGGCCGATGACCATGCGATTCATCGACCGCCGAAACCTCAAGGAAGCAGGAACCCAACATGGCCACGCAAGCTGATCAACAAAAGCTCATTCTGGAAACCACCAAAGGCCCGGTCGCCATCGCGTTGCGCCCCGACCTTGCTCCGACGCACGTGGCGCGCATCAAGGAACTCGTCGCCGAGGGATTCTACGATGGCGTTGCCTTCCACCGCGTGATCGACGGCTTCATGGCGCAGACCGGCTGCCCGCATGGCACCGGCACCGGCGGCTCGGGTCGGAAGCTCAAGGCGGAATTCTCCAAGGAAAAGCACGTGCGCGGCACGGTCTCGATGGCACGCGCGCAGAATCCGGATTCCGGGGACAGCCAGTTCTTCATCTGCTTCGAGGAATCGCCCTGGCTCAACGGCCAATACACGGTCTGGGGCATGGTGGTCGAAGGCATGGAGAACGTCGACAAGATCAAGCGCGGCGAGCCGGTCGCCGATCCGGACCGGATCGTGTCGGCGCGCCTGGCCGACGCTGCATAAGCCGACGTTATGAGATAAGCTGACGTTATGAGCGGGTCAGGCCGCGTATTGCGGCGCTGCAAAAGATTCCGATTCGCAGACCCAGGCTTCCTTGGCGAACCATTCGTGCTCGGTCCGGCAAATCGGACAATAGACTTTTGCGAAAAACACCGGTGTTGCCCTGAAGCTGGCCCGGTCGGCGACAATGCCGGTGGGAATATCGCGTCCCGTGTCCGGACATTTGACCATGACGGTGCCCATCGAATGCTCCCAAAGGCGAGATGCGGATTTGAATTGGTTTGCTTGTAGCGGTCGGATGCGAAGATAGTTTGACGCCAGAAAGGCGATATCGCGACTTAGATGACAACGACGCGACCGGACGCGACAATTGATTGTGCAGGACAGCATGTCGAATCATTTCCGGAAAAGACGCCGCGCTGGAATTTAGTTGTGTTTGATAAGCAAAATTAATCTTCGCTTCGCGGAACCGACCCATACAGAAGCGCGTTGGTTGCGAATTGCGACCATGGATTGGGAGGTCATATGCCAGGGACACAGATGCGCGACCAGGAGCAGGGTCCGGCGGCTTTTCTGCAGGCGAGGCCGCGCAAGCGCTATCTTGTCGTGCGCCAGCAGGACGCCTGGTTCATCATGTTCAATGGCGAGGAGTTCGGCCCGTACCGCAGCGAGCGGGAGGCCAGGTTGTTCGCAGTCGATGCCGCCCATGAGCTCGGCGAGCACGGCGAAGCGACCGAAGTGATGCTGGCCGATGCGGCCGGCGAGATCCTTCCGGTCTGGACTTACGGCCAGGATTCCTATCCCCCGCGCGGACAGTACTGACGGGCTGGCCCACGATCCAGCCCGGGTGAAGGCGCGCCGGCGCCAAGCTTTCCTTGTTGCACACAGCGCTCCAGTGCGTGCCGTCCCGGATCAGGGCGCTGCGGCTGTCGAAAGACCCTGACGGCGTCTCGATCCGGGTTTCGCCTGTCTTGTTGCAGGGCGGGGCGGTTTGTGCGAACCGCATGGCGCACACCGAGACGCCCCGTCATGCGAACCGATCTGTTCGATTTCGATCTGCCGCCCGAGCGGATCGCGCTGCGGCCGATTTCGCCGCGCGATGCGGCGCGGCTGCTGGTGGTGCGGTCGGCTGGCGACTTCGATGACCGGCATGTGCGTGACCTGCCGGATCTGCTGCGCCCGGGCGACGCGCTCGTCGTCAACGACAGCAAGGTCATTGCGGCGCGCTTGATCGGTCGCCGCATCGGACGCGGCGAGCGCGAGCCGGCGATCGAGGCGACGCTGCATCGGCGGCTCGACGGCTCGCGCTGGCGCGCGTTCGTCAAGCCGGGAAAGCGGCTGGCGGAAGGCGATGTGGTTCGCTTCGGGGCGGAGGGGAGGGTGTGCCTCCTTGGGCAGCTCGATGCCACCGTCGAGCACAAGGGCGAAGGCGGGGAGGTGACGCTCGCCTTCGCATTCCATGGCCCGGTGCTCGATCAGGCGATCGACGAGCTCGGGCTGATGCCGTTGCCGCCCTACATCGCGTCGCGGCGCGAGGTCGATGAGCGCGACCGCGACGACTATCAGACCTTGTTCGCGCGCCACGAAGGATCGGTTGCGGCGCCCACCGCCGGGCTGCATTTTTCGCGGGAGCTGATGGCGGATTTGGAAAACCGCGGCATCGCGATTCATCGCGTGACGCTTCATGTGGGAGCTGGAACGTTTCTCCCCGTCAAGGCGGCCGATACCCTTGATCATCGCATGCATCTCGAGCGCGGCAGCGTGAGCGCCGAAACCGCGGCCGCGCTCAATCAGGTCCGGCGCGCGGGCGGGCGCATCGTGGCGGTCGGCTCGACCTCGCTGCGGCTCGTTGAAAGTGCGACCGGGGAGGACGGCGTCGTTCGCCCGCTCGACGGGGAGACTGATGCCTTCATTACGCCCGGCTACCGGTTTCGCGCCGTCGACGTGATGCTGACCAATTTCCACCTGCCCCGCTCGACCCTGTTCATGCTGGTCGCCGCCTTCTGCGGCCTCGAACGGATGAAGGAGGCCTATGCGCATGCGATTGCGTCGGCCTATCGCTTCTATTCCTATGGCGATGCCTGCCTGCTGTTCCGCGCATGAGCTTACCTGGATTGCCCCTGCCGATGCCCGAGCCTTTCTCGTTTCGCCTGATCGCCGCCGATGGCGCCGCGCGCTGCGGCGAGATCGCCACACCCCACGGCAGGGTCGCCACGCCCGCCTTCATGGCGGTCGGCACCCAGGCGACCGTGAAGGGGCTGTTGCCGGAGGCGGTCAGCGCAACCGGTGCTGACATCCTCCTCGCCAATACCTATCACCTGATGCTGCGCCCGGGGGCGGAGCGCATCGCGGCGCTCGGCGGCCTGCACGCCTTCATGCGCTGGCCGCACGCGATCCTGACCGATTCCGGCGGCTTCCAGGTCATGTCGCTTGCGGCGCTGCGCAAGGTAGAGGAGCGGGCGGTGACCTTTCGCTCTCATCTCGACGGCGCCATCGTCGAGCTCACGCCCGAGCGCGCGATCGAGGTGCAGGCGCTGCTCGGTGCCGACATCTCCATGCAGCTTGACGAATGCGTAAAGCTGCCGGCCCCGCTCGCCGAGATCGAGCGGGCGATGCGGCTGTCGCTGCGCTGGGGCGAGCGCAGCAAGCGCGCCTTCGAGGCAATGTCGAAAGGCTCAGGCAGGGCTCTGTTCGGCATCGTGCAGGGCGGCGACGATCTTCAACTGCGTGCCGAAAGCCTCCGCGCGCTCGTCGACCTCGGCTTCCACGGCTACGCGATCGGCGGCCTTGCGGTCGGCGAAGCGCCCGATGCGATGCTGCGGACGATCGAGGCGGTGGCCCCGGCGCTGCCGGCGGATCGGCCGCGCTACCTCATGGGGGTCGGAACGCCGCAGGATCTCGTCGAAGCGGTCTCCCGCGGCATCGACATGTTCGATTGCGTGCTGCCGACCCGCAATGGCCGCCACGGCCTCGCATTCACCCGGCTCGGGCCGGTGAACCTGAAGAACGCGCGCCATGCCGATGATCCGCGCCCGCTCGATGCGGAAAGCTCATGCCCGGCGGCGCGGGACTATTCGCGCGCCTATCTGCATCACCTGGTCAAGGCCAACGAGATGCTCGGTGCGGTTCTGCTCACGACGGTGAACCTATCCTATTATCAGGAGTTGCTTGCGCAGGTGCGCGGGGCGGTTGCGGCACGCCGCTTCGAGGATTTTCGCGAGGAGACGCAGGCGCGCTGGGCGCAGGGCGACCTCCCGCCTCGGTGAAATACCCGCGCGCCGGGCCTCGACGCAGGCCCTGTGGCGACGCAAAATGGGAATCAATCGATGCGCCGACTTGCCGGCGCAAGTCTATCGCGAGGTTTTGCCATGGCGATCAGCCTCAAAGTCAACGGGGTCACCCACCAGGTGACCGCCGATCCTGATACGCCCTTGCTCTACGTGCTGCGCAACGATCTTGCGCTCAACGGCGCCAAGTTCGGCTGCGGCCTCGAGCAGTGCGGCGCCTGCACGGTTCTGGTGGACGGCGCGCCGACGCGCTCCTGCGTGCATGCGATCAGCGAGGTCGGCGAGCAGGAAGTCGTCACCATCGAGGGCCTTGGCACCGTCGAGAAGCCGCACCCGCTGCAGAAGGCCTTCATGGACGAGCAGGCGGCGCAATGCGGCTACTGCATCAACGGCATGATCATGACCGCCAAGGCGCTCCTCGACCGCATGCCGCATCCGACCGAGGCCGACGTGCGTGCGGAGCTCTCGCCCAATCTCTGCCGCTGCGGCACCCACAACCGGATCATTCGCGCGGTGATGCGCGCCGCGCAGGCGAACGGGAAGATCTGAACCATGAACGCTCCCCATCTCAACCGGCGTGAATTCGCGGCCGCGCTCGGCGGCATCGTGCTCTCGTTCAGCCTGGCGCCGAAGCTTGCGCTTGGCCAGCAGGCGAACCTTCCGGGCAGCCTCAATGGCAACCGCATGCTCGATGCCTGGCTGCGCATCAATGCGGATGGCAGCGCCACCGTGATCACCGGCAAGGTCGAACTCGGCCAGGGCATCATCACGGCGCTCGCCCAGATCGCCGCCGAGGAGCTCGACCTTCCGCTCGACCGCGTCAAGATGATTTCCGGCGATACGGGCGCGACCCCGAACGAAGGCCAGACCGCCGGCAGCCAATCGATCGAGGCGAGCGGCACGGCGCTGCGGATGGCGGGCGCGGAAGCGCGCGCGATCCTGCTCGATCTCGCTGCCAAGCGCCTGGGCGTTGGCGCCGATACCTTGACGGTCAGCGACGGCGTGATCTCCGCCCGCGACGGCCGCAAGGTCACCTATGGCGAGCTTGCCGGCACGGTCGACCTGCACCGCGAGGCGACCGCCAAGGTTGCCCCCAAGCCGCCCGGCGAGCATCGGATCGTGGGCAAGTCTGCGCCCCGCCGCGACATCCCCGCCAAGGTCACGGGCGGTGTCGCCTATGTGCAGGATATGCGCCTGCCCGGCATGCTGCATGGGCGCGTGGTGCGTCCGCCGCGCTACGGCGCCAAGCTCGAAGGCTTCGACGAAGCAGGCGCGAAACGGCTGCCGGGCGTGGTGGCGGTCGTGCGCGACGGCAGCTTCCTGGGCGTGGTCACCGAGCGCGAGGAGCAGGCCATCAAGGCGCGCGATGCGCTTGTCAAATCCGCGCGCTGGTCCGGCGGCGAGACGCTGCCTGATCAGGCGAAAATCTACGACTACCTCATGTCGCTGCCGATGGACGACAAGGTCATCGGCGACAAGCAGGCGCCGCTGCCGGACGGCGCTCAGACGTTCGAGGCCACCTATCACCGGCCCTACATGGCGCATGCCTCGATCGGGCCCTCCTGCTCGGTCGCGCAGCTGCAGGACGGCAAGCTCACGGTATGGACCCATAGCCAGGGCGTGTTCCCGCTGCGCGCCACAATGGCGAAGGCGCTCGACATGCCGGGAGCAGCCATCCGCTGCATCCATGCGGAAGGCTCGGGCTGCTACGGCCATAACGCCGCCGACGACGTTGCGCTCGATGCGGCGCTGCTCGCGCGCGCCACCGGCGGACGCCCGGTGCGCGTGCAATGGATGCGCGACGACGAGTTCGCCTGGGAGCCCTATGGCGCCGCCATGATCATGCGCGCCCGCGCCGCCCTCAAGGACGGCCGCATCGTCGACTGGAACTATGACGTCTGGAGCAACACCCACGGCACCCGCCCCGGCGATCCCGACGGCGTGAACCTGCTGGCGAGCTGGTACCTGGAAAAGCCGAAGCAGCCCGGACCGCCGCGCGCAGGTGCTCAACCTGCGGGAGCCGGCGATCGCAATGCCATCCCGCTCTACGACCTGCCGCGCCAGCGCATCACCAGCCACCTCATCAAGCCAATGCCGCTGCGTGTCTCGGCGCTGCGCACGCTCGGCGCCTACGCGAACGTGTTCGCGATCGAGTCGTTCATGGACGAGCTGGCGCTGGCGGCCAAGATCGATCCGATCGAATTCCGCCTCGCCCATCTCAAGGATCCGCGCGCCAAGGCGGTGCTGGAAGCGGTGGCCAAGGCGGCTGCATGGAAACCGGGCGAGACCCGCACGGCCACGGGCGGTCGCGGCGTTGCCTTTGCGAAATACAAGACGCTTGCCACTTACGTGGCGGTCATTGTCGATCTCGAGCTCGATCGCAACAGCGGCGAGATCAAGGTCCCGCGCGCCTATGCGGCGGCCGATTCCGGGCAGATCATCAATCCGGACGGCCTCACCAACCAGATCGAGGGCGGCGTCGTGCAGTCGACCAGCTGGACGCTGCATGAGCAGGTCGATTTCGACAAGAACGGGATCCGCACGCGCGATTGGGACAGTTATCGGATCCTGACCATGAAGGAGGCGCCGACCGTCACCACGGTGCTGATCGACCGCCCGACCGAGCATTCGCTCGGCGCCGGCGAAGCCGCGCAGGGGCCGACCGCGGGTGCGATCGCCAATGCGTTTGCGGCGGCGACCGGACGGCGCATCCGCGATCTGCCGCTGCGGCCCGAGCGGGTCAAGGCAGCGCTGGCATAGTTGTAGGGCGGGTTAGGGCGAAGCCCGTAACCCGTCGTCTGCAGCTGGCGGATTACGCCTTCGGCTAATCCGCCCTACGGAGGATAAGCGGATTACGCCTGCGGCTAATCCGCCCTACGGGGGATAAGAATGAAGCTTGGTCCGACCACGAGCGGGACCTTCGCGATTGCGCCGACGCCGTTCCATCCCGACGGGCGCATCGATGATGCCTCGATCGACCGGATGACGGATTTCTATCTTGAGGTCGGCTGCGCCGGCATCACGGTGCTCGGCATCATGGGGGAGGCGCCCAAGCTCGAGGACAATCCGTCCTGCGAGATGCTCAAGCACGAGGACTGGCCGGGCCTCGACAAGATCACGGCGCTGCGCGGCTTCCAGAAGGACGGCTCGATGCGGCCGATCTCGATCCTGACCGGCAACGGCGCGCTCTTTCTCGATTTCGAGATGGAGCGCGGCGCCGACGGCGCCATGACCGGCTACGCGTTTCCCGACATGCTGGTCGACCTGGTGCGTCTTGCTGGCGAAGGCCGCCGCGAGGCCGCGCACGACCTCTTCGACGCACACCTGCCGCTCATCCGCTACGAGCAGCAGCAGGGGGTTGGCCTGGCGGTGCGGAAATACGTGATGATGCGGCGCGGGATCATTGCTTCCGACGCGCAGCGCAAACCCGGCTCGAGCCTGAGCGCGCCCGGCAAGGCGGAGGTCGATTATCTCTTGTCCCGTCTTGCCCGCGTGGACAAGCGGGCCGAGCTCCGGCGCCCGGAGCCCGCGCTGGCGTCCTGATTTTGCGCGGGTGTCCCGGGCGCGGCGCAGCACGGAGCGCGCAGTGGTGCGCCGCAGAACCGGGACCGCCTGTCCCTTCGAAAGCAGGGATCGCCACGGTCACCGCGCTTGGGACGGTCCCGGCTCAAGGCCGGGACAAGCGTGGAACGATTCCGGGTCGGCAGCGCAACGCGCGTACGCGCGTTGCGCCTTGCCCGGGAAAAGAGAGAGGTTACTTCGTCACCTGGCCGCGGAGCTCGCCGCCCTTGTGGGCGTCGGTGTGGATGTTGACGTACCACTTGCCGCCCAAAAGGTCGGCAGCCTGGGCATCGGTCAGGTCGGCCGTGCCTTTGAACGAGGTCGACTTCGCGTCGGTGATCGGAACGACGACGCCCGCGTTCTTGCCGGGCTCGGCGGGGCCATGGAAATGGCCGGCGGTGGCGGGGCCGCTCAGCCCCGAATAGCTGCCGTCATAGGTCAGCTTCTTGCTGGCAGTATCGTAGGTCATGGTGACCGTGCCGGTCCCCGTGCTGTCATTGGGCGGCACCTCCTGCGAGGCCGCGAGGCTTGCCTTGAGGGTCACGGTCTCGGCAAGCGCCGGCGAGACCGCGGCCAGGACCGCGCCAAGCGTAACGGCTGAAACGCCGGCAAGCAGAAGCTTCAGGTTCATAGGCTTCCTCCCTTGGTTTGCTAGCGGCATTATAGCCCTTCCCAACGTCACTTCATCCCCCCTTTGGAACGCATTGCGAAGGGCCGCGTTCCGCTCGCCCAACTGCGGCGAGGGACGATCAGAAGTCCATGTCCCATTCGAACTCCGGCAGGAGCTCGAATTCCTCCTGCAGCCTGGCGACGACGGCCGCGCACACGCTTTCGCACCCCGGCGGAACGCGACCGCCGAGCGCGTTGATATGTCCGAGCTCCCAGTTGGTGCCCGCACGAGCCGACGTCTCGCGCACGGTCACCGCGGCAATGCCGGCGCAGACCGCATGGCGGTGCATCTCGATCAGGATCATCCGCTCGAGCTCGGGGGCGGTCTTCAGCCGTTTCGCCGGCGCATCGCTGGTCATGGTGCTTTTCTTGGGCCCATTCCGCTCGACCGGATCATGCCCTAAATCTGGTCCAGCATCGGGACTTTCATCCAGGGGGACTGCTCATGCCAAAATTCACCGCGCTCGTCACGCTCATCGCCGTCATTCTCTATTTCTGGATCGGCTTCCGGGTCGGCCAGGCGCGGGCAAAATTCGGCGTCAAAGTGCCGGCAACGACAGGCAATCCGGACTTCGAGCGCGCCTACCGGGTGCAGATGAACACGCTCGAATGGATGCCGATCTTCCTGCCGGCGATCTGGCTTGCCGCGCTTTATGTCAACGACGTGTTTGCGGCCGCCGTCGGGCTCGTCTGGATCGTGGGACGCGTGCTCTACCTGCAGGGATATACGCAGGCCGCCGAGAAGCGCGAAACCGGTTTCTTCGTGCAGGCGATTGCGGCGGGCGTCCTCTGGGCCACGGCGCTGATCGGAGTGATCAAATCGATGCTGGGCGCATAGCGCGAGGCCGCAAGTCGCGGTACCAACGTAGGCGGAAAGGTCGCGTGGGTTATTTCCTTGAACCGGTGGCGGGCTTCCGCTACGACGGGCTGAGGGCGTCGTATCGAGGGGTTCCAAGTCATGCAGAAACTTGCTGCTGCAACGGTGATCGCTGCTTTCGCCATCGCAACTGTGCTTCCAAGCGTGGCGGGCGCACAGCAAGCCGAGCCCAAGAAGCGCGTGCGGCATCACCCGCCGCAGGTTCAATATGTCGCGGCGCCGGGCCCCTATTATTACGGCATGCCGGGATCGTATTATCCGGCGCCGCCGTTCCCGTTCTTCCTGCTTCCGGGTCCGTGGTGGCTGCCGTCGCACCCGTGACGGAGCAAGCCGAATAGCAAGGTGCAGGTTGGAGCGCGGCCGGGGTGCTGCGCTCAGAGGAGGCGAGCTTGGATTTCGGATGGTGGCTTGGCTATATTGAGACACTCGCGATGCTCTACGCCTGGACCTTGATAGCGGCGGGCGCGTTCGCGGTCGGCGAGAGCTTGATCCGCAAGCATCGGCCGGCACGCGAGAGGGCCGGAAATCCTCCGACGAGCTGATCCAACATGATTCGGCGGCCGGGTTACGGCCGCCGCTCTGCCGCCATGGCCATGTCGCTGCGCCGTCGCCGCCGCGGCGGGGTCACATCGAAGCCGTAGAGCAGAAGGTCGGCACTGCCGACCAAAATCTCGCCGCCCTCCTCGATGCGTCTTGCCCGAAATTTTGCCAGGAGGAGGCGCTCGATCACCGGCCACAGGGCTTCGAACAGGGCGTCCTCGCTGCCGCGCAGGCCATGATGCCCGGCGAGATCGAACAGCGCATCGCGGCTGATGCTGCAGACAAGGCCGTTCGCACCGTCGTCGACCTTAAAGCTCATGCAGGGGGGCCGCGCGTGAAGGCTTCCGGCGATGATCCGAAGCGGCATGGCACGGCACTTTCGAGCTGACGCAATGCAACGCGATCGAAGCCCAGGCGCAGTCTAGCGGGCTCGCGCGATGGGGCTATCGCTCGCGCGAGCTTTCCCCGCTACCCACAACCATCCGGCGCGCCCTGCCTGCGCGAAGCCCTGGCAAGGCCCGTCACTTTGGCTTGACGCTTCGGCGGCAGGTCAGCCGGGCTCGAGGCCTTTTGACTTGATCACCGCGATGGCTCCCGGGCCTGTCAGGAAGCGGATCAACGCCTTGGCGGCTTCGGGGTTGGCGGCATGGGTGGCGACCGCCGCCGGAAGCACCGTGTACACCTGCAGCTCCGAGGGCACCGGGCCGACAAGATCGACGCCCGGAAACGAGATCGCTTCGCTGATCTGCGGGATGTTGAGATCGATCTCCCCTTCGGCCAAAGCCTGCAGGCTCGTCTTGCCCGGCTGGGCAAGCCTGAGCTTGGGCTTCATCTCCTCTGCGATGCCAAGCTGCTGGAACATGCCCATCAGGAACTGCCCGGCCGCGCCCGTCTCGCTGTAGCCCAGCGACTTGGCGGCAAGGAGCGTGCGCCGCATCGCGTCGACCGTGCCGATGTCCGGTCGCGGCGTTCCCTGCCGTACCGCCACGCCCGCCCCCGAGCGGGCAACGTCGATGCGCGTTGAGGCAACGAGCTTGCCCGAGCCGAGAAGCGCGTCAGTCACCGACGCAGACAGGATCGCCAGGTCGAACGGACGGCCCTTCTCGATCTCGGGGACAAGACGTGCCGAGGCTCCATAGGTGATGGAAAGCTTCTGCTCGCTCGCCGCCTCGAACTGCGGCGCCAGCGCCTCGAGCGCCGTCTTGATCGCGGTCGACGCGATGACCTTGATCTCGGCGGCATTGGCGGGCAGGGCGGCGGCAAGCGCCATGGCCGCGATTACCGTGCGTGCGATTTTCATGGGTTCCCTCCCGATCACTTCGCGCGCATGCAAGCGCTCGTGGATCCGCCACCCTGAGCAATGGGCTCGGCGGCTACTTTTTAACCAGCCGGACGCTGAGGAGTCGATGGTCTGAGACCTCGCGCGCGATCCGATCGTCGTCCGCCATGATCCCCAGCGGAAACTCGCCCTCGACCGCGACCAGCGTCACCCTGCGCCCGACTGCCACGATCACCATTCCGTCATAGGGCCGCGCCGCCTCAACCCATTGCGAAATCTGGCTGCGATAGGGCTCTCTTCGCCACGCCTGCGGGAATCCCGGATCGCAGCGGATTTCCACCGTGCGGCCGTCGTCGGCGGTGGTGACGACCATCTTCGATGTGTCCGGCTTCCATTCGTCCGACAGACGCGCGTCGGCGAGCCACATGCAGAAGAAGGTCCGGCATTCCTGCGGCCGCGTTTCGTAGATCCCGCAGCCGCGCCCGATCCGGCAATGCGGACACCACGCGCCGGCAGGTTTTTCGAGCTCGCCGATGCCGATCACCTTGCAGCACAGCGTGCAGGCGCCGCAGGCGCGGCCCTCCGCCGGCCTGGTGAAGATGTGCGGCTCGGGGCTGGTCATCATTCGTTTTCCGTCCCCCGCAAAATCCGGGTGGACGAGACCGCGGTCAAGCGTCGTCCCGGCCAAGGCGGCGAAGCCGCCGCAGAGCCGGGACCCATACGCCGTGCCCTGTCGATGGGGCACGGGGTATGGGTCCCTGCTTTCGCAGGGACGACACTCCTGCCGACCTGAAAAAAAAAGCCCCCCGCGTTGGCAGGGGGCGAGTTTATGGAGGAGACCCCTGGGGCTCGCCAAGCCCGACGAGTCCCGGGAGATACACGGGCGCCGAGAGAGAACGAGTCGGGCAGCGCCTGCGTACAGCTATTCAGTTATCGCAACCGGTGGCCGCCGCGTGTGACGCAGGTCACAGTGAAAAAGCCGGCGTGAGCTGGCGTTCGATTCCATTATTCGGTCGAGGGATGCCATTCGGCATAGCCTCGGGACGGTGAGGCATCCCTTGGGGCGAGTGCAACGGCGCCGAGGAAGGCGATCCAGCCGACACACGCGATCACGCAAAAGAGCAACAGGGAAACCCCGCCGAAGAGGCTCTGCTCAGCGAGGTGCACGATGTCGCTTGCGGCGATGTAAAGGAACCAGGCAAACAATGCGGTCAGAACACCGGCCAGGATGCGTTCGCCCATTGGGGCGTCTCCCGAGCTCGCCCCCGCACCATTAACGGCAGCCTCACGTATCGGGCCTTGAGGACGCGGTGCGGCCTAGTGTCCCACACAGCTTGGCTGCGGGCATCCCGGCCGATGCCGCAGGGCGGCATTTCAAGTCGCCTTGAAATGCCGCCCCGGTTTTTTCCGCTGTCAGCCGACGGAAGATCGCGGCTGCGCTCGAAGCCCTCGGAGCTCAGGCGAGGTCGAAGCGGTCGAGGTTCATTACCTTGGTCCAGGCCGCCGCGAAGTCCTTCACGAACTTCTCCTTCGAATCCGAGCACCCATAGACTTCCGCGAACGCGCGCAGCTGCGAGTGCGACCCGAAGATCAGGTCGACGCGGGTGCCGGTCCACTTGACCGCGTTGGTCTTGCGGTCGCGCCCCTCGTACATGCCGTCCGCTCCCGCGGGCTGCCATTCCGTAGCCATGTCGAGCAGGTTGACGAAGAAGTCGTTGGTCAACGTCTCCGGATTCTTTGTGAAGACGCCGTCCTTGGAGCCGCCGGCATTCGCGCCAAGCACACGCAGGCCGCCGACGAGGGCCGTCATCTCGGGCCCGGTCAGCCGCAACAGCTGCGCCTTGTCGACCAACGCCTCCTCCGGCGTCATGAGCGACTTGCCGCGGTAATAGTTGCGGAAGCCGTCAGCGACCGGTTCGAGCGGCTTGAACGACTCGACGTCGGTCTGGTCCTGCGACGCGTCCATGCGGCCGGGCGAAAAGGGGACCTTCACGTCGACGCCGGCAGCCTTTGCGGCTTTCTCGATCGCCGCACCGCCGCCGAGGACGATCAGGTCGGCGAGCGAAACCTTCTTGCCGCCGCTGGCCGAGCCATTGAACTCCTTCTGGACCGCTTCGAGCTTTTGCAGAACCGTAGCAAGCTGCTTGGGCTGGTTGACCTCCCAATCCTTCTGCGGCGCAAGCCGAATGCGCGCGCCGTTGGCGCCGCCACGCTTGTCGGAGCCGCGGAACGTCGAGGCTGACGCCCAGGCGGTCGAGACGAGCTGCGACACTGACAGACCGGACGCGAGGATCTTCGACTTCAGGGCCTCGACGTCCTTGCTGTCGACCAGCGGATGGTTCACCGCGGGGATCGGATCCTGCCAGATCAGGTGCTCCTTCGGGACGAGCGGGCCGAGATAGCGCTGGATCGGGCCCATGTCGCGGTGCGTGAGCTTGAACCAGGCGCGGGCGAATGCGTCCGCGAGCTGCTCCGGATGCTCGTAGAAGCGCCGCGAGATCTTCTCGTAGGCCGGGTCCAGCCGCAGCGACAGGTCCGTGGTCAACATGGTCGGCACATGCTTCTTCGACTTGTCGAACGCGTCCGGGATCGTGGCCGCAGCGCCCTTGGCTTTCCACTGCGGCACGCCGGCCGGGCTCTTGGTCAGCTCCCATTCGTTTTCGAACAGGTTCTTGAAGAAGTTGTTG